>Ga0207705_10000610_pt1 | contig 29918 bp, 27 predicted proteins | sample KBSC13metaG_FD_184314 | JGI IMG/M metagenome (GOLD analysis project Ga0207705, IMG submission 184314) | Corn rhizosphere microbial communities from Kellogg Biological Station, Michigan, USA - KBS C1-3 metaG (SPAdes) (version 2) | ecosystem: Host-associated > Plants > Roots > Rhizosphere > Soil ... | reverse complement strand
TCTCGAATCTCGAATCTCGAATCTCGAATCTCGAATCTCGAATCTCGAATCTCGAATCTCGAATCTCGAATCTCGAATCTCGAATCTCGAATCTCGCTAGCTCCAACTGCACACCACCTTGCCGCACTCGCCCGACGCCATCAGGTCGAAGCCCTGCTGGAAGTCATCGATCGCAAGCTGGTGGGTCAATACCTTCTGCAGCGGAAACCCGGTCAGGAGCATCTGGGTCATCTTGTACCAGGTCTCGTACATGCGCCGGCCGTAGATGCCGTGCAGGGTGAGACCCTTGAAGATCACCTTGTCCCAGTCGATACCGGAGCCGTTGGGCAGGATGCCCAGCAGTGCGACCTTGCCGCCGTGGTACATGCAATCGAGCATGTCGTTGAATGCCTGCGGGTTGCCGCTCATCTCGAGGCCCACGTCGAAGCCTTCCATTTGCAATTCGGACAACACTTCGCGCAGGGGCTGGCTCTTCACGTTGACCACGCGTGTGGCCCCCATGTCCGCGGCCAGCTTCAGGCGGTAATCGTTGACGTCGGTGACCACCACGTTGCGCGCGCCCACGTGGCGGGCGATGCCCGCGGCGATCACGCCAATCGGGCCCGCGCCCGTGATCAGCACGTCCTCGCCGATCAGGTCGTATTCCAGCGCACAGTGCGCGGCGTTGCCGTAGGGATCGAAGAAGGCGGCGAGCGATGACGGGATCTGGTCCGGCACCGGCCACAGATTCGACTGCGGCATCGCGATGTATTGCGCGAATGCGCCGTTGCGATTCACGCCGATGCCGACCGTGTTGGGACAAAGGTGCGGACGCCCGGCCCGGCAGTTGCGGCACATGCCGCAGGTGATGTGGCCTTCCGCCGAGATGCGCTGGCCCACGCGATAACCACGCACCTCGCTGCCCATCGCGACGATCCTGCCCACGAACTCGTGGCCGATCACGAGGCCCGGTTTGATCACGCGCTGCGCCCACGCGTCCCAGTTGTAGATGTGCAGGTCGGTGCCGCAGATCGCGGTTTTTTCGACCTCGATCAGGACGTCGTTGGGGCCGAATTCCGGCACCGGCACCTCATCCATCCAGATGCCTTTCGCGGCGTCGCGCTTGACCAGCGCCCTCATCATGTTCGGCATGGTGGTTGCCTTTCCGGATTGAAATTCGACCCATTATAAGGCGATGGCATAAGGTCGACGATGTGCGGCGGCCCGTACAATCCGTGCATGCCACGCTGCGCTGACGCCATCGATCCCCGCCCGCCCGCGGTTTTCCTGATGGGTCCGACCGCCACCGGCAAGACCGCGCTTGCGTGCGCGCTGGCAGGGCGCTTTCCGGTCGAACTCGTCAGCGTGGATTCGGCGCTGGTCTATCGCGGCCTCGACATCGGCGCCGCCAAGCCCGACCTCGACACCTTGCGTCGCTATCCGCACGCGTTGATCGACATCCGTGATCCTTCCGAACCCTATTCCGCGGCGAAGTTCCGCGAAGACGCACTGACCGCGATGCAATCGATCTCCGCGCGCGGCAACGTGCCCTTGCTCGTCGGCGGTACCGGCCTGTATTTCCGGGCGCTGGAACGCGGGCTTTCGGCGATGCCGCCGGCCAATCCCGAACTGCGCGAACGCCTGCGCGCGGAAGCGGACAACCAAGGCTGGCCGGCGTTGCACGCGCGCCTGTCGCAACTCGACCCCGAAGCCGCCGCGCGGATCCGCCCCCATGACGCCCAGCGCATCCAGCGGGCGCTCGAGGCGATCGAATTTTCAGGCGATACGCTCACTGCATTGCACGCCCGTGCACAGGATGCAAAGCGGCTGCCGTACCGGCTGCTGAAGCTGGCTCTGGTTCCCGCCCGTCGCGAGGCCTTGCGCGAACGCATTGCCTTGCGTTTCGATGCGATGTTGGCGTCGGGTTTTCTGGACGAAGTCAAACGCCTGCGTGCGCGCGGTGACTTGCATCCCGATTTGCCTGCGATCCGCGCGGTGGGTTATCGGCAAGCCTGGGCGTACCTCGATGGAGCCTGTTCCGAGTTCGAATTTCGCGCACGCGCGATCCATGCGACCCGGCAACTGGCCAAACGACAGGTCACATGGCTGCGAAGCGAGCTGGACGCACGCGGTTTCGATCCCGACCGGCCCGATTGCGGGGCATCGGTCACGATCGCGCTGATGCTGTTTTTGGACGCCCAGAATGGATGAAAACGGCCAAATCCGCAAAAATCTGCGTTACCATTCCGAGGTGTGGGAATAAACCCGGATCGAAAGGCCATAACAATGTCGAAGAGCCAATCGCTGCAGGATCCGTTTTTGAATGCCTTGCGCCGGGAGCGTATTCCGGTCGCTATTTACCTGGTCAACGGGATCAAACTGCAGGGGGTGATCGAGTCGTTCGATCAGTTCGTGGTACTGCTGCGCAACCAGGTCAGTCAGATGGTGTACAAGCATGCCATTTCGACGGTGGTGCCGAGCCGCGCGGTCAAGGTCGGGGCGGAAGACTCAAGGACGGACGACGCCGAGACCCCGGCGCAGGACTGAATTCCCTGTTCGAACGAGAAAAGCGAGGCGAGCGTGCGCTGCTGGTGTTGCCCTACACCGGCAAGGCCGAAGCTATGCGCCGTGCGCAGGAATTCACCGAACTTGCCAAGTCCGCGGGCGCGGAAATACTGGGTAGCGTGCACGCCCGCGTGGATGCGCCCAACCCGAAGTTCTATATCGGTACCGGCAAGGCCGACGAGGTGCAGGCGAAGGTGCGCGAACTCGGCGCCGACCTGGTGCTGGTCGACCATGCGCTGACGCCCGTGCAGGAACGCAATCTGGAAAAGCACCTCTCGGCGCGGGTGATCGACCGAGCCGCGTTGATCCTCGACATTTTTGCGCAGCGCGCGCAATCGCACGAAGGAAAACTCGAGGTCGAGCTGGCGCAGTTGCAGCACATGGCTACAAGGCTGGTGCGCGGATGGACCCACTTGGAGCGCCAGCGCGGCGGTTCGATCGGCCTGCGTGGTCCCGGCGAAACCCAGCTCGAAACCGACCGCCGCCTGCTGCAGAAGCGCGTCGAGCAACTGCAGAAGCGCATCGACAAGGTCGGCGTGCAGCGCAGTCAGCAGCGCCGCGCGCGCCTGCGCAACACGCTGCCGCGCGTCGCGCTGGTCGGTTACACCAACGCCGGCAAGTCGACGCTGTTCAACGCGATCACGCGCGGCACGGTGTACGCTGCCAACCAGTTGTTCGCGACGCTGGACCCGACCGTACGCCGGCTGGAAGGTCTGGACGCCGGTCCCGCCGTGCTGGCCGACACGGTCGGCTTCATCCGCGAGTTGCCGCACGACCTCGTGGCGGCGTTCCGCGCCACGCTGTCCGAAGCACGCGATGCCGACTTGTTGTTGCACGTCACCGATGCCGCCGATCCGGAACGCGACCTGCTGATCGATGTGGTCAACGGCGTGCTGGACGAAATCGGCGCGGGCGACGTGCCGCAGTTGATGGTGTTCAACAAGATCGACCTGTTGAATGCCCACACCCCTGCGGGCGAAGACCATGAGCCGGTCAACCGTGCCCCGGCTTTCCGCCCGGTGGCGCCGCGCATCGACCGCCATGCGGAAGGCGCACCAACGGCGCTATGGCTGTCCGCGGCAAGTGGCGAAGGGCTCGATCTGCTGCGGCAGGCGATCAGTGAGCGGCTTGCCGGTGCGCGCGTACACGCGGAACTGCGGCTGCCGCCGCGCGCGGGGCGCCTGCGCGCGCGACTGATCGAACTCGGCGCGGTCAAGTCCGAACGCTACGACGAACATGGCTGGCGCCTCGACATCGATGCGCCGCGCGATCTGTTGTTGCCGCTGGCCGGCGATGTACGCGGCGACGACGCGCAGCTGTTGCGTGATTGGCTCGACGCCGCTTGATTTGTGCGATCGTCCCTGATCGCTGCTTCGTGATGCGTTCGAGGTAATTGGATGCTGTCGGTCGGCAGACACCAGAACGGGCTTCCTGCCCTGACTTTTCACAACAGCCGCTTCGATCTGACATCCGAGAGAAGCAGTCCGGCGCTCTGCTAGAATTCACCGTTTGCGCCCGCCATGGCGTACCTTTGCCCGCAACCTGAGGCCGTCCCGAGATGCCCTGGAAGGAACCCGGCGAAAAACCGCGCGAACCCAAGGGCCGCGAGCCATGGGGGCAGGGTGGCGGCCAGGGCGGCGGCCCGGATCTCGATGCGTGGTTTCGCAAGGCGCGGCGGCGGCTCGGCCCGTTCGGCCGCGGCCCGATGGGTGCGCTGGCACTGATCGTGGTGCTGATCGTCCTGTGGTTCGTGATCGGTGGTTGGACGTCGATCGGCGGCCAGCAGGTGGGCGTGCTGTTGCGGTTCGGACATTTCCAGCGCGTGCTGCAACCCGGCGTGCACCTGCATTTGCCGCCGCCCATCGACGATGTGCAGAAGGTCGACATGGATCGCGTGCGCACCGTGAACGACGAGGCGCGCGTGCTCACCAACGATGGACAACTGGTGCTGATCGATTACGACGTGCATTACAAGGTCACCAACGCGCGCGCCTTCCTGTATGCCACGCGCGATGCCGAGGAAGTCGTCCGCAACGCAGCCACTTCCGCCGTGCGCGCGGCCACGGGCACGCACGACATGCAATGCCTGATCGACAGCCTCGACCTGCCATGCGCCGCGGGGGCCGTCGATACCGACAAGCTTGGCGCCGACGTGCTTGCCCGCCTGCGCGCTTCGCTGCCCAAGGCGCAGGACAAACTCGGCGCCGCGATCACGGACGTCGATGTCCAGAGCATCGGCGTACCCTCGGACGTGAAGCAGGCCTTCGATGCCATTGCGAAGGCGCACGACGACGTCAAGACCATGAAGACCAGCGCCAATGCCGACGCCGCGCGCCGCAAGGTCGACGTCAAGAATGAAGCGGCCTCGATCAAGTCCGATGCCGAGGCGTACCGGCGCCAGGCCGTCGCCGACGCCAACGCGGCGGTCGCGCGTTTCGATCACATCCTGCCGCAATATCAGGTCGCGCCGCAGGTAACGCGCCATCGGTTGTGGCTGGACACCATGCAGGCAGTATTGACCCGCAACCACGTGGTGGTGAATACCGGCTCCGGCAACGTGATCGTGCAGTTTCCCTCGCAGCGCCCCGACGTGGGCGGTGCGCCGGCAAGTGCGGCCAGCGGTGCGTCGCCCGCCCCGGTTGCACCCGCTTCATCGGCATCGACCGCCGCGCCGGTGACCTCCGGCCCCGGAATGCAGGCGATGGACTGATGAAATACGCCATTCCCATCGTGATCATCGTGCTGGCGTTGCTCGGCATCAATGGCATCTACGTGGTCGGCGAAGGCCACGCCGTGGTGCTGTCCCGCTTCGGCGACGTGCAGGTCGCAGGCATCGGCCCCGGCCTGCATTTCAAGCTGCCGTTCGTGCAGGACGTTTCGGTGTATGACACCCGTGAGATCACCACGCAAGCCGAGCCTGGCGACTGCAAGACGCGCGATGGCCAGCTCGTGCGGGTCGGTTTCCACGTGCGCTGGCAGATCGTCGATCCCGCGTTGTATTACAAGATGACGTCCGGCGACGAACTACAGGCCATCCAGTTGATGGAACCGCTGGTCCGCGACGCCTTGCGCAAGGACGTCGCGAACACCGACTTGTCGGGCCTGTTGTCCAGCGGCGAGGGCATCGGTGCGCGGTTGCGCGGCGAATTGGGTGCGCAGGTTCGTCAGAAGCTCGGCATCGACGTTCTGGATATCGCGATCGGCCGCGTGTTGCCGCCGGAAGACGCACTCGCGTCCGTTTACAAGCGCATGACTACCGAAGCGCAGGCCGCCGCAGGCACCGTGCGCGCAAAAGGCGAAGCCGCGGCGGCGGCCATCCGTGCCGAGGGCGACGCTGACGACCAGCAGGTACTCGCTGCCGCCAATCAATCCGCGGCAGCGGTGCGCGGCGAGGGCGATGCGCAGGCAGCGAAAATCTACGCCACCGCTTCGGCGAAAGACCCGCAATTCTTCCGCTACTGGACCAGCCTCGACACCTGGCGCAAGAGCTTCAGCGGCGGTGGCGCGGTCGTGGTGCTGGACAAGAATTCCTCTTTTATGCAAGCCGTCGATGCCGGCGCTTCGGGCAACGGTGCGCCAGCGAAGCACTGAGCGACGATTGTCGTCAGATCGAGCCTGGTCACCGATCGTCGCCCCACATCGAAACACAACATCGGAACGAGAACGAACAATGGGACAGTCCGTAGTCATCCTTGGCGCCCAATGGGGCGACGAAGGCAAGGGCAAGATCGTCGACCTGTTGACGCAGGACATCGGTGCAGTGGTGCGTTTTCAGGGCGGTCACAACGCCGGCCACACGCTGGTGATCAAGGGCAAGAAGACGGTGCTGCACCTGATCCCGTCGGGCATCTTGCGCGAAGGCGCACTATGCCTGATCGGCAACGGCGTGGTGCTGTCGCCCGCGGCGCTCAAGAAGGAGATCGCCGAACTGGAAGCCAACGGCGTGGAAGTGCGTTCGCGGGTCAAGATTTCCCCGGCGACGCCGCTGATCATGCCGTACCACATCGCGCTGGATCAGGCGCGCGAGAAGGCCGCGGGCGCAGGCGCGATCGGCACGACCGGTCGCGGCATCGGTCCGGCGTATGAAGACAAGGTCGCGCGTCGCGGCGTGCGCGTCGCCGACTTGAGCTATCCGAAAGAACTCGCGGAAAAACTCCGTGAGGTGATGGATTACCACAACTTCGTGCTGACGAAATTCCTCAACGCCGAAGCCGTGGATTTCCAGCAGACGCTCGACGAAGCGCTCGCCTTCGGCGAGTACGTCGAGCCCATGAAGTCCGACGTCGCCGGCATCCTGCACGACCTGCGCCGCAATGGTGAGCGCGTGTTGTTCGAGGGCGCGCAGGGCGCGCTGCTCGACATCGATCACGGCACCTATCCGTACGTCACCTCATCGAACACCACCACCGGCGGTGCACTGGCCGGCGCGGGCGTCGGCGCGGATTACGTCGACTATGTGCTCGGCATCGCGAAAGCGTACGCGACGCGCGTCGGCGGCGGACCGTTCCCGACCGAGCTCGACGACGCGATCGGCGAGGGCATCCGCAAGCGTGGCGACGAATTCGGCGCGTCGACGGGGCGCCCGCGACGCTGCGGCTGGATGGACATCGTTGCACTGAAGCGCGCGGTGTTGATCAACGGCATCAGCGGGCTTTGTATCACCAAGCTCGACGTGCTCGACGGCATGGAAAAACTGAAGGTGTGCATCGCCTACGAATACCGCGGCAAGCGCACCGAATACGCGCCGCTCGATGCCGAGGGCTGGAAGGAATGCACGCCGGTGTACCTGGAATTCCCCGGCTGGAGCGAATCCACCCACGGCGTTACCGACTGGGACCAGTTGCCGCCCGCCGCGCGCGCGTATCTGCGCGCACTGGAAGAACTCGCCGGCTGCCCGCTTGCGATCGTCAGCACCGGTCCCGACCGCGATGCCAACATCGTGCTGCGCGACCCGTTTGCCTGAGCGCCGGTAGGGCGGGAGTAGCGCAGCGAATCCCGCCATTTCGCGTCGCTGCAGGGTGGGAGGAGCGCAGCCCGCCGCGCCGTTTCGAGTCGCTGCCGGGCGGAAGCGACGCGGACTTTGTCCGGGTAAGTCCCGCCGTTCGCGTTGCACGTGTGCGTGCGATCCACCATTTCGCGTTTGCACGGAAGGCGGGATACGCCGCTGCGCGGCTGCTCCCGCCCTACGCGATCCGATCGCAGTCGCCGGTCGGTTCGTCCGGATGCCGCTGGCGCCAGTCCGCGAGCCGCTGCGCGTATGCTTCCATCTCCTCGGCATACACCGTGAACACGCACGACTCGCAACCGCCATCGCAACAGTCCCCTGGCAACGGTTTCTCGGGCGGACGTGGTTTGGGATCAGGGTCGTTCATCTGACTTCGAGCCTAGCATCGTGGAAAGATGGCGAAGCGCTCGACCGGCAAGCAACAGTCCGCGCCGGTTATTTTTATCGTTTCGTCGGCTTTGTGCCGGCGCGGGCCGAACTGCACCTTCTCACGTGTCGCAGCCCCTGCGACAACCGTGGCGTACCATCCTCGCGTCCAGAAGGGGAACACCATGATCGAACACGACCGCTTGGCCGCCGCGCTGGCGCTCGCCCACGACGCGCACCGCATCCAGAAACGCAAGGGCACCGACATTCCCTACATCGCCCATCCAATGGCTGTGGCCTCGCTGGTGCTCGAATTCGGCGGCTGCGAGGACCAAGCCGTCGCCGCCTTGCTCCACGACACCATCGAGGACGGCGGCGAAGCCTACGCCGACCGCATCGGTGAGGCATTTGGACCGGACGTGCTGGCGATGGTGCGCGACTGCACCGACGGCAGCTTCGAAAACAAGGCCGCCGTGCGGACGCCGCACGCGAAGTATGTCGAGTGGAAGGCGCGCAAACAGGCTTACATGCAGCATCTCCGCGCGATGCCCGCCGAGTCGCCCTCGCTGCTGGTCTCGGCCTGCGACAAGCTGCACAACGCGCGCGCGATCCTCGCCGACCTGCGTCTGTTGGGCGACGCGCTGTTCGACCGGTTCACCGGCCGGCGCGACGGCACCCTGTGGTACTACGACGAACTCGCGGGCATCTTCGCCGACAAGGGCGCAGTCCCGGCGCGCAGCCTCGCCCGCGCCGTAACCACCATGCACGCCGAAGCGGCGCGGGCGTAACACCGAATAACACTGCGGAATTGTGCTTACCGAATTGCGGGTTGGGCTGAACCGGTACTCCATCGGGGCGAAGCCCAACATCGAATGGGTGGCTCTTGGGCTGTGCAAAAATCGCTCAGCCCATCCTACGAGATACAGGCGCGTCGGATTGGATGCGGCGTCCGTCGCGGTCCGTCATACTTCGCCGATGCCGTCGATCCGCCCGCTTTCGCCCGAACTCGTCAATCAGATCGCCGCGGGCGAGGTGATCGAACGTCCTGCGTCGGTGGTGAAGGAACTGGCCGAAAACAGTCTCGATGCGGGTGCATGCCGCATCGACATCGAGGTCGAGCAGGGCGGCATGCGGCTGATGCGGGTGCGCGATGATGGTGCCGGCATCGCGCCGGATGAGTTGCCGCTGGCGCTGGCGCCGCACGCGACCAGCAAGATCGCGAGCTTCGATGATCTGACCCGCGTCGCCAGCATGGGTTTTCGCGGCGAGGCGCTGGCGTCGATCGCGTCGGTGTCGCGGATGAGCGTGACCTCGCGCCGCGCGAACGATGGCCACGGCACGCGCCTCGATGCATTCGGCGGTGCAGCGCCGCAACCCGCCGCGCATCCGGTCGGCACCACCATCGAAGTGCGCGACCTGTTCCATGCGGTGCCGGCGCGGCGCAAGTTCCTGCGCGCCGAGCGCACCGAGTTCGGACACATCGACGAGCTGGTGCGCTCGCTCGCGCTGGCTCGGCCCGACATGGAGTTCCGGCTGATCCACAACGGCAAGCCGGTGCGGATGCTGAAGCCGGCGGCGGATGAATCCGCGCATCTGCAACGCGCGGGCGAGTTGCTGGGCGACACCTTCGCGCAAAACTGCCTACGCATCGAACACGCGGTGGCGGGGTTGCGGCTGGCGGGATGGATCGGCTTGCCGACGGCGTCGCGCGCCCAGGCGGACCAGCAGTATTTCCACGTCAACGGGCGGTTGGTGCGCGATCGCAGCGTCGCGCACGCGGTGCGGCAAGCCTACGAGGATGTGCTGTACCACGGACGCCATCCCGCGTTCGTGCTGTTCCTGGAACTCGACCCCGCTGCGGTGGATGTGAACGTGCATCCGGCCAAGCGCGAAGTGCGCTTTCGCGATGCGCGGCTGGTGCATGACTTCCTGTTTCATGCGCTGCACGATGCGGTGGCGCAGACTCGCGCGGGCGAACAGGCTTCCGCGGTCGCGCCTTCGCAGGTCCACGCCTTTGCGGCGGCGCGCACGGGCGGCGCGTCGATCGCGTATTCCGTGTCGCCGCAGCAATTCGGCCTGGGCGTGCGTGAAGCGCATGCTGATCCGTATGCGGTATTGCTTGGTCAGCGTGAGGCCGCGCACGTCGTGCATGCGCCGTTGCCGGAAACCGAAGCAGGCGAAGCACCGCCGCTCGGTTACGCGCTGGCGCAGCTTGCGGGCATCTACATCCTCGCCGAGAACGCGCACGGTCTGGTACTGGTGGACATGCACGCCGCGCACGAACGGGTCACCTACGAAAAATTGAAAGCTTCGCGCGACGCGCATCAGGTGCGCGCGCAACAGTTGCTGGTGCCCGAGACCATCGCGGTCAGCGAGCGCGAAGCCGCGGCGGCCGAAGAACACGCGGACACGCTCGCGGCATGCGGTTTGGAACTCGATCGCAGTGGTCCGCGCCAGGTCACCGCGCGCCGGATTCCGGCGCTGCTGGACGATGCCGACGTGGCGCAACTTGCGCGCGACGTGCTGGGTGAACTGGCCGAGCACGGCAGTTCGCACCGGCTTGAAGAACTGCAGAACGGATTGCTTTCGACGATGGCCTGCCACGGTTCGGTGCGTGCACATCGACGCTTGACGATTCCCGAAATGAATGCGCTGCTGCGCGAGATGGAAGCCACCGAACGGTCGGGACAATGCAACCATGGGCGGCCGACGTGGACGCAGCTGTCGGTTGCGGAACTGGACAAGCTGTTCCTGCGTGGACGGTAGGCAATTTTCACTTCGTCATTCCGGCGAAAGCCGGAACCCAGTGACTTTTTTGCACACCTGGAATTGCGAAGTCACTGGGTCCCGGATATCGCTTCGCGATTCCGGGATGACGAACAAAAATCGCTGGGCGCGCCGTACGTGGCCGAATAATTCCGGGATGACGAGCAAAAGCAAAATGTCTCTGGATTGCAATTGATGGATATCGATAACGCTTACCAACAGGAAATCGAACGCTGGCACGCGCAGCGCATCGCGCGGCTGACCGCACCGGACGGATGGCTGAGCCTGGTCGGTCTGGAATGGCTGAAGCCGGGCGTGAACCGGATCGGCAGCGCGGCCGACAACGACATCGTGCTGGCGAAGGCGTCGGCGCATCTGGGCTCGATCGAATGGGCCGACGACAACTCATTGTCGATCGAACTCGATTCGGCGGATGGCGTGACGATCGACGGCGTTGCCGGGACGCGCGCGCTGTTGCGCGATGACAGCCACGCCGGCCCGACCACCGTGGCGTTCGGTACGGTGAATTTCATCGCGGTGGATCGCGGCGGCCGCAAGGGCCTGCGGGTGCGTGACAGCGAAGCCGAAACGCGCACGCAGTTCGCGGGCATCGAGCGTTTTCCCGTCGACGAGTCGTGGCGCATCGTGGCCGACTGGGTGCCGCTGGACCCGCCGTTCCAGCTTGCCACCGGCACCGTGATCGGCACGATCGAGAATTACCCGGCGCCGGGCAGGGCGGAGTTCGACCGCGACGGAAAGCGGTTCCAGTTGTACCCGGTGCTGGAGACACCCGGCGACACGCAGTTGTTTCTGATCTTCGCCGACGCGACCTCTGGCAAGGAAACCTACGGCGCGGCGCGTTTCCTGTACGCCGACATGCCGCGCGACGGCAAGATCGTGCTGGATTTCAACAAGGCCTACAATCCGCCGTGCGCGTTCACGCCCTACGCGACGTGCCCGCTGGCGCCGCCGGAAAACCGGCTGGACCTGCGGGTAACCGCGGGCGAACTCAAATACGCCAAAAAGCCTTAGTATTCGGGAACCTTTCAGGGCGGTGGCGACTCAAAGCTCCGGTCATCGAGAGCAGGCGTCGAGAGACAGTGCGGCCCACGGCTGCGCGAAACGGACAGCGGATCTGGTATCGGCATGAACAGGGTCGTCATCGTGATGGTGCTGGTTGCAGGCGCGTTGTGGCCGATGGGCCGCGCGCATGCGCAACCACCGAAATCGTCGGCCGCGCCTGTGCCGAATCGCGCGGAACTTTCCTATGCGCTCGGCTACGAGGCCGGCCTCGATCTCGGCCAGCGCAACCTCGACGTGGACATCGCCACCGTGCTGCGCGGCGTGCAAGATGGTTTTTCGCGCAAGAAGCCCGAGTATTCGCCGCAGGTGATGCAGCAGGTCATCCAGACCATGCAGCGCAAGATGGTGGCGGAAGCGCGCGCCGCTTACGAAAAACTGGCGACCGCCAATCTCAAGAAGGCAAATGCGTTCTTCGCCGACAACGGCAAGAAGCACGGCGTGGTCACGTTGCCGTCGGGCGTGCAGTACAAGGTGCTCGACGGCGGCAAGGGCGACAAGAACCCGACGGTCGACAGCGAAGTCACGCTGCAATACCGCGGCGAGTTTCTGGATGGCACCGTGTTCGACAACACGGAAGATCGCGGCAAGCCGGTGGTGTTTCCGGTGAACCAGATGATTCCGGGCTGGCGCGACATCATCACCCGCATGCACGTGGGCGATCACTGGCAGGTGTTCATTCCACCCGACCAGGCCTACGGCATTCGCGGTTCGCCGCCGCGCATCGGGCCGAACGAGGCGCTGGTGTTCGACATCCATCTTCTGGGCGTCAAGCCGTAGCAGACCTCGTGCAGCGTCGCGGATGAGCGCGCATTGCCGGGCCCATGACTGCGGTGGAGCGGCACGCACCACACGCATCTGCGTTACGCTTGTCGGATGCCGAATCAGCCCCCCGCTCGCGAAGAATCCACTCCGCTCACCCCGTGCGTCGGCATCTGTCGGATGGATGCCGACGGTCTGTGCATCGGTTGCCGGCGCACCTTGGGAGAGGTCGCAGCCTGGGGCACGATGACGCAGGATGATCGTCGGCGCTGGATGCGCGAGGTACAACCGTTGCGGCCGCTGGCGCGGCCATGACGGACTGGTTCGAAGCCGTCAGACGTGCTCTGCATCCGCTTGAAGCACCGCCCGTGCCGCCGGCGTGGAATCATGATCATCTGCTCGACCTGATCGCCGAAGGTCCGCGCGCGGATGCTGCGGTGCTGATGGCGATTCGTGACGTGCCAGAGCCCCGCGTGGTATTCACGTTGCGGCGCGACGATTTGGTGCGGCACGCGGGGCAGGTCAGCTTTCCCGGGGGACGCACCGACCACGGCGATGCGGGCGCGATCGAGACGGCGTTGCGCGAAAGCAGCGAAGAAGTCGGACTGGATCCGAGCGCCGCCGAACCACTCGGGTTTCTCGATTGCCTTGAGACGATCAGCGGATTTTGCGTGACGCCGGTGGTGGCGCGAATGGTAGGCGACGCCGTGTTGATGCCGCAGCCGCAAGAAGTCGCGAAAATATTCGAGGTGCCACTGGCGTTCCTGCTCGACCCCGCCAACCTGCACGAGTTCCAGTTTCGCGCGCGCGGCGAGGCGCGGCTGGTGTATGAATATGTGGGTGTCGAACCGCGCATCTGGGGCGCGACGGCGTCGATGCTGGTGAACCTGATGCGGCGCATGGAGATCATCAAATGAATGAACACGAAGTGTTGATCGATGCAACCACGCTGGCGGCACTGCCATCGCATGACGTGCTGATCGTGGATTGCCGGTTCGGTTTGGCCGATCCCGGCAAGGGCGAACGGGATTTTCTGGATGCGCACATTCCGGGCGCGGTGTATGCGAGTCTCGATCGTGATCTTTCCGATCTGTCGAAACAGGGCCTGGGTCGCCATCCGCTTCCCGACATTGAAGCGTTCGCGCAAACGCTGTCGCGATGGGGTTGGCGCAAGCCGCAACACTTGGTCGCATACGACGATGCCGGCGGTGCGTTGGCGGCCGCGCGGTTGTGGTGGATGCTCGAAAGCGTCGGCGCTGCTGCCAGCGTGCTGGATGGCGGTTGGAAAGCGTGGACGGCTGCCGGGTTGCCGGTGGAACACGGCGCGGCCGTGCCGCGCCAGGCGACTTCAGTCGAACTGCATTTCGATCCCGCGCGCGTGGTGTATTACGAGGAATTGCAGGCGCTGCGCGAACGGCCGTCGACCCTGATGCTGGATGCGCGTGCGGCGCCGCGTTTTCGCGGCGAGTCGGAACCGATCGACCGCGCCGCGGGCCATGTGCCCGGTGCGCACAACCGACCGTTTTCCGAAAATCTCGATGCGGCGGGGCGTTTCAAGTCGCCACAAGCGTTGCGCGAAGAATTCGAAGCGGCGCTCGCCGGTCATCATCCGGATGACGTGGTGCACATGTGCGGTTCGGGCGTCACCGCCTGCCACAACCTCCTGGCGATGGAAGCCGCCGGCCTGCACGGCTCGCGCCTGTTCGCGCCGTCGTGGAGCGGGTGGGCCAGCGATCCGGCGCGGCCCGTTGCAACGGGCGATTGAGGTTGTAGGGCGGGAGTAGCCGCGCGGCGGCGTATCCCGCCTTCGTGAGACGGAGAACCGCGGGATGCGCTGCGCTCCTTCCGCCTCGCCGGACCTGACGCCCGCCAGCAACATCGCCAGCCGTCGGCCCTTTCTGGATCCGATGCCATGATTGTCGGGCTTCTCCCGGAACGAGTCCGGGATCAGCCCAACCTGCGAAGCTGTGTAGATTGGTGCTGAGCGCAGCGAAGCCCAACGGTCATGGCTGGCGTATTTGTGCCGCCGTATACACACTCATCACCATTTCACCCCCGCAAGCAACATCGTCTCGCCGAGATTCTTGCCGCCGAATAGGTGCGCGTTGGAGATGTGCCGCAGCATCACCATGAAATGGCCGTTTTGCCATCCGGCGCTGGTCATGAATTCGAAGCGGCTGGAAAGCGCGTCGGTGCGCGTGCTGGTCACGGCGAGTTGCTCGCTGAGGAACCAGTGGTGATTGGCCGTCACCATGCGCACGCCGGCGCCGGCCAGAAATACCTCGTGGTTCAAATCGTCCTTGCGGGTGTTGCGTGCGTCGACCCAGCCAAACGTGCCGATCGGCTCGAAGTGCGCGTTGCCGTCATCGGCGCCTTCACCGAACACGCTGGCGAAGATCGCGCTGGTAGTGCGCTCGGATGACGTGATGCTGGGTCCCGCGGTCAGGTCGTAGCCGGCTGCCCAGGCGGGTGCGCAGGCGATCAGGCAGGCGAGGGCGCCCATTCCGCAACGAAGGCCTTTCACGTCGTGCTCCCTTTGTTGTCCGTTGTCGCGGGGAAATGTGCGGCATCCGCACGGGTGCATTGATTGCCGCAGAAATGATTGCCTTGACAATTAAAGCCGAAACAGTATCATCCTCGGCATGAATCGTGCTGAAACTTCCTCCGACCGCTCTTTCCAGTTGTGCCGACTGATCGGCCGGCTGCGCGCGGAGTTTGTCTATGCGGTCGAGCAGGAAATGGGGCACCAGGGTGTCGAACTCAACTTCACGCAGTTCGTCGCGCTCAAGCTGCTCGGGCACGAGGAACCGATGACGCCGGTCGAGCTGGCGCGTGCGCTGCATTACAACCCCGGCGCGCTCACGCGGTTGCTGGACAAGCTGGAGCAGCGCGGTTACCTGAAGCGGGTCCCGGATCCGGACGATCGTCGCGCGTTGCGGCTTGAGTTGACGACCCAAGGCAAGGCCCTGCGCAAGCGCGTGATCGGGTACTGCGACGCCGTCGCCGCTCGCACTTTCGAGGGCACCACGACCCGCGAGCGCGAGCAGTTGCACGATGTGCTGAGCCGGGTGCTGGACGGAATACGCGCACGGCGCGAATGAATGCATCCGGCCAGGTCGCGTAAAAATCCGCGCCATTCGAACGTCATCTTTTTGGAACGCCATGCCGTGGCGAAGCTGTACCGATCCAGGAGTCTCCGTCTCATCCATTCAGGCAATCTGTCCACCAGGCGCGGCGCTTGAAACACGCGCCCTTGTCCCCAACCCACGAGCAATGCCCTTGAACATTCCGACACGTCGCGGCAATTTTGCCGCCGCGGTCTTGGCCACCGTGTTGCTGGCCGGCTGTGCCAGCACCGGCGGATTGCACCCGACCGCGACGCCCACGAATCCCGCCTCGCTCGCTGCGCAGCGCTCTTTCTCGGGCGCGAAAACGGACGACGCCGCATGGCCGCAGCAGGGGTGGTGGAAGGCGCTGGGCGATGCGCAGCTCGACACACTGGTCGACGAGGCGCTGGCCGACAATCCGGACATGACGCTGGTGGATGCACGCGTCCGTGCCGCGCTGGCAGCGGCGGGCGCCGCCGACGCCGCGCGCAAGCCGACACTGAACGGTGGCGCCAGCGCCGCCGGCGCGCGCGTTCCGCCGATCCTGCCGCCGCTGGCGTCGGGCCATTTCGGCGTGATCCGCTACGGTTACTTGAGTTTTTCGTGGGACCTCGACCTGTGGGGCGGCAAGCGCGCCGCGTGGCAGGCGGCCGTCGGCAATGCACGCGCCGCGGAAGTAGACGCGCAGGCCGCACGCCTGAAGCTTTCCGCGGACGTGGTGCAGGCGTACTTTCAACTGGCAGGCGCCTGGGCGCAGCGCGATCTCGCGAATGAAGAGCTGCAGCGCGCCAACGATTTCCTGAAACTCACCCACAAACGCGTCGCCAGCGGCATCGACAGCAAGTTCTCGCTGGCACGCATCGAGGCCGAAAGCGCGAGCGATCGCGCGCACCTCGAAGCGGCCGACAATGCCGTGCGCTCGGCGGGCCTCATGCTGGCGGCGTTGCTGGGCGCGGGTCCGGATCGCGCGCTGGCGATCGAACGTCCGGCGCTGCCGGCCGTTCCCGCGCTCGCGCTGCCCAGCGATCTGCCGGCCGACCTGCTTGGGCGCCGGCCCGATGTGGTGGCCGCGCGCTGGCGCGTGGAAGCGGCGGGGAAAGATATCAAGGTCGCGAAGACGAAGTTTCTGCCGAACATCGGCATCAGTTCGCTGGCCGGCTTGCTCGCGCCCTCGTCGATGGACCTGTTCACGCTGCAGAACCGTTTCTACACGATTTCGCCGGCGTTGAGCCTGCCGATCTTCGAGGGCGGCGCGTTGCGCGCCAACCTCGCCGGCAAGGACGCCGCGCGCGACATCGCGGTCGCGCAATACAACCAGACGCTGGTGCACGCGATCAACCAGGTCGCAGGCCAAGTGGATGATCTGCAATCGTTGTCGGCGCAGGTGCAGGATGCGGAGAACGCGCGCGCAAGTGCCGACGATGCCTACGCGTTGGCGATGAAGCGCTATCGCGCCGGGGTCGGCAACTATCTCGAAGCGTTGAGCGTGCGACAGGAGCTGATCGCCGCCGAACAGCAATTGGCCGGTCTGCAGACCCGTCGCGTCGGCGCATGGGCCACGCTCAACGAGGCACTCGGCGGCGGCTTCCAGCCGGCGGCCGACGCGCCCTCGCTGGCTACCGCGCCCCAATCGGCATCCGAATCCCAAGCACATCAACCCCAGGCACATCGATGACTTCTCCCATCAATCCCAATCCCGTCACCGAAGACGACGCCGCGGCACAACTGAAGGCGAAGCGGTTGCGCAAGCGGCGCTTGCTGCTGCGCGGCCTGATCGCGCTGGTGGTCGTGGTCGGCATCGGCTGGGCGCTGTATCACTTCCTGGTCGGACGCTGGTACGAAGGTACCGACGATGCCTACGTCGACGGCAACGTGGTGCAGATCACGCCGCAGGTGCCGGGCACCGTGATCAGCATCGGCGCCGACGACAACGACTACGTGCGCCAGGGCCAGACGCTGGTGAAGCTCGATCCGTCCGATGCCGATGTTGCGCTCGCGCAGGCCGAGGCGGCACTGGCGCAGGCGGTGCGCAAGGTGCGCGGCTTGTACAGCACCGTGCACACGTCCAAAGCCGATGTCGCCGCGCGCGAATCGGCGGTGCAGCAGGCCCAGGCGGACTACCGGCGCCGCAAGGGATTGGCGGAATCAGGTGCGATCTCGACCGAGGAACTGGCGCATGCACGCGACGCGCTGACCACCGCGCAGAGCGCGCTCGCCGCCGCGCAGGCGCAACTCGCGACCACCGACGCGCTGGTGTCCGATACCGAAATCGCCACGCACCCGGACGTGAAGGCCGCGTCTGCCGCGGTGCGCGCCGCCTGGTTGAACGATCAGCGCACCACGCTGGTGGCGCCGGTTTCCGGCTATGTCGCCAAGCGCACCGTGCAGGTTGGCCAGCGCGTGCAACCCGGCACGCCCTTGATGGCGGTCGTGCCGCTGCACCAGGTGTGGGTGGACGCGAACTTCAAGGAAACCCAGTTGCAGGATATGCGCATCGGCCAGCCGGTGACGCTGACGTCCGACGTGTACGGCGGCGGGGTGACCTATCACGGTCGCGTGGCCGGCCTCGGCATCGGCACCGGGAGCGCGTTCTCGTTGCTGCCGGCGCAGAACGCCTCGGGCAACTGGATCAAGATTGTGCAGCGCCTGCCGGTGCGTATCGAGCTCGACGCCAAGGATTTGGACAAGTACCCGTTGCGGATCGGGTTGTCGATGGACGTTTCGGTGAACCTTCACAACCAGAAAGGTCCCATGCTGGCGAAGAATGCGCCGCAGCATCCGGTGTTCAGTACCGACGTGTACACGCAGGATCGCGCCGAGGCGAATGCGTTGATCGCGAAGATCATCCACGCCAACAGCGGCCCGGTCACCGACAGCGCCCAGGCCAAGAGCGCGATCGCGAGACATTGATGGCGACATTGATGCGATCGTCCATGATCGCTGTTTCGCCAGAGTCCATCGCAATTTTTCAAGATTCCCGTCCGTGGGTATCAGAACGTCCATCCTTGGACTGACTTTTCACAACAGCCGCTTCGGCTGATACGCAACGTTAGGATTCCATGGCCTCCACCGCAGCCACCGCGGCAGCCGGCAGTTTCGGCGAATTCCGTCCCGCCAGCTTGCCGCTGGCGACGCTCGGCTTGTCGCTCGCGACGTTCATGCAGGTGCTGGACATCACCATTGCCAACGTGTCGTTGCCGACCATCGCCGGCAACCTCGGCGCCAGCCTCACGCAATCGACCTGGGTGATCACCTCGTTCGCGGTGTCCAATGCGATCGCGTTGCCGCTGACGGGGTTTCTTTCACGGCGCTTCGGTGAAGTGAAGCTGTTCGTGTGGGCGACCGCGCTGTTCTCGATTTGTTCACTGGCCTGCGGGTTCGCGACCAGCATGACCGAGCTGGTGCTGTTCCGTGCCTTGCAGGGCGCCGTCGCGGGGCCGATGTATCCGCTCACGCAAAGCCTGATGGTATCGATCTATCCGCGTGAGAAACGCGGAATGGCGCTGGCGATCCTCGCGATGGTGACGGTGGTCGCGCCGATCGCGGGTCCGGTGCTGGGCGGCTGGATCACCGAAACCTATTCGTGGGAATGGATCTTCTTCATCAACGTGCCGATCGGATTTTTCGCGAGCGCGGTGGTGGCCGGACAACTCGGCAAGCGCGTCGAACAACTGCGGCAGGCGCGCATCGACTGGATGGGCCTGATCACGCTGATCCTCGGCGTCGGTTCGCTGCAGGTACTGCTGGACAAGGGCAACGAACTCGACTGGTTTCATTCCGGTTTCATCGTCGTTTTGGCGATCGTGTCGGCGGTGTCGCTCACGGTGTTCCTGATCTGGGAACTGACCGACGACGAACCGATCGTCGACTTGCGCTTGTTCCGGCACCGCAATTTCGCTGCCGGCACGCTGGCGCTGGTGCTGGCGTACGCCGCCTTCTTTTCGATCGGCCTGCTGGTGCCGCTGTGGCTGCAGAACACGTTGGACTACACATCCATCTGGGCGGGACTCGCGACCGCACCGATCGGCATCATCCCGGTGCTGATGACCTTCTGGGTCGGCAAGTACGCGCACAAGTTCGACCTGCGCTGGTTGGCCGCGTTCGCGTTCATCGTGATGGGCATCACCTGCTTCATGCGCGGGCGTTTCACCACCGAGGTCGATTTCTACCATGTCGCGTTGGCGCAGTTGCTGCAGGGTCTCGGCGTCGCGCTGTTCTTCATGCCGATCCTCACCATCCTGCTGTCGGATCTGGAAGGCCACGAGATCGCCGAAGGTTCTGGCGTGGCGACCTTCCTGCGCGCGGTGGGCGGCAGTTTTGCCGCGTCGATCACCACCTACGTCTGGACCCGCGGCGGTGTGCTCAACCACGCCAACCTGACCGAACACATCAACGCCTACGACACACAGGTTCGGCAGAGCGTCGGCGCGATGGGGGGACATTTGCAGGCGTACGCTGCGCAGGTGAACGGCGTGATCAGCCAGCAGGCGATGCAGATTTCCTTCAACCAGTTGTTCGATGTGCTGGGCTTCATTTTCCTGGGATTGGTGGCGGTGGTCTGGTTGGCCAAGCCGCCGTTCATCAAGAAGGCGGGTCCTGCGGCGACCGGAGGACACTGATTGTGCGTTCATCCGTGAATGCCGCTTCGCTGGGAGTCGCCGCGATTTTCATGGTGGCAATTCAGCGAATGTCGGAACGTCCGTCCATGGACTGACTTTTTTCATGCGATCGTCCGTGATCGCTGCTTTTTCCAGGTGATCGCAATATCCACGGCTCCAGATTTTCGAATTCCTGAGCGGCCATCCATGGCCTGACTTCTCGCCAAAAGCCGCTTCGACCGTTATCACGAACAACACCATGGCCTCAAGCGCGAGCGCAGCAGCATCCAGGGTCGGCGAATTCCGCCCGTCCAGCCTCGCGCTTGCGACGATCGGCTTGTCACTGGGCACCTTCATGCAGGTGCTGGACATGACGATCGCGAACGTCTCGCTGCCCACCATCGCGGGCAACCTTGGCGCGAGCCAGGACCAATCGACGTGGGTCATCACGTCGTTTACGGTGTGTCAGGCCATCACGCTGCCGATGACGGGCTTTCTCTCGCGCCGCTTCGGCGAAGTGAAAATATTCGTGTGGGCGGTGCTGCTGTTCTCGCTGTTTTCGCTGGCCTGCGGGTTCGCGACCAGCCTGTCGATGCTGGTGATGTTCCGCGCGCTGCAGGGCGCCGTGTGCGGACCCATGTATCCGATCACGCAAAGCCTGATGGTGTCGATTTATCCGCGCGAGAAACGCGGGATGGCGCTGGCGATCATCTCGATGATCACGGTGGTCGCGCCGATCGTCGGGCCGGTGGCGGGCGGCTGGATCACCGATTCGTATTCGTGGCGGTGGATCTTTTTCATCAACGTGCCGCTCGGGCTGTTCGCGGCCGGCGTCGTCGCGGCGCAAATGGCCGGGCGCCTCGAACAATTGCGCCGGGTTCGGATCGATTGGGTGGGCGTGGCGACGTTGATTCTCGGCGTGGGCGCGTTGCAGATTTTGCTCGACAAGGGCAACGAGCTCGACTGGTTCCATTCCAGGACCATCGTGACGCTGGCCATCGTTGCGACCATTTCGCTGACCGTCTGGGTGATCTGGGAATTGACCGACGATGAACCGCTGGTCGACCTGCGCCTGTTCCGGCATCGCAATTTCGCCGCCGGAACCCTGGCGCTGATACTCGGGTTCGCGCTGTTCTTTTCGATCGCCCTGATGTTGCCGTTGTGGCTGCAAAACACGCTGGGTTACACCGCGATGTGGTCGGGGCTGGCGGCAGCGCCGCTCGGCGTGATCCCCGTGCTGACGACCTTCTGGGTCGGCAAGTACGCACACAAGATCGACTTGCGCTGGCTGGCCGCGTTCGCGTTCGCGGTGATGGGTTTCGTGTGCTTCCGGTTCGGCAGTTTCACCACCGACGTCAGTTTCGCGGCGGTGGCGATCACCGAGTTGATCATGGGCGCGGGCGTGGCATTTTTCTTCATGCCCATCCTGACGATCCTGCTGTCGGATCTCGAAGGCCAGGAAGTGGCGGAAGGCTCGGGCTCCGCAACCTTCCTGCGCACGGTGGGCGCGAGCTTCGCGGTGTCGATCGTCACCTACCTGTGGGCGCGCGGCGGGGTGGCCAGCCACGCGAACCTCGTCGAACACATCAATCCCTTCAGCCCCGAGGTGCGCAGCCAAATCGAGGCAATGGGCGGACAACTGCAGCATTACGCGGTGGGCATCAACCGCGTCATCACCCAGCAGGCGACCCAGATTTCATTCAACCAGATCATGGATGGGCTCGGCTTCGGGTTTATGATCCTGATTGCCGTGGTATGGCTGGCCAAGCCGCCGTTCATCGCCAAGTCGCGCGGACCGAGCGCCGGACATTGACGGACGGTTGGACCGTCCTCGGGTTTTCTCCACCCTGCGGAGGAAGCAGCAATGAACGCAGCGCCAACGAATGCGTCGCCGATTCGGCAACATCTCGGCACGTTGCTGCCGGATCTGGAAGCGCTTTACAAGGACGTGCACGCGCATCCCGAGTTGTCGATGCAGGAAACGCGCACCGCGGGCCTGGCCGCGGAACGGCTGCGCGCGTCCGGCTTCGAAGTCACCACGGGCGTCGGCAACACCGGCGTGGTGGGCCTGCTGCGCAATGGCGACGGCCCCATCGTGATGTTGCGCGCCGACATGGATGCACTGCCGGTCGAGGAAGCGACCGGCGTGCCGTACGCGAGCACAGCCACGGCCACGGATCCGGAAGGCAAGGAGGTACCGGTGATGCACGCTTGCGGGCACGACATGCACGTCACCTGGCTGGCGGGCGCCACCGCGTTGATGGCGCAGGCGCGCGATGCCTGGCGCGGCACCTTGATGGCGGTGTTCCAGCCTGCGGAAGAAACCGCAGCGGGCGCGCAGGCGATGATCGATGACGGCCTGTTCAAGCGTTTCCCGAAACCGGACGTGGTGCTCGGCCAGCACGTGATGGTCGGTCCGGCCGGCGTGCTGGGCGGGCGCACCGGCGCCATCACGTCGGCCGCGGATAGTCTGCAGATTCGGCTGTTCGGGCGTGGCGCGCACGGATCGATGCCGCAGGCCAGCATCGATCCGGTGGTGATGGCGGCGTCGGTGGTGCTGCGGCTGCAGACGATCGTGTCGCGCGAAGTGGCGGCGGCGGAATCCGCGGTGGTGACCGTCGGCGCGCTGCAGGCCGGCACCAAGGAAAACGTGATTCCGGACGAGGCGATCATCAAGCTCAACGTGCGCACGTTCGACGAAGGTGTGCGCAAGCGCGTGCTTGCCGCGATCGAACGCATCGTCAATGCCGAGGCCGCGGCGTCGGGCGCGCCCAAGCCGCCGGAAATCACGCCGCTGGATCGTTACCCGCTCGCGGTCAACGATGCCGGCGCGAGCAAGCGCGTCGCGGAAGCCTTCCGTGGCTATTTTTCGACTGAGCGCGTCCACGAAACCGGGCCGGCGTCGGCCAGCGAGGATTTCGGATCGTTTGGTTCGGAGTGGGGCGTGCCGTCGGTGTTCTGGTTCGTGGGCGGCACCGATCCGGATGTCTACGCCAAGGCCAAGGCCGCAAACCGCATCAACGAGATCCCGACCAACCACAACCCGCGTTTCCTGCCGGTGATCCATCCGACGCTCGAAACCGGCGTCGAGGCGCTGGTGGTGGCTTCGCAGGCATGGCTGGCGGCTTGATGCGAGCGGATGCCCGGAGCCTTGGTGGGTGGGCGTATAGTCCCACGTTGTCTGCGCGGGACACGCAAGCATGACGCACATCCTGGTGGCGGTGCTGGACCTCGGCGGCACGTTCGTGTTCGCGATCAGCGGCGCGGTGGCCGCTGTCAAAAATCGCCTGGATATCTTCGGCGTGATGGTGCTGGCGTTCGCGGCCGGCAATGTCGGCGGCATCACGCGCGACTTGCTGATCGGCGCGATACCGCCCGCCGCCATTTCCAGTTTGAGCTACCTCGGCGTGTCGATCCTCGCCGGATTGATCGTGTTCTTCTGGGATCCGCTGGTGGCGCGGCACAACAATACAGTGCTGTGGTTCGACGCAGTCGGCCTGGCGTTTTTCGCGGTGGCGGGTTCGGAAAAGGCGCTGGTGCACGGGCTGAATCCGGTGATGGCGGCACTGCTCGGCATGCTCACCGGCATCGGCGGCGGCATGCTTCGCGATGTGTTGGTGATGCAGATCCCGACCGTGCTGCGTTCCGATCTCTACGCGCTGGCGGCGCTGGTCGGCGCGGCGATCGTGGTCGGCGGCCACATGCTGCACATCCACGCCGTGGCCACCACCGTGGTCGGCGGGCTGGCGTGTTTCGCCTTGCGATACATGGCGATCCGTCACGGCTGGCATCTTCCCTCGGCGCGGGCGTCAGGAGAGGGAAGGTGACATTGTCCGCTTGCCACGGGCCGTCGCACGAACAGCAGCGCCGCGATCATCCGGGGAAGGCGTTGCGCGCACAGGAGTCCATTCCATGACCGACCGCATGCCGGTGCTGTTTGTCGGACACGGCAACCCCATGAATGCCGTGCAGGATTCGGTATGGTCGCGGGCGTGGTCCGCATGGGGTCGACGTTTGCCGAGGCCGCGCGCGGTGCTGTCGGTGTCCGCACATTGGTACCTTCCGGGCACCGCTGCCACCGCGATGGTGCAGCCGCGCACGATCCACGATTTCGGCGGGTTTCCGCGCGAGCTGTTCGAGGTGCAATATCCCGCGCCCGGTGATCCGGGACTCGTTCGGCGGCTGCAGGATCTGCTTGCTCCCGCGCCGGTCCGCGCCGATCTTTCATGGGGGCTGGACCACGGCACGTGGTCAGTTTTGCGTCACATTTTTCCTGGCGCCGACGTGCCGGTAGTGCAACTCGGCATCGACGAGACGCAAGCGCCTGCGTTTCACCACGGCATGGGGCAGCGACTTGCGCCGCTGCGGGACGAGGGCATCCTGCTGCTCGGCAGTGGCAACATCGTGCACAACCTGCACACCTATGCCTGGGGCCGGCGTCCAGTCGAACCGTTCGACTGGGCCGCGCGGTTCGAGGTATTGGTGCGCGACCGAATCCTGCGCGGCGATACCGACGCGCTGGTGGACTATGCCTCGCTCGGCCGGGACGCCGAACTGTCGGTACCGACGCCGGAACACTATCTGCCCCTGCTTTACGTGCTGGGCGCGCGAGGGAAAGAGGATGCGGTGAGCTTCCCGGCGGAAGGCATGGATGGCGGTTCGATCTCGATGCTGTCGGTGCAATGGGGCTGAGAACGGCGACCGGCCAGCGTCCTCATTCGCCGGATTTCTTGCCGCGCAGCCGTTCGACCAGTGCCTGCAGCGTCGCCTGCGCTTCGGGCGCGAACCAGCCGTCGAGGAACGCTTCTACCGGCAACGACGCGGGATCGTCGAACAATCGCGCCAGCTCGGCGCGCGCCAGTGCACGGGTGCCGAGCATCGCCTGACGTGGCAATTGCAGCAGCGATTCCAGCCACGCCAGCGTACGCGTGACGACGTGATCGACGTCGGTCAATTCGTCGACCATCCCGGCCGCGAGTGCCTCGTCGCCATCCAGCATCGCGCCGACGACCAGCAGGCGTTCGGCGCGGTACGATCCGACCAGTCGGCGCAATGCGGCCTGGATGCAGTCGGGCACCGTCAATCCGACCTGCACTTCGTTGAGGCCGATCCGGTATTCGCCGCGCGCCATCACCCGGTAATCGCAGAACAGCGCGAGCACCGCGCCGCCGGCCGGGCTGTGGCCGGTGACGGCGGCAGCAATGGGGATCGGCGAACGCGCCAGGGCCGCGCACACCGCGAAGAAATTCTTCCAGAACGCACGCATCGCGTCGCGGTCGAGTTGCAGCAGGGCGGGAATGTCGAGGCCAGCCGAGAACAATCCCGGCGAGCCCGAAAGCATCAGCGCCGCGGCGCCTTCGTGTGACGCCTGCGCGATGGCACCTCGCAGTGCCGCGACGAGTTCCGGATTCAGCGCATTGACCGGTGGCCGCGCGAGTTTGAGTTCACGAATGCCGTGATCGTGTTCGATGATGTCGAGCATGAAGCCTCCATTCTTTGCTCGTCATTCCGGCGCAAGCCGGAATCCATTCTCTCGCTCACTTAAGATCAAAATGGATCCCGGCTTGCGCCGGGATGACGCCGGATGGGATTTACGCTTGTCCCGAGTCCCGATTCCTCACAAATCCTGCGCCAGCCAAGTGTATTTCACGGTATAGGTGAGCGTGACATCGCCATTCGCAGGCACCGGCACATGGAATTCCAGCAATTGTGGTGTCTGCTTCGATGGCTTGATGCTGGACGACGCCACCGTCCACTCGCGCCAACGGTTGGGATGTTCGCGCACCGCGACCGTATGCGCCGCATCGCCGCCGTTCGTCAGCGTGATCTTGTACGACTCGGTCATCGTGTGCGCATTCGCGTCGACATGGAATGCGGTGCGCTCGCGGCTGGCGCGCAGGTCGAAACTTTCGCCGAGCTGTACCGAAACGCGCTGGCCTTTCGGCGTGTCGGCGACGCCAGCTTGCCCGAGCAATGCGGGCGCGCCATCACGATCGATGGTCCATGCGCGCAACGTGCCGGCGGGCAATGCGTCGGGCGCGCTGAACGCAAGCGTGCTGGTGATCGCGCGATCCTTGTAATCCTGCGCGCCGTAATCGTTGGTATTGGGCTTGGGCGGAAAACCGCTGCCACCGTCCTCGATCACGTATTCGCGCTGGCAATCCAGCGTCTGCGTCGAATACAGCGGCGTCAACGTCACCGTGGCCTTGGGAAGGTCCACCGCTCCCGGCAGCGTGTAGCTGCGGTAATCGCCGAGCGACGCCTGTTCGGGCATGGCAGCGGCCGCCATGGGCGCAGGACCCTTGGCCATGCTGTACATGCGGACGCCCGCGTTGCCCAGGTTGGGTTGGCCCGCGACCAGCTTGATCTTCGCGTTGTCGTAATCGCGACCGCTTCGGTTGGCGATGCTGGCTTCGGGCTTGAACTGCATTCGGCACGTGCTGCCGCCGGCCAGCGTCGCGCTGTAGGCGGCGCGCCAGCCAAGGCCGCCAGTCATGTAGGTGAGGTGGGCATCGCGCTTGCCGGGCGATTGTGCGTCGACGTTCATCCGCAAAATGCCGCTGTCGATGATCGATCCGGAGGGGAGCGTCATCGAGGCGTACGTACGCACGAAGTGCACCTTGCCGTCATCGGTGCGCAGCATCGCGCCGGTGTCCTGTGCCCAGCCGAGCAACGTTCCATGCAGACGGTTTCCGTCCGAAGTGACGATGTCCACCGGCTGCCCGATCGCGTCCGCAAGCGGATGGGCGATACGAAGCTGTTGCCCCAGCACCTTCACCCCGGAAGCCGGATCGAACCCGACGGCCATGGTCTCGGGGTCGGCGCTCGCGGGGAGCCCATCGATCAGGAGTTCATGGTTGCCGGCGACGAGGTCCACTTGCCGGTATTCGCGTACCAGGGCATGTCCGGCGTTGACCGTGTCGCGCGCATTGCCCGAGAACAACCCGTCGTTGTCGGCGTGATAGATCGTCAGGCTGGCGTGATCGGCGGCGAAGGCGGCCGGCGTCGTCAGCAGCGCAGCCAGCGCGGCGCAAAGCAGTCGGCGTGACATGGGGGTCTCCCTGATGGCAATGTGCCCCGATGATAAAGGCATCGGCTGAATCCAGCCGCCGCGCTGGAACTTCAGGACGCGCCTTGCACGCCGGCGATGAGCGCCGCGATTTCATCGCTGTCCCGCGCGCGCAGCAGGCGCGGTGCGAGCGCGCGCAACGTCTTGCGGTCACAGTGCGCCAGCGCGTCGCGCGCGCCGAGGATGCGATCGGGAAGCATGCTGAATTCTTCGAGGCCGAGCGCCACAAGCACCGGGGCGAACGCGGGGTCGCCCGCGATTTCGCCGCACAGGCACACGCGCTTGCCCGCGCCGCGCGCGCGCGCGATCACGTGGGCGAGCAGACGCAATACCGCGGGGTGTGCGGGCTCGTACAACTTGCCGAGCTGGTCGTTGTTGCGGTCGGCAGCCAACACGTATTGCGTGAGATCGTTGCTGCCGATGGCGAGAAAATCCGCGACTTCCAGCAGCGCGCGCACGCTGAGCGCGGCAGCCGGCACTTCCACCATCGCGCCGAGTTCGAACTGGTCCGGGATTTCGTGGCCGGCGGTGCGCAAGTCGCGCGCGCATTCCTCCAGCAAACGCCGCACCTCGACGATGTCCGATGCGTTGGTGATCATCGGTACCAGGATACGCACCGGGCCGTAGCAACTCGCGCGCAGGATTGCGCGCAGCTGCGTGACGAACACGTCCGGGTGGCGCAGCGACAGCCGCACGCCGCGCACGCCCAGCGCGGGGTTGGGTTCCGACGCCATCACCAGGCCCGCGGCATCGGCCTTGTCGGCACCGAGGTCGAGCGTGCGGATGGTGACCGGCAGGCCGCCGGCGCCGAGCACCAGGTCGCGATACGCGGAGAATTGTTCGTCTTCGTTCGGCAGGCCGCTTTGCGCGAGGAACAGGAATTCGGTGCGATACAGGCCGATACCGGCGACGCCCAGGGTGCGCGCGCGTTCGATGTCTTCCGGACGTTCGGCGTTCGCGAAGATGTGCAGCTTGTGGCCGTCGCGGGTGTGCGTTTCCGAACCGGCGAGTTGCGCGAGGCGCTGGCCTTCGCGCAGCGCCTCGCGCTGCCAGTTGCGGAATTGCGCGAGGTCCTGCGCGGTCGGGTGCACCACCACTTCGCCGCGCACGCCGTCGACCAACGCGAGGTCGCCGTCGCGCAAATCTTCCAGCACGCCGTCGGCGTTCACCAGCATCGGCAGATGCAGGCTGCGGGCGAGGATCGCGCTGTGCGAATACGGACTGCCGGAACCGGCAACCACCGCGAGGATGCCGTGGCTGGCCATGTGTGCAAGCTCGCCCGGCGCGACGCTTTCCGTGACCAGGATTTCGCCGACGCGCGTCGCGAGTTTCTTTTCCTCACTGCTGGCCTGGCGCGCCAGCGCGCTCTGCACGCGCGCGATCACGTGATCGACGTCCTCACCGCGGCTGCGAAGATAAGGGTCGTCCATCGCGTCGAACACCGCGACCAGCCGGTCGCGCTGCGCCTTCAGGGCCGCCGTCGCGCGATAGTGGCCCTTGCGGATCATCGCGCGCAGGCCTTCGATCAGTTCCGGATCGTCCAGCAGCAGCGCGTGGGCATCGATGAATTCGCCGACCTCGCGTGCCAGCGCGCCGTGCAGCTTGCGACGCAGCGTGGACATGTCTTCGCGTGCGATCGCAAAGGCGCGCTCGAGACGAGCGACTTCGGCTTCGATCTCGGCATCCGGCAACGGCGTGTTGTCGATGCTGAAACGCGCCGGCCGTTCCAGACGCACGCGGCCCAGCGCCATGCCGGGCGACGCGGAATTACCGGTAAAGACGCGCCTCATGCGCCCTCGTCGAACTTGCGCTCGAACAATGCAGCCACGGCATCGAGCGCCTGGGCTTCGTCGGGACCTTCGGCACGCAGTGTCAGCGGCGTGCCGATGCCGGCGGCCAGCATCATCACGCCCATGATGCTTTTTGCATTGACTTCGCGTCCTTCACCGACCAGCCAGATCGTGGATTTGAAACCCTGCACCAGTTGCACGAGCTTCGCCGATGCGCGCGCGTGCAGGCCGAGTTTGTTGCTGACCACGATTTCCCTTTCGAGCATCGGCACGTTCCGCGGCGTTGGCATCCCGTTACGTTACCAAAAAGCCGGGAATGGAGAATAGGAAATCGGGAACGGTTCTAGACCCCGGGGCCAATCGCTTTTCCGACTCCCCATTTCCCTTTTCCGATTCCCGGATTTCACACCTTGTCGATGCAGATGCCGCCCCGTCCCCCACAGGCGGCGACCTCGGCCAGCTCGTCCAGCGGCTTGTCGGGGTAGTTGAGCACCCGCAGCAGCATCGGCAGGTTCAGGCCGGATACGCAGCGCGCATGGACACCGAGGCTCGCCAGCTTGTTGGCGATGTTGCAGGGCGTGGAACCGTACAGGTCCGACAGCACCAGCACGCCGCCGCCGCGGTCGAGCGCGCGCGCGGCACGGGCGGCGGCCGGCAGCATCGTGCCGGGGTCGTCGTTGCCGCCCACCTCCAGCGCGTCGAGCTGGCAGGGCAGGCGCGGCATCACGTGCTGGGCGGCGGCGATCAGCGCGCGGCCGATCTCCTCGTGGGTCAGCAGCAGGATGCCCGCGGCGGGGGCGGGGGCATCTTGGCGAAGGACGGAAGCCGTGG
>Ga0207705_10000608_pt1 | contig 30010 bp, 25 predicted proteins | sample KBSC13metaG_FD_184314 | JGI IMG/M metagenome (GOLD analysis project Ga0207705, IMG submission 184314) | Corn rhizosphere microbial communities from Kellogg Biological Station, Michigan, USA - KBS C1-3 metaG (SPAdes) (version 2) | ecosystem: Host-associated > Plants > Roots > Rhizosphere > Soil ... | reverse complement strand
TGCAGATGAGCAGCCATGGCCCCACGGCCTTGGTGCCGACAAAGCCCGGCTGGATATCCGAAGCGGCGGACATGGGGTCTTCCATGCCGATTTTGGCGGGATAGTAGTGCGCCAAGGCGAAGAGCCCAGCGATCAACGCCACGGCCAAAACCGCGCCGACAATCATATTCCGCATGAAGATATCCCCGACCAGATGTTGGCTGCGTGATTAACCCAGCGCTTGAGGCTGCGCAACGGTCCCACCGCGTTTTAGCACGGTCTGGTTAAACGGCTGGCCGGGGCGGCGTCCGGCGGCTTGGCCGGTTTAGAGTTTAACCTCGCCCAGCACCTTTTTCAGGGCAGGGGCGATGTCCGGTCGCGCAAGCCCCACCGCGATATTGGCCTGCAGGAAGCCGACCTTGTCCCCGCAATCATAGCGGGCGCAATTGGTCCTGACGGCGTGGAAAGGCACGCGTCCAATAAGCCGCTGCATGGAGTCCGTAAGCTGGATCTCGCCGCCGGCGCCTTTTTCCTTCTTGTCGAGTTCACCGAAAATCTCCGGCGGAAGGATATAGCGGCCGACAATGCACAGCCGCGACGGCGCCTTCTCCGTCTTCGGCTTTTCGACCATGCCTTTGACTTCGGTGATGTTGCCCCTGGTCTCGCCTGGGGCGACCACGCCGTAACGATGAACTTCTTCCAGCGGCTTCTCTTCGGCCGCAATGACCGCGCCGCCGCCGACTTCGTTGTAGGCCTGCACCATCTGTTTCAACGCGCCGGGTTTGCCGACCAGAAGATCGTCCGGCAGCAGCACCGCGAAGGGCTCGTTGCCAATGAAGTGACGCGCGCACCACACAGCATGGCCAAGACCGAGCGGCTTTTGCTGACGGGTGAAGCTGACCGAGCCGGATTTGGGCAGGCTCTCCAGAAGCGAATTCAGTTCCTTGGTCTTCTCGCGTTCCTTGAGCAGCGCTTCGAGTTCGTATGCGTGATCGAAATGATCTTCGATGATGTGCTTGCCGCGTCCTGTCACGAACACGAACTGCTCTATTCCCGCCTCGCGCGCTTCCTCGACGGCGTATTGCACAACCGGCTTGTCCACCACCGGCAGCATCTCTTTCGGGACGGCCTTGGTGGCGGGAAGAAAACGGGTGCCCATGCCGGCGACGGGCAGGACGGCTTTTCGAATCGGAAGAGGTTTCGTCATGGGACCGGGACAGGAAGGTGGGTGACCCACCCTATATGCATAATGGCTCCTTGCGCGTCCACTTGATGCGGCCCGTTTTCGGCCCTAAGCCTTGGAACCATGCGGATATTCCTTACCGGCGGGGCTGGCTTTATCGGGTTCCATGCGACGCGCGCGCTGCTGGAGCGCGGCCATTCGGTCGCGGCGATCGACGATCTCAATCCCTATTACGACCCGAGCCTGAAACGCGCGCGGCTGAAGGAACTCGAAGGCAACAAGGACTATCGTTTCTCGCAGGGCGATATCGCCGAGCCTGGCGCTCTGGCAAAGGCCGGTGACGGCGAGCATTTCGACATTGTGCTGCATCTGGCCGCGCAAGCCGGCGTGCGTTACGCGCTCACCGATCCTGGCGCCTATACGCGCGCCAATCTCGTCGGCCACCACAATGTGCTGGAATTCTCGCGCGCGGCGACCGGCCTTCAGCAACTCATTTATGCGTCCTCGAGTTCGGTCTATGGCAACGACACCAAGGCGCCCTATTCCGAAACGGCGCGCGCCGATCATCCTGTTTCCTACTATGGCGCGACCAAGCGCGCGGGCGAACTTCTCTCCCATTCCTATGCGGAATTATATGGGCTGCGGCAGACCGGCCTTCGCTTCTTCACGGTCTATGGCCCATGGGGTCGTCCCGACATGGCATACTGGCTTTTCACCGAGGCCATTCTCAACGATCGCCCCATTCCGGTGTTCGGTGGCGGCAAGCTCAAGCGTGACTTCACTTATATAGACGACATCGCCGCCGCGCTGGTGCGCATCGTGGAAACGCCATTCACGGAGCAAGATGGGCGGGCGCCGCATCGGGTCTACAATCTGGGCAACAGCCACCCCGAAGAGGTGTCGACCCTCATCCGCCTCATCGAGCAGGCCACCGGCAAGACGGCCAAGATCGACGATGCGAAGGGGCCGCCTGGCGATGTGCGCGAGACTTATGCGGATATTGCCAAAGCGGCACAGGATTTCGGATTTGTCCCCAAGATTTCTCTGTCCGAAGGCATTCCGCGCTTTGTGGACTGGTACCGGCGCTATCATCGTATCTAATTGATATTGCCGGAGTCTTGGCTTGCGCCTGGCGTCTCTCATCTGTGGCAGCGTGGCTGCGTTGGTGCTGTTTGCATCCGCGCTGGCCGACGACGCGCCCTCGCTTGCGTCCATTGCCGCGGCATTGCGCGCCGGCCAGGCACAGGAAGCCGAGGCCATGGCGACGCACATGCTGGCGTCGAACGATCCGGTGCCGCTGGACCGCGCCTACCTGCTGATGGATCGTGGACTGGCGCGCGAGCAGATGCACAAGCGCGAAGATGCGGTGAAGGATTTTTCCGCCGCGATCGATTCCAAAATATTGCCGCGCGGGGATCTTGCGCGCGCGCTGTTCGATCGTGGCGTCGTCCTCGATGAACTTGGCCGCACGGAAGCCGCTATAGCGGACTATTCGCGCGCAATCGTATTGGTGCCGCGCTACGCGACGGCGCTGAACAACCGCGCCAATGCCTATCGGCGCACGAACCGTTTCGCGCTGGCACGCACGGACTATCAGGCAGCGCTCGCGGCCGGCGACGATGAACCGGAATATCCGCTGTACGGCTTGGGCCGCATCGCCGAGGCGCAGGGCGATCCCACGATGGCCAAGGCGTTCTATCAACGCGCGCTTGCCGCCAACGGACAATTCACCCCGGCCACCCAGCGTATGGCGTCGCTCGGAGCGGTCGGCAGCACCTATGCCTTGCGCGAGCCGGGAGCGGTGGATGCGCCGCCGGTGGTTGTGCATCAGGAGGTGAAGCGTCCCGAAACAGCGCCGATCGCAGCAGCGAGTGTTGAGGGAGCTTCGGACGATCTTGTTTTGCGCCCCGCCATTCTCGATGTCGGAAAAAAGAAGAAGCCGCTGCCGCGCGAGGCATCGTTGCATGTCGCATCGTTCGTTCCGCCCGAACCTTCCGCCGGGACAGCGCGCGCTAGTGGAGAATTGGTCCAACTCGGTGCGTGGCGCAGCCAGAGCGATGCCGCGATCGGTTGGGACAAGGCCGCCGCGCAAGCCGGCGATCTTTTGAACGGCGCGACGCCCCGCATCGTTGAAGCGGATGTTCCGGGCAAAGGCCATTTCTGGCGCCTGCGCACGCAAGCTCCGTCGGGCACTGCCGCTGCGGATTTCTGCGCGCAGCTTCGTTCGAAGGGCCTGAGCTGCATCGTCGCAAGATCCTGAGACGTTGCCTGCCTTCCACAAAGCTGGTTTCTTCGACCCCCTCTGAATTCGAAAATCGAACAGGGCAGGGACATGACCGGCATCACGTCTTACGGCGCGTATATCCCGCGGCTTAGGCTTCAGCGCAAAGCCGTGGCGCAAGCCAATGCCTGGTTTGCGCCGAACATGATGGGCGCCGCCAGGGGCGAGCGCAGCATGGCGAACTGGGACGAAGACGCCGTCACCATGTCCGTCGAAGCCGCGCGCGACTGCATTCCCGCGCAGGATCCGATCAAGGACCGCGCCTTCGTGGACGGACTCTATTTCGCGTCCACCACCATGCCGTTCTCCGATCGCCAGAATGCCGGCATCGTCGCGGGTGCGTTGAGCTTGGGTTCGGGCATCACCTCACTTGATATTTCGTCGTCGCAGCGTGCCGGCACGTCGGCGCTTCTGGCGGCGCTGGATGGTGTTGCCTCCGGCCGCGTGAAAGCGCCGCTTGTTGTCGCGGGTGAAAAACGGAAGGCCCGCGCCGCGTCATCGCAAGAGCTAGCTTATGGTGATGCCGCCGCCGCGTTCACGCTCGGCAAGGACAAGGTGATCGCGAAATTCCTCGGCTCCCATTCGGTGACGCTGGATTTCGTCGATCACTTTCGTGGCGGCGACGAAGATTACGATTATGGCTGGGAAGAACGCTGGATCCGCGACGAAGGCTATTCGAAGATCGTGCCTGCTGCGATCAAGACCCTTCTGGAAAAATCCGGCGTGTCCGGCGGCGATATTGCGCATCTTATTCTGCCATGCCCTTTCGCGAAGCTGGATCAGGCGCTAGCCAAACAGTCCGGCATCGGTCCTGCGAAGGTGCGCGACAATCTCTCTTCCAATGTCGGCGATACAGGCGCCGCACACGCGCTTCTGATGCTGGCGCATGCGCTGGAAAGCGCCAAGCCCGGCGACAAGATTCTGATCGTGCAATTCGGCCAGGGTTGCGACGTGCTTCTGTTCGAAATGACGCCGGAAATCTCGTCCATCAAGCGCAACGGCGTGTCCGGATCGCTGGCGCGCCGCAAGGAAGAAACCAACTACAACAAATATCTCGGCTTCAACGGTCTGATCGAGCTCGAAAAAGGTATGCGCGCGGAGGTGGACAAGCGCACGGCGCTCACCGTTCTCTATCGCAAGAACGACATGATCACCGGCCTTGTCGGCGGCAAATGCCGCGTCTGCGGCACCGGGCAATTTCCGCGCACGCGCATCTGCGTGAATCCCAACTGCAAGGCCGTGGACAGCCAGGATCCCTACAGTTTTGCGGACCAGCAAGGCACGATCCTCTCCTGGTCGGCGGACTTTCTCACCTATTCGATGTCGCCGCCGAACCATTACGGCATGATCACCTTCGCTGATGGCGGCCGCTTCATGGCGGACATCACTGATGTGGATCAGGGCCAGATCGACAGCGGCACCAAGGTGAAGATGGTCTTCCGCATGAAGGATCGCGACGAGAAGCGCGGCTTCATCCGCTATTTCTGGAAGGCGGTCCCCGTATGAACGACGAAGAAGCCATCGGCCGCGTGATCGATGCCATGTATGCGATGGTGTCCGGCCCCAAAGGACCGCGCGACTGGAGCCGTCAGCGCGATGTGTTCCATCAGGATGCTCGTCAGATGCACACCGGCCTCGATGCAAATGGCAAGCCGTGGATCAAAATCATGGGGCTGAACGACTATTCGTCCGACACCCGGGATTTCTTCGCCCAGAACGATTTCTTCGAAGTCGAAATCGGCAGGCGCATTCGTGTGTTCGGCAACATCGCCGATGCGTGGAGCCTGTACGAAGCGCGCACCGCGCCGGACGACACGAATCCCGAGCGTCGCGGGATCAACGCCATCCAGTTCTATCGCGGCGAGGATGGGCGCTGGCGTATTATGTCCATGATCTGGGACAATGAACGCCCCGGTCTGAAACTGCCGGATCTCGATTGAGCCGCCACGACGTCATCATCATCGGCCTGGGCGCGATGGGAAGCGCCGCGCTCTATCAACTCGCCAAGCGTGGCGTGCGGGTGTTGGGCATCGATCGCTTTTCCCCGCCGCATGAACAGGGCTCCAGTCACGGTGACACGCGCATTACCCGGCTCGCCATCGGCGAGGGTGCACACTACACGCCCCTGGTAAAACGCAGCCACGAAATCTGGCGCGACATCGAGCGCGAAGCCGGCGCCGATCTTCTCACCCAATGCGGCGAACTGATTATCTCCAGCGGGAACCGCAAGTCTTCGATCCATGTCGAAGGATTCTTCCAGAATACTGTGGCTGCGGCGCGCGCGCATAGCATTGCCCATGAGTTGCTGGATGCTTCGCAAATCCGCACGCGCTTTCCCCAGTTCAACATTCGCGATGACGAGATCGGTTATTTCGAAGCGGAAGCGGGGTTCGTCCGCCCGGAAGCCTGTATCGATGCGCAATTGTCGTTGGCCACAAAGCATGGCGCCGAAATTCGAACGGGCGAAACCGTCTTTGGCTTTGAGCCAGGTGCGGATGGCGTCACGGTCAAAACAGATCGTGATGTGCATCGGGCAGACCGGTTAATCGTTGCCGCCGGGGCATGGTTGCCAAAGCTGCTGGGCGGCGATTTCGCCAAACTGCTTAAGGTCTATCGACAGGTGCTGAGCTGGTTCGCGGTTGACGGCGCCGCGGCCTATGAGCCGGAGCGGTTTCCCGTTTTTATTTGGGAGCTGCCGGACTCGCCGCAAGCCATCTACGGCTTTCCGGCGATCGACGGTGGCCTCAAAGTCGCAACCGAACAATATACCGCTACGACATCGCCGGAGCTTGTCGATCGGTCTGTATCGATGCGCGAAATCGACCACATGCACCGCAACTATGTCGCTCCCTTTCTGAAGGGCGTGACGTCGAGATGCATAAAGGCCAAAGCCTGCCTCTACACGGTGACGCCGGATGCGGGCTTCGTCCTTGATACGCTGCCATCGTCCGAGCGGGTGATCGTCGCGTCCTGTTGTTCCGGCCACGGCTTCAAGCATTCCGCGGCCATCGGCAAAGTTCTGGCGGACAAGGCGGAAAACCGCGCCGCATCGCTGGATTTAAGCCCGTTCCGTCTGGCGCGGTTTTCGGCTTAAGCTTCACAAAATATCCTGGGAGGTTGCCATGCCCTATGTCGAGAACCGCATCGTCCATGATGCCGATTCCCATCTGATGGAATTGACCGATTGTCTGGATGCGTTCCTCGATCCCAAATATCGCGCCGCCTATGACGATCTGCCCAAGCTGAAAGCGTGGCCGCGCGACGGCAAGCTGGTGAAGCACGCCAACAAGCAGCATGACGACGCCGAATTCCGCGCCGGTTCCGACGCCAACATTCTTTTGCGCAAGAACTACGAAGCGCTGGGGTCGTTCCGCAAGCAGGATCGCCCGCACGCGCTCGATCTTCTGGGCTTCTCCAGCCAGTTGATCTTCACCACCTGGTGCCTTGGTAATTTCGGTCTCGACGACGACAATCCCGAACTCGCTTATGCCACCGCGCAGGCACATAACCGCATGATGGTGGATTTCTGCTCGGTGGATCGCCGCTTCCTGGGCACGGGCTATGTGCCATTGTCCGATTTCGAGCGCGCACCGAAAGCGGCGCGTGAGGCTATCGATTTGGGCTGCAAGGCGTTGCTCATCCCGTCCAAGCCGCCGCGTGGTCATTCGCCCAGCCACATCGCGTTCGATCCGATCTGGGCGATGGCGCAAGAAGCGGGATTGCCGATCGTGTTTCACGTTGGCGGCGAAGAGAAGCTCGATCCGTCCTATTTCGAGAACGGCCTGCCGCGCGTGAAAGACTTCCACGGCGGCGAAGAGAACTTCACCTCGGTCAGCTATATGCCAATCTCGCATTCGGTGATGAACACGCTGGCCGCGCTGATCTTCGATGGCGTGTTCGACCGCTTTCCCAAGCTGAAATTCGGCGCCATCGAACTGGGAGCGTCTTGGCTGCCGGGCTGGATGCGCAATCTGGACAGCGCGGCGCAGGCTTTCATCAAGAATGAGGAACGGCTGCAAAAGCTTTCCGCGCGTCCGTCGGAAATCGTGCGCCGCCAACTGCGCGTCACGCCATATCCGCACGAGGATGTCGGCTGGATCGTCGCGAATGCCGGTGAGGAGGTATGCCTGTTCTCGTCCGACTTCCCGCATGTCGAAGGCGGCCGCAACCCACTCAAACGTTTCAACGACAGTCTCGCCGATGCCCCGCCGCGCGCGGTCGAGCGTTTCTATTGCGATAACTTTGTCGATCTGATGGGCGAGGGTCTCGCGGCCGATCTGCGGCATCCCAGGATGCAGAGCGCCGCATAAACAAAAGGCCCGGTGGTGACACCGGGCCTTTCGCTTTCACATGCAACAAGAATTAGTCGTGCGTGAACTTCAGGCTGATCGCACCGATGCCGGCCGCGACGTTCAGGCCTTTTTCGCCTGAAACGCTGATCGGTTGCAGGGTGATCGACTTGTCGAAGCCGCCAACGAGCACGTTGGCGCCCACGCCAACGCCGACCGAGGCAGAGGCTGTCGCACCGGCGTAATCGCCTTCAAGCGCACCCGGCTTCAGATCGGATGTCGGCGCAATCACGCCCCACACGATGATCGAGCTTTCGGTATAGCCCAGATCGATGCCGTATTTGTTCACGGTGCCGATGTAATGTTCCGGACCATGATGCGGGCGATACACGCAACGCAGATCCTTGGAGGAGCCGAACACGAAGCCCCAGCCGCTGGAAACATGGCAGGTCAGAACGCCCACCTTCACGCCGGCGGCGCTGGCGGGGACGGCCGCGAGGCCGAGGGTGAGGGCGGCAGCTGCCGCGGCAATGGCAAATTTCTTCATGGGATCACATGCTCCTGAGTTAATCCGATTTCGTCAGCCACTCTCGCGGAACGCGAAAATGCCGCCACGAGCTTCAATCGCGGCTGTAGCGATAGAACGACCTCCACAACCGAAGGTTCCATGGATTTTGCGCAAAGTTCCCTCCATATCCATCCTTGAAAATAGGAAATAAAGTTTTATCGTAGGACATCCCGATTCGCCTTTTTGCTTGCGTCGCGGAAGGAAGCGCCCCCGGGGGGGTTAGGTGGAAATTCTAAAAACGAATAGTGAGTGTAGAATTTCCCTCGCTTTACACCCCGGCGGGCCGGTTCTTAGATGACATCCAGTCAGGTACTGGAGGAATCGATGGCTTCGGGCATCAAGGACAAGGTCGCCATACTGGGCATGGGGTGCTCGAAATTCGGCGAACGCTGGGAATCCGGTGCCGAAGAACTGATGGTCGAAGCCTATCTCGAAGCCATGGCCGATGCCGGCGTCGAGACGAACCAGGTTCAGGCCGCCTGGTTCTCCACAGCCATGGAGGACCAGCATGTCGGCAAGGGCGGCACGCCGCTTTCGGTCGCTCTGCGTCTGCCCAACATCCCGGTGACGCATGTCGAGAATTTCTGCGCCTCCGGTTCGGAAGCTTTTCGCGGAGCGGTCTATGCCGTCGCTGCCGGCGCCTGCGACATCGCGCTGGCGCTTGGCGTTGAGAAGCTGAAGGACACGGGCTATGGCGGCCTGCCGCAACGCGAGAACGGCACGCTCAATCCCTTGTGGAGCGCGAACGGGTCGGCCCCCGGAAACTTCGCCCAGCTCGCGAGCGCCTATCGCAACAAGCACGGCGTCTCCAAGGAAGATTTGAAACGCGCCATCGCGCATGTGTCTGTAAAGAGTCACGCCAACGGCACGAAGAACCCGAAGGCGCATCTGCAGAAGGCCATCACCGAAGAGATGTGCCTGAACGCCCCGATGATCGCCGAGCCGTTGGGCCTGTTCGATTGTTGCGGCGTTTCGGATGGTGCGGCCTGCGCCATCGTGACGACGCCGGAAATCGCCCGCGCGATGGGCAGGAAGAACCTCATTACTGTGAAGGCGCTGCAGCTTTCGCTCTCGAACGGCTTGGAGAGCCAGCACAATTCCTGGGACGGCTCTTATTTTCACACGGCCCGTATCGCGGCGAAGAAGGCTTACGAGGAAGCCGGCATCCGCGATCCGCGCAATGAAGTCTCGATGATGGAAGTCCATGACTGCTTTTCCGTCACCGAACTGGTGACGATGGAAGACCTCCACATCTCGAAAGAGGGCGAGGGTTGGCGCGACGTGATGAATGGCTTCTACGACGCCGACGGCCAGGTGCCGTGCCAGATCGATGGTGGTTTGAAATGCTTCGGCCATCCCATCGGCGCCAGCGGGCTTCGGATGCTCTATGAAATGTATCTGCAGCTTCAAGGCCGTGCGGGCGCGCGGCAACTGAAAGACCCGAAGATCGGCCTCACACACAATCTCGGTGGCGCGCCCAATATGAATGTCTGCTCTGTCGCGATCATCGGTGCGCAGGGCGCCTGAAAGGCGCTAAGGATATTGCATGAGCACCGCCACGATTTATCCGGCCATCCTCTCTGGCGGGGCCGGCACGCGCCTCTGGCCGTTGGCACGGGCCTCGACGCCCAAGCAGCTTCTGGCGCTGTACGGAAAGAACACGCTGATCCAGGACACGGCCCTTCGCGCCGCGCTCCCGGATGCGGCGCCACCATTGGTGATTTGTGGCGAAAGGCATCGCTTCGTTGTCGCCGAGCAGATGCAGAAGGTCGGCATTTCGCCGGCTGCCATTGTGCTGGAGCCAATGGGCAGAAACACAGCGCCCGCTGTCGCGATCATTTCGCTGATGATCGCCGAAAAGGATTCGCAGGGTCTGATCCTTCTTCTTCCGTCCGATCATGTGGTCCGGGACGCCGAAGCTTTCGAGGCGGCTGTGCGCAAAGCCACAGTCGCAGCACGCGACGGCTATATTGTGACCTTTGGCCTGAAGCCGAGCGGCGCGGAAACAGGCTATGGCTACATCGAAGCGGGGGCGCCGCTCAAAGGCAGTGACGGCGTGAACAGCGTATCTCGTTTCGTCGAGAAGCCTGATGCGAAAGCTGCCGCGGAATATGTGCAATCGGGCAATTATCGCTGGAATAGCGGAATGCTCCTTTTTCGTGCGGATGTCATGCTTGCTGAGTTGGGATGCTTGGCCCCGGACATCGTAGGCCCATGCAACTCTGCGCTGACCGCTGCGTCTCACGATTCCGATTTCGTTCGCCTCGACGCATCGTCTTTCGAGAAATCGCCGAACATCTCCATTGACGTCGCAGTGATGGAAAAGACGGCAAAGGCCGCGGTCGTTTCTTGCGATCTCGGTTGGGCGGATGTTGGTACATGGTCGTCTCTGTGGTCCCTGAGCGATCGGGATGCCGAGGGGAACGTTCTTCGGGGCGACGTTGCTGCGATGGACACGCACGATTCTTTGGTGCGCAGCGATCGAGGGCTGACGGCACTTATCGGCGTGAAGGATCTCGTTGTGGTCTCGACCGATGATGTTGTGCTCGTCGCCGACCGGAAGAACGCGCAGAGTGTTGGCGCGATTGTCCAGAGATTGAAAGTGTCAAATCGGTCCGAAGTGTCGGAGCAGAGCCGCGTGCAGCGTCCCTGGGGCAGCTATCAATCGATCGACAGTGGTGATGGGTTTCAGGTGAAAGAAATCGTGGTGAAACCCGGCGGGCGGCTTTCGCTCCAGATGCACCACAAACGCGCCGAGCATTGGGTGGTCGTTGAAGGAGCAGCGCAAGTCACCTGCGACGACAAGGTCTTCACCCTCAATACCAATGAAGCGACTTATATTCCGCTCGGCGCCAAGCATCGTCTGGAAAACCTCGGGAAGACGCCACTGCGCCTGATTGAGGTGCAGTGCGGGTCTTACCTCGGCGAGGACGACATCGTCCGGTTCGAAGACGTTTACGGCCGTGCCGACAGCAAGAAGGTTTAGTAGACCACGACCGACCGGATCGACTTTCCTTCATGCATCAGATCGAAGGCGTCGTTGATCTTTTCCAGCGGCATCTGATGGGTGATCAGGTCGTCGATGTTGATCTTCTTGTCCATGTACCAGTCGACGATCTTCGGCACATCGGTGCGGCCTCTCGCGCCGCCAAAGGCTGTGCCTTTCCAGACTCGCCCTGTCACAAGCTGGAACGGCCGCGTCGCGATTTCCTGACCCGCGCCTGCCACGCCGATGATGATGCTTTGCCCCCAACCACGGTGGCAGCACTCCAGCGCTTGCCGCATCGTGTTCACGTTGCCGATGCATTCGAAGCTGTAATCCGCGCCGCCCCCTGTCAGTTCGACCAGATGCGCAACGAGATCGCCCTTCACATCCTTCGGATTGACGAAATGCGTCATGCCGAACTGTCGCGCAATGGCCTCGCGCGCCGGATTGAGGTCCACGCCGACGATCATATTGGCGCCGACCATCCTCGCACCCTGGATGACGTTCAGCCCGATGCCGCCAAGCCCGAACACAACGACATTCGCGCCCGCTTCCACCTTTGCCGTGAAGATCACTGCCCCGATGCCTGTCGTCACACCGCAGCCGATGTAGCAGACCTTGTCGAAGGGGGCGTCCGAACGGATTTTCGCCAGCGCGATTTCCGGCATCACGGTGTGGTTCGCGAAGGTCGAGCAGCCCATATAGTGCAACACAGGCTTGCCCTTGAACGAGAAGCGGCTGGTGCCGTCTGGCATGACGCCCTTGCCCTGTGTGGCGCGGATGGAGGTGCAAAGATTGGTCTTGTGGCTCGTGCAGCTTTTGCACTCGCGACATTCGGGCGTATAGAGCGGGATGACATGATCGCCGGGCTTGAGCGATTTCACGCCCGATCCGACTTCCAGAACGATGCCGGCGCCTTCGTGACCAAGGATGACCGGAAACTGCCCTTCAGGATCGGCGCCCGACAAGGTGAAGGCGTCGGTGTGGCAAATCCCGGTCGCTTTCAGCTCGACCAGAACTTCTCCAGCCTTTGGACCTTCCAGATCGACCATCTCGATTTCCAGCGGCTTTCCCGCCGAAAAAGCCAATGCCGCGCGCGTCTTCATTCGATGCTCTCCGATTCCCGACACATGATTCGGTCATATTGTGCCGCCACAGTGGCGAAGGTGAAGGGTCATACCTATCTTTCCGGCGTGGACACAAGATTCGGGGCGTCATGATCGAAGTCCGCGACCTGATTTATGAGTATCCGACGAAGCGCGCGCTAGAAGGCGTGTCCTTGAGCGTGCCTGCGCAGACCATCGTGGCCCTGGTGGGCCCGAATGGCGCGGGGAAGACGACGCTGCTGCGCTGCCTCGCGGCGCTGGAGCCCCCATATTCCGGAACGGTCACGATTGACGGCATGGATACGCGCGAACACCCGCGCAAAATCCATGCACGGCTTGGCTATCTGCCCGATTTCTACGGCCTCTACGATGAACTGACCGTGCGCCGCTGTCTGACATATGCCTCCTGGTCGCACGGATTGGCGGCAGAGGCTGTCGATGCGGCGGTCACGAAAGCCGCCGAGCGCGTCGGCCTTGCGGACCGGTTGGAGACCAAGGCGGGAGAACTGTCGCGCGGCCTGCGTCAGCGCCTGGGCATCGGGCAGGCCATCGTCCACGAACCGAAGGTGCTGCTTCTGGATGAGCCGGCGGCGGGGCTCGATCCGCAAGCACGGCGCGATCTTTCCGGCTTGCTGACGTCGTTGCGCGGCGCGGGCATGACGCTCGTCGTCTCGTCGCACATCCTGGCCGAGCTTGAGGACTATTGCTCAGAAATGATCATCATCGAGAACGGGCAGGTCGTCGGTGGTCGCCCAATCAAAGTGAAGGATGTCGAGCGGCCTCGCTATCTCATCGAGATCGCCACCGCCCGCTCCGATTTTGCACAGTTCCTGAAAGACGCTGGCGTGGACGTGATCGAAGTGGATGAACATCACGCGCTCATCACCTTCACCCGAAACGCTGCCGCGCGCGCCAAGTTGCTGCGCGATTTGGTGACAGCCGGTTTCGAAGTGTCCAGCTTTAGTGAATCCTCCAAGGCGCTGGAAGACGCCTATTTCAGCCAGGTCGGCAGAGGGACGGCATAATGGGACCGGAATTTCGCCGCAACCTGTGGCTCGAACTCACGCCACGCCGCATTGTTTTTATGGTCGGCATTCTGGCACTGATATTCTTCGCCGCTGCGGTTTCCGGCCCGTCCTACACGCCCTATTCGGCGGCGGAGACGATCTACTACCTCATCGTGGTGATCTGGGGCGCACGCAATGCGGGACTCAGCATTGTCGGCGAAATTCGCGATCACACCTGGGATCTGCAACGCCTCTCTTCGATCAGCGCCTCGGAGATGACATGGGGCAAGCTGTTCGGCTCGACAATCTACAATTGGTTCGGCGGCGCGATATGCCTTGCCGTGATGCTGGTCTATGGCTTCACCCATGGAACACCGGTCTCCACGATACTCGATCTGATCTATTATGTGATTGTCGGATTGGTCGCGCAGGCGTCCGCCTTGCTCGCAAGCCTCGTCGCCATTCGCCGTCGTTCCGCACATTCGCGGCTGGATGTATTTCTTTATCAATTCATCGGTATCGTTGCCGCGCTTGCAGTGTTTTATCTGTGGCAGGCCGCTGACCCGGCAAGCGCACTGCTCTTCGGCAAGAAATCGACCGATGTCATCAACTGGTGGGGTGAAATCGTCGGTGCGCGGCCGTTCCTGCTGATTTCCCTCGCGGTGTTTACCGGGTGGATTCTGGCCGGCTGTTATCGGGAGATGCGCCGCGAACTGAAAATGCACAACGGGCCGTTGGTGTGGCTTGGCTTTCTCGTCTTTATTGGAATCTATGTCGCCGGCTTCGACGCGTGGTTGCCGCACGATTCTAACCTGCCGCAATGGAGCGTCGTGGCCCTGCGGCTCGCGCTCGCAACGACGGCTTTTGGCGTGCTGACCTATGTGATGGTTCTGCTGGAACCGAAAGATCGTGTTCTTTATCGCTGGTACGGCAGCCAGATCGCTTCAGGTGCTGTGGGCCGCGCGCTTTGGAGTCTGCAGGCCTGGATCATGAGCTATGCCGCTACGATTATCGTGGCACTGGCTTTGATTTGGTGGCTGTTCGCGCAGCATGCGGGCGTTTCTTATTCGGCGCTCACGGTTGCCGGCCTCGGATTTTTGACGCGTGATGTTGCCATCTTTGTCTTCTTCGCGGCCACACGTCGGCGGGGAGACTTTGCGGCTCTCGTCACGCTTGTCGCGCTCTATGCGTTGATTCCGGCCATTCTCAACGGGCTAGGAGTCGCGGTGGCCCTGCCATTTTTCTACCCGACGCCTTCGAATCCGGTTTGGCTTGGGCCGGCGATTGTCTGGGGCGAGGCGGCTGTGGCGGTTATCGTTGCCATCAGCCGTGTCGCGCTGGCGGAAAAGCGCACGCCTTAGCGCGTTTTTGCGATCTTGAGCCCGGAATAATTCGGCTGGTCGATGGCAACCTTGTCCAGGATTGTCAGTTCCAGATGCTGGCGCAGGGCGTCAGACTCGATATCGATCTTGCCATCACGGATTTGTCCGCAAAGTTTGCGGTTCAAGTCGTCCAGAGAGCCATCATGACCGAGCAGGGCGATGAGTTGCGTTTTCTCGGCGTCCTCGGCCTTGGGACCGAACTCCAGCTCACGCGCCACGATGCCAAGGGCATTGGCGGCGACACGCGCGTGAAATGCCGTATGACCTTTCAATTCCGGCATTGCCTTGGTCTCGATGAAGCTTTGCACGGCCTTTACGAGCTCCAGCATGGAAGGTTGGTCCATCATGGCGTCACATCTTCCCGTGAATGATGAGATTGACGAGGTCGATTTCGGTTTCGGATGAGCGGCGGCCGATGGCGGCGCGCTCGACGGAGCCGTCGTTTTTGAAGCCTTGATACATGCTCATGCACATCACGCCCCATTTGAGCGAGCCGTACACAATCCAGGTCCGCGCATCGTCGATATCGATCTTTCCGCCACCCGCGTCTTCATAACCGGCGATCAGGTCGCGCAGATCGCCAAATCCTCCAACGACCTTGTCCGCTGCGCCGAAGCGCCAGGAGTTCGTGCAGATCCAACCAATGTCTTCCAGCGGATCGCCGATATGCGTGAGCTCCCAGTCGAGCGCGGCTTCCACGCCTCGTGGGGAGATGAGAAGATTGCCATGCCGGAAGTCGCCATGCACGAGAGTCTGGCGCTTGGCTTGCGCCATGCGCGGTTCTAGCCATTTGAACGCGAACTCGAGCATCGGGTGTGGATAGTCGTAGGAGTCGTAGAGGTCGCGGTAACGGCGCAACTGCGCTGGTCCGTCGATGAACGGGAGGACTTTCGACAGCACCGTTGTATCGACCTGATGAATCTTTGCGAGGATGGCGCCACACTGATGTGCGAGGCGGGGGCGCACGGCATCGAATTCCGTGTCGCGCAGGATTTTGCGCGCGATGGTTTCGCCGGGCAGACGGTCCATCACATAGCCATGGCCAACATTGTCGTCTTCCTTGAGGACGTAGCGCACGCGGGGCGCGGCGACGCCGGTCATGCGCGCGGCTTCGATCACCACAGCTTCAGTCTCCAGCGGTATGGACGCGGAGCCTTCGGTGACACGCGCGCCACCGCCGGGGCTGCGGCGCAGAATCAGCGGCTCACGCTTGCCGTGAATAAGCGCATCGAACGACCAGGTTTCCTGGCTCGCGCCGCCCGACAGCCGCGTGATTGTGTCGATGCGTTCGAACCCTGGAAGCGCAGAGGCCAGCGCGTGATCGAGAGATGCAAGAAAGTCCACGTTGGTCATCAACCTGTCCGCAAATACCTGACGGCTTCATCGCGTTCGAAGAGATAGAGCAGAACCCGCAGCGCTTCGCCGCGCGGCGTCTTCAGATCTGGGTCCTTCGACAGGATCAGTTTCGCATCATCGCGCGCGGCTGCAAGCAGTTCCGCATGTGCCGTAAGGTCAGCCATGCGAAATTCCGGCAAGCCGCTTTGCCGTGTGCCCAGCAGTTCTCCCGCGCCGCGCAATTCCAGATCGCGCTCGGCGATGACGAAGCCATCGTCGGTTTCGCGCAAGGTCTTCAGGCGTTCTTTCGCGGTTTCGCCCAGCGGTGGCGAATAGACGAGCAGACAACTCGATTTCACGTCGCTGCGCCCCACGCGGCCACGTAGCTGGTGTAGCTGCGCCAGACCGAACCGTTCGGCATGTTCGACGACCATGATGGTGGCTTCCGGGACGTCAACGCCGACTTCGATAACCGTGGTGGCGACCAATACTTTCGTTTCGCCACGCTTGAACTTCGCCATTTCTGCGTCGCGTTCCGGTCCCTTCATGCGGCCGTGAACGAGGCCGACCATGGAGCCCAATGTTTCGCGCAGCACCTTGGCGCGGTCTTCGGCGGCGGTGAGATCGACGAGTTCGGACTCTTCCACCAGCGGACACACCCAATAGGCCCGCGCGCCCTTCGCGATCGCGCGCCGCAGATGTTCGACCACTTCATCGACGCGCTCGGCGGAGACAAGTCGTGTTTCCACAGGCTTGCGGCCGGGCGGACGGCCCGTGAGGCGCGAGACATCCATGTCGCCATAGGCGGTGAGCGCCAGCGTGCGCGGGATGGGCGTCGCTGTCATTACCAGCACATCGACGGGCTTGTGGCCTTTGCCTTGTAGCGTCATGCGCTGATGGACGCCGAAGCGGTGCTGTTCGTCCACGACGGCGAGGCCAAGATCGCGGAAGGAGACATCCTCCTGAAAGATGGCATGCGTGCCGACGAGAATATCGACTTTGCCATCGGCCAAATCCTTAAGCACCGCGTCGCGCGCCGCGCGTTCACGACCGGTCAGAAGTGTCATGCGTATACCGGCCGCTTTCGCCAATGCATCGAGCGACGCCATGTGCTGCCGCGCGAGGATTTCCGTGGGTGCCATCAGTGCGCCTTGCATGCCCGCTTCCACAACGCTGAGGAGCGCGAGGAAGGCGACGATCGTTTTGCCGGCGCCGACATCGCCTTGCAGAAGCCGGAGCATCCGCGCTGGCGCTTCCATGTCGGCATCAATCTCGGAGAGTGCCTGCTTCTGCGTGTCGGTCATCGTGAAGGGCAGAGCGGCGATGGCTTTGGCGCGGAGTTCGCCATTGCCTTTGATGCTGCGGCCCTTGATGCCGCGCATGGCGTTGCGGATCAGGACCAGCGCAAGCTGATTGGCGAGAAGCTCATCATAGGCGAGGCGCATCCGCATAGGTGAGAGAAGGGCGAGTTCTTCTTCACTCGTTGGATTGTGCGCGGCTTCCATCGCTTCGAGAAAGCTGTTCCAGCCGCGTGCTTTCTTGAACGCGGGATCGAGCCACTCAGGCATGTCCGGCACTTTTTCAAGCGCTGCGCGCGCGGCTTTCAGCATGGATTTCGAGGGCAAGCCTTCCGTCAGCCGATAGACGGCTTCCTGTTGCGGCAAGGTTGCGGCTTCTTCCGGCGTCACGACGAAGTCCGGATGCGGCATCTGCAAGTTACCGTTGAAGCGCTCGGCACGTCCGCTGATGACGCGTTTCTGGCCGATGGGAAGCTGCTTGTTCAGATAATCGGCATGGGCGTGGAAAAAGACCAGTTCGATCATCGCGGTGTCGTCGGAGCAGCGGACCTTATAGGGCTGGCGGCGGTCGCGCGGGGCGATGTGATCCAGCACGTTCACTTCGGCGGTGAGGATGCGGCCTTCTTCAGCGGCGATCAGCTTGGGGCGATAGGAACGGTCGATCAGCCCGCTCGGCAGGTGGAAGATCAGGTCGAGCAGCCGCGTTCCCGCCGCGCGCTCGATGAGCTTGGCGATCTTTGGGCCCACGCCGGGCAGGGTGCGCGTCTCGGCGAAGAGGGGATACAGAATCGAAGGCCGCATGTTCCGCCAAGTTTAGCCCAAAATGTCCCACTGGAAGGGGCAGGGCCGCCACGCTATATCCGGCCCCATGACAACTGCCCAAAACGGTGGCTCGCAAGAGACCCGCCGCAAACGTCTATTGTTCCGGGCCCAGCGCCGGGGCTTCAAGGAAGTGGATCTGATCTTCGGCGCCTTCGCCGCCGAGGCGCTTGCCACCATGAGCGAACAGGCGCTGGACGAGTTCGAGGCTTTGCTCGCCGCACCGGACAAGGACGTCTTCCTTTGGCTGCAAGGCCAGGCGCCGGTACCGCCGGAATTCGACAATGAAACCTTCACAGGGTTGAAAGCCGTCTGCGGCCGCAAGAATCCCACATGGAACGTCTGACTTATATCGGCCGCGAGCGCGGAAGGCTTTCGGTTTCCGGTGCGCCCGATGGCTATGACGCCTATCTGGCGGTGGAAGCCGCTGCGCGTCGAAAGGGTCTCGTGCTGTTCGTTGCCGCCGACGACAATCATGCCGTCGCGGCGGCCGATGCGATGCGCTTCTTTGCGCCGGATGTTTCGGTGCTGCCGTTCCCGGCGTGGGATTGCCTGCCTTACGACCGCACATCGCCCAAGCCGGATATCGAGAGCGCGCGCCTCGCAACGCTGGCGGCACTGGCGCGGCGCGACAAGGGTTCCGCACCGGCGGTTGTCGTCACCACCATCAATGCCGCGCTCCAGCGCGTGCCGCCGAAGAGCGAGATTGCGCAGGCAAGTTTTTTCGCGCGCGTCGGCAAGGATGTCGAGCACGATGTTCTCACCGCCTTCCTGGTGAAGAACGGTTATGCGAAGGCAAGCACGGTGCGCGAGCCGGGCGACTTTTCTCTGCGCGGCGGCATTGTCGATCTGTGGCCGCCGGGGACAGAGACGCCGTTGCGGCTCGATTTCTTCGGCAGTTCGCTGGACGCGATCCGCACCTTTGATGCGGAGACGCAGCTTTCGTCCGGTCAGATCGACCAGATCGAACTCCTGCCCGCCAGCGAAGCGCCCCTGGATGCGCAGAGCATCAGCCGCTTCCGCGCCGGCTATGTCGCGACATTCGGTCCCGCGAGCGACGATCCGCTTTATGAAAGCGTCAGCGCCGGGCGCAAGAACCAGGGCATGGAGCATTGGCTGCCGCTCTTCCACGATCATCTCGACACGCTGTTCGACTATGCGCCCGATGCGCTGGTGATGCTGTCGCACCAGACGGAAGAGGCGAAGAACGCGCGCCTCGAACTCATCAAGGACTATTACGAGACCCGCCGCCAGTTCCTGCGCGAGAAGCGTGAAGGCGAGGCGAAGGTCAATGCGCCGCCCTACAAGCCGTTGCCGCCGGAAAAGCTTTATCTCACCGATGGCGAATGGAAAGCCGCGATGGGCAGCCGCGATGTGCGCGATCTCTCGCCGTTTCAGGCACCGGAGTCGATGCGGGCCGTGGATGCCGGCGGCAAGCAAGGTCGCGACTTCGCGCCGGAGCGGGCGCAGGGCAAGACCAACATCTTCCAGATCGCGGCAGACCATATCGGCGTGTCGCTGAAGGCGAAGAAGCGCGTACTGGTGGCAACATGGTCTAACGGCTCGGCGGAACGCATCGGCGGCCTTCTTTCCGATCATGGCATCGCCGCGATCCGGCAGATCGACAGTTGGCAGGAAGCGGCGAAGCTGCATGACGATGCGATCGGCGTTGCGGTGCTGGGACTTGAGCGCGGTATCGAGGGGCCGGACTTCGTCATCGTGTCCGAGCAGGACATTCTCGGCGAGCGCATGGCGCATGCGGGGCGGCGGCAGAAGCGGGCGCAGAACTTCCTACAGGAAGCTTCCAGCCTCGCACCGGGCGATCTCGTCACCCATATCGAACATGGCGTCGGCCGGTTCACGGGCTTGCAAACCATCGACGTTATCGGCGCGCCGCATGATTGTCTGGAGCTTGTCTATGACGGTGGCAAGCTGTTCCTGCCGGTGGAGAACATCGAGCTTCTGACGCGCTATGGTTCTGACGAAGGCGCGCAACTGGATCGTCTTGGCGGCGCGGGCTGGCAATCGCGCAAGGCGAAGATGAAGCAGCGCGTACGCGAGATCGCGGGTGAGCTGATCCGTATCGCCGCGGCGCGCGAGTTGAAACAGCTTCCTTCCACCGAACCGCCCGCCGGACTTTATGACGAGTTTTGCGCGCGCTTTCCCTATCAGGAGACGGAGGACCAGGAGAAGGCCATCGCCGATGCCATCGAGGATCTGGCGAAGGGCCGGCCGATGGATCGCCTCGTCTGCGGCGACGTTGGCTTCGGCAAGACCGAGGTTGCGCTGCGCACCGCCTTCGTCGCCGCGATGAGCGGGATGCAGGTGGCGCTCGTTGTGCCGACCACATTGCTCGCCCGCCAGCACTACAAGAACTTTGCCACGCGCTTTGCCGGCTTTCCGTTGAAGGTTCGCCAGCTTTCGCGTTTCGTGGATGCGAAGGAAGCGAAGGAGACGAAGGCCGCGCTGGCGACGGGCGATGTGAATGTCGTCATCGGTACCCATGCGTTGCTGGCGAAGGGTATCGCGTTCAGCAATCTTGGCCTGCTGATCGTGGACGAAGAGCAGCATTTCGGCGTGTCGCACAAGGAGCGGCTGAAGGCGCTGAAGGCTGACATGCACGTGCTGACGCTCACCGCCACCCCGATTCCGCGCACCTTGCAGCTTGCGCTGTCGGGGGTCCGCGATCTTTCGCTGATCACCACGCCGCCGATCGATCGCCTGGCGGTTCGCACCTTCGTGACGCCCTTCGATCCGCTGGTGATCCGCGAAGCGTTGCTGCGGGAGCATTATCGCGGTGGGCAGAGCTTCTATGTCGCGCCGCGCATTGCCGATCTTCGCGAGGCGCAGGAATTCCTCAAGGCCACGGTGCCGGAGATCAAAAGCGCCATCGGCCATGGGCAGATGACGCCGGATGCGCTGGAAGACGTGATGACCTCGTTCTACGAAGGCAAGATCGACGTCCTGGTCTCCACCAACATCGTGGAAAGCGGCCTCGACATTCCGACGGCGAACACGATGGTGGTGCATCGCGCCGACATGTTCGGCCTTTCGCAGCTTTACCAGCTTCGTGGACGCATCGGTCGTTCCAAACAACGCGCTTACGCTTATCTTACCACGCCGAATGACCGGAAATTGACGGACACGGCGGATCGCAGGCTCCAGGTGCTGCAATCGCTCGACCAGTTGGGCGCGGGCTTCTCCGTCGCCAGTCACGACATGGATATTCGCGGCGCGGGCAATCTTCTGGGCGAAGAACAGTCCGGCCATGTGCGTGAAGTCGGCATCGAGCTTTATCAGGAGATGCTCGAAGAAGCCGTGTCGCAGCTTCGTGCCGGCGGCGGCGGTGAGGAGGTGGCCGATCAATGGTCGCCCACCATCAATATCGGCGCCGCGGTGCTCATTCCCGAAAGCTATGTCTCGGACCTCAACGTCCGCATGGCGCTCTATCGCCGCCTCGCCACGCTGGAAGACGGCGCCGAGATCGAACGCTTCGCCGCCGAACTGATCGACCGCTTCGGCAAGCTTCCCGATGAAGTGACGCATCTTCTGGAGATCGTCGCCATCAAGCGGCTATGCCGCATTGCGCTGGTGGAGAAGATCGAGGCGGGACCGAAAGGCGCCACGCTCACCTTCCGCAACAGCCAGTTCCCCAATCCGGTTGGGTTGGTCCGCCTCATCAACGAGCACCAGTCCACGATGAAAGTACGGCCCGATCAGAAGGTCGTCATTTCCCGTGACTGGCCGACGCCGGCGTTGCGCCTGAAGGGGGCGCAGAATCTGTTGGGACAACTCGCCAAGATCGCGCAGGCTGCCTAGCGGTCCCGAATTGAATGTCGATTTTCACGCTCCGGAATCGCGCAAAACACAACATGTTGCGGTTCGGCGGTGTGCGAAGCAGTTGAAGTCAAGAATTCGCACTACCCCCCCCGTCCCCCCGGGGGCACCGCAGGCCCAAATTCGCAGCCGACCACAGACGCTCCGGGGGTCCGAACGCCATTTCAACAGTATGGAACATAACAAGAACAAAAGCAAGGGCCGGGATTACAAATACGAGAGAAACCCGCCGCCACCTCGCCAAAGCAGGACACACCGCGCTTGCATGCACGCGTTCGAGTCGGGGAGCGGGACATGACGTGGGAGATGGCGCGGCGCGGACCGCTGCAGGCGCTGGTGGTGCGGCCTTATCTCGTTACCGCGGTCGTGCTGGGCGTGGCGCTTTATTTCGTCAGCGGTCTGTGGATGACGCGCGGCGTCACGCGCGCACTCATCGGCTGGGATGGCGGCATCATCTTTTTCCTCTGCGCGATGTTCTTCGTCGTCATGCCCGATGTGGATATCGCGCGCATGAAGCGGCGCGCCATCGAACATGACGAAGGTGGTCACCTTATCCTGCTGATGACGATTCTGGCCTCGGTCGCCAGCGTCGGCGCGCTGATCGCGGAATTGTCCGAAGCCAAGACCAATCCCGAAGGCGGATGGCGCGTCGTGCTGGCGGCGGGCACGGTCGTGCTGTCCTGGTTGTTCGTGCAGATCGTGTTCGCGGTGCACTACGCCCATGTCTATTACCTCGCCGAGGAGAATGGCGAGCCGAAGGGCGGGCTGGAATTCGGCGTGGCGGGCGAGCCCGATTATTGGGACTTCGTGCATTTCGCCGTGGTGCTGGGCACCGCATCGCAAACGGCGGACATTGTCTTCACGTCCAAGCAGATGCGCCGCATCGGCACGGTGCACACCATCGTCGCCTTCGGGTTCAACACCGCCATCCTCGCGACGATGATCAATCTGGCGTTCAATTATTTCTGAAGCGTGGAGCGCGTGGAGCGGGTGAACCAAACCATTTCCCTCGCCCCCACGAATGTAGGGGCGAGGGAGAAAACTCAGAACAACGGCTTCTGCTTCGCGGTCGCCAGGCTCACGCCCATCACCTTCGCAACCGTCGGTGCGATGGCGCGCATGTCGATCTCGCCCAGCCTTTTGCCTTTCGGAATGCCCGGGCCTTCGATCATGAAGGTGGCGCGCATTTCGGGGTGCGTGGGGAAGTAGCCATGCGTGCCCTTGATGCTGCCCGCCGTCACCATGGCGCTGACAAGCTGGCGGCCGCCTTCGTAGCCGGGCTTGAAGTCCACCCAGAACGACGCCTGCACATCGCCGCCCATCTTGCTGACGGTCTGCTTGTCGATCACCTGTGCGATGCCGTTCGCCGGATTGGCGGCGAGCTTCCTGAGAAGATCGGCGACCTGTTTCTTCACCGCCGCGTCATTCGGATCTTTCAACACCACGGCTTCCGATCCGCCCGCATCCCACGGCTCGGCCTTCCAGTCGGTGATCTTGTGCGTCGTGGGATCGACGGTGATGAGGCCCGCTTCGATGAACGGCACCATCAGGTTCACGTCATGCTCCACCGGTGCGAAGCCGTGATCGGACACGACGACGACGACGACATCGGGCTGTGCTGCGCGCGCGGCGGCGACGAGCGCGCCGACCGCGGCATCGTCGGTTTCGATGGCTTCATGTGCCTGCGGCGTATCCGGGCCGAACTCATGCTGGTTGCCGTCGATGCTGACCAGGTGGACGGTCATAAATTCCGGTTTCACCTGCGCGTAGAGCGCGCCGGCGAATTTGGCGCGCGCCAGATCGGAAGCGGGGGTTTCCGCGAACATCGCGGACACCGGCATGCCGGTGGCTTTTTCCAGTGATTCCGGCAAGCCGCGCGTGGTGAGGGCGTGGATGATCTTCAGATCGTCCGGCTGGAAGGCGCGCCAATATTCGGGAACATCATAATCGATGGAGGGATTGTCCACGCTCACCGGCCAGTCGAGGCTTGCGACAACCTTGCCGCTGTTGTGTACCGCGTCCCACAAGGTCGGCACCTTGATGTCGGACGAGTACCAGTACCAGCCCTCGTAGTTCTTCCCGAGCGGATCGAACTTCACATTGTTGCCGATGCCATGCACATCCGGCCATACGCCGGTGATGAGCGTGGTGTGATCGGGATAGGTGACGGTGGGCAGCACGTTCTTCACGCCCTGCGCATAGGCGCCGTCTTTCATGAAGGCACGCAGGTTCGGCACTTTGAGGCCGCGCTTGTCGGCATCGATGATGTCGAGCGGGCGAAGACCGTCCAGCGAGATCATCAGCACCGGGTTGGCATTTACCGGCGTGGTAGCGGCACCCGCCATGAGCGCGGTGGCCGCGGCGGCGGCGAACAAGAATTTGCGCATGAATTTCCCCCTCGAGATGCGGATATTTGTAAAAACCGTGTGTGTCGTTTGTTCCATCTTAGGTGCGTTTTCTTCTTTCACCACCCACATTTCGTCATGGCCGGGACAAGCCCGGGGATGACGGTGCTGGGTGATTCCAATTCGAGCGAAAACCGCGATACCTTCCCGCCATGACCCGCATTCTGGCACTTCATGCCCACCCTGACGATATCGAAACCCTGTGCGCGGCGACCCTGGCGCTACTGGCGGGGCAGGGGCATCACATTACGATTGCGACAGCTACCGCGGGCGATTGCGGCTCGACCGAGACGGACAATGAGATAACGGCGCGAATCCGCAAAAGCGAGGCGGCTGCGGCGGCGAAGGTGATCGGGGCGGATTATCTCTGCGTCGGCATTCCCGATCTTTGCGTGTTCAACGACGACGCGACGCGCCGCAAGGTGACGGAGACGATTCGCGCCGCGCAGCCGGAGCTGGTCATCACCGCATCGCCTGCGGACTATCATCCCGACCATGAAGCGGTGAGCGCGCTGGTGCGCGATTCCTGTTTCGCGGCGCCGGTGAAGAATTATCGCACGGGTGACGCAAAGCTGCTGGCGGAGATTCCGCATCTGTATTTCTGCGATCCCATCGAAGGGCGCGACCGCGACAACAACAAGGTGATGGCGGAGTTCGCGGTGAATGTGGAAGGCTTCTTCGAGACCAAGAAGAAGATGCTTGCCGCGCATCAAAGCCAGATCGCCTGGGTGGAGAAGCAGCACGGCATCGCCGACTATGCGGGCGCCATGGCGGACTGGACGAAACGGCGCGGGCGGCACTTCGGCGTCGCGTATGCCGAAGGCTTCCGGCAATACCGCACGCATCCTTATCCGGCGACGCCGCTGTTGCAGGAGTTGGTGCGAAACGCGCTGATAAAAGCGCCATAGTTTTCCTCCCCCGTTTAGCGGGGGAGGTGGCGCGCGACGAAGTCGCGTGACGGAGGGGGTGGCTGTGGCGGTGCATAGAACTCACCGGCACAGCCACCCCCTCCACCGCTTCGCGGTCCCCCTCCCCCCGTAAAACGGGGGAGGAAAGCAGGCCGTTCACTACAATCGCGCAAAATCCCCGCAGCCATCCCGACTTTGACGCATTCTTTCTGTAGGATTTTAACGATGCGCCGGGCAGGCGCGTTCCGGGGGAGTTTGGGATGTTGTCTTTCGTGTCTTCGCTGGGCTGGTTTCTGATCATCGTTCCGCTGATCGTGGCGGTCATTGGCCTCTTCATGTTCCTGCGCGGTCTCGGCCATGTGGCGACCGGCGAGGGCGGACGGGGCATTCCACGCGTGGTGATCGGCGCGCCGCTGGGCATCATCGGATTGGCGATGGGATTGCTCGGTCTCAACACGCAGACCTATTCGCGCCTCACCTATGAAGCGCCCGTGGCGATGGTGAGCGTGAAGGCCGTCGATCCTTCGCATCAGCTGTTCGACGTCACGGTGAAGCGCATGGATGCGAGCTTTCCGGCGCAGCTGTGCCGCCTGCAGGGCGACGATTGGGAGATGAGCGCGCGCGTGCAGAAGTGGAAGCCATGGGCGAACATGCTGGGGCTGGATGCGACCTACACGCTCGACCAGATGTCCAACCGCTATTCGGACGCCGAACGCGGCAATGGCAAGACGATCACCTCCTGCGATCTCAAAGGCCCGCCGCCGGCGGTGAACACATGGGTGCCCAAGAGCTGGCTGTTCTGGATCGTGGACCACGCCTATGTGGAAGACCGTCATTTCGGCTCGGGCGCTTACATGCCGCTGGCCGATGGCGCGGTGTACAAAGTGATCATGACCCAATCGGGCTTGAACGCGGAACCCGCGAACGACGTGGCGAGCAAGGCGAAGCTGTAATCACCAGCGCAGATACAGGCGGCCGTTTCGGATCTCCACCGATTTCAGGCGGTGGAGGAACGTCATGCCGAGCAGCGATGCACCGCCTTCCTGTTCCACGGAGATGGGAAAGTTCGTAACCGAAAGCTGGCCGATGGCGAGTTTGCTCACCGTCGCGTCCGCTTCCACGCCGCTGCCGCTGGCGGCGTCAAAGTCTTCGGAGAAGTCGAGTTTCGAAATATCGATGCCCGCGCGCTGCGCATCCTTGCGGGTGAGCACGACATCGTCCGAACCCGTATCGATAACGAAGCGCGTGGAGACGCCGTTCACATTGGCGAAGATGTAGTAGATCCCATCCGTGTCCGGCGTGACGGAGAGTTCATGGTCGCCATTGAAACTGGGATGACCCGTCTCGAACATCGAGAAAATATCCGCGCGCGCCGGAGAACCCAGCGCGCACAGTCCGAGCGCAAGCGCGAGAATGAAACGCATGCATACTAAGCGTTTCAGCCGGTCAGGAGTTCCGCTCAATAGCGCAGGACAAGTTTGTCTTTGGAGAATTCAAAGGACTTCAGGCGCTTCAGGAACGCCATGCCGAGCAGTGAAGAGCGCATGGCGGTGCCGTTGACGGAAGCGGGAACAGAGACAAAGGCGATGGGGCCGACATTGAGCCTGTCGAGCATGACGAACGCGCCATGGCCGATGCCGTTGGCGGTTTCATATTGGCCGCCATAGGTGAGGCCGGCAGTGTCGAAGCCCGCGCGTTTCGCATCGGCGGGGCTGAGTACGATGTCGCTGGCGCCCGTATCGACAGCGAAACGCATCGTTGCGCCGTTCACCGATCCCCAGACATAGAAGTCGCCGTTTTCATCGGCGTTGATGGTGACCTCGTGCGAAGCGGTCTCCACAGCCGATCCCGATATGAGCTGCGATTGCATGCGCAGCCACGTCGCCTGGAACGAGTCTTTCAACATGTAGGCTATGGCGAGTATGGCGAAGATGCCGAGCCACAGCGCAATGTTTCGCGCAGTTTGCCCGGCACTGATCTGCCGTGAGAACACCAGGCCGCTGGCCACCAGCGCGCCCCAAGCTACAAAATAAGCTATGCCGGCCATGTCGCCCTGACCGGAGATCGCGCCCGGAAAGAGCGCGCTCAACGCCCAGATCGCAACCCCGAAGGCTGCGACTATCGCAAGGAGGATCAACCACCTTTGTCGCGGGCGCGGCGGTTCCTGCTGCGGTTGCAACTTTAGGAGAGGCTGCGCCATCGCTTCTGAGCTACGCCGTCGCCGGTTCCAGCGCCATGAGGTTCGCGGAGCCCGCCTGGATGCGTTCGAACAGCATGGGGCATTCGGGGATCATGCGTTCCATCCAATAGCGAGCCGAGACGAGCTTGCCCTGGTAGAACTCCGCGTTCGGCGGATTGCTCTTCAGCTTCTCCGTCGCAAGCTTCGCCGTGCGCGCCCACATCCAGCCCACGCTCACAATGCCCATCAGGCGCAGGTAATCCACCGCGCCCGCGCCCGCATCATTCGGGTTCTGCAAGCCGTGCTGCGCGAACCACAAGGTCGCCTGCTGCAAAATGTCGAGACCGCGCTTCACCGGCTTCACATAAGCGGCGATGGCATCGTCTTTCTCATTCTCCGCGAGCCAGCCGCCGACAAGGCCGAGATAGGCCATCGGCGCCGCGCCGCCCTTGCGGCCCAGCTTGCGGCCGACAAGATCCATCGCCTGCACGCCATTCGCGCCTTCATAGGTCTGGTTGATGCGGGCATCGCGCACGAACTGCTCCACGCCATTGTCGCGGATATAGCCGTGCCCGCCATAGCACTGCATCGCCATGTTGGCGCATTCGAAGCCCATGTCGGTGAAGAACGCCTTGATCACCGGCGTCAGAAGATCGGCGAGCAGGCCGGCCTGATCCTTCTCCGGGCGGTTGGAGTCTTCGACGGCATGATTGATCGCGGTCCACATCGCCAGCGCGCGCGCGCCTTCCACGAAAGAGCGGCAATGCAGGATCATGCGGCGCACGTCGGGATGCACGATTTCCAGATCCGCAGGCTGCGCCGGGTCTTTCGGACCGGTCAGTGCGCGGCCGACGCGGCGCTCATGGACATAATCCCATGCATTGTCGAGCGCGACCTGCGCCACCGACACGCCCTGGATGCCCACGCCCATGCGCGCGGCGTTCATCATGCCGAACATGCCGGCCATGCCGGCGGACGCCGAACGCTTCTCGCCCGGCTTGGGCGGCGTGGGCTTCGGCCCGAGGCGCCACGCCTTGGCTTCGTCGAAGTTCAGCACGCAGGTGGCCGAACCCTTGATGCCCATCTTCTTTTCGATGCCGCCGGTGGAGACGCCGTTCTTCGCGCCCATCTTGCCGGTTTCATCGACGAGGAATTTTGGCACCATGAAAAAGTTCACGGTGGAAAGATCGTCCGCGATCTTGCCGTTCTCATCCGGGATCTTCGCGATCACCATGTGGATGATGTTGTCCGTCAGGTCCTGATCGCCGCCGGAGATGAAGATCTTGGTGCCCGAGAGCTTGTAGGTGCCATCCGGCTGCTCGACCGCCCTGGTCTTCATCAGGCGCAGATCGGTGCCGCAATGCGGTTCGGTCAGGCACATCGTGCCCGCCCATTCGCCGCTGATCATCTTGGTGGCGATGTTCTCTTTCATCCACGGCTGGCCGGTGCCGAGCAGCGCGCCGGAGGCCGCGCCGGTGAGGCCCGGATACATCGCGAAAGCCTGGTTGGCCGATTGCATCATCTCGCCGACGGCGAGGTTGATCATCATCGGCATATCCGCGCCGCCGAATTTGGACGGCGCCGCCAGCGCGCCCCAACCCGCCTCGCAGAATTGCTTGTAGGCTTCCTTGAATCCCTTCGGCGTGCGCACCACGCCGTTCTCGAAATGGCAGCCTTCCTCGTCGCCCGACTGGTTGATCGGCTGCAGCACCTGTTCGGCGAATTTGCCCGCATTGGTGAGAATGTCGTCCAGCAGCTCCGGCGAAAGCTCGGAGAAGCGGGGCAGGTCGCGCTGCTTTTCGACCTCGAAAAGCTCGTTCATCAGGAACAGGAAATCCTGCACGGGGGCGCGATAAACGGGCATGATGCAACTCCGAGAAGCGAATGGCGAGTGTCGAATAGCGAATAGTAGGACAGCGACGCGTTGCCCGCCATCCCCTATTCGCCACTCCCTATTCGCTATCCGCCCTCAGATCAGATCGCGCAACGTCACCGAAACGTCTTTCGTTTCGCCGCCGCGCTTGATGGTGAACTTCACCACCGTGCCCGGCGCGTCGTTGCGCAGGCGCGCGCGCGTCTCATAAAGCGGTGTCGCCGTCGCGGGCTTGCCGTCCACGGAGACGATCTCGTCGCCGGCTTTCAATCCGGCGGTATCGGCCGGCGTGCCTTTGGTCACGTCCACCACGCTGTAGCCAGTGGCGCTTTTGTTGATCCAGAGGCCGGAGCGGTCGAAGCTGTCCAGATCGGCGACAGGCTGCGTCACCGGCTTTAGGTACATTTTCTGGTGTTCGTAATCGAGCGTGACGACGAAACGCTTGAGGACGCCGCCGCCGATATTGCCAGATTGCGAGGCGTCCGCGTCCGAGCCTTTGGTCGCCGTCGACAGCAGCACCACCGGCGCATCGACATGCTGGTCGCCGATCACCAGACCGGTGCCGCGGATGACGT
>Ga0207705_10000607_pt1 | contig 30025 bp, 30 predicted proteins | sample KBSC13metaG_FD_184314 | JGI IMG/M metagenome (GOLD analysis project Ga0207705, IMG submission 184314) | Corn rhizosphere microbial communities from Kellogg Biological Station, Michigan, USA - KBS C1-3 metaG (SPAdes) (version 2) | ecosystem: Host-associated > Plants > Roots > Rhizosphere > Soil ... | reverse complement strand
CAGGGGTTATTGTCGATCGGCCACGTTTCGTTTTCGACGTAGCGGTTCAGCTTCGGCCATTGTCCGGCGAGGTAATTCAGGGCCTTGCCTAGCAGTCCGCTGGGTGCCGTCGTCGCCAGATATTCATCGAGCAACGCCTTGATTCGCGCAAGCACCGCACGGCTGTAGCGCCGGCGAAGGCGAGCCCGGCGATGCGGCTTCTTATCTGCGTGCGACTCCGCCGCGTACAGCTTGCCGATCAGCGTGATGAACTGCGTGCTCGGTTGATGAGGGCCGCGTGCCTTCTTAGGCAATACGTCCTCAGCTTCCACGAAGTACCGCCTGGCATGCACCCAACATCCAAGGTGTACGAGGCCATTGGCATCGGCGATCGCGTTGTACGGCTCGTAGCCGTCCGTCATAAACACGGCGCCACGGCGAATGCCGGCCCACAGATCGCTGCCGTGTTGTTTGCCGCGCCCCGGCGCGTAGCCAAACAATCTCACCGGTGGCCCGCTGCCGTTCATCTGCACCCACATATAGCTCTTGGTTTGTGGCGCTCTTCCTGGCTCCTTGAGAACCTGTACCGTCGTTTCGTCGGCGAACACGATGTCGCTATCGAGCAGATGATCACGCATCAGGTTGATTACCGGCTGCACGGCTTCGCCCACTCGCACCACGCTCGCGGCCAGCGTATTGCGCGAGATGTCGCCTCCGAAGCGCTTGAGCAACGCGGCGATGCGATACAGCGGCAAACCATCCATATATTTGGAAACCACGAACCACGCCAGTGCGGCTTCTGTGAACAGGCCCTTCGGGATGACGCGCGAGCGTGCCGGCGTCACCTTCAGGCTCTCGTCGCAGCGCGGGCATGCGTACTTCACGCGTTCATGGCGGATCACCCGCACCTGTTGCGGGATGATGTCCAGTTGCTCGCTCACTTCCACGCCGATTTCGACGAGCACCGAGCCGTCGTGAGGGCACACGCGCTCCGATTCCGGCAGTTCGTAGCGAACGACTTCGCGCGGCAAGGCCGGATCGAGCGGTTTGCGCCCGGGCTTCTTGCGCGCGTGGCCGGCTACCTGCGTTGGAGATTCGTCTTCCTCTTGCGCCGGCAGTGTGGCTGCCGTCGGCGCCAACGCTTCCGCCTCGTTCAAGAACAAGTCGCGTTGATCCGCACTGCGGGCCTCGCTCTTCGCGCCAAACAGCCGCCGCTCATAGGCTTTGAGCTGCTCCTTGAGCAAATCGCGTTCGACCTTCGTCACGCGCAACTCGCCACGCAGTGCATCGCGCTCGGCGATGAGCGCGGCCAGTTCTTCGGCGGTAATCGAGGCAGGTTGCGGGGCGCGAGTCATCCCGTAACCATAGCGGGTTTCGTCTCGCCATAGGTTTACGTCACCGCGCCGATCACGACCTGTATGTTGCTCTCGTGCAACCATGCGCCGCTCCTAGTTGACACGCGCGTAGTGCCGCGCCGGATGTTTGCGCATGGCAGCCAGATCAATGCCGTCCAGTAGCCAGTGCAACTGCTCGACGCTCAGTTCGAGAATGTCGGCGGCCTCACGTGGCCATACGAAACGATCTGCTTCCAGCCGCTTCATCAAGAGCCAGAATCCGTTGCGCTCCCATAGCAGCAGTTTGATGCGATCGGCGCGCTTATTACGGAACACGTACACCGCTCGAGCGAATGGATCGAGACCTAGCGCTTGCTCGACCAAAGCCGCCAAGCCGGTAATGTTCTTGCGGAAGTCCACCGCGTCGCGATGCACGTAGACCTTCAACTCAGGGTCGAGCCGGAACATGGCAGCGCACCAGCGTCTCGATCATCGTCGACATCAACGCGAACTCGCGCTCGTTGCAATCGAGCTTGAGCGTCACCCCATTTGGCAGCTGCGCAACGAGCTGCGATGACGGCGTGAGGCCATCGCGTGATTGCCCAATCCCCATACGAGGCGATCGCCGACAAACGTCAGTTACTGAGGTCTCGATCTCACCGATCTGAACCACGGGCACAAATGCCGGAGCTTGGCTCTCGATCGCCTTGCTCGCCACAGCGCCGCTGCGCTCACGCTCGTAGTCTCTGATCCACTTGCGTAGCAGGTTCGCGTTCACGGCATGGTCCAGCGCCATCCTCGCAACCGACACGCCCGGTTGCATGCATGCCTGAACCAATTCCAGCTTGGCCTGAGGATCAAAACGCCTCCGCCGCCCGTCGCGTTCAAAGCCTGTCACCAGGCGTGACTTCATATCGTTGCTGTGCTCTGTCATTGCGTCCACTTCCTCGTTCAAGTGGACATAATCGTCGCCGGCCTAGCCTCGCAGGAAAAGGGCGTCGAGGACTGATCGCTTACGTTAAAACTCCAACTCTTTCGCGATGGCCTAAGCTCCCGGCACTCGACGCATGCAACCGAATACCGAATGCACGAATAGGAGAGAGCGATGAAACGTATCAGGAAAGCAGAAGCGGAAGCAGCGTGCAGCGAACCGGGCGACGACTGAGCGGCGTTGCTGTCTTCATTGCGCCACATCGTTGGCGGTAAACATGTTTTGACGGAGTTTTGACGGGCGACTACGCTACGCGTGCCTACCGAAAGGGCTTCCGTTTTGGAAATGGGCGCGCTGGCGGTGATCCGGCCAGGAACGCTTGTCGAGCAATGGAAGGTACTCGACGCTTGTATCGCTGCAAACGTCATCGTAATCGTCCAAGCATCGAACACGGGCCGTGCCGCGCTTGATCTGTGCCACCAGTTTCGCGATGGCCTCGGGCGTGTTCACGATCTCGCCCATATACCGCAGCTCGCCGGCCGTGTTGGCGACCGCCACGGCGGTCGTTTCCTGATGTACATCCAGGCCCACGTACTTGCTAAACTTGTTCATGACCTGCCCCCTGAATGCGGCTCTGAGCCGCGGAGTAACCGACCTCAAGCTTAATCCGCGTACCTTGAGGTGCGGCAGGTCCATACATGATGTCTAGTTCTGCTCACCTTAACGTCATCTCCACAGTAAGCTGGTTCGTTGGTTCTCGGAAGCCGTAAAGTCTCTCAGGGTTATCTACAAGGATTTGATGGTGGGTCGAGGCGCATTCAGTCCATCGGTTCAGACTCGCAATGATATTTGACGGCTGCGGACCTGGCCTCATTGAGGTATGCGGCCAGTCGCTGCCCCAGACCAGACGATCCGGAGCAACATTGACCCAGTGTTGAGCCATGGCGTCCGTATCTGAAAAGGCGCCGGTCTCTCCGACGATTGAGTCGAGATAAGGTGCTGACAGCTTGAGCCACGCGCGGCCGGTAGTCAGCCATCGTTCGACAAGTCGTCTGGCAGGGTGCGATAGTCCAGAGTGCACCGGCAAGCGGGCCAGGTGGTCGAAAACGAACTCGGTAGGGATGCGATCCAGCAAATTGCTGTACTCGACGATCTGGGCGGCGGTCCAGTGAAGCTGTAGATGCCAGCCGAGTTCATGCACCCGGTGGCTCAAAGTCTCGACCATTTCGAAACTCGTGGGAGCATCATCGGGCGTGTAGAGCGTGAACCGGATGCCGCGGATGCCGCCGGCGTTAAGCGCATCAAGTTCGCCATCTGTGATGTCTGGCCGGATGGTCGCTATGCCGCGCGCCCGGTCGATGCCTAGCTGGCGTATAGCATCCAGAGTCACGGTGTTGTCTACATCGTAATTCCGCGGAGTGACAATCACTGTCCGGGTCGTGCCGAAACTCGGCTGAACCTGCCGATAGTCATCAACGGTTGTAGGCACGCCCGACATGTCATCGGCAGCAAGCGTCTGCTTGAACCTGGTGTCGAAGATATGGATGTGAGCGTCACATGCGTCGGCGGGGCCGTCGTCCTGAACCGGAGTTCGAGCGGCCTGTCCGTTCATGCCTGCCCCCGCTTTTCGAACACCTGCGTGAATGCTTCGACGGCGTGGCTAATATCGGCATCGTCAATATGCCGATGGGTCACGCACCGGATAACCTTTTCGCCCCACGGGCGCGTCAGTACACCGAATTCAGCTAGCGCTTTGACCCATTGATGGCTCGACATGCCGGTACCACCGACGTGTACCTGCACGATATTGGTTTGAGGTTCACCTGCGGCAAAGGGTACACCCAGGTCGTTCAGACGGGTGCTGAGCACGCGTGCCCTGGCGTGATCGTCGCGAAGTCGCTTGCTCATCGTTTGCAGGGCATCAAGGCCGGCGGCGGCCATGATGCCTGCCTGGCGCTGCGTGCCGCCGAGCATCTTGCGATATCCCTTTGCTGTCGCGATCGCCGCCTCGCTCGCCGCGAGCACCGCGCCAACTGGAGCGCTCAGGCCTTTGGAGAGACATAATGAAACGGATTCCGCATGTTGCGCAAGCGTAGCGGCTGTTACCTCGAGCGCGGCCGCTGCATTCATCAGGCGCGCTCCATCGATATGCACGGACACGCCGGCCCTCTGCGCAATCTCATGTACATCCTGCATATGCGTGAGCGGCAAAACAGCGCCACCGGCGTTGTTGTGCGACGTCTCCATCGCGATCAGGCCAACACCGATCCTGTATGATCCCGGCCGGACCGCCGCCTCGATCCGGTCCAGATCCATCGCGCCGGCCTTGCCTTCGATTGGCGTGTACGCAAGGCCAGCCAGCAACGAGCCGCCGCGCTCGGTGGCGAACATATGGGCGTTAGACTCGAGTAGTACCTGCTCGTGTCGTTGCGTGTGAGCGAGCGCCGCGAGAAGGTTCGCCATTGTGCACGTGGGCACATAGAGCCCGGCGTCCTTGCCTAGCATCGTCGCCACAGCCTCTTCGAGCGCCTGTACGGTCGGGTCGCCATCAAGGCCATCATCGCCGACTGGCGCCTCGCGCATGCACGCATACATTGCATCTGTCGGTCGGGTGACGGTATCGCTGCGCAGATCGGTCAGTTGCGCGTGACGCGCGTGACGGGAATCAAAAATGGGAAAGTCCAGCATGTTGGCTCGTTTGAAAGGCTAGTGATGGAGGATCTTCGACAGGAAATGGCGCGAGCGCTCGCTCCGTCCGACGGTGTCGCCAAAGAAGTCGTCCTTGGTGCAATCCTCGACGATGCGCCCGCTGTCCATGAATATGACGCGATCAGCGACGCGTTGCGCAAAACCCATTTCGTGGGTGACGACCATCATCGTCATGCCATCGCGGGCAAGATCGGTCATTACGTCGAGCACTTCGTTGATCATTTCGGGGTCCAGCGCCGAAGTGGGCTCGTCGAACAGCATTACTGCGGGATCCATAGCGAGCGCTCGAGCGATCGCGACGCGCTGTTGCTGTCCGCCCGAAAGCGCTGCAGGATATTTGTCCCGATGCGCCGCGAGACCGACCCGCTCGAGAAGCTGCATGGCCCGCTTCTGCGCCGTGCCGCGATCCCGTTTGAGTACGCGGGTTTGAGCAAGGCACAGGTTATCGAGGACGCTTAGATGCGGAAACAGTTCGAAACCCTGGAAGACCATGCCTGCGCGCGAGCGGATCTTGCCAAGATCGACGCGCGGTCCCGTGACTCCGATTCCGTCGATGTGGATTTCGCCTCGCTGGACAGTTTCGAGACCATTGACGGTTTTGATAAGCGTCGATTTTCCCGAACCGGACGGACCGCACACGACGACCACCTCGCCTACGGCCACCTGTGTGCTGCAGTCGGTCAGCACGCGAAAGGTACCGTACCACTTACTGATATTTTCAATCTGGATCATTTGGATACCTCGGCCGGATCAGTGCGCGTGCCGCGCGGTTTCGGAACGTTTGACGAAGCGCGATGCGCCGAAACAGATAACGAAATAGACGACTGCGGCGAACACATACATTTGCACGGTGCTGCCATCGCGAGCTGCGATCTCGGAAGCTGCGCCGAAGAAATCGGTCATCGAAAGCACATAAACGAGCGATGTGTCCTGGAACAGCGTAATCACGCGAGTCAACAACGCCGGCGTCATATTGCGCACCGCTTGAGGCAGCACTACCGTAATCATCGTCTGTCGATAAGTAAGGCCGAGCGCGAGACCCGCCTGCATCTGTCCCCTTGCAATGGAGACGATGCCGGCGCGCATGATCTCGCAAAAGTACGCCGACTCGAAAAGCGTGAACGTGATGACAGCGGAACGATAAGCACCAACCTCGACAGGCGTAGGCGAATGCATGATCCAGGCGCCGACGTAGGGCGCGAGGAAATAGAACCAGAAGATAACCAGCAGCAGCGGCACTGAGCGCATGCCGTTCACAAATAGCGTTGCAGGAACGGATAGCAGCCTGGACGGAGACATGCGACAGAGCGCGAGCAGCGTGCCGAGCATCAGGCCGAACACGGCAGCGAGTGCTGTGAGCGTCACGGAAAAAGTCAGGCCGACTTTCAGCAGATATGGCAACGAAGCGACAATCTCTTTCAGTCCGAGGAAGGTCATCGTGTCGCTCCTAAGATTGTCCGACTTCGGACAGTGGCAACGCGGAGGGTGCCTTGCGCGGGCTGGACGATGACGCGGCCAGCTTGCGTTCGACGAGCATCAATCCATAGACGACCACGCTGTTGATTGCGAAGTAGACGATCGTCGCGGCGCTGAACGCTTCGAAGGTGTGAAAACTGAACTCCTGCATTGATCGCGCCGCACCTGTCAGTTCAAGCAAGCCGATCGTCATCGCGACTGAGGAGTATTTGATCGTCGCCATGAGCTCAGAGGTGAGCGGCGGCACGACGACCCGAAATGCCTGCGGCAGGATCACGAAGCAGTACGCCTGGAAGCCGGACAGGCCGAGCGCGAGCGCCGCCTGCCGCTGGCCCGCGCGCAGCGACCGAATACCGGAGCGCAAGGTCTCCGCGATACGCGCAGTACCGTAGAAGCCGAGGCAGAGCAGCGCGGGAAAAAACTGGCCCCACGGTTGCTGGATCTGTTTGATCGCGGCGCCGAGTGGCTTGGGAAGCAACTCGGGCAGCACGAAATACCAGAGAAACATCTGCACCAGCAGAGGCACGTTGCGGAACAACTCGACATACGTTGCCGCAATAGCACGCGCGATCTTCGAATCGACCGTGCGCATTACGCCGATAATCGAGCCAAGGAGCAGTGCGATGACATAGGCGCTCACCGCGAGTGCGATGGTCCAGCATGCGCCTATCTGCAGCGTCTGCAGATAGGTATGGACACCGTCCGGCGACAGGTCGTTGAAACTGGTCCAGTTCCACTGATAGTTCATGACTGCGCAGCCTCGAAGTGTGGTTGCTTAGGTGGCTTACTGATAAGCCGCAGGATCGCCCGAATCGGAGGGATGCTCGATGGCACGTTTGAGTTCGGCGCTCATCGGATACTTCAGATTGATGCCATTTGGCGGCACCGGCGCGTTGAACCATTTGTCGTAGATCGTGTAGATCTGTCTGGACTTCATGAGGTCGAGCACTGCGCCGTCCACAGCCTTCTTGAAACGGGGATCGTCCTTGGGCTCGACGATGCCATAAGGCGCGAGGAGCATCGCCTTTGTGCCGATCACATAGTCCTGTGGCTGGTCTGCAGTTGCAACGAGACCGTAGGCGAGTCCGTCGTCCGTCGAGACGGCCATCGCGCGGCCGGTCTTGACTGCAATGAAAGAGGCGGCCGCGTCGTTGACTGGCAGCACCGAAATGTTCAGATGCTGTTCCGAGCTGATCTGCTGGATGACCTGCAGATCGAGGCCACCCGCAAGGCTCGTTACAGTCTTGCCGCTGAACGCAGCGGGCTTGTTCACGTCAAGCCCGCTGTCCTTCCGGGCCATGAGCACGACCTTCGCGACGTACGTGGTCGGCGCGAACGACACGAGCTTGTGGCGCTCGACCGTGTTCGTCGTGTTGCCGCATTCCAGATCGATTGTCCCATTCGCCAATAGCGGCAGACGCGTGGCCGACGTCACGGGCAGATAGCGGATTTTCAGATCGGCAAGGCCGAGCGTGCTCTTCAGACTTGCAGCTATACGTTGACATATTTCGACCGAGTAACCGACCGGCTGATGCGCATTGTCGAGATACGCGAAGGGCAGCGACGTGGTCGGATAGCCGAGAGTTATCGTGCCGGTTTCCTTGATCCGGTCCAGCCGGCTGGCGGTATCCGCGTAAGCTACGGTTGTCAGGCCAAGTCCTGCGTAAAAACCGGCGAGCGTCATCGCAGCGGTCAGAATAGAAGAAATTTTCATGTCCTTAGCGTCCCTCAATGATAATTTTTGACCGCGATTTCGAACCGCCGTGGTGCGATTCAAAACAACGGAACTTGCTGAACTACGAACAAATATGGGTCACCATTATGCTAAAGTCCAATGCGTCTCTCGCATCGATCGATACAAAAGTGATATGCAGAAGCTAAAGTTAGGATTTCGCCACATTGAGGCTTTCCGTGCTGTCATGTCGTCAAACTCGATGACCAGCGCCGCTCGCGCGATGCACACGTCGCAGCCGCAGGTGAGCCGCTTGATATCGCAGCTCGAAACGATCACGGCATTTCCGCTTTTCGAACGGAACGGTAGCAGGCTCACTCCAACCCAGGATGGATTGCGTTTCCATCGCGAAGTGGAGCGGACCTTCGCCGGGCTGGCGGAACTCGAGTCGGTGGCTGCCAATATCCGTTCGTTCAGCGCCGCGCGGCTGAGCATCGCCGCGATGCCGCGGCTGGCGGGCGATCTGCTCGTTAGGATCGTTGCAGAATTCCACTCTGCGCACCCGGATGTCCTAGTGTCAATTCACTCTGGCAACGCGGTGAATGTGGAGGAGTGGGTCCGTTCCGGTTTCTGCGATACAGGCTTGGCCCTGCTGACTGGGGATGCACCTCGCATCCGCCGTGAGACGATTGCGACCCTACGGTGCGTGGCGGTGCTGCCAAAGGGGCACCCGCTCTGCCGTCTGCGCAGGCTGAAGCCCGCGCACTTCGCAAATCAGCGATTCATAGCGCCCACCGGAGAAAGTGCGCTTAGATCCACGATTGACGATGTATTTGCGGCCGAGCATGTGCCGCGCCAGATCGTCGCCGAGGCGAGTCTTGGTTCATCAGTTTGCGCATTGGTGCGCACAGGTATGGGCATAAGTCTGGTAAACCCGCTAGCAGCGCGGGATGAAATTCTTAATGGAGGAATCGAAATTCGGCCGTTTGCGGTGAATATACCGAGCGAGGTTGCGCTGCTCTTCCCGCCCTACCAGACTCAGACTCGGCTGGTAAGTGCGTTTGCACAGATAGCGCGCCCGGTCATTCGCGAGGAAATGGGAGTGCTGAATAATATGTCGTTGTAGCCAGCGGATTCTCTGGAAACGCCGATGTCGGACGGCTGCTACGATTCGGCGATCCGAGCGGCCAACCATGTGGGGGTGAGCGTGGGACCCGGGTGGCAGGATGTCCTGGCGGCGATTTGTGAGGCGGCTTTCTTTGGCCACCCTGTGAGGAATTACGCGCTCCCGGCAGAACGACATAGCCGATTCAACTGCGACGCATGTAACCGATGTACAGCCGGAGGATCGACGTTGCCACTCGCGGAAGGCAACCGTCGATCATCGGATTCGTGATGGTACCGAGACGGGTGCACTGGATTGCTGAACTCGGTGCTGCGACGAAGTCGATTGCTCAATCGAAGCGGCCGACGTGGATGTCGACCGCTTCGGAGATCAACTTCTTCGGCACTTTTAAGTTTCGATTGCCTGCGCAAGCAACTCGGCAGTTGCGGCGGACAGGGTCCATCCGAGGTGCCCGTGTCCCGTATTGTAGAAAACGCCTGAGCGCTTGCCGCGTCCGACCCGCGGTAACATGCCTGGCAGCATCGGGCGCAGTCCTGCCCACGGGATTACGCGGGCGGTCGAGACTTGCGGAAACAAGCGGCGCGTCCATTCGACCAGCGGCGTCACACGGTCTGCTCGAATGTCACGGTTAAATCCGTTGATTTCAGCCGTGCCCGCCACGCGGAAGCGATCGACGCCGAGCCGGCTCGTGACGATCTTGGCCTTGTCGTCGAGCAGGCTGACCCAAGGCGCCGCGTGCTGACTCCGCTCGTCGTCCAGACAGACAGTGATGGAATAGCCCTTTATCGGATAGACATTCACGTAGTCTCCCAGCATGGCGGCGAATGCGCGGCTGCCGACGCCCGCGCACACGACGATCTGCTCGAAGACGTCGGCGTTCGGCTTACCGGCGTTCGCAGCGTCGATCGTGAAGAGCCCGTCACTGCCTTGTTGAATCGACTCGATTGACGTGTCGTAGCGGAACTCGACACCATGACGCACGCACGCTTCGGCAAGACCGCGGGTGAATTTGTGGATGTCGCCGGTCGAATCCGATGGGGTGAAAAAGCCGCCATGGAATTCGCCCTGCAACGCCGGTTCGATGACGCCGATCTCGTTCGCGCCGACCGCATACCGGTCGAGGCCGCCTTCACGCAGCAGCACGTTGACCTTCGCGGCGGCGTCGTAGTCCTTGCGGTCCCTATAGATATGCAGGATGCCGCGCCGCTCCAGGTCGAACTGGATGTTTTCGCGCTCTGCGATCGAACACAGGTGCTCCCGCGCCGCGAGCGCGAGGCGCACGGTCTCGACGGTGTTCGCACGGTAGTTCGGGATCTGGCGCAGAAATTCGCACATCCAGGAATACTTGTGCCATGAGGGCGTCGGGTTGAACAGCAGCGGGGCGTCGCGCGTAAGCATCCAGCGCAGACCCTTCAACACGGTGGCCGTGTGGTTCCAGACTTCGGCGTTGCTGACCGAGAGTTGTCCGCCGTTTGCGAACGACGTCTCCATTGCCGCATAGCGATGACGTTCATAGACGGTGACAGTGAAGCCGCGGCGGGCGAGGGCGTAAGCGGTCGTGACGCCAGTAATCCCGGCGCCGATGATGGCGATTCGTGACATAAGATGGTCCAGATTGAGTTGAGCATCCCGGTTGCCTGTGAACGCGCTGCGTTGCGCGAGTCGGCCTCCGGCGTTTGATGCCCCATCTGTCCCTGTACCTGAGAGTTTCGCCCGCCTATTAAAGGTCAGGCTCCCCTTCGGTGGACGCACGCAGCGCCACTCTCCAGATGTTCCGGCAGCCACAGTCCTTTTGCCTGAGAGTTTCCGGGGCGGTTGCTCCGTCGGCGTCGCTCACTGAACGATCTCTCCCGTGCTGCATGTGTGGAACCATGTGACGTTACATGACAACGCGGGGCGCTACAAGCACCCTATAATCTGTTTTCCCATTCGATAGGCAAGCGCCATGCACCGATCGTCTTTGGAGGCGAGACTGAAACATTAGGGAAACTGTCCGCGTTACGGACGTCCAGGTGAATACTCGCCAGCGCGTCCCGGTCCGGCCAATCCGCGGCAATAAAGCTTACTGAAAATAGGCTTACCAGTCGCCGCGGCTCCTTCAAGTCCGATCTCAGAACTTATGCCGTATGCCAACGCGTACATTCGTAGCGCGGTCCGAGTCGGAGGCCGTCAAACTATTAATCGCGGCGACCGCGTTCTGGTTTCGAGAATTCGTTCCGGAGGCCTTCTGGTAGACGCCGACGACGTAGACGTCAGTGCGCTTCGACAAGAAATAATCAGCTGCGAGGGCCCCCTGGAAGTAGTCCGACCCAGGGTTCTCAACTCTATTAACTCCAGCCACGCTGCTTCCTTTGGTGTAGTCGAAGGCCGCGCCGAGCAGCAGTGCAGGTGTTACCTGATATTTGAAGTTGAGTTCTGCGTTATTAAACGTCGCAGTTTCCCCTGCACGGAAGCTTGAGTTGCCATTTGCCCGCAAATTCATAAACTTAATATTCGAATACGTCGCTCCAACGGTCGCTGATCCGAATCTGTACGCGACGCCAGCACCTGCGACCTGATATGTGTTTGCGGAAAGAAAGCCGGCATAAATCGGATTTGATACCACTGACGCGGTTGAAGTAGTTGTATTATTTCCCATCAACCCACCGGCGTTTGAAGGCGTTCTGGCATTGAGGTAGCCGACTCCCAATGCAAGAGGTCCGTGGTTATACCCGGCGCCAAGCGACCAGATCTGATTTTGAGTAAATTGGCCAGCGACCCCGCCAAAGCTATATGTGCCGCCAAAAGACAGGCCCCCGAAGTTTGCGCTCGAAAACTTAACGGTATTATTCGATCTGAAGGCGTTATTGAAGTTGTCAATGTCACCCGCATGCGCGACGATATAACCGCCCCACTGGTCCGCGGCGCCGAGTGCTCCCACAAAATCGACGAGCGCGTCATACTGACGACCCAAGGTCGCGCTACCCCATCGAGTATTTGAAAGCCCGACATAGGCCTGCCGCCCAAACAGAAGTCCACCTTGACTGAATTTTCCGGAAGTCGCGTCGAAACCGCTCTCGACGTTGAAAAGTGCTTTCAGGCCGCCACCGAGGTCTTCTGAGCCGCGCAGACCGAATCTACTACCGGACAACACGCCCGACGACATGTTAAACAACGGATTTCCTCCCGAATTGGAATTGTAGTTTATGCCTTCGTCCACTATGCCGTATAACGTGACGGTGCTTTGTGCATGCGCAACGTTTGTTAGCGCGCCAATTGCGATTGCAAATAGTAATTTCTTCATTGAGGTATCTTAAAGTTAGAAAGGTTATTGATTCGTATAACTACGCATATCGCTCTTTGTTATTCCAAGGCGCGCAGCGTCCATCTCTGGCCCAAAGGTTATATGGACGTTACGAATGGTGGATTCCTACAATGAGGCAATCGGACGGGCTGCGATTCCTTGCCGCAAAAAAGGCGAAAGCCGGCCATACTCTGGCCAGCACCTGCACATATCTCGACCAGGACTTAGCCGGTTACATAGCCATAGTCGAGATCCTGTTTCACCAGGGACGGCTCACGGAGTTTTGGATCGCCAAAGCCTCCTCCTCCCGCTGAACGCAGCGTTAGCACCGCTCCGGGCATCAGAGTCGCGTTGGCGTCTTTGCTGCCTAAGGTGGCCGTGTTCCCGCCCTGCTCGATGGTGTAGTAATGCACTGCACCTGGTTGTCCGCCACGAAGACCGTACGGTGCAATGACTTCACCGTCTCCGGTAGGCGTGATGCGAGCTGGCGTGGTTCCCTCGTAGCGTATTGCATATACACCTCCCAGGCCGCCGCGGAATTGCCCCGTCCCTGCAGAGTCCGGGCGGAGCGAATAGACCTCGACGACAAATGGGTAAGCCGACTCTGTGCGCTCGACGCTCGGAGACGGTGCGCCGCCCGGGTTGTGAACGACGCCAATGTTGGACCAGCCGTCGCCGCCCTGGTGGGCTCCTGCACCGCCCCGGTTCGCGAAGCTGTGCCAGATGAATGAACGCCCGGCGCGGTCTGTTCCGCTGATGGCGACTCGAAATCTTCGGGCAAAGCCACAAACGACGCGGTGAGGCACAGCTTCGGCCATTGCATCCATCACTGCTTCAATGATGACGCTTGCGGTCAGGGTCGTGCACGCAGCCACCGCTGCGGGAGGCTTAGGATCGACGAAACTTCCCTTGCGGGTCTTGACGCAGACAGCTCTGGAGCTACCGTCATTGAGAGATTCCCGCGCCTCGCTGAGATACATGAACGCAACATTGACTGCGGCAATGGTATTTGCCAAAGGGCTGTTGATGAAGTTACCGAACTGGTCCTGACATTCGCTGAAATCCACGACAGCGGACGTTCCATCAAGAGTCACTGTTACTTTAATTGGCACCGGGTCATCGTTCGGCGTGAACGGGTCGAGACAGCTAACTCCTTCGAATGTACCTCGCTTCCATTCGCCGAACTGTCGGCGCATGGAGCGTTCGCCCGCGTTCAGGATTTCGGTGCAGACTGCCTCCATTGTCGTCCGACCGTAGCGCGCATAAAGCTGGCTCGCTCGTGCAGCACCTCGCTGTACGGACGCCAGTTGGGCCATCATGTCGCCACGCATGTCGTCAGGGGTGCGGGAGTTGACGCAAAGCATGCGCACGAAATCAGTCCGAAGTTTCCCGCCACTTGCAATTTTTGTTGGCGGGATCCGAAGCCCTTCCTGCCAGATTTCCGTTGCTGAAGGGCTGTAACCGCCAGGAGAGATCCCGCCAATATCGCCCTGGTGCGCCCGGTTCGCGATCCACATCGTCAGCACGCCGTCGACAAAGACCGGTGCTGCAAGTGTGACGTCAGGTAAATGGCTTCCACCGAAATATGGGTCGTTGCAGACGATAACGTCGCCGTTGCGAACGTCCCCGTCGAAAGCCTCAATCATTGCCTGTACGGCGAATGACAGCGCACCCATGTGGATTGGCACCCTCTCGGCTTGGGCGAGGACTTCGCCTTTTCCGCTAAGCACTGCGGAAGAGAAATCGCGCGACTGATTGAGAATCGGTGAAAAACTGGTCTGGGTCATCACTTCCACGACCTCTTCGGCGACAGAGATCAGTTTGTGTCGCACGACCGAGAGAGTCAGCGGGTCAACCGTATTTGAGTTTGCATCCATTAGGAGCGACCTCCCTTTGCTGTTTGTTTGATCACAAGGCTGCCGAGACGATCCACGCTTGCAACCACGAAAGGCGGCACAAGGATTGCCGTTGTAGCGGACTCGATAATTGCCGGTCCGGGGATTTCTGTGCCGACCAGGAGTTCGTCAAACCAATGAGCGGACACGGTAGACCAACCGTCCATGAAGATCGCGCGCGTTTCTGAAAAGCCGCCCGGACGTGGCAGACTGTTTCCCGCACTCCCTCCCTCGTTCAGCCGATTGTTCTGACCAACGACACCATAGGCGGACACCCGGCACACGTCGATGAACGGCTCCTCGTCAGCATGGATGTGGCCAAAGTACTGCTGATATCGCTGACTGAAAGATTGACGGATCAATTTGGCAAGGTCCGCGTCGGCTACGTCAGCAGGAATCGCAACTTCAAGGGTTGAGCTCTGGCGTTTGTAGCGGCAGTCTACGAAAAGCGTGAGGCGAGACCGTTCGGGCCCAAAGCCACATGCCTCAAGACGTCTGGCGGCAAGATCTTTCAGCCTATCCAGGGCAGCCAGGACCCTGGGGATGGCATTGGCGCCGAGCTGCGCTCCGATCGGAAGCTGCTCGTCGAGGCGCACGTCGGCTGAGAGAAAACCCAAAGCGGAAAAAACAGACGCCTCGCGGGGAATTACCACCCGACCGATGGACAGTTCATTGGCAACTGAAGCTGCGTGAACACCTCCGGCTCCTCCAAACGACAGGAGTGTCATATCACGGGGATCCATTCCTTTTTTAAGCGTGGCTGTTCGTACTGACTCTGCGATGCGCACGTTGGCAAGCGCATGAATCGCCAAAGCCGTTCGCTCGATGCTCAGCTTCAACGGCTTGGCGAGTGTCTCGACCGCCGAGCGAGCGCGTTCCATGCTCAGCCCCATCCGGCCACCGAGGAAAGTTTTTGGTGAGAGCAGGCCCAGCACAAGGTTCGCGTCTGTGAGCGTTGGGAGGGTGCCTCCTCGTGCATAGCAGGCCGGTCCAGGATCGGCTCCAGCGCTTTGGGGACCAAGCGTCATGATGCCGCCAGAATCGAGCCGCGCGATACTCCCGCCACCGAGCGGCACGACGCTGATGTCGATCGAAGGCACTGCTATTTTCAATTCTTCGTGCTCAGTTTTGCGGCGCTCGAGCGGCATACCGGACTCGATCAGCGAGATGTCCGTTGTGGTACCCCCGGTGTCATATGTGACAACCAGTGGAGCGTCCATTAAGCGAGCGTACAAGGCGCTAGCCATCGCTCCCCCCGCAGGTCCGCTGGTCACGCATCCAACTGCGTAAGCTCCGGCCTGGTCGATCGGCAGGAGACCGCCCGTCGACTGCATGATCATGATCGGAAACGTGGCTCCTGCCTCGCGCATGCGATTCTCAAATCGCCTGAAATAGCCGTTAAGCCGCGGGCCCACATAGGCGTTGACCGCTGCCGTTGAGAACCGGTCGTATTCTCCTTCGGAGTTCAGGATCTCGTGCGACAGAACCGTGTACACGCGCCAGCCCGTACCTTCCAATAATTCGCGCACCCGAAGTTCGTGGGCAGGATTAACGTGCGCGTGCAGGAAACCAACCACCACTGCCTCGACATCGCGGTTTCGTAGGTGTGAAAGCGCCTTGAGCACGGCGTCCTCGTCCAGGCGGGTCTGGACGGTGCCGTCGAATCGGACACGCTCGGCGACTTCGATCCGGTCGGGTCGAGCAACGAGCGGTTGCGGATACTCCGCGTGGAGGTCATAGCGACTCGCTTTTGTCCCGTCCCGAAGCTCAAGTAGATCCCTGAAGCCAGCAGTGGTAATCATACCGACGCGCGCTCCCCGCCGTTCCGCGAGGCAGTTCGTCGCGACAGTCGTGCCGTGAATCAGCAACTCCGTCTGCGCCAGAAGTTCTCCCAGGGTCTTTTGCAGGCGGCCCGCCAGTAGCTCCAGGCCGTCCAGCACGCCCTGACTGGGATCTCGTGGAGTTGACAAGGACTTGACGGTCGTAATACTGCCGCGCTCGTCGACTCCTACCACGTCGGTGAAGGTCCCTCCGATATCTATTCCAATACGCATCTGACGTTCTCCGTTCCATTGAAACTCGGTGCATGTTCCATGCAACATTGCATACGATAAAGGACGGTACGCCGAGAAAAAGCCACCGTCAAGTGCGCGTCTTAGGCGGATTGTCCTTGTGATGCTAATGGTTGGTGGGGCGGATCTGGAAAATATCTATTGCGCTAAAAAATCATGTCGTATACGTTGTTAAGCTGCAACGTATGCAAAGATAAATGCGAGGAAGTCGATATGAGGAATGAGCTGCATCAGAACGGCGCGCCTGCGTGCTACGCGCGGCCGAACCGTTTCGAGATCAATCTGGATGCGGTGGCGGCCTGCACCGAGCAGATCCGCCTTCGATTGGGCGAGGACGTTCAGTTTTTTGCAACGCTCAAATCCAATGGCTATGGCTATGGGGTGCTGCCGGTCGCACATACCGTTCTGACGAGCGGGGCCGACGCTTTGTCGTTGGCGAGTCTGGAGGACGCGATCGCTCTTCGGCAGTCAGGAATACGGGTACCGATTCTTGTCTACGCGGGGGTGCTTCCAAGCCGAGAGGTGCTCAGGGCGTTTCAGGAATATGACTTGATCCCGACCGTCCATAACCAGGTAGTCTTCAATGAGTTTTTGAGGTTCGCGACGAAACCTCTGGAGGTCGCGGTCAAGGTCGATCTCGGCTCTGAGCGTATTGGCGTGCCGTTCTCTGCTGCCGAGGAGTTCATTCGTAACGTCCACTCCAACCCCATGTTCAAGGTCATTGTCGTTAATAGCCATCCTAACGTGAGAGGAGGGGCTCATTCGCGGGAGTTTCTTAACAAGCAGTACAGGGAAATGACATCCTTGCGGCAAAGTCTTGCTGACCTGTCGCCCCAGATCAAATGGTTTCCGATTGCAAGTTCCAAAGTCCTGAGAATGATGGGTGCCTCGATGCGCTCCAACGCAGCAGACCCGGGCGCCGCACTATTCGATCCGCTCGAGCCCGATGAAGACAGTCCGCATCCCTTCCATGCGCTCAAGAGCCGCATCATTGAAATCCGAACTGTTGAGGAGGTTCCTTTCCCGGAAGAGGTGGTCTTCGACATTCGTAAAGGCATGCGGGTCGGTGTCCTTCCTGTCGGATATAGCGACAACATACATCGAGTGAATGCTGGATGCGTTCTGGTAGCGGGGCGGCGGGTGCCGATCCTGGAACCTGCGTCGCTTGAATATGTGCGTATTGACCTCTCTGAGGTACCGGAAGCACTGGTGGGCGATGAGGTGGTAATTGTGGGACAACAGGGAAGCGCGCGTATAAGCCCGCAGGAAGTAATGCGCGTACAGGGCGCTGCCCGTGTCGTGGACCTGGCAATGGATGTCGGGCAGTTTATTCCGCGGGTTTACTTGTCGTCAGCCGATCAGGCTTAACGAACCGCCCTTTGGTGAGCAAACAGTCGATGAAAAAGGATAATTCATTATGAGTGACACTACTGCTGTCAAAGCCGCTCCCCGGAGGGAGCGCCCGCTTGCGAGAACCGTCGTGACCGCCATGATCGGGCAGGCTCTTGAGTGGTATGACTTTTACCTCTACGGTACCGCTGCCGTGCTGGTGTTCGGTCAAGCATTCTTTCCTATTTCCCACAATCCGCTCATTGGAATCATCGCATCGTTCGGAGGCTTCACGTTGGGCTTCGTTGCCAGACCGGTCGGTGCCATCCTTTGCGGGCACCTTGGAGATCGCATAGGGCGGAAGAAGGTGCTCACCCTTACGTTGTTCACCATGGGGGTAGCCACATTCCTCATGGGCGTCCTGCCTACTTACCAAACCATCGGTCTGGCCGCACCGGTACTGCTCGTCCTGCTGCGGATCATGCAGGGTCTCGCTGCCGGTGGTGAGACGACGGGCAGTGTATTGATGATTGCGGAGAGCGCTGGATCAGAGCGCCGAGCGTTCTTTTCATCATTCAGTCCTGCGGGAGCCGCGCTGGGCTTTCTCCTGTCTTCTGCCGCATTTCTTCTGGTTCAGTCACTGCCACACGACGATTTTATGGCGTGGGGTTGGCGCCTGCCGTTCCTTGCGAGCTTTCTCATCGTTCTATTGGGCGTCTACATGCGCCTGAAGCTTGCGGAAACGGCAGAGTTTCAAAAGGCAGCCACGACTGGGAAAACCGTGCGGGCTCCGCTCCTCGAGGTTTTTCGCCACCATCCCAAACCTTTTTTGCAGGTCATGGGCCTCCGCCTTGGTGAGGGCTCTGCGTCCTATCTGCTCTTAGTTTTTTCGCTCGTGTACGGGAGATATCTCCACATATCGAATGGCGTTATGCTGGCGATCATGACCGGGGCCATGGCGCTTCTCATACCCTCGATTCTGTTCTTCGGAGATCTTTCCGACCGCCTGGGGCGCCGCACGATTTACCGGTTTGGCTCGATCGGAATTATCGTTGTCGCGTTTCCGTTTTTCTGGCTCATGCGCACGACCGAACCTTGGGCGATCGCGCTGGGCTTTTTTCTTGCGATTGTTGTCGTGTACGGTGCACTCCAAGGCTCGCAGCCCGCGCTTTTTAGCGAACTGTTCTCGTCGGCGAGTGTTCGGTATTCAGGTCTGGGCACTGCGCGGGAGCTTGCCTCGGTGATCGGGGGAGGTATTGCTCCGGGGGTTGCGACGGCGCTTCTGTCGTACTACCAAAGTATCTGGCCCGTTTCGATCTACCTCGCAGGGATGGGCTTGATTACTACGATCACCATATTCCTGACGCCCGAAACTCATCCCGCTAAACGCTAGCCGATATCGACTGAGACCATGATGCAAGCAGGAACGAAATTGAACGACGCGTCATTGGAGCATCGGCTGGCGGAGATCGTTGCCAGTGTCCGATTTTCCGATCTGCCGTCCGAGCTGGTATCGACAATGCAGTTGTTTGCGTTGGATACGCTAGGTGTGATCGGTGGAGCTGCGCGTGCGCCTGGAATCTCCGAGTTGCTGCTTGCACTTGGCGACCTCGGAGCCACGGGTTGCGCAACGGTCCTTCTTGATGGCAGTCTTGCAAGTCCAGAAATGGCTGCCTTTGTCAATGCCGCCGCCGCGCATAGCCTCGATTTCGATGATCAGCACGACCCCGCTCGAATCCATGCGTTCTGCGTCGTGCTGCCAACCGTTCTGGCGACAGCCCAGGCCAAGAACCGGCTCCTTGTTCAGGCCTTTGGCTGCTCGCCGGCGCACCAGTCCGACGGATCGGATTCGCACCCGACTTTCCGACCTGTGACTGGACCGGATTTCTTGCGCGCCACTGCACTTGGCGTCGAAATTTTCAGTCGATTGGGTCTTGCTTGTCCAAGCCTGCTGAACACCGGATGGCATCCTACAACTTTGCTAGGCTGCATAGCGGGCGCCGCTTCGTCGAGCGCAGTGCTAGGGCTCGATACCGACGCCACCCATCATGCGATGGCTCTGGCCTACGCACAGGCGAGCGGGACTAACCAGCCAATACATGACGGCGCACTTGCGAAGCGGATCGGCCCGGGCTTTGCTGCGCGTTCGGCAGTCACCGCAGCGTTCCTGGCGAGGCGCGGAATTACTGGACCGACCCGGTATCTCACGGGCACCGCTGGGCTTTTCCAGCTCTACGGGAACAGCAATGTAAGGCCGAACAACCTCGACAATATCGGCCTCGACTGGGAAACCCTTCGGCTGAGCATGAAGCCCTTTCCATGCTGTCGCTGTACGCACACCGTTACGGAACTGGGCCAGAGCTTCCGGAGTGAGGGTTTGCGATCTGACGAGATAGAAAGCGGCGTTATCGAGTTGAGCGACACGAACGTACGGATCGTTGGCTCGAAATTCGACCAGAACCATCCGCAGCCTACGGTACACGCGCAATTCAATGCCGCTTACGCGTTCGCCAACGCGTTGGACCGCGGGGTCGTCGGCATCGGTGATTTTTCCGCTGAGTCGGTTAGACGGCCAGCCGTCGCGTGGGCTAGCAAGGTGAGCACAGTGCCTGCGGCGGACATGGATCCTTCTGCTGTGGCCCCTGCTCGTGTCCGGTTGCGGCTCAAGAACGGGAATGAACTCGTCAAAGTCCTTTGGACAATGAAGGGGTCTCCGGAAAACAGGCTGACGGTTGACGAGATCCGGGCCAAGTTTGCGGACTGTTTGCGCTACGGATTTGGGTCATCGGAAAGATCAATCGATGGCTTGATAAACCTGATCACGACGCTCGAGGGGTGCACTGATCTCGAAAAGGTCATTCACGCTTTCGCACGGGCAAGAAGTTCATAAACGCCGAGGCGGCGGGATACGTAATCCTCGCCGAGAAGTTGGCTATGGCGCTCTAGCGAGTGACCCAACTGAAACGCTCGATTATTTCAGTTAGCTCTTTCGTCACCTGCGAGCGATGCCTCCGGTGCGCCTCGAAAGCCGCCTCAACGTTTCCATCCGCGATTAATTGTACGAGTTCGCGATGCGCGCGGTTCGAAGTGACGGGACCTTGCCTCAATGGCAACGTCCAAGTCCTTGCCCTGTCCACCTGTTCGCGAAAGGCTAGTCCGGCAGTCGAGAGTCGCCTGTTCCCACAGAGCTCGAAAATTGACCGATGAAACTGTTCGTCAGCGCTGGCCCAAGCCTTCATGTCCTGCCTTTCCAACGCTGCATCCATCTTTTCTACGATCTTGTTCAGCGAGTTGACGCCCCTGTCTTTCGCCGCTCTAGCGGCGATCAACTCCACGGCTTGACATTCGAGCGCCGTCAGGACCTGGTAAATCTCGAGCATATCGGTCGCTGATACCGGCAATACCCTCATGCCGCGTCTCGGGACGTTCTGCACCAGGTGTTCTTTTTCCAGCCGAATTAGCGCTTCATGCACAGGCGTACGGCTCATATTGAGCAATTCAGCCAGATCGCCTTCGGTCGCCTGAAAGTTTGGGGCGAATTCGTTGCTTAGTATGCGACGTTTGATCTCGTCGTAAGCGGACTCCACCAATGATTTAGCGCGCTTACGCGTTGGTTGCGAAGTAATAAGCACGTTGGAATGCACGCCCGGAAAATAACGTATGCATCATTGTATCTCATCCGCCGCAGGCCTGGTTATCGGCGCACGACCACGACGCGACGTCACCTGGCGCTGGTCGCTCGGTATCGACACGACTGCTTCGCCTCGACGTTCCTGGTTCCATCTCCAGCCATGGCGCGGTGATTTATCGCATCTTCTTTGATCCCGTCTTTGGCAATGCTGTCGGCGGTCATAACATTCATTCAGACTGATTGCGTTCGCTGAGTCACAGTCGAAGCGGCCTTCCATGTGCCACAATCACGCGCTGCGCCGGGCCGCGAACACCCTCGGCGCCGGCCGCATCATGTCTCCATCACGGGAGAGCCCCATGCCGACGCTCTATTCCTACCCGGACCTGTTCGGGGTCGCCGACAACAATCCGTTTGGCCTGAAGGTCTATGCATTCATGCGCTTGTGCGGCCTCGACTTCGAGCACAGGCACATTCTCGATACGAAAGAGGCGCCGCGCGGACAGTTGCCGTATCTGGAAGACGGCGAGGAATCAATCGGTGATAGCGATGCAATCATCGCCTACCTGTAGCGAAAGTACGATCTACGCATCGACAGCGCGCTTTCCACGGGGCAAGCGAATCTCGACTTCCTGGTGCGGCGCACGCTCGACGACCTGTACTGGCCGATGAGCTTTTCGCGCTGGCGCGATGAGCGCTTTCGCCCGGCGTTTTGCAAGGCTTTCATGGCGGCGCACCCCGAAGTCACCGCGAGCGCCCTCGAGGCCGCGAGCGAGTACAACCGGCTGCGGTATCACTATCAGGGCATCGGCCGCTACGAGCCGGATCAGGTGTATGAGCGCGGCATCGGCGATTTGCACGTCGTGGCCGATCTGCTCGGCGACAGCGGCTTTGTCTTCGGGCCCGAGCCGACCACGGTCGATGCCGCGATCTACGGCTGCGTCGCGAACATCTATTACTATGACATTGATACGCCGTTGAAGCGCTACGTGCTGTCGCGGCCGAACCTCGTTCGGCATTGCAAGGCGATGCACGAGCGGGTCGTTACGCCAAACGAACCACATGGTAGCGACACTTAGAGGTCTGGATCGTCCGTCTTTACATCCGCTGTTAAAGGGGCACGACCGGAGCTGCCTGCCCAGCGATATAGTTTCTCCGGCAACGGGAGGTCTATGTTCGACAAGACGCTGCGTTTCGAGGGCGGACCGGACTGGCATCACTTGAACATCTATACGGATAGCTGGCTCGTTGCGGTCCTGCTCGTCGCTGCGTTGTTTCTCGCAATCGTTCTAGCGAGCACGATCTGCTACTACGTGACGCGTGCGCTGATGCTGATGATTGTCGGCCGCTTCGCACGCGGGGAGCAGTACAAGTGGTTGCGCGCCGCCGAGCGCCACAAGGTGTTCCATCGGCTCGCGCCGCTGGTGCCTGCCGCAATCGTCTACGCGGCCGCGCCTCTGCTCACCGGGCTCACTTTTCCGCTGATCGCGGTGCTCGGTCGCCCGCTAGCGATTCTCGCAGCCTGCTACATGGTGTACACGCTGCTACGCACCGCGCTGGCGTTCCTCGACAGCGTCGGCGAGCGCTACAGCCACTATCCGTCCGCGAACCAGCGACCAATCAAGAGCTTCTTGCAGATCACGACCATCGTGTTCTATGTGATCGCGCTGATCGCCGTGATCTCGGTGCTGCTGCAACGCTCGCCGACCTACTTCCTCACGAGCGTCAGCGCCATGACGGCGCTTCTCATCATCGTCTTCCGCGACACATTGTTCGGCTTCGTCGCCAGCATCCAACTCGCCGCCTACGACATGCTGCGAGTGGGCGACTGGATCGAAGTACCCGGCTTCGTCGCCGACGGCACAGTGATTGACATCGCGCTCAACACCATCAAGGTGCAGAACTTCGACAAATCGATCGTCATGCTGCCAAGCTACGTCGTGCTGACGCACAGCGTGAAGAACTGGCGAGGCATGACCGAGTCGGGCAGCCGCCGGGTCAGGCATGCAATCCATTTCGATGCCGGCACCATCTGCTTTCCCGACGAGGCACTGCTCACCCGGCTGCATGGCGATGTCGACATGTCGCTTTCGCCCCCCGCGACCGGTGGCATGCCGCGGCGCACGAACCTCGGCCTGTACCGACTCTATCTGACCACCTATTTTCGTGACCACCCGGCGGTGCGCAGGGACATGCCGCTAGTGATCCGACAACTTCAGTCCAGCCAGCCCGTCGTTGCACTGGAGATCTATCTCTACGTGAACGAGACGAACTGGGAGCTGTATGAAACCCTGCAGTCGGATATGCTCGACCATGTGTATGGAGTTGTACCGCTGTTCGGTTTGCGTTGCTGGCAGCCGCAATAGCCGTCGTCTCCGCTGCAGATGCGGCGGGCGCAGATCGGCAAGGAGGGATCGCCGAGACGGCGAGGATACTTTGCTATGGGGCGGTCCCTGATCGCGCTGAGCACGCGGACGCCGTTCCAGTCATTCTTGGCCTGCGAGGTTCGCGCGTCGGCCATGCGATGCCGTGATCGAAGACGCCAGCGCAGGCATGCGCGGCAGCTACATCATTTGCACCACGACCTTGCCCTTGGCGCGCCCACTGTCGACGTAAGCCAAAGCTTTGTGGGTGTCCTGAAAGGGGAATATCTTGTCGACGGCCGGACGGATTGCGCCTGATTCGATGAGGGAAGTGATCTCGCGCAACTGCGCCCCATCGGCCCGCATGAAGACGAACGTGTATTCGGCCCCGTTCTTCTTTGCCTTCTTCCTGATGCCGAAACTCAGCAGGCGCAGCACCTGTTGGAGCGGCCAGGCCAGTCCTCGCGCGATGGCGAACGCTGGGGTGGGCGGCCCGGAGATGGAGATGAGATGTCCGCCCGGCTTGAGAACCTGAAGGGATTGGTTCAGCTCGTCGCTGCCAAGGCTGTTCAACACCACGTCGTAGCCACGAAGCACCGTGGCGAAGTCCTGCTGCTTGTAATCGATGACGACGTCCGCGCCCAAGGCCTTCATCCAGGCAATGTTGGCTGTACTCGTGGTCGTGGCCACGAACGCGCCGAGATGCTTGGCAAGCTGGATGGCGATGGCGCCAACGCCTCCGGAGCCGGCGTGGATCAGCACCTTCTGCCCCTTTTCGAGCTTGGCGGTTTCGACCAGCGTCTGCCAGGCCGTTAGGGACACCAGAGGAAGGGATGCGGCCTCGACCATGCTGAGATTGGTGGGCTTCAGCGCCAGCGATGATTCCTTGACGGCAATGAATTCCGCGAAGGTGCCGATGCGCTCGTCGTCGGGGCGTGCATAGACCGCGTCACCGGGCTTGAAATTGCGAACGCGGGCGCCGACTCGCATGACCGTTCCGGCCACATCGTTGCCCAAGATCAGGGGAAGGCGGTAGGGAAGAATCAGTTTGAATTCGCCGTTCTTGATTTTTGAGTCCAAGGGATTGATGCTCGCCGCGTGGATCTGGATCAAGACGTCATCGTCCCGCACCTCGGGTTCGGGCATCTCGGCAATGCGGCCGGCTTCCGTCTTTCCATAGCGATCGATGATGAACGCTTTCATGTGGGGGATGTTCTCTAGAGTTTTTAATTAATGGGTTTCGGGCGGGCCCACATCGCAGGGTGCGGTCGGGAACGGCAGCCCTGGAGTCGGCCGCCAAGGATGCGGCCGTTCAGTCATTGATGCGATGCCTGCGGGCAAGTCCATCGACGATGCGCGGGTCACCGTCGAGTACTCGGCCGCGACGGTGACGTCGCCCGGCATCAGATCCTCGCCCTTGAAGTCGATCGGGCTGCTTGAAATGGTGTCGCCGGTCTTGCCGGCGACCAGCGCCTTGAAAGTCACGTGCTGTTCTTTGCCTTCCGGAGTCTTTTGGCGTTTCAGGCGGTGGTTCGATAGCGCTCGGCCACATGTGCCTGCCGGATGTCCGCGACCAGGGCCTGACGTGCCGTGTTCAGCACCTCCCAGCGCGCGGCATCGTGCAGCGGCGGGATGGTCACGAGTTCGCGGCGGTCGAATCCGGCCAGCGCAGCATCCACCAGCTCATCCACCTGCATCAAATCAGGCATTGAACTGATATCGATGCCCGCGCGCTTCCAGATCTCGGTACGGGTGCCGGCAGGCAACACCGCCTGCACGTAGACCCCCTTGGGCGTGAGTTCCAGGCTCAGGCCCTGGGACAGGAACAGCACGAAGGCCTTGGTCGCGCCGTAGACCGACATGCCGAACTCGGGCGCCAGGCCGACCACCGAGCCGATGTTGACGATCGCGCCTTTGCCGGCGTGCGCGAGGCGCGGGGCAATGGCACTGGCCAGTCTGACCAGCGCGGTGGTGTTGAGGTTGACCAGGCGGGCGACATCGTCTGTCGATTGGTCGATGAAGGGACCGGACAGCGCAGCCCCGGCGTTGTTGATCAGGGTTTCGATCTTGGCGTCCTCGCGCAGGCGCGCCTCGACTACGGCCAGATCGCCGGACTGGGTCAGGTCGGCCGGGAGGATATCGACCACGGCACCGGTTTCCGCACGCAGGCGCGCAGCGAGCGTCTCCAGGCGCGCCTTGTCACGTGCCACCAGCACAAGGTCGTGGCCGCGGCGTGCGAAGCGGTCGGCATAAATAGAGCCGATGCCGGTCGAGGCGCCTGTGATGAGAACAGCGGAATGAGAGGTCATGTGATTTTCTCCTGGTCGAAAAGGTGGGTTGATGCCGCGATGTGCTTGGCGTGAACGGCGTCGGTCACCCTGTGCCAGCCGTCGATCTGCGGCTGCGTGTAGAGGCCGGGGGTGTCTTGTAGCCCTGGAAAAGCGTTTTGTCGGTCATGTCGGTTTGCTGTGTCGTCGTTGATCGGGCGGGAAAGGGGACGCGCGACGCCATCACTCCTTCAGGAACTCGTGGGGGCGGTCAGGTGGGTGTCGCTCATTTCCAGAAGCCTTCCAAGGTAAGTCCGCCTAATGATGTCGATCATCATCTTTGTTGTCAATAACTTTGATGATGATTAACATCAATGTATATTCACGACTTCACAGATGGCGTATCTAGAGAGATCCCGGACATGAAAGTCACCAAAGCGCAGGCGCAGGCGAACCGGGCGCGCATCGTCGAGACGGCCTCTGCGCTGTTTCGCGAGCGCGGCTACGACGGGGTCGGGATTGCGGACTTGATGGCGGTCGCCGGCTTTACCCATGGTGGGTTCTATAAACACTTCCCGTCCAAGGCCGACCTGATGGCGGAAGCGGCGACCTGTGGTTTTGCGCAGTCGGCCGCCAAAGCCGAAGGGGTCGACGCGGAGGAAGTCGTCAAGCGATACCTGTCCCGAGAACACCGCGACGCTCGGGGTGAAGGTTGCACGATGGCCGCGCTATGTGGAGACGCTGCGCGTCAGCCGGAGTCGATCAAGACGGCTTTTGCGACCGGCGTTGAAAGCCTGCTACAGGCCCTGGCAAGCCAGGACGGCGCGCCCGAGCACGGCAAACGGGCAGGCGACCTGCGCGCCAGGCGCATCGACGTCCTTGCACAGATGATCGGCGCAATAGTGCTGTCGCGGGCATGTCCTGACGACTCGCCACTCGCCGATGAAATTCTGGATGTCTGCCGTGCGGCAGTGCTGTTGAGGCTATCGGCTCCCCTCGATGAGTAGCGGACGACTCCGTGTGCGCACGCAACCACGACGTGCCTGATCTTGACCTCTCTGCACCCGTCTCAGGCCCCCATGGTCGAGCATGAAATCGCTTGATCAAGTTCGGTCAGGAAGCCGGTCGCGCGCTCATTCCGCCGGACACGTCTGTTATGCGGAAAGCTGCCGCTCGCTATACTCCGTGCCGGAAGGGGACTTGCCGTTGAACGTCCGACGATGGGTTATGTGCGCTTCCATTCACAACGGTTAGCTGCTTAATGATCGCAACTGCGCGGCTACCACCTCGCAAATAAGGTGGTAGCCGACGGCGTCACTGCCCAAGGTGGCGACTCTCCGGCTGTTGCAGTATCGCTTTGATCACGTAACGGATCTGCACGCCGCTCGGTGGTCGGCATATCACGGTCTGCCCACATCGCGCACCGAAAAGCGAAATGCCGGCAGGCGACAGGACGGACAGACGCCCCATCAGATAATCCGCCCTACCGGGATAGACCAGCGTCCAATGATATTTGTTGGCGCTGCCGACAACCATGCACTCGATGGTCGTGTTCATGGTGACGACGTCAGGGGGGATCTGCTCCGAGCCAACGAGTACAGCGGTCGTTTCAAGAGTTTCCACCATCGCTCGCTGGTGCGACGTTACCGTCGGCAAATGAACATACGCCTTAAGTTGCGCCAGGTCGCTTTCGGACACGATGCGCTCCGGCTCCGCATGTGCCTTTACATCCATGGAAGATTGAATTTGCGAGAGCAGCATGGTTGCCTCCGGCAAGAAAACAGGTTGCAGATGTCCGAGCAATGGCTGTCATCCCAGATGTCCAGCCAGGACTCGTCGAGAAAGATTAGCCGCGTGGCCGCGCCCGAACGATGCGCTTCGCGGACGGCATCCCGGTTGACGAGTGCGCCAGGACGCTCCTCAGGAAAGACGACTTGCATCAGCGGCGCGAAGCGCTGGGTGACTTCAGCAAAGCTCGCGTTCGTTGAAGGTTCGGCAGCGCCGAGCCAGTAAAGCAGTGCGGCCCTTGGGTTGGCCGCATCCCGCACAATAAAGCGCAGCGTCCGCGTGACCGGCATTGCGGTATGCATTTGCATGACTGAGACCTCCCGAGTTGCGCGAGCAGCGTCAAGTGTGACGTTCCACTGTGTCGGTATTCTTGGCTCTTACCGCCACTTTTCGCAGTCGGTGATCGACCCATAATTTCCCCCACCGTGTCGCATAACCCAGGGCCTCTGCCTCAGAGTAGAAATAGTCCAGGGCGAGGAAGCGACGCGTCGAGCACCCCGGCCGTTCAATCGCGACGTCGGCCGCATACAGATCGCTATGCGAGGGCTGCGCACGGGCTGTGAGACCGTAACCCTTGTATTTCGAGCCGTAACTCAATGGCTCGACGTTTAGCGCCTGTGAAACAGGCACCTGCCTATCTGCGGGCCGATTTGCGACCTGGATGGCGCGTGTCTTCCTGACTTGAACCGCCTTGAATGAATGTTTCGTTTGCGTTGTCATGACCTTCCCGTTTCTTTAACACGTAGTCAGCCCCGCCGCTTTTCAGGCGCGGCAGGTGCCGCGCATCAGCAGCGCTACGGGGATCCTATTGGACCGACACACGAGCGCGCGCACTCATGCGCGTGTTCACCTCGCCCGTCGTCAGGAGAGGCGCGACAGCATGTCGTCGTGGGCCGTCAGATGTGGTAAAGGGCCCGGCTCTTCGCTGTTATGCGAAGAGCCGGGCGAAGGGAAGTGCTGACTTGTCCGCGGGAATAACGCGGCTCCGTATGCGTTTGGCAGTCCCCGGATTTCGAAGCCCACAGGTATCCTTTCCGACCAGGCTCGGCAAGCGGAAACACGCAAGGACAGGAGGATTCGGGACGAAACGCACGGTGATCGACCTCAAACGGGCCGCTCAACGAGCGACCGAGGATGCATGACAGTCTCATTACAACCTGATTGTCAGGAATTTGCAAGCTTCGATGGAACTGTCCCCGTCGCCCGCCGATTACGCTTCCTCAAAACCGCCGCCTCCCGGTGTTTCCACCACGAACACGTCGCCCGCGCGGCCATCTCGACTCAGGAAATCGGTTGCAGGCGCGCAGAGATCGCACGCATGGCAAGCACGTTCGAGCACGGTGATCTTGGTGCTGCATTGCAGTTGCGACGGTATCGAGGGCCGCGTTCAAACCGCGCTTAGATTGGCAACAATTCTGGCCGTCGACCGTCTTTTAGACGCAGCAGACCGGCAGTGTCAACGTTCGGGGCGCGCGAATGCGGACACAAGATACTCGATGAACATTCGTACCCTCATCGGTACTCGACGGCCAGCTGGATAAACAAGATGAATGGGCACGCGCTCCGGCTGCAATGCGGGCAGTAGCACCTGGACCTGGCCGGACCGGATCTCTTCCGCCAATAGCCAGAATGGCGCCTGAGCAATGCCCAGGCCGCAAAGCACAGCCGCACGAATGTGCTCGGCATCACCGGTCAGCAGCGAGCCGTGCGGAATGTAGGAGACGGCCTCCTGTCCGACTTTGAGTGCCCAAGCGTAACGCTCACGACCTTTCGAAAAAACGATGCAGGTGTGCTGATCAAGGTCTGCAAGCCGGATCGGCACACCCTTCGCAGCTAGATAGCCGGGGCTCGCCACGAGCACGAAATCCGTCTCGGACAGCTTTCTGGCAGTCAGCGAAGAGTCTATGAGCCGCCCATGACGGATCGCCAAGTCGACGCCGTCGCCAACAAGATCTACCTGACGCTCGGATACCGACAATTCGATCACGACGTCGGGACACTGTCGAAAAAAGTCGGGAAGTAGCGGGGTAATGCAGAGCCGACCGTGAGCCGGTGCGGTATTGACCCTGACGACGCCTCGTGGCGACTGTTGGCGATCGCCCACGGACGATTCGAGCGCGTCGAAGTCGTCCACCAGCTGCCTTGCCGACTCGTAGAACGTTTTTCCGACTTC
>Ga0207705_10000606_pt1 | contig 30067 bp, 16 predicted proteins | sample KBSC13metaG_FD_184314 | JGI IMG/M metagenome (GOLD analysis project Ga0207705, IMG submission 184314) | Corn rhizosphere microbial communities from Kellogg Biological Station, Michigan, USA - KBS C1-3 metaG (SPAdes) (version 2) | ecosystem: Host-associated > Plants > Roots > Rhizosphere > Soil ... | reverse complement strand
CAGGAACTCTCCAGAAACCCGCCTTCGCCACTGGTCTTCCTCACGATATCTACGCATTTCACTGCTACACCGTGAATTCCAGTTTCCTCTAGAGTCCTCTAGCACCACAGTATCGAATGCAGTTTCGAGGTTGAGCCCCGAGATTTCACATCCGACTTATGGCGCAGCCTACGCACCCTTTACGCCCAATGAATCCGAACAACGCTTGGGACCTCTGTATTACCGCGGCTGCTGGCACAGAGTTAGCCGTCCCTTCCTCTTGAGGTACTATCAACTGCAGGTCAGTTACTACCCGCAGCATTGCTCCCTCATGACAGGAGTTTACAATCCGAAAACCTTCATCCTCCACGCGGCGTCGCTCCTTCAGGGTTTCCCCCATTGAGAAAAATTCTCGACTGCTGCCACCCGTAGGTGTCTGGACCGTGTCTCAGTTCCAGTGTGGCTGGTCGTCCTCTCAGACCAGCTACCCGTCATAGCCTTGGTGAGCCGTTACCTCACCAACTAGCTGATAGGCCGCGGGGTCATCAAGAAGCGCCAGGTTGCCCCGGCTTTGGTATCGTGAGGATGTCCTCACTAACCACATGCGGTATTAATTCGCCTTTCGGCGAGCTATCCCCCACTTCTCGGCAGATTCCCCACGTGTTACGCACCCTTACGCCACTAGACATCGTTTGTATTGCTACAAACAATATCCCGTTCGACTTGCATGTCTTATCCACGCCGCCAGCGTTCGTTCTGAGCCAGAATCAAACTCTCCGTAAAAAACAGATAGGGTGCTGATCGAAACCAGCATCCCAAAGTTTGCGCGAACGGCTGCTAAGGCCGTCGCTAAATCTGACCGTTCATACCTGCTTAAGGCCTCAACCCGAGGGTTGGCGGCTTTCGCAGGGTTTGTCCGATCTTATTTTGAATTAATTGAAACCAAAGATCTGACGTGTAACGCACAATTCAATTTTTGCTTACTATCTACCCCGAGCTGTCTCGGGGCTTTTGTGACCGTTCTGAGTTTGCTCATTCCGCTCAACCAGCTTGAGTCACCAGCTTTCGCCAGGGCTTCATTCAGGTTTCACGGAGTCGTGTGACAAACTCCAGAATCAAACTTTCAAAGATCGTTATCCTCGCTAACTTCCGGGCAACAAAAAAACTCAATCTTGGTGCCGACTTTAATCTCGTGCCTGTTTCACAACAGATCACTTGGTCATTGTCGGGACAAGATTGAGTTCAATCTGAAGTCCCAGAAGCTGGAAGAACCACCGCTTTTTGAGCGGCGCCGCTTTGTCAGCGGGAGGTGCACTTTAGACATTCGCTTTTGCAGGTCAACCAGAATTTTGAATTTTCTTCAACTTTCTCGTCGCCTGCATTTTCGCGTTTGCCGCTTTTGCAGTCCCGCTTTTTGGCGGGGCGCGCAATCTAGACATTTGCTTTTGCGGGTCAACCAGAATTTTGAATTTTCTTCAACTTTCTCGTCGCCTGCATTTTCGCTTCAGTCGCGTTTTGCAGCCCCTCCTCGTGGCGGGGCGCGCAATCTAGACATTCGCTTTTGCGGGTCAACCAGAATTTTGAATTTCTTCAACTTTCTCGTCGCCTGCATTTTCGCTTTCAGTCGCGTTTTGCAGCCCCTCCTCGTGGCGGGGCGCGGAAACTAGCAAAGGGGTCCGGGTGGACAAGAGGAATTTGCAAAAAAGTTTCGGAGGACGAAGAGAATGCCAGGCGGTCGAGAGGCCCTCCGAGGGAGCGTGCCGTCCGCGAACGCCCGCCGGTACAAGGTTCGCGGGCGGCCGTGTGTCCGGGTGCGGCAGATATGCTGACGAAGAATTCGACCGGAAAAAATTCGGAGCGGCGGTTCATTTTCCGGACCCGTTCGAATGAGTTTCTGAGATGGCGCTCGGCACGTGCGGCGGCCAATCGCCCGCGAAGGCCCATGAATACAGCATTTGCGGGTGACTGCATCGTTGACCGTGAACCGTTCGACGCGGGAGCGTCCCCAGTGAGGGCCGCGGCCTATCGCCCGCGAGAGGCCGTGGGCAAAGGATTCGCAGGGGGATGCGTGCTTCGGTAATGCTTCACCGCGGCGCCCACCACCAAAGCTGCGATCAACGAAAGCAGCATGGTGATCTCGTGCCGGGTGAGACGCATGGGGCGATTGTATCGAAGCGGCATTCCTCGATCAACGTCGCATCACGCCGCCTTGGTGTGCGTGCAGACGAGATCTTTCTCGGGGGCGATCTTCCAGCGCTTCGCGGTATTCTCGAGATCGGCCGTCAGCGCCCAGCGATCCGGCAGAGCTTCGCCGATGTGGTCAGGATTGCCGCCCTTGAGGTCCATGCAGCCGGTGTTGTCGCCGATGCGCCGAATTTCCTCCACCTCATCCGCGCTGAGCTTCACTTCGGGCAATGCGGCCAGTTCATCGATCTTTGCTTCGATGGGTTTCGCGTCATCACCGACCTCCTGGATCATCGTGGGGATGACACTTCGAACCGGGTCCTGACTCAAGTTCCAGATGCACGCGAATTGCAACATCGTCAGCCCGTGATGTTCCGCGATGCCACGCATGGCTTCCATTTTCTTGTTGCCCGCTTCGACCCAGCCCGCCGGGCGAAATGCCCGGTGATCGCGCTCGCCAAACTTGTGCCCCGGCCGCACATCGTCGTGGAACACTCCGCCGTAATCCACCACCCGCGTGATCAATTTCACGTTCTGCTGCGCGGCTGCCGGCAGCGCCAGATGGCCCGGCCAGGGCTCGAGCGGATTGAGGATGATCATCGCCCAGTCCAGGAGCGCGCCGAAACGTTCGAAGTTCAAAATCAGATCGAGCGAGAACCCATTCGCCGGCCCCGGGGCCACGCCCAGTTGATCGGTGAGTTTCGCATCCTTGACCTTCTGCATCGCGTTCCATACGGCGTCGCTCGTGTACCCGATTGAGTCCGGGTTGTGCAGCATGAGGCAGTCGAATTTATCCACGCCGCACCGCTCCAGTTCTTTCTCCGTCGCCATGCGCACGTAGTCGGCGTAGTCGCGTGAGCTGCGCAGTTGCGGATGTGTGAAGCGGGGAAAGCCCTTCGAGCCATCCCGCTGGCCGCTGTAGAAATCGTGCCCGATCATCCCCACCAGCGCGTAGGTATCGCGGGGCACGCCCGCCAGCGCCTTGGCGAGCATTTCATCCGCGGCGCCATTGCCGTAGACATCCGAGGTCATAAAGGTGCGGATGCCCTTTTCGTAGGCGCGGCGGATGGCGCCGAGGAAGCGTTCGTCAGAAAGCGGTTCGCCGAAGTGCATGAAGCGGCCACCAGACCAGGTGCCATAAGCGGTGCGTGTGAGATCCATAGAATTTAAGAAGGAGGAAGGAGGATTTAGGAAGTGGGGTGTGACCCCATTCCTTACGCCGGGCGGCCTCCGGGGAAAACTCCGATTTTGCGCAACACTCACCGCGGGTTGCTCGCCGAGACCCCGAATTCCCGCCGTTCGCCCCTTGCGGTGGGCAATCCTGTGCGCCCTACGGCGGGGCAAGTGCCGTCCGCATCAACTCCACCGCCTCGCTGTTCCCCGGTTCGCGATCCAGGATGCTTTGCAGGACCTTCGCAGCCTTGGCCCCCTGCCCTTCGCGGATCAGGACCGTCGCAATGCCGATGCGTGGCGCAATCCAATCGGGCCGATACTTGAGCGCGGCGTCGAATTCCATCAGGGCTTTGCCCGGCTCGTGGTTGAGCATGAGCAAGTCCGCGAGCCGGTAGTGCGTGTCCGAGTCGAAGGGCGTAATCATGAGCACCCGCGTGAGGCGGGGAATCCCCTCGGCGTAGGCTCCGCGGCGGATGGCATCATCGGCGGCCGCCATCTGAAGGCGAAGGAAGGGCTCGCGAATGCGGGCCGCCTCTTGGAAATGCGTCATGGCCTCCTGCCGCCGGCCCGTCTCCCACAACACCGCCCCGAGGTTGTAGTGTGCGACGTAGTTGCCGTCAGTGACGTCTAGCGCGTGGCGAAAGGCGGTCTCGCTGTTCTGCCATGTCTGCACCTGGAGGAAGCTGGAAACCGACAGAATTCCCAGGGCACAGATCGCCAGCCCGGAGAGCGCACGCGCGTCCCGTCCCATGGGCGGCGGGCGCTCCAGGCGGCGTTCCTCCCTCACTCCGTCTGAGCATCCCGCCCACTCCGCTCCCTGCCAGACGACGGAGAGAAACAATCCGATAAAGGCGAGATACGAATAGCGATCCGCCAATGCCTGGTCGCCGATCTGAATGACACCGCACACCGGCGCAAGGACCACCAGGAACCAGAACCAACCCATGGGCAGCCATGGTCGCAAGCGCCCCTGCCGCAGCATGAACAGGGAAACGAAGAGAATGCCGAGCGCCGCGCCCCCCGCCAGCCACACGTTCAGGTTCATTCCCGGGTGCGGGTAAAAGAAGGCGAAGTTCACCGGCACAAACGCTTTCACTACATAGGTCGCAATGGCCAGAGCCGCATTGCCCAGCCTCCACGGCAGCGGCAAGGCATCGGAGCCGGCGAGGGCACCGACGTCCTCCTGCACCGTGTAGGCCAGGGCCGCGACGCCGAAGGTGAGCGCCAGCAAAGGCGCCTTCTCGCCCACCAGCGAGGCTGCGCGCCGGCGCCAGCCGGCAGTCACAAAATCGAGGCGTCGGAGCGGCCATACGTCAAGCAGCAGCAGCACGAAGGGCAGGGAGACGGCCATCGGCTTGCCCATATTGGCGGCCAGCGCCGCCGCAAAGACCAGCAGGTAGCGGCGCCATCCGGGCTGGGCGGCATACCACGCGTACGCCCACAAGCTGAGAACGAAAAAAAGCCCGCTCACCAGGTCCTTTCGAGCCGACAGCCACAAAACAGGTTCCACGTGCATGGGATGCACGAGAAAGAGTCCGGCCACGATTCCACTGCGCCACGTCGCGCCCGTCAGCCGCCGCAAGGCGCCAAACAGCGCCAGCGCAGTGGCCAGATGGAAGAGCACGCTCGTGGCATGGTGGCCACCGGGTTCGAATCCGTAGGCCTGATAATCAGCCAGCCGCGAAATGAGCGTGAGCGGCTCCCAATACTCGGCCGATTCGCTCATTCGCGTGAGATTTGTCGTGAAAGCCCACTCCAGTCCCCTGGCACTGAGACCCGCTGTCAGGGCCGGGTTGTGGTCGACGTAGTGATCATCGTCGAAACTGATGAACCCATACCGCACCGACTGCCCGAAAATCAGCAATCCAAGCACGACCAAGGCGGCACAGATCCCCCACACAGCACGGGGCCGCGATGCAGCGGCCGCCGGAGGCGGATCTATTTCGGCAATGGACATGGGCAGGGCCATTTAAGCACGCATCCTGCCATGCGCCTTGTCATCTCCCTCGCCCTATTCCTATTCCTTTCCCATCTCATGCCCTCACCCGTGCTCGGTGAAGGGAGCCCGAAGAGGGCGAGGGAGAGTGACGATGACCAGCCTTAGGCGTCTGGGCAGCCTCAGGCTTCGTTCTTGCGACCGAAGAGTTTCTTGATCCCGGCCGCCAGCGCGGCAAAGGCCACGATCACCAGCTTCTTGGCGGCAAGGAGAGCCGGGATCAACATTTTGAAGAAACCAGCCTTGGCCAGAACGCCACCGGCGACCAACCCCGCCAGCCCATAAGTGGCGATCTTGTCCGTCTTGGGGCTGAAATCGGCGTAGCGATGACCGTCTTGAAAGTTGACCGCGGCCAGCACAGAAGGCGAAAGCTTTTCCACCTCCGGAAGCTGCTCCATCGTGCCGACCGCATTCAACACGAGAACACCGCGCCGGCCCAGAATGCGGATGTTGTAATTTAGCGTGCGTTCGTTGCTATCACCGAATTGCAATTCCTTGGCCCAATACAGCTTCTTTGCGACCGCATCATAGCGCGGCGGAGCGGCCCAACCGATCAATTCAATGCTTGGGTAACCCTGTTTCACACGCTCCTTGCTGCCTTCCGCCACATCAGCCTTCATGTCCTTGAGGAGTTTGTCGTAGTTGATCTTCGCCGCGTCATCATCCTTCACATATCCATCCTCTTCATAAGTAATGATGATACCGAGGCATTCGGCTTGGTCCGGCCCGACATCGGCCGGCAGCAGCATCCCGAGCGTGCGCTCACCCGAGGGAGGATTGCCCCACATCTTGACCAGCACCGTGTCCGCGTCCGCACCGTCGATGTAGCGGAATTCGGGCGGCACATTCAACTTGGCCAAGCCCTCCTTGAGGGTGATTTCTCCCTGCTTGTAACGGAGGTTCTCGGCAAGCTTGTGCAGTTTGGTTCGAGGACTGTCGGGAGCCTCGGGATTTTGCGCCTGGAGCGTGGCGAAACCGGCGCAAGTGAGAAGGGATGCGAGCAGAAGAGGCAAACGAAGCATGACTAAGGATGTGGTTGAATGATGATAGGCGATGAGTCTGGGGACGGGTCAGAACAGGGCCGCGCAACCGATTAGCCAGCCCATATGAAGGGCCTGCATGGCGATCCGCCGGATCGCTCCAAACAAATACGGAAAACCCTATCACGCAAGCAACAATCTAATGATTCGGAACGACGGCTTTCAAAGGAATTCGCGCTAGATTTCCGCCCGCCGTCCGCAGGCATCGCCGCAGCAACTGCTGTCGTCCAGGGTGCGGAGCACCCACAGGTTGAGCCCTGCTTCCTACCTTGAATCCGACAGCATCATCTCCGCTTCAATGACCACGGGAACTTGCGCCGGCTGTTTGAGGGCGAGCACCGCGTTGGTGCTAAAGGGGGACCAGGACTCTTTGCCACCCAGCGTCTCCCGGGATCCGTTGCAGGCCGAACTATGGAAACCGTTTGCGCCCGCCACGGCCAGTTGCTTGATGCCGGCGATCCCGCTCGCGTCCGGATCTCCCTTTTGCAAGCGAAGGCGGACGACGACCCCGGTCCCATCACCATCGCGGTGGATGACAATCCGAAGACTATTCGTACCCGCTTGCGGGCTGATGGCATAAGCGGTCACGACAGACACGAGGGCGTCGGCTTGAAGTGGGCGGTTGCACCATGCCGCAAACTGCCGGCGCAGATCCGGGCTGGGAACGACCGAATCCTTCTCCCATTCGACGGCAGCGACATGGTTCCATTGGGCAGCGGGCACGCGGGCGCGCACAGGAGGTAGCGTCAATTCCACCAGGCCGCTTTCGCGCCTCCAGGTGTTGAGCATCGCCAACCGCTGCCGGTCGCGCACAGATTCGGGCGCATGCAGGTCGAAGGGGTATTTTTCCGGCCAACGCACATGCAGCGCCGCCGCAGCCAGGTCGCATACGCGGGGCCAATAGACCACGCCTTCCTCGGTGGGCAGCGAAAACTCCGCGAGTTCTGTCACATCCTCCAAGGTGGCGAGCAGCGTCTCCTGCGTGAACGCGCGAAACACCGGGCTGTTGGGTACCGCTGTTTCGAACGGCGGCCTAACGCCACCATAAGCCATCGAAAGGATGAGAGGCACCCGCAATCTCACCGGCACCTTGGGCCACGTGGCCAGCACCAGGCGGAGGTTCTCCGGGGAGTCGCTCATGGACAGATACCGCAGATCATCCGCCGCCCGGTCCATCCCAAGTTGTTCCGGAAAACGCTGCGGCAGGCTCCCGAGGCGGCGCTCTTCGGCGAAACCTTCGCCGGCCAGTTCCGCCCAGTCGGCGCGAACCATCTCATCCGCGGCGGCGTATCCCCAGCGGCGCAGAAAATAGGCAAGGGCCAGGCGGTCGTGATACTCGGATGCGGCCTTAAATTGATCCTGAAGGACTGTTTCGACCGCGGGATCGCGGTACGGTGCGAGCAATGCGAGCAGGCGGTCGCCGGTGTCGCGGTCCAACGAGTTCAACGTGAGCAGCCATCCGGAGAGCGCGGCTCCGACGAAGGAATCCGGGTACTTCTCCAGCAAGCGAGGGGCGCAGACCACCGCCCGGGTTCCTCCGCTCCGCACGGTGTCGGCGAGCCACGCTTCCTCGCCTCGGGCTCGAAGGGCAGCGTGCCATTCCTCCACTTCCTCCACCAGCGCGTCCCGTCCACTCTTCTCGGAATTCGATCGGACCAGCGAGAGAAAACTCAGGCCGGAAATATCGTCGAGAATCCGGCTGGCGAATTCCGCGGTCGTAGTCATCCGGATGCGATTTCCGTTGCTGGTCGATCGCGAGATCGAACGGCACAGCCGCTCTTCGCCGCGCAGTTCCGCCACGAGTGCGGGTACGGCGTCCAGTCCGAGTTGGCGCAAGTCCTCCATGGCGCCATTGGACTGGCGAGGCTTGTGCGGCCACGGGCGTCCCCAGGTATCGCCTTGATCGCGGACCGGGTCCTGCTCCTCCCGCAATCGCCAGACCAGTTCGCGCGCTCTTTCCGCCGCCGGCAAACCATCCAATAAAACCGGTGCGACCGAGGCATGCGCGGCCTCTTCCGCGGCCAGACGCTCGATCTTGCCCAGCATCGCCGCAGCCTCGCCCGCCACACCCGTCTCGGGGCACATCTCGATGATGCGCCGGTAGCCGTCCGTCAGGCTGGCCCAGGAGCGGGTTGAATCGCCAAGTGCAATATCCGCTCTCCACCGCATCGCTTCGGCCAGGTCCTCGTGCAGTTGGTTGGCGAACTGCTTCCATTTCTCCGTCGCGTCGCCGGAGCCCAACCGATCCACCATCGCCCTGACGAGCCGTTCCGCAAGGTCACCGAATCCTCGCCTCTCGCACTCCCGCGCCAGCACGAAGAACTGGCCGGGCATGGACAACCGATCGAACGCCTGGTGGTACACTCCGGGGTTTTCCATCCCCGTCCGGAGTTCACGCAGGACCGTCCGGGCCTGGGCCTCGATCGACAATTCCCGATAGCCGCAATACGCCAACTCGGTCCGATCCGTGCCGGCTTTGGTGAAGGTGCCCACCGTGAGGTCGCTCAAGACGGCGCGAAAGGTCGCGCCGCGATCCTCCAGCAGGAATCCGTCGCTTTCGTCGAATGCCTTCTCGTCCCCGTTGAGCACGCCATCCCCCGTCCGGATTCGGACGAATTTCGCGTGACTGGTATCCTCGAAGCCCAGTTTGTCGAACCACTCGAAAAGCTCGCGCGTCTGCTTCGAGATTTCATGCTTCGCCCATGCCGGGGTGCCGCCACAGCCGGCCACGGCGAGCAGGATCAATGCGACAGTTCGTAGGCGCATGACGTTCAGAATGGTGAAAATGGATTGGTCATCCTAGTCGCTCAGATCAACCTGGACCGCAATGACGATCGGCCTCTCCACCGGGAGTGAAAGGGCTCCCTGGGCAGTGGTCTCAAACTCCAGCGCAACTCCTCATCGGGTTGAACGGAGCGCTCCTCCCACTCCAGGGTGACTACATGATTCTTCTTCGCCGACGGCACCTTGGGCCGGGCGGGCGGTGGCGGCAATTCCGCCTGCCCCAGTTCCCGCCGCTGATCGTTCAGAATCTTCAGCCGCTGACGATCGCGCACGGCCTGGCTGGCCAGGCGATCGAAGACGAATTTGTCGTGCCGCAGTTTGTTGAGTGCGCCACTCAGATCCGCGCCTTGCACGCGGATTGACTCCTGGTCTTCCTCGAGAATGAATGCCTCTCGAATCACATCTTTCTGGGTGTCGGACGGACGGTACGCCACGAGTTTTGCGCGGGTGTTGTCCTCAAAGCCCAGCTTGTCGAACCAGGCGAAAAGCTCGCGCGTCGCGGCAGACAGGCCCTGCGCCGGCAGCGGCGTCGCCGCAGGCGCGGGCACCGGCGTGGGCTTCGCCGCTTCGCACCACAGCAGCGGCAAAAGAAAGATGACAACGGACCGAATGAGCACCCGCATTGAGTATATAGTCACGGGTTCATCCTTTTTTTGCTAGTTGGACAACGCCACTTCCGCCCGGATCATATATGGAGATTGCGGCGGGCGGGCGATCGCTTCGGCCGCCCGGCGGCGAAACCGATCCCAGTCGAGAGATCGACCGGAGGATCCCGCTCCGCTGGCATCATGCAGGCATTCCTTCCCCGCGCATACCATCTCTCGAACCGAAAGAGAGTCGTCCTTTCCCGGTTCCCCAACTCCCAGGCGGAGGCGCACGACAACGCCCGTCGAATCTCCATCGCGATACACGTTCACCCGCAGCGAGTTCGTGCCTGGTTGTGGTTTCCTGGCGTAGGCGGAAAGCGCGGCGATCGCGGCTTCGATCTTGAACGGCCGACCCTTCCACGCGGCAAATTGCCGCGTCAAATCTTCACCCGGCGCGGCAGAGCGGGAATCCCATTCCACTGCGGATACGCTGTTCTCTTTCGTGGCCTGGACTTTGGGAGGCACCGGCGGCAACGGCAGCTCGGGCACCCCGTCCTTACGACGTTCGGCATTCAGGATGGTGATCCGCTGCCGATCCCGCACCGATTCGGGCGCAAAGCGGTCGAACTCGAACTCCCCCGGTTTCTCCGCATTCAAAATCCCGGCCGCCAGGTCGCAGAGCCGCGGGTCCACCACCGTACCGTGCTCGAATCCCATCATGACGCCGGAGAACTCGGTCGTGTCGTCGAGTGCCATGAGCAGGATGTGCCGTGTGAAAGTGCGGCGCCCCGGGCTGACGGTCCGCGGGGTTTCGCCGCCATCCAGGTTTTCCTGCGAGGCCGACTGAACGAGGTCGCGGCGCAGATCCGACGGCAGCTTGGGCCACACCGCCAGAACGGCACGCAAGCTTTCATCATTGTCACTGCCCCCGAGAAATTTCAGGGCCTCGATGTCGCCATCACCCACGGAAAATGGATTGCGGTCCGTGCGAATATCTCGAGCGTCAAAGCCACGCGCCGCAATGCGCGCCCAATCTCCGCGAATCGCCTCCTCGGCTTCCGCTCGTCCCCACTCGCGGAGCAATCGAGCCAGGACAATTCGATCGCCCATCCTCGTGGCGGACTTCAGGTCCGCGATCAATGCCTCCTCGACGCCCGCTCCGCGATGCCTCGCGAGCATTTTCAAGAGTTCATCGCGAGGATAGACATCGTCGGAATTGAGCGAGGCGGCAAAACCGGCCAGGGCCGCCTCGAGAAACGCATCCGGGTACCTCGTCTCCAGGCATTCCGCGCAAGTCGAGGCCCGCCGGCCTCCCCCGCGAACGGCCTCGACTTGCCACGCCTTCTCGCCCCGGGTCTGCACCGCGTGCCACCATTCCTCCACCGCCGCGCTCACTTTTGGCCATCGTTCCTCCGGCTTGTCCCAATGGGTAAGCCAATAGAACTTCACACCCGCAATGTCGTTAAGGACATCAGTCGCCAGTTCCTGGGTCACATTAATCCAAACCCCACCGCCGTACCGCGTGGACCGCGAGGCGGAGCGGGAAAGGCGCTCCGGGGTGCGGAGATCGGCCAGCAACGCCGGCACCGCATCCAGGTTCAGCTTCCGCAATTCCTCCATCGCGCCATTTGACATGCGAACCGGTTGCGCCCACGGCCGCGGCCAGAAGTCGTCCGCATCCCTCGCTGGATCCTGCTCATCGCGGAGTCGCCAGACGATTTCACGTGCCTTCTCCGCGACCGGCAAGCCGTCCAGAGACATCGGTGAAGCGCCGTGGGCTGCTTCCTCGGCGACCTGCACATTGAGCGCTTCCGTCATCGCCTTGGTACTGCTGTCAGCATACGTCCCCGGACACAAGACGCCGATTCGGCGGTATGCGGCGGCGAGATCGCTCCAGGTCATGGTGGGGTCACGGAATGAGATGCGGGCCCTCCACTCCAAGGCCTCGCCGAAATCCTCGTGCAACCATTCGGGAAAGGGATGCCAGCGGTTGGCCCCGTCTTCGATCGAGTGACGCGCCAGGGCTTCCACGAGTTGACCGGCCAGCGACCCTGATCCGTGCTGCGCACACGCCCGGGCCACGACAAAGATCTGCGAGGGACGGGAGAGCCGGTCGAAGTAGTTTCCAGAGTGATCGTCCTCCCAATGCCGAACATAGTGGGGATCGCGAAGATCCCGGAGGATTTCCCGCGCCGCGGCGTCGAGCGGAATCTCACGGTAGCCGGAATAGTTCGGATCAGATTCCCCGTTTCCCGCCTTGGGGATCGTGCTCACCGTGAGATCGGCCAGGACTGCCCGGAATGCCGGTCCCTCGTCGTTCAGCAAGAACCCGTCGCTGGTTTGTCCCTCGATCCAAATCCGCACGTATTTGCGGTCGCTCGTGTCCTCAAAACTGAGCTTGTCGAACCATCCGAAAAGCTCACGTGCCCGCTTCGGAAGATCGTCCTTCGCCTGCGCACGGGTTGCGTCGCAGCCACTCAATGCAAGCAGGATCAATACCGCAAGTCGGAGGCGCATTGTTCTTCTAGGGGGGGCAAATGTCGGATTCCTCGAAACATGCTGCCAAGCGGCTCCGTTCCAAGTTCTCCTGCGATCCACATAGACAGACGGCTATCCCGGCCATTTATTCGCCGCTCACTTCGCAAATCAGCGTGAACGTTCGTTCGTCCGTACCGCTCATGACAGCGCATCCCACACTTTGATCACGAGTGGGACTTTTGCGGGGTGCTTGAGACCTTCGTTGGCCCGTCCGTTAAAAATGCGCTGATCGCCACCGAAAATCCAGACCGTCAAATGTGTCCTACTCCAGCGGCCGAGTCTTCCAAAGTCCCATAAACAGCACTCGCTCGGGCGGATTTCCATCTCTTTCCATGGACTCCCTCGCCGCCCTGCGATAAGCGCATGGAGTCCCATGAATCTGCCCAATCGCCTGACCATCGCCCGCCTTTTCCTGACGGCAGGCTTTGTCGCGTCGATGACGCTCGCGTGGCAAAAGCCCGATGCGCACGTCCTGAGTTGGAGTTGGGGCTACACCGCCGGCCTCGTTTTCTTCATCGCGGCATCGGTCACCGACTATTTCGATGGCGCCATCGCCCGGAAGCACAATCTCGTCACGGATTTTGGCAAGCTCATGGACCCGCTCGCGGACAAGGTGCTGATGGCCGCGGCCTTCATTTGCCTGATCCCGGAATATGCGATTCCGGCTTGGGCGGCCATCGTGATCATCAGCCGGGAGTTTCTCATCACCGGGCTCCGCCTGCTCGCCTCCGCCAAAGGCAAAGTCCTGCCGGCCGACCGGATGGGAAAGCACAAGACCGCGTGGCAGATGATCACCGTCATCTATTTCCTGCTCCTCCTCTCGCTTCTGGAATTCGAGCGGGAAGGGATCATTCACAGCAACCTGGTGCTCTGGTGGGGGCATGCCTACCGCTACGGCGGCGGCGCGCTCATTGCCCTCGCACTGGGCCTCACGCTCTATTCCGGCGGCGGCTACCTGTGGAAGAACCGGACGCTGCTCGTCACGGACTGACTATTCGGGAACGACCACCTGATCTCCGGGCAGAAGCTTCGGATCCAGCGCTGGATTCTTGTTGATCTGAGGGACACTGAACGTTCCGATAATTTTGGAATCGCGAATGATGCGGACTTTTTTTAGGTCCGGAAATTCACCCGGGCCCCCACTTTGGCCGATCGCAGTGGTCAGCGTAAGGTCCGGGTTCCACGGCAACCGTCCAGGATTCCTCACGCCGCCGATCACGGTCACCATCCGCGCCCCTTGAATAGGGCTGATAATGACTGTCGGCTGCGTGAAGATCTTTCCCGCCACAAATCGATTTTGCAGGGTGCGTTCCAGCTCAGTGGTCGTCAGGCCCAGCGCTTTGATCTCCCCAATCAGTGGCACGTTGATCGTTCCATCCGGGCCGACCGTATATTGCTGCGCGAATTGTTGCGCGTCCTCCAGCGGCATCCCGCTGACGCGCATTTCGAAGACATCTCCCTTGCGGAAAGGTGCGGCCCCTTCCCCAAAAAGGTTGGGGGTGAGCAGTGCGAACAGGACGAAGAGGCAGGAGATTTGTCGCATGGAGTACCTTTCAGGGTTAATCGGGAACGACCACCTGGTCGCCGGGCAACAGTTCGGATCTGTCGCGGAGTATCTATCGAGTTCCTTGAGGCTGTAGCCCCCAGAACGAGACTTATTCCGGCACGACCACCTGATCGCCCGGCAAAAGCTTGGGATCTCTGGAAGGATCCTTCTGAAGATCCTTGAAGTTGAAGGTGCCGAAGATCCTGGCCTCGCGAATGATGCGGATGCCCTTGCCGCTGCTGAAATCCCCGAATCCGCCGCAGTTGCCGACCGCCGACGCGAGCGTGAGATCGGGATTCCACTGCAAGCGCTGCGGGGCCCTCACCCCGCCGCTCACGGAAACGTAACGGGCCACCGCGGCGATATTGATGATCACCGTGGGATGGGTGAAGATTTTGTCGGCGATGAACTTGTTCTGCATGGTGCGCTCGAGTTGCGTGGCAGTCAGGCCCGCCGCTTTCATCTCGCCGATCAGCGGCACGTTCACCGTGCCGTCCTGGCCGACGGTGAATTGCAGGGAAAACTCCGCCGCGTATTCCGCGGGCATGCCGCTGAGGCGCATGTCGAACATGTCCCCGGTGCGCATGGTGGCGATCTGCTGGCCGAAGACGCGCGGGGCCAGCAGGGTGAGGAGGACAACGAGCAGGGAGGAGAGACGGTACATAACTGGAATCAGTAATCTTCGCGGGAAGAGGGCCGGGGCCGCGCGAGTTGAGGTGCGGCGGCGGGAGCTTCGATCTTCGGGGCGGCGGCCGTCCGTGCGCCGTAGTATTCGTTGTAGTTGTTGTAGTAGGAGTAGCCGTCGTCGTGCTTGGAATCGACGTTGTTGAGGACCACGCCGATGAGGCGGCCACCGACGTTGAGCACGGCTTGCTTGACGCGCTGGAGCATCACCCGTGGGAACCGGCGGTGCTGCACGACCATGATCGTGATATCCACTTCGCTGGCCAGCACGGAGCCGTCACTGACCCCCAGGATCGGAGGCGAATCGAAGAAGACCAAGTCGTACTGTGACTTCAACTTGGCGATGAGGTCGGTCATCCGCTGGGAGTTTAGGATGCCCACCGACTCGCCCGGCAGGATGCCCGCAGGGATGAAGGACAGGTTGTCGATCCGGGTCGTCTTAATGATTTCATCCACCTCGGCGCGCCCCAAAAGGTAGTCGGTGAGGCCGAAGCTGTTGTCCGTATCGAAGAACTGATGCTGGGTCGCGCGGCGCAAATCCGCATCGACGACGAGGACGTTGTAGCCGCCCTTGGCGCACGTGAAGGCGAGATTGTTGAGCGTCGTGGATTTGCCTTCGCCCGGGCCGCCGCTGATGAGCGTGAAGGTATTCGCGTCGCGGTACGGTTTGTTGAATTCCACGGCGGCGCGCAGGATGCGGTAGGCTTCGGCGTCCGGCGAATCGCCCGCGTTCTTCATAAGCACGGAGACGTTTTTCGGGATCACCGCCAGCACGGGGACCTGGAGGTAGCGCTCCACGTCGTCGAGTGTCTTCACGCTCGTGTCGAGGTACTCGATGAAGAAGGCGAGGCTGACGCCGATGACGATGCCGACGATGGCCGCGAGCGCCATGTAGGCGGGCACGTTGGGCTTGGCGGGAAAGTCGGACCGTTCCGCCTTTTCCCAGATCTTCGCCGTATCCGCATCGATCTGGCGCTTCATGCGCTCCGCGCTCAATTGCGTTTCGATGGTTTCCAGGATGCGGCGTGCCTGAATGTATTTGTTCTTGGCCTCGATATACTCGGCGATCTTCGTCTTGTACTTGATCTGAGCCTCTTGCGACTGGTCGAGACGCTGCTGGAGCACGGCCAGCTTATCCTTCTCGAACTTCAGCCCGTTCTCCAGGCCGTTGCGAATGCTCGTGAGCTGGTCGGAGAGGATCTTGCTGTAGGCATCGCGCATCGCGCGCAACGACTTCACGCGGGGGTGATTTTCGCCCAATCCCGAGGCCAACAGCCGCGCCTCTTCGCTGCCGGCGTCCTGGTAAAGAGGAAGCGTCTTGAGCACGGTCTGGTCTTCGATCTTCAGTTCCCGCAAGACCTGCATGAACTCGTCGGGGCGAAGGCCCTTGATCAGCTCCAATTGCCGCTCCATATCCACGACCTTGAGCTGCTGGTCGCTGACCTGCTGGTTCGAGGTTTGCACCGTCCCATCCACGCCGCCGCCGATCTGCGAACCCTCTTTGTCCGGGTCAGGATCGACGATGCCCTGTTCCTGCCGGATTTGCGCGGCCTTGATTGAAGCCTCTTCGACCACCTTGCGTTGCTTATCGACCTCGTCCTTCAATTGCTCCAGCCCGCGATCGACAGCCGTCTCGAGATCGGCCTTGCGCCGCTCCCGGTAGACCACGGCAATCATATTGGCGATATTGGCGGCGCGCTGCGAATCGGTATCGAAGACGCCGATCTCGATCAACCCAGTGTTACGCACCTCCTGGAGCTGCATCGACCGCTTTAGCCGGAAATAGACCTGCTGGAGTGGCAACCGCTGGCCCGCCGGGGAAAATTCCTTCACCAGGTCCAGCCTTTCAATGACGGGATAGAGGATCTCGGTTTTTTGGAGAATCTGAAATTGCGTCGCCACGAATTGCGGGTCGTAGGTCCGCTGGCCACCGGCGCCGAGGAAGTTGATCGGCCCCGAGTTGTCCATCTTCACTTCCATGGTCACCTTCGAGAAATATTCCTTCGGAAGGAAATAGGTCGTCACGCCCGCCGTCACCATGACGAGGAAGAATGTCAACAGGATCAGACCCATGCGAAGTTTGATGACGCGCCAGTAGTCAAGAAAGTGCAGTTTGACCTCGTTGGATTCGTTCATAGCAGAGCGGATTAAAGGGGGGGGATGTTGCGTATCATTACCCTTCAAGAGGGCACTTCGCAAACGGACAAAAGAGAAAGTTTGGTGACGAGACCCGCCACCCACGCCCTAAAACTGGAATTCCGCCCCCAGGAAAACCTGCTGGCGATAATAATCGGCGGTGTCCTGCGGCCCAAGGGACATGGTGTAGGTGTAGTTGAGATTGAAGGCCCAGTGCCGGCTCAAGGTGTAATGGAAGCCCAGCGTGGCATCGATGGTGTCGATCGAGCTGTCGACAATGACCTTTCTCGTCTTCGGCACGACCGGTTTCTGGGCTTTCGGGGTCGGAGCGGGTGTCGCTGCCGGGGCGGCAGGAGCGGGCGTGGTTCCCGGTGCGGGTGTGGGTGTGGGCACCGGCGCTGGCGTAGGTGTCGGAACAGGGGTTGCGGCGGCTTGGGCTGTCGAAGTGCTACCCGTGCTCGTCCCCGTTCCCGTGGTGCCCGTACTCGAACTGCTCGAGCCGGTGTCGGTCACTTCCGTGGTCGTGCTCATCTCGTTGTGGATGAGATTCACGGACAGCGAGGCCTGGAGTCGTGGTGAGAAGATCTGCGTCAAGACCAGGCCAGTCCGGGCCACTCTCGATTGGCTGTTGGCACTCCCGGAATTCTCGAACCCATAGCGGGCGTTCCACTCCAGGGAGGTACCCCGGGCCAGGCGATAATCGAGCGTGCCCTCGAGATACGGCGAATTGGCCTTGGTCCCGGTGTTGGAATAAGTTTCGTAGGAATTGCCGATCCTCAGCGACGAGGTGAAGCGGCGACTCAGCGTCCATTCGCCGCCGACCAGCACGAAATAGGTGTTGGTATCCTGGGTGGCATCGTCCGGATGCTGCTGGGTGCTGTAGCGCACTTCGCCGAGGAGCGTAAAGCGCGGCGAAAAGAGATAGCGCAGCTCAGTGCCAAACGTCGTCTCGCCGTAATCACCCGTACGCTGCGTGGATTGTTGTGAGTAGAGGCTGTTGTAGGACAGGCTCGTCACCGTGCTGAAGCGCGGAGTCAGCCGGTAGGAAAGATCCGCCTTGAGGTTGGCCGTCAGGTAGCTGCCGACAGTGTTCGACGTCGGCTGGTTCGGTTGCGCAAAATTGGGCTGCGACTGGTAGGCCGCACTGAGGCTGAAGGTAAACTGCGCTCGCCCCGAGAGTTTGCGCAGGTAAACCAGCGAGGTGGTGCCGTTGTAGTCCGATTTTTTTCCGGGACGATTCCAGTAGTAGCTGTCCCCCGCATCGAGATCGAACGTAAAGAGGCTGCGGCGATCTGCAAACTGCATGTCCCAGCCCGCGGAACCGCGGGTCACCCAACTGGCAATTCGCTGCGCCGCTGGGACACCGGGGATGGTCTGGAAACGAAATTTCGCCTTTCTGGCCGGAACCGGTGTCTCCACCTGCTCGTCGGGCACCAGAGGATCCCCCGAGGGTACCGTAACGAGTTCCGTGTGCGCCGGAACCGCGGGCGAGACCAGGATCGGCACGATTTGCGTCGGCGTCGATGGCCCGTGCGTGGGCGTCTGGAAGACGTTGTCGTCGTAGCCGGTCGAGAGATTGCTGTGGAACCGGAAGTGTGGCCGGGCAAGCCGGCCCGCGCCCACCTCGTACTGCTGCGCGCCGCGCCCATAAAATCCGGGAACCGTAAATGTCGTCGGTGGCGTGCGGTTCACCCCCGGATTCGGCACTTCCGTTCCGAAATTCGAAGACGCGCCAGGTGCGGTGCCTGGCTGGTCGGTGCCCGTGCCCGTGCCTGTTCCTGTTCCGGGCGATGGACCGGTGCGAAACGAGGGTGCCGCCATATTGTTGGGAGTGGAAGGTGACGTGGTTCCCGGCGGCGCCGCCGGCGTGCCGAAAGGACTGGACGCGCCGCCAGTGCCGCCGGTCGACGGGGTGCCGAACGAGGAACTGGCTCCCCCAGCCCCGGTCGTGCCTCCCCCGGTGCCGCCAGAGGACGACCCGCCGGAAGACGACGACCCTGTTCCAGTGGTGTCCTGGGCCAGCGCGGCTTGCTCGAAAATTACGCAGGCCACCAGAGGGAGGAGCCTGTGCCGGGGAAACTTCATGCGGGATCGGAGAGCGAGGGGGATTTCCGAAACCGGCCGCGAGCGTCTTCAGACATTCTCGGGACGGTTCGACGGAGGGTGGCTTTAGAAAGAGATGCGGACACCTCCCGTGACATTGTGCGATTCGGATTCCTTCCGATAAATTTCCCCGTCGTAGAAAAGGTAGGTGGCCGCGCGCGGCGTCCAGACCATCGTCGCGCCGAGCCCCAGCAGGAGGCTGTCGCGGCCGACCACGGAGTCGTGCACGGTAAAGGGCGTGCCCGCTCCGCCGGCCAATTGGGAGTCGATTCCGAAACTCTGGTCGCCGAATTCATGCTGCCACACGACTCGGGCCTCGGGTCTCAAGATCCTGGTGCCCAGTTGCCAATCGTATGCTGCTTTAGCGCCCAGCTTGGTGCGGAACGACTGTCCGTGCTGGCCGGCGACATCGAGCGGGGCCAGGGAGCCGTGTTCCGTGAAGGCGCCGAAGTTCAGGTAGGTATACTCCACCGAGGTCAACGCCCCCAGGGTCAAGGAATCCAGGCTCCAGTCGTAACCGCCGCCGAGCATGGCATTGATTTCTTCGCCGTCCGTCTTGCCGCGCGCCATCCCACTCAGCCCGGCCCGGGCGGTGTCGTAGTTGTTGTAGCCTCCGCTCACGGCGGCATCGGCGTAAAAGCCTTTGTCCCAGTAGGTGGCATAAACGCCGAGCTTGCCGCTGTTGACGCGCATTTTGCCCCCCTGCGCCAAATCGGTCCCCGTCCCCGCATAGCCGGCGCTGGCGCCGACCGCAAAATGATCGGTCGCCCGGAAGTCGACGCCCACGGTCGTTCCGCCGGTCTCGAAATTGTAACCGCGAGCGTTCTCAGTATCGCCAATGCGAATCCAGTCACCCATGCCGGTGAGGAACGCCCCCCAGCGGCGATCCGGTTCCTTCGCTGGCGCCGCTTGCGGTTGCGGGCTCTGGCCGTCCGGCCCCTGGGCTCCCGTGGGATTCAAACCACCGCTAAAGCCCGGGGTGGCGCCGTTCGCCTGAAATCCGTCGGTATTGACCCGGCGATTGGAGAGACGCAGGTCGTCGGTCCGGCGCTGGATGTTCGTGTTCTGCACGCCGGCCAGCCCGATGCCGACGCGATACACGGACCCCAATTCCTCCGGGGCGATGCGGTCGAGATCGGCGGGCAGCTTGGTCAGCCGTTCCTTGTTCAAATAATCGACCATCGGCTGGTTTTTCCCGGCAAAAGCGGAGCCATCGACGGCGTGGGCCGTGGCGATCTGATTCGGGGTAAAATTGTGGTTCTTCGCGTATTCCTCGTAGGAACCCTGCTGCGCTTCCAGCGATACCGAGTTCGACGAGTAAACCACGCCCGTCTGGATGATGGTGTCGGCGCCCAGCGGGTTGACGACATTCTGGAATTTCCCGTCCACACCGCCATCGGCCACGAGGAAGGTCACCTTGTCGCCCATCTTGAATTTCAGCGAGCTCTTGGAGGGGTCGATCGTCAGAGTGCCGGCGAGTTGCGCGTGTCCGCCAATTTTCAGGATGTCGTATTGCCCCGCCTTCGTCCCCGCGATCTGGATGGTCAAATTGCCCGTGCTGCCCTGCGTGTAGTTGCCCTTGACCGTCATCGTGCCCGGCGAATTCCCCGGGCTGACGGTGCCGAAATTCGTCAGGTTGCCGGTGATGGTGCCGGTGCCACCGAGGAAACCCATTTGCTGCACGAGCACATCGCTGATCAGGTTTCCCTCCACGTAAAGCTTGCCCATGTTCACCGTGGTGCCACCCGTGAAGGTGCCCTCACCGGTCAGGGTCCACGTTCCGCCGCCGCCCTTGTAGAGCGTCTGGAAATTGGTCGTGTAGTCCGACCCGATGTCGAGGGTGTCCGAAAAGCTTCCGACAAGGCGCAGCAGATTCGCCCCCGTGCCGCCATCGATCGTTCCGTTGACCGACTTCAGCGTCACCAAAGTCATGGTGTCGTTCCCCGAGCCGAAGCGGATGTTGCCATTGACGTCGCCGTCCTGTGTCACCGTGAGGTCGCCGCCGCTGGCCGTTGAATCGATGGCGATGCCGCCGTTGCCCTGAAGCGTGCCATAGTTCACCACCTGGTTGGCGCCCGCGCCGTTGGTGAGGACGACCGCCTTGTCGCCGGAAATAAACCCGGCGTTGCTCACGAAATTCCCCGACCCGGTCAACTTCACCCCCGTGAAGCCGACAGCGCCGCCAACGATCGCGCCGCTATTCGTGATCTGGTTGTTGTTCGCCGCAATGATGCCGATGGCATTCTTGCCACCTTGGAGCAAGCCGGCGTTGTTAATCGTATTGCCGTCGGTCGCCGTGACGACATTCACGCCATCGCCCGTAACGACCACGCCGTTCGTCGTGGTGTCGAACTCGCTGCCATTCGTGACATTCACCCCGTTGGTGCCGAAATTGATCGTCCCATCGAGGATGAGCACGCCCCCCTGCACATTGGTCGGCCCGTGATAGGTATTCTGCCCGGCGAGGATGACCGTGCCACCAGTCGTTTTCGTCAGTCCCACCGAATCGCTCGTGCTGCTCAAATTCGCGGTGATCGTTCCGGACCGAACATCGAATGTCGTTCCGCTGATCAGAACCCCGGTGGTCCCTTCGATGGTCCCCATTTTCAGCGACACCCCGCCGACCGTTTCGGAATTCGCGCCAATGATGAACGAGCCACCGTCCACGGTCACCGTCTTTGAATCCGCAATCTGATTGGACTGCTGGAGCACGACACTGCCGCTGTCGATGAGAACATTCCCGGCGATGGCGTTGGCGCCCGTGGTGTTAAGAACGAGAGAGCCGCCATCCACGGTGGTGAGACCATCGTAGGTATTCGCGCCGGTCAGGGTCATCGTGCCCGATCCCACCTTGGTGAGTTTCCCCCCTGATCCGCTGATGATGCCGGCAAAGGTCGTCGAATTATTATTCCCGCCTGTAATCAATTCCTTCCCGCCCAATACTACTGACGAACCCAGCACGCCATCGAGCGAACCGATGGTGGTATTGGCCGCGGAAATCCCGGTGATATCCAAAACCGAGGTGCCGCCCGTCAGGCTCACCGCGCTGGTGTTCGTGATCGAGCCCACACCCGTGAGAGACAGCCTCCCGGCGCCGATGGTCGTCGCCCCCCGGTAGGTATTTTGGCCTGCCAGGACCACGGTTCCGGCGCCCGTCTTCGTCAAGGCCACCACACCCACAACGCCGTTGTTGCTGATGACGGAATTGATCGTCAGGGTGGATCCGGTATTGAAATTCCCGAGGATCACTTCACCGCTTCCGGTGGCGGTTACTCCCCCGGAAGTCAGCGTGCCGGAATTTGGCGCGGTGCCAATGGTCAGATTGCCACCACTGGGCGTGATGAAAATGCCGCCGGTCGCCCCCACCTTCAGCGTCTCGCCGGCGAGATCCACGACCGCCGCCTGCGCGTTATTCTGCGACAGGGTGTTGATGATCGTGGTCGGCGACGCGAGCGTGATCGGGCCAGTGGTCCCCGGCGAGTTGATGCGCACGTTGGCATTCGGGCTGTCCGGGATGACGCTGGCAGGTCCACGCGCGGCGATATCGGTGTAGCCGGTGTAGGCGACGATCTTGCCCGTGCCATCATTGGCCGCGAATGCGGCCCCATTGTTCACCGTCGCGTAGGACCCCAGGATTCCGCTGGCATCATTGGCCTGGCCGGTCAGGACGATCGCGGTGTTTTGAAAATCCGCGACAGGAATGGATCGGAAATCCACGGAACCACCGGCCACGTGCGTGATGCCGGCCGTGCCGCTGGGCCCGCGCAAATCGAGAGTGGTTACTGTCCCGGCTGCGTCGGCGCCATTGTTGATCACAATGGAACTGGACCCGGCATTCACCGTCAGACCGTTCATGACCTGCGTTTTCGCACTGCCGGAAACGCCGGTGAGTTCGAAGGTGCCGCCCCCCACCGCCAGTGTCGACGAGTGATCAATGACGCTCGGATTTGTGGCCAGGCTCACCTGGAGCGTTCCCGCGTTGACCGTCGTCACTCCCGTGTAGGTATTCACCCCGGTCAGCGTCAGGGTGCCGGTGCCCACCTTCGTCAGCCCGCCGGTCCCGGATATCACACCGGCGAAGGCGGTGGAGCTATTGTTTTGGCCCGCGTTGAGTGTCTTGCTGCCGAGGACAACCGAGGCCGTCGCCGACGTGGAGGTCAATTCGCCGACCGTCGTACTCGTGGTGACGCCGGAAACGTCCAGTATTCCCGTCGCCGCAATATTGACCGTCGCGTTGGTCAACGTCCCTCCACCTGTCAGCGCGATCGTTCCGTCGGAGATGCTGGCCGTGCCGTTAAACGTATTGACGCCGGAAAGCGTGAGCGTCCCGGTGCTCGTCTTCAAGAGCGTGCCGCCACTGATGCCGTGGAAGCCATCAATGATCGTGCCGCTGAAGTTACCGTCGTTCAACTTGAGCGTCGCGGCCGCCAGGCCCACGGAGCCGGTGCCATTCAGCGTCGCGATGGTTTCTGTGCCGGCGGCGTTAAACAAATCCATGCCCGTGAACTGCGCGCCCGCCGCGAAATTTCCCGTACTGTTCACGGTCACGGTGGCGTTGTCGGCGATCTGCTCCGACTGTGTGCCGAGATAATCGAGGACGCCGTTGCCCTGAATGAGAACGTTCCCGGCGATCGCCCCATTGGCCGCCGTGCTTTCGATGACGAAGAACGCCCCGGAATTAATCGTCGTCAACCCGGTGTAGGTATTGACGTTCCCCGGATCCATGATGAACGCAATATAGTTACCGGTCCCGCTTAAGGTGGTAGCAAGAGTCAGGGCGCCATTGGTGATCCCGCCGCTGAAATGGATTTGGTTCGTCGTATTGAAGCCGGTGATGGTCCGCGTTCCACCGTTGAGATTCACCGACCCCGCCAGCGTGTAGTCCGACGCCGCGGTGCCGATGGAAAAATCCCCCTTCACCGATACCGGGTTCGGCAGAACAATGCCCTGCACGCTGCTCCCCAGCGTCGTCCCCGTCCCGGTCGCGGTGATGGTCAGTGTTCCCGTTCCCAAGGCGTTGTTGGAGTCCGTGATCAAGGTTCCACCGGCGAGCGTAGTGCCGCCGCCGTAGGAATTGTTCCCGCTCAGATCCAGCGAGCCCGTGCCCGATTTCGTCAGGCTGCCGGTCGCGCCGGTGATCGTCCCCGCATAGGTCGTGGAGAATCCATCCCCGCCCACCGTCAGATTCTTCGCCCCGAGAACGACGTTGGAGCCGGCGACACCGGCGAGCGCGCCGATCGTTTCGCTGCTCGCGGTGATGCCTGAGATGTTGAAGTTGGCGGTCGCCCCCGAGAGATTGACGCCGCCCGTATCGGCCAGGGAACCGGCGCCAACCAGCGACAGCGTGCCTTCGGCGATCGTGGTGTTTCCGGTGTAGGTATTGGTTCCGGCGAAGACCGCCAGCCCGCTGCCGACTTTGGTGACGCTGACAACCCCGGTACCATTGTCGGTGATGGCCGAATTGATCGTCAGCGTGCTCGCCGACATGTTGTTCAAGGTCAACTCCCCGGCGACATTTGACGTATTTCCTCCGGCCGTGATTCTGCCGGAATTGGGCGCCGTACCGATGGTCAACGCGGCTTTCCCGCTGGCGATCAGGATGCCGCCGTTGACGCCAAAGCGGAGCAAACCGGGCGACGTATCGATCGTCGACGCCGTGGTGAAATTCTGGGTCAGCGTGTTGATGTTCGTCGTCGGCTGCGAAATCGGGACGGGGCCCGCCGTGCCGAGCGCGTTGATGCGCACATTGGCATTCGGGTCATTCGGCACCGTGTTGGGCCCGAGCGCGTTGATGTCCACATAATTGTTGAACGCGACAATCTTACCCGTGCCATCGTTCGCGGCGAAGGCCGAGCCGTTGTTCACCGTGGCCCAAACACCAATCATTCCCGAGGCGTTGTTCTGCTGGCCGGTGAGCACGATCGCGTCCACGCTGAAGGTGCCGCCCAAAGCGCGAAAATCCACCGAGCCGTTCCCATTGCGGGTGATGCCCTGCGTGCCGCTCGTGCCTCGCATATCGAGCGTGGTCGAGATGCCGGTATTGTTGATGACGATCGAGCTGTCGCCGGAGTTGATCGTCAAGCCGTTGACAATCTGCACCCGCGCGTTGCCCGGCGAACCGGTGAGTTGGAAGGTGCTTCCACTCAAAACCAGCGCCGATGAGGAACTGAGCACCGTCGCGTTCGTGGTAGTGTCGGCGATGAGCTTGCCCCCGCCGTTTACCGTGGTCGCGCCCGTGTAGGTGTTCGGGCCCGAAAGCGTCATCGTGCCGGTCCCCACCTTCGTCAGGCTGCCTCCGGTCCCGGAAATCACGCCCGCGAACGTCGTGGTCGTGTTGTCCCCGCCGGCCGTCAGGTTTTTCGCGCCGAGCACCACGGAAGAGCCGGTGACCCCGGCCAGCGATCCGACTGTCTGCGTCGTCGCCGTGATCCCGGACATGTCGAATACGCCGGTCGGGCTCGTGATACTTACCGCGGTGGAATCGCTCAGCGCACCGCCAGCGCTCAGCTTCAAGGTCCCGCCTGCGATCGTGGTGGATCCCGTGTAGAGATTTGAACCGGTGAGGGTCATCGTGCCCGTGCCCTGCTTGGTCAAGCCGCCGCCCGTCCCGAAAAGGATGCCCGCGAAAGTAGTGGAAGAGTTGTCGCCGCCGACGATCAACGTATTCGAGCCGAGCGAGACCTCCGAGTTGGCAACTCCGGCCAGCGAAGCGATGGTCTCGCTCGTCGCCGTCATCCCCGAAATATCGAATCCCGAGGACGCGTCGGTCAGATTGACGGCGCTCGTGGCGGCAAGGGTTCCATTGCCGGAGAGCGTGAGGACTCCGCCAGCGATCGTGGTGGGACCCGAGTAGGTGTTCGCGCCCGTGAGCGTCAGGTTTCCCGCGCCCTGCTTGGTGAGACTGCCGCCGGCGCCGGAAATGACGCCGGCAAATGTCGTCGTATTATTGTTTGCTAGCGTCAGGTTCTTTCCCCCCAGAACCACCGACGATCCCGCAACACCGGCGAGCGAACCAACGGTCTCACCCGTGGCGGTAATGGCCGAGATATCGAAGATCCCGGTCGCCCCGGAGACATTGACGGGGGTCGCATTGCTCAGAGTCCCCGCGCCGGAGAGCGCCAGGGTGCCGTCACTGATCGTCGTGGTGCCCGTGTAGGTATTGCCCCCAGTCAGCGTAAGGGTGCCGGTGCCCGTCTTCGTCAAGCCGCCTCCCGATCCGGAAATCACGCCTGAAATCGTCCCGGTGCTGTTGTCCCCACCCGTCGTCAAAGTATTGCCACCGAGGCTGATGTTTCCCGCGCCGGAAATGGAATTCACGGTCACGCCGCCGCTCTGGCCACTGATGTCGAAGAGGCCCCCGGCATTGTTCACGATCACCGCAGTTCCACCGCTCGAGGTGCCTGTGAATTGCATCACCCCGCCCGAGTTCAGAGTGTAGTTGGTGTTCGTGCCCGCGCTCGCACTGCCGCTGAAGACGATCGTCGCCGTATTGCCGCCACTCGCGCCGGCGGTGAAGTTCTGGGTCACCGCAGAATTATTGGTCACGCCGGCTCCCGCGAAAGTGAGGCTGGTGGTCGACGCGGTCCCATCCAGAGTAATCGTGTAGCTCGGCGCCGCCGCATTGAAGAGGATTTGGGCGACCGTGATCGGGGTCGTATTAATCGTCGGCGTGACAAATGCGGCCGCCGTGTCGAATGTGGCCACATCCCCCGTCGCATTCGGGAAAGCATCGGTCCAGTTCGCGTTGTTCGCCCAGTCATTGCCTACGTCCAACCACGTCGCCGAATTTCCAAACGCCGCTGCGGCAAGACCGAGCAATGCGGCCACAGAGGTGGCGAGCACGCGCGGAGCTTTCTTACGACTTCGGGTGATGGGCATCGAAAATTTCAGAATTGGGGGGTGAGTATAAAGGCTTTAAGTTTTTGCCCACGAAAGGCCTGCGAGCAATGCTTTAATGTAAAAAATATTATGACAATTGCGTGACCGTATCGTCTTTTTCAACGCCCCGTTCGCTCTCTGAAGACACTCTTTGAACACATCTCCGTTTTCTACCCAATTTGACAGCGAACCATCAAGGCGGGACGGCACCCGGCTTCCTGCCTCCCGATTTGGACTCCGTGCCTGGGTGGTGCTCCGCCGCTGCATCGTATTTTTCCCCATTCTGCTGATGCTGACCGCATGCGCCAAAGTGACCCACAAGGAAGACCCGATTTTCGATGCGGTCCGGGCTCAGATAAAAGCGCTGAATCAACGGGATGCAGCCGGCGCGATTGCCATGATGCATCCCGAAGCCCCTGGCTTGGACCGAACCCGCCAGACCACGGAGCAAGTGACAGCCACTTTCGACCTGCTCTACATGCTTCAGGAACTCACCCTGGAATCGGCCGACGAAGATGAGGCGAAAGTCCGCTTTACCCAGATCACCCAGAAGGTATCCGGCCCCGACGATCCGCAAAAGGGTCTGGTTTTCCGCAACAACAAGGTCGTCGGCATCCATACCTTGCGGAAGTATCAGGGAGCCTGGAAAATCTACTACACACAGGTCCTGAAGATCGACTATCTGGAAAAGTGAATTCCGGCCAATGGAGGGCGCCGGCCGCTCCTCACGATTTGCCGCAACATTTCTTGTATTTCTTCCCACTGCCGCAGGGACACAGGTCGTTACGCCCAATCTTGGGTTCGGTTCGAACTGCGGGGACTCTGGGTTCGGGTTCGGAGGGATCGGTTCTCGGCAGCGCCGGCGCATCCAGCTTCGCACTCTCAATTGGGAGAAACGCCCTGTCCCGCTTTCGGGGTTTCTTCGGCGGGTCCGGCTGGAAACAATGCCACCATTGCATTTCGCGGATGGCGTCATCGAGGAGCGCATAATTCTCCCATCTCGTGCGCGTGGAAGTGCCAGGCGGGAGAGCGATCTCGTATTCCACGTCCGCAAGAAGATCGACCGTCTCATCTGCCAAATAGTCCGCATACGCACGGCGAATCTCCTCGAGGTGCTCCGCCAATGCGAGATCGGTGCACACGGCAACAAGACCGTTCCACACATAGCTCGGCTCCCGCACGAGCCGTTTGCGAAAGAGTTCACCGAAATACGCCGAGACCTCGCCCCGCGTCTTGATTCCACTGTGCATCAGCACCCCAAGGGCCGTCACGCCAGCGCTGCGGACAAATTCATCGAGATCCTCGTCCTCGATCATCGCCTTGATCGGTCCCACATCGCCACCGCAGATGCTGGCCAGCACTCGCGGGAGGGATCCCGTGGCCGTGTCTCCAGTGACCTCCTCGTTCCTTGGGTTTCGGAAAAGACGGATCGTGGGCTCGAGCGCGCGCACCTCGCGCAATTGCGCGAGGATATGGAGCGCGAACAAGTGCAGCATGTAGGCACGGTCGGGTTCGTTCGCCTCCTCGATGTGATCATTCACCCATTCGATGGCGTGCAGTAGATGCGGAATGCTCTCGTCCGGCCGCTCGATCGCCGCCACCATCGCCTCGCGGGGAAATGGTCGCGTTAGATACTGGAGTGGCAGGAGAAATTCAGGCAGTGGATTCACAGATCCAAATTATGCGATGATCGATTCTAAAATCGCCAGCCTGCATTCCGTGCGCCCGCCTTCTCTCTGCCACGGGGTGCGGCAGGACGCGCTAAGGTGATCGAATATCTCAGCCCGTTCGTCCAGGCGTGCCGCAACGCAGGCTAACTCTCCTCGCTTGAGTTGCTAGCAAGATATGCGTATTTCGACGCGCATCTTTAACGGAAGGCACCGGACGGCTCATGCGACATAGGCTCCGGCAATCCAGACGACGACATACCCATGAAAATCCTGCTCTTAGGCATAGCCATTGCCGCCATCCTGATCGCGACTGTTCCAGCGATCCGCGACGCTGGGCATTCGCGTTCATCTTCGTCCTCCTCGGCGTCGTCTCCGGTTTCGCAATCCGGGAGTACTGCGGCTCCAGCCCCACAAAGCGCGCCTGTGGAGGCTGATCCAGCATCCCCGCAGAAATATCGCAGCCCGTTGGGAAGCAACGGCGGGCTGGGAAACGCATCACTGGCCGAGAGTGCGGCCGGCAAAATCAAGGTCTACACTTTGAGCACCTTGCCCGGCGAACGAGACGGACAGATCGTGCGGGTCCGGTTTAGCCGCCCGCAATACCAGGCTTCGCTGTCTCCGGACCCGAAGATCTATTCCGTCAAATTCATCGATTTTGACAACGCCGGGAGCGCGATCATCGATTTTCCTCTCGTGGGCGCCGAGGCGCTCGATCTGATTCACAGCCACACCCAACCCGGCCTCACCTTCTACGTGGCGCTGGAGCCCGGAACCTTGCGGGCCGTCGGCCGCGAATGGCGCGCCGACACTCGGACCTACGTCTGGTAAGGAAGCCGCTGCGGGAACCATGGAAGGGTCATGACTGCACTGGGAATCTCTTTACGAGCGGAAATAGGGGGCATTTGCAGGCCTGGAACACCCAGATTCTCTGGATGCCCAAGGCGCCCGCATTCCGGGAAATGTGATCCTTAACAGTAATTGTGCTTCTCCGCAGTGACTGCGTTTGCTAGAGAACGAACCACATCATGAGTGAGAGTAATCCATCCCCCCTCACGCTTCAGGAACTGCCGGATCTGCGCCGGAAGACGGAAGCCATCTCTCAACTCCTCAAGAAACAAATCGTCGGTCACTTCGAAACACTCCGCCCTCTGCTGGCCCCGGAGCGAATCTTTGGCAAGCTCGCAGGCGGCAAGGTCGAAGTTCCCGGCGCGGATGAGGCGCTGGAGGAACTGAAGCAGAAATATCGGCAATTTACCCGCAAACCCTATGATTTGCCGGACGATTTCAGCGCCAATTGGCTGACCCTCGTCGGCAACGCGCTGGAGTTGCACGCCTGGGAATATCCGCTCCAGATCCAGGGGAAAGACATTACCATGTCTTCGCCGGTCCGTTGGGTGGTCAACTATCAATCGAACCTGGACCTCGCCCACGTGAAGAGGGTGCTCGCCGGCAAGGAAAACCTGCGACTCGATTTTCTGCGCCAGTTCGTCGTGAACGCTCTGGCCTTGCAATTCATCCTCGCTCGCACGCCCGGCCTCGCCCCGTTGTTTACCGATCTGCGTTACGAGCTGAAAACCGAGACACCCGCGGATCTCGGGGGACTTCCGGTCGTGACGATCACGTCGATCCTCAATTCCTTTCGACCGGCAGACGATCTCATCATGGCGGCCACCGCATTCTCAGGCGTTCCGGAGTTCATTGAGCTCGTCGATCTCGAGACGCTCAAGTCGCCGAAAGACGTCTTGAAGGAGCGGATCGACGAGTTGCTG
>Ga0207705_10000605_pt1 | contig 30085 bp, 31 predicted proteins | sample KBSC13metaG_FD_184314 | JGI IMG/M metagenome (GOLD analysis project Ga0207705, IMG submission 184314) | Corn rhizosphere microbial communities from Kellogg Biological Station, Michigan, USA - KBS C1-3 metaG (SPAdes) (version 2) | ecosystem: Host-associated > Plants > Roots > Rhizosphere > Soil ... | reverse complement strand
CGAGGTCGTGCTCTTCGGCCCCGGCGACGACGGCGAGCCCACCGCGGATGACTGGGCGCGCACACTCGGCACGATCAACTACGAGATCGTGACCCGGGTCGGCAGTCGGGTTCCCCGGGTCTACGGCAATGCCGATGAAGGAACGACCGAGTGAGCCGACGCAACGCCGGCGTCGCAGCCGCCGCGGTAGGTGCGCTCACCGCCGCTGCCGCTACCGGGATTGCTGTCCAGCGACGCGCGGTCGGCCGTGCTCGTCATGTGCCCGACCCATACGCCGACGAGGGTCTCGGCGACCTGCACGGCGAGGGCCGGATCGTCGTCGCCTCCGACGGAGTGCCCCTGCACGTCGAGGTCGACGAGTCGGTGCGGGGAGACGCGACGGTGATCTTCGTGCACGGCTTCACGCTGTCGATGGGCTGCTGGCACTTCCAGCGCCGCGACCTGCGCGATTTCGGCCGGCTGGTGTTCTATGACCAGCGCAGCCACGGCTCGTCCGGGCGTTCACCCCGCGAACACGCGACCATCGACCAGCTCGGCAGTGACCTGCACGCGGTGATCAACGACGTCGCACCACGAGGACAGGTCGTGCTCGTCGGGCACTCGATGGGCGGCATGTCGGTGCTCGCGCTTGCCGACCAGCACCCCGAGCTGTTCGCGCCGTTGGACCAGGGTGGACGGATCACCGGAGTCGGGCTGCTCGGCACCGCCGCCGGCGCGTTCGCCGAAACCATCTTCGGCATCCCCGGCGTCCTCGGGCGCGCACTCCGACCGGTCGCGCCCGGCGCCATCCGCCTCGCCGGCAAACGCGCCCAGCTGATCGAGCAGGGTCGCCGGGCCGGCAGCGACGTCGCGTTCCTGCTGACCAGAGCCCTGTCGTACGGCGGTGACGTGCCCCCGTCGTTGGTCGCGTTCATGGAGAGCATGGTCACCGCGACTCCGGTCGAGGTGATGACCGAGTTCTTCGACACGTTCCTGACGCATGACAAGCTCGCGGCGCTCGACCTCCTTCGCGATCTGCCGACGCTCGTGCTGTGCGGTGACGCCGACCGCATCACACCCGTGCGCAACAGTGAGCTGATCGCCGAAGCCCTGCCGGACGCGGAGTTCGTCGTCGTACCCGGCGCCGGCCACATGGTCATGCTTGAACGTCCCACCGCCGTCAACGCCGCGCTGCGCCGGCTTGTCATCCGTGCGGACGGTCGCGCCCAGGTCGCATGAAGACCCAGCTCGCATGAAGCCAGCATCGGACGCCGCGGCTACCTCGATCCGCGATGCGGCGAGTGGCGCGGCTTCTCTAGAGGCGCTGGCCTCGATGGTGGCGACCTGCGTCGCATGCGCCGATCTTGCGGCGACGCGGACGCAACCCGTCGCCGGCGATTTCCCAGCAGGTGCGCGGCTCATGCTCGTCGGCGAGGCCCCCGGCGCGCAGGAGGACGAGACCGGCCGGCCATTCGTCGGCAGGGGTGGTCAGCTTCTCGACAAGCTGCTCGCGGACGCCGGGGTAGCCCGGCCGCAGGTGGCGGTCGCGAACGTCCTCAAGTGCCGGCCGCCGGGCAACCGCACACCGACCAGAGCCGAGGCCCGGCGCTGTGTCGGCTGGTTGGACCGGCAGGTCGAACAGGTCGACCCGCTGGTCGTGGTGACGTTGGGCACGACCGCTCTCGCCTGGGCCCTGGGACCCGGGCAGCGGCTCGGTGACGTGCGTGGCCGTCTGATCGACTGGCGCGGGCGCCGGCTCGTCGCGACGTACCACCCGTCGGCTGCGTTGCGCTTCGGCCCGAAAGGTGCCCCGATGGCGGCCTTGGGCGAGGACCTGGCCTTGGCGGCGCGGACGGTGGAACTGTCGTGACCGTCCGGACGGTCGCCACCGCGGACGACATGCGTGTGGTGGGGCAGCGGCTCGGTGCCGCACTCCGCGCAGGTGACTTGGTGCTGCTCGTCGGCGAACTCGGCGCCGGCAAGACCACGCTGGCACAGGGCATCGGCGCCGGGCTCGGTGTCGCCGGCGAGGTGCTGTCGCCGACGTTCGTCATCGCGCGTGTGCACCGCGACGGGCGGGTGCCGATGGTGCACGTCGATGCCTACCGCCTCGGGTCGGTGGAAGAGGTCGACGACCTCGATCTCGACGCGTCGCTGGAGGAGTCGGTGACGCTCGTCGAGTGGGGCGAGGGCAAGGCGGAACGGCTCGCCGTGGACCGGTTGGAGGTCCGCATCGCTCGCGGCAGCGATCCCGACGACGACGAGCGAACCCTCAGCCTGACGGGTTTTGGCGACCGGTGGCGTGAGCTGCCGTCCCTCGACTGACGGACGAACTTCTACGAACGCATCCCGTGCTGACGCTCGCAGTTCCGCTGGGTCGACGGCTATCTGCTCGAACAATCGCCGGAGGGCGGGACTTCGTCCGGCAACGTCGCCGTTGGTGCTGCGGCCTCTACACCGTCGTCAATCTCTTCACCGGGCTGACCACGCCACCGGTGCCGTCGCCCGCTCTCGCCGGGCTTCGCCACGTCGAGGCTCACTCGCCGGTGCAGGCGCCCGCATAGCCTGGGCCGGTGCACCTGTTGGCCGTCGACACGTCTTCGGCCCAGGTCTCGGCCGCGCTGGTGCATATCGCGCCCGACGGGGAAGCGACAGCGGCTTCCGTCCGCCAGCTGGTCGCGCCGAACCGGCACGGCGAGCTGCTGGCGCAACTCGTCCATGACGTTCTGGCCGAGGCGCGGGTGCGGCTGTCCGATGTCGGCGCGATGGCCGCCGGACTCGGTCCGGGACCGTTCACCGGACTGCGGGTCGGTGTCGTCACCGCCGCGACGATCGCTGACGCGTGCGCGATTCCGGCGTACGGCGTGTGTTCGCTGGACGCACTCGCGCGCAGGCACGACGAGGGTCGCGTGCTGGTCTGCTCCGACGCTCGTCGGCGACAGGTCTACTGGGCGAGGTACGACGGCGGGCGTCGCGTCGACGGTCCTGAGATCGGCTATCCCGCACAGCTGGCGACAGACATGGCCGGCCAGGTGGACCGAACGGTGGGTGCCGGCGCGTTGCTTCACCGGGACGCGTTCGCCGGCGTCCATTCCGTCGAGGACCACCCTTACCCGTCGGCGGTCGACGTCGCCGCGCTCTGCTCCCAGCGTGCCCTGGCGGGAGCGCCGAGCGAGGTGCTCGAACCGCTGTATCTGCGGCGTCCGGACGCGGTGCCGCCCGGCAAACCGAAGACGGTCACGCCGGCATGACAACGGTGACGGTTCGACCGATGCGTTGGTGGGACATCGGGCCGGTGATGCAGCTCGAGCACGAGCTGTTCGGCGCCGAGGCCTGGACCGACACGATGTTCTGGAGTGAGCTCGCCGAGCACGACAGCCGGTGGTACGTCGTCGCGGCGTCCGGCGTCGACGTCCTGGCCTACGCGGGGTTGTGTGCCTACGCGCCGCACGAGGCCTATGTGCAGACGATCGCCGTCGCACCAGGCGCGCAGCGCCGTGGCATCGGCACGCGCCTGCTCACCGACTTGATCGCAGAAGCCTCGCGCCGGGGGTGTCGCTACCTCGATCTCGAAGTGCGCGCCGACAACTCGGTCGCGATCGCGTTGTACGAACGGCACGGCTTCACCGTCACCGGTCGGCGTCGCGGCTACTACCAGCCCAGCGGAACCGATGCCTTGGTCATGCGCCGGGTGCTGACGCCATGACTGGTCCGCTGGTGCTGGGCATCGAGACGTCATGCGACGAAACCGGCGTCGGCATCGTGCGCGGCTCGGAACTACTTGCTGACGCGCTTGCCTCGAGTGTCGACGAACACGCCCGGTTCGGCGGCGTCGTACCGGAGGTGGCGAGTCGCGCCCACCTCGAGGCGATCGTCCCGACGATGCACCGCGCGCTTGAGCAGGCGTCCGTGCAACTGCGCGACGTCGACGCCATCGCGGTCACCGCCGGGCCTGGTCTCGCGGGCGCGCTCCTGGTCGGCGTGGCCGCGGCGAAGGGCTACGCGCTGGCGCTCGACAAGCCGCTGCTCGCGGTCAACCACCTGACCGCGCACGTCGCGGTGGACCGGTTGGCCAACGGCGACCTTCCGGAACCCTGCGTCGCGCTGCTCGTCTCGGGCGGTCATTCGTCGTTGCTTCTCGTCGACGACGTGACCAAGCCGGTGGAGCCGCTCGGCGCCACGATCGACGACGCCGCCGGCGAAGCCTTCGACAAGGTGGCGCGCCTGCTCGGGCTTCCGTTTCCCGGCGGCCCGCACATCGACCGCATGGCGCGTGAGGGCGACGCCGAGGCGATTGCCTTCCCGCGCGGGGTCGTGCGGGACGCGGCGTACTCGTTCACCTTCAGCGGCTTGAAGACCGCAGTCGCGCGGTGGGTCGAAGCGCGCCAGCGTGACGGGCAGGTTGTGCCGGTCGCGGATGTCGCGGCGTCGTTCCAGGAGGCGGTCGTCGACGTGCTGACCGACCGCGCGGTCCGTGCCTGCCGGGACAACGGGGTCGACCACCTGATCATCGGTGGTGGGGTGGCCGCGAACAGCCGGTTGCGCGTCCTGGCCGACCAGCGGTGCGCCGCGGCCGGGATTCGGCTGCGCGTGCCCCCGGCGCGTTTGTGCACGGACAACGGTGCGATGGTCGCGGCGCTCGGCGCGCTGCTGGTCGATGCCGGCGCGGAGCCGGCGCCGCTCACGGCCTCTGCGGACCCTGCTCTCCGGCTATAGGGGCCCTTTCGGTCGGGCCAGTTTCGAGATAGACACCTTTCGCAGACTTCGCAGGCACGGAGGACACATGTACGACGCGACACTCGCCGAGACCATCTACTTCCCGGGGCACAACGGCGACCGGCTCGAGGGTTACCTGGGGCGGGCGCTCGACCCAGAGCCCCGCGGCGGGGTCGTGGTGATCCACCACATGCCCGGCTACGACCGGGAGACCAAGGAGCACGTGCGCCGCTTCGCGACCATGGGCTACAACGCCCTGTGCCCCAACCTCTACACGCGGGTCGCGCCGGGTGCGAGCCCCGAGGACGCCGCGGCTGCCGCCCGCGCCCAGGGCGGGGTGCCCGACGACCAGGTCGTCGGCGACGTGCAGGGAGCGATCAACTACCTGAAGGCCCTGTCCAACAGCAACGGCAAGATCGGTGTCATCGGGCATTGCTCCGGCGGCCGGCACACCTTCCTGGCCGCGACCGAGCTGCCGCTCGACGCCGCGGTGGTCTGCTACGGCGGGCTGATCGTCGGCGACCCCATTCCGAATGCGCCCAACTGGGTGCCGCTGGTCGACCGGTCGCCGAAGGTGACCGCGCCGATCCTCGGTCTGTTCGGCAACGACGACAAGTTCCCGACGCCGGAGCAGGTGGACGTGCTGGACAAGGCCTTGACCGAGGCGGGCAAGGACCACGAGTTCCACCGCTACGACGGCGCCGGGCATGCGTTCTTCTCGGTCGACCGGGCCGCCTACCGGGTCGAGGCCGCCGTCGACGGCTGGCAGCGGATCGCCGAGTTCTACGGCAAGCACCTGGCGGGCTGACGCATGTGCACCTACATCACCGACACGATCACGGTGAGCGGCAGCGCGAAGGGCGTCGACGGGCAGTGGCTGCGTGTGACCGACGCGAGTGTCTACTTCGACCACCCCGCGCACGCGCTGGCCGACCACACGCTCAACATCGACCTGCGTCGCCCGTCCGACGGCCCGTCGGCGCGGGTGGCGGTCGAGCTGACCGCGGAGTCCGCCCGCGCGCTCGCGGCATCGATCCTTGCGGTCCTGGACGCGGCTCCGGCCCTCGTCGACTAGGTGGCGAGGGACCCGAATTGACGGTGCCGAGCGGGCCGTCGTAGATTGGCACTCGGACCGTGAGAGTGCTAGCACTCCAGCGGTCACGGAGCATCGACACCTGGCACCGCGACGGCAGGACGGTCGGGCTCCGGCCCATCGTCCATCCACACCCGAACGTTGGGGGAGGCAGGTCGTGTCCACGGCCACGAAGGTCAACATCAAGCCGCTCGAGGACCGCATCGTCGTCACGGTGCTGGAGTCCGAGCAGACGACGGCGTCGGGCATCGTCATTCCCGACACCGCCAAGGAGAAGCCCCAGGAGGGCACTGTCCTCGCCGTCGGCCCCGGCCGCTTCGAGAACGGCGAGCGGCTGCCGCTCGACATCAAGGAAGGCGACACCGTCATCTTCTCGAAGTACGGCGGCACCGAGATCAAGTTCGGCGCCGACGAGTACCTCATCCTCTCGGCCCGCGACGTTCTCGCGGTCGTCGAGAAGTAACCCGCGTCAGCGAAGGACGCCCCGGTGCCTGCTGGCCCCGGGGCGTCTTCATGAAAGGAAGACATGCCGAAGATCCTGACCTTCGACACCAGCGCCCGTGACGCGCTGCAGCGCGGCGTCGACGCCCTCGCCGACACCGTCAAGGTGACGCTCGGACCCCGCGGTCGCAACGTCGTCATCGACAAGAAGTGGGGCGCGCCGACCATCACCAACGATGGCGTGACGATCGCCAAGGAGGTCGAGCTCCCCGACCCCTACGAGAACATGGGCGCGCAACTGGCGAAGGAAGTCGCGACCAAGACCAACGACGTCGCCGGTGACGGCACCACGACCGCGACCGTGCTCGCCCAGGCCATGGTGCGCGAAGGTCTCCGCAACGTCGCCGCCGGCGCCAACCCGCTGTCGCTGAAGCGTGGCATCGACACCGCCGTGGAGGCGATCAACGACAAGCTGCTCGAGATCGCGCGCGACGTCGACGACCAGACCGAGGTTGCCCAGGTCGCGACAATCTCCGCGCAGGACGCCAAGATCGGCGAGCTCATCGCCGAGGCGTTCAGCAAGGTCGGCAAGGACGGCGTCATCACCGTCGAAGAGGCGCAGACGATGGCGCTCGAGCTCGAGTTCACCGAGGGTATGCAGTTCGACAAGGGCTACATCTCGCCCTACATGGTGACCGACCCGGAGCGCATGGAAGGCGTGCTCGACGACCCCTATATCCTGCTGCACCAGGGCAAGATTTCGTCGATCGCCGACCTGTTGCCGCTGCTCGAGAAGGTCGTGCAGGCCGGCAAGCCGCTGCTGATCGTGGCCGAGGACGTCGACGGCGAGGCGCTCTCGACGCTCGTCGTGAACAAGATCCGCGGCACGTTCACCGCCGTTGCGGTCAAGGCGCCAGGCTTCGGTGACCGGCGCAAGGCGATGCTTCAGGACATGGCGGTCCTCACCGGCGGCCAGGTCATCGCCGAAGAGGTCGGGCTCAAGCTCGACACCGTCGGGTTGGACGTGTTGGGCCGAGCGCGTCGCGTGACCGTGACCAAGGACGACACGACGATCGTCGACGGCGGCGGCGAGCAGGCGGCGATCGAGGACCGGATCCGACAGATCCGCGGCGAGATCGACAACACCGACTCCGACTGGGATCGCGAGAAGCTGCAGGAGCGGCTGGCGAAGCTCTCCGGCGGCGTGGGTGTCATCCGCGTCGGCGCGGCCACCGAGGTCGAGCTCAAGGAGAAGAAGCACCGGCTCGAAGACGCGATCAGCGCGACCCGCGCCGCCATCGAAGAGGGCATCGTCGCCGGTGGCGGCACCGCGTTGCTGGCGGCCATCCCGGCGCTCGACGGCGACCGTGGCCTGACCGGCGACGAAGCCATCGGCGTAGCGATCGTCCGGACCGCCCTGGTCGAGCCACTGCGGTGGATCGCGCAGAACGCCGGCTTCGAGGGCTATGTCGTGGTCAGCAAGGTGCGCGAGCTCCCGGTGGGTCACGGCCTCGACGCGTCGACCGGCGACTACGTCGACCTCGTCAAGGCCGGCGTTGTCGACCCGGTGAAGGTGACGCGGTCGGCGGTGCGCAACGCGGCGTCCATCGCGGGCATGCTGCTGACGACGGAGACCCTCGTCGCGGACAAACCGGAAGAACCGGAACCGGACGCCGACCACGGGCACTCGCACGGTCACGGCCACTCGCACTAACTAACTAGTCCGTTCGGAAGCCTCACCGTCTCGGCTTGGACGGTGAGGCTTCCTTTTTGCTGTATTTCCAACCCTTTTCTGACCTCAATTTTGTGAAGCGAGGCCCTCAAGGCGTTTCCCGACTAGGCCGAATGGGTTAGCAGACGTAGTCATCCGAGCCCAACCGGAGTTGACATGCGAACCCGTCTCGGCCTTGCCCTTCTCGCGCTGGTCGGCTTCCTCAGCACCACAACGCTTCTCGCAACTTCGGCGCAGGCCGCGGCGACGTCCTCGACGTTCGCAACGAAGCTCGTCGACCTGATCAACACCGCCCGGGGGCAGCACGGCTTGTCGGCGTTGATGGTTACGAGCGGCACGTCGACGGTTGCCGGTAGCTGGACGGAGCACCTCGCTGCCGCCCAGGCGCTGTCACACAACCCGAATCTCGCGGCTCAGCTGGAAACTCACGGCAGCGCCAACTGGACGGCGTACGGCGAGAACGTCGGCGTCGGTCCGACCTCATCCGCGCAGACGCTGTTCGACGCCTACATGAACTCGCCCGAGCACCGCGCCAACATCCTGGGCGCGTCTTATCGCTACCTCGGCATCGGCGTCGTCTTCACCGGGTCACGGGCCTGGAACACCCTCGACTTCGTCGACCACTACCAGTCGACGACACGCACGACGAGCACCACCACGACCAAGCCGGCGACGACGACGCGGTCGATCACGGCGCCCTCGACGGTCCGGCGTCCCGCCGCCGCACCGCGGCGCATCGTGCACCTCGGCCCGCATCGGGTGCTGCGTCACTCCACACCGCACCCGGCGGTCAGCGTCAAGGCAATCGCGTCGACGATGCCGGTCGTGCGAGATGTCGCAGCGCCGGTCGGCCCGGTTGCACTTCCGGCCGCGCCGGAGCACCACGCCCCCAGCCGCAGCCCAGTGCCGTACGCGGTCGCGGTTTGGGTCCTCGTGATGGCCGCCAGCCGCTTTCTGATGGCGCGTCTGCAGAGCCGCGGGTGACCGCAGCCTGATCGGCTGGCTACCCTGCGCCCGGTGAGCGAGGACCTGGCGGCGCTGCTCGCGGCCGGCGAGCGCGCCACATTCCACGGCCCACCGGGCGCGGCCATCGCCGATCTCGAGCGCGCGGTGGTCATCGCGCAACGGGAAGGCCGCCGGGCCGAGGTGACGGCGGCCGCCTGGCTGCTCGGTGTGGCACTGTCGGCCGGCGGACGCTACGGCGGAGCCCTACGAGTGCTCCTGCCGTTGATCGATGCCGGCGACGTCGCCGATGCTCCGGCCGAGACACGGTTGTTCGCGGCACTGTCCTCGGCGTCAGCGGCCAGCGTGCATCGCGGGCTTGGCCGCCACGAGCACGCGCAGGTGCTCGACGAACGCGGATTGGCTTTGGCCGATGGCCACGCCGAGGCGGTGTTCGACTGCGCGCTGGGTCTCGCAACGGACGCGGTCGGGGGCAACGACGCGGCGACGGCCGCCAGCTGGCTGGACCGGGCCGAGGAGCTGGTCGCCGAACACGACGACGGCTGGTGGAGGCAGCGGGTGCGGCTGGGCTGGACGCGCGCTGAGTTCGCGTTGCTGACCGACGTGCCCAGCGACGCGGTGGCCGCGGCGGCGACGAGCGTCGAGGGCGCTGAGCGGGCGCGCGCACCCCGTCATGTCGCGAAGGGGTTGCTTTTCCAGGGCGTGGCCGAATTGTCCGCCGGCAACCCGCAGGCACCGGCGACGCTGCGCCGTGCCGCGACACTGTCCGAGGGCCTGGCCGCGTTGCCGGTGGTGTGGCAGGCGCGGGCCCTGCTCGGCGCGCTGCTGGCCGGCAGCGCACCGGAGGAGTCCGCACGCTCGCTGGCCGCCGCCCGCAAGGCGGTGCTGACGATGGCCGCCGACCTATCTGCGGAACTTCGCGAAGAATGGCTGGCTCAGCCCAACGTCTCGGCCCTGTTGGAGGGCTAACCGGCCGGCCAGATTCCACGATCTTCCACTTCGGCCACGCCGCCGCAGGCCGACACTTCCGGTGTGACCCAGCCTGCGCGGCCGCGTACCAGCGTCGTTGATGACCCGCTGCTTGCGGTGGTCCGGTTGCTTGCCGAGCACGGAGCGGACGGTGTCCGCCTCGCCGTGGAGCTGCTGCACAACCGGTACGACGCGCACCTGACCCTGCGGACGATGCCCGACGGCACTGTCGTGGCCCAGGCGCCGGCGGTCGTGCCGGCACAGCGACGCCCGGCCGAAGACCAGCCGTGCCTGCTGGACCTGCCGGTGCGGCACGCGGGCGCGACGTTGGCGGTGCTCTCGGTGTCGCGGCGCCGGCCGCTCTCCGCGCGTGCCGCCGACATGCTGCGCGCCGTCGCCGATGCGCTCGGCCTGGCGTTGACAGCGATGCGGGCCTCCCCCCGGGCCGCGGCACAGACGGTGCTGGACGCCGAAGCGGATCGGGCCCAGCTCGCAGAGGACATCGCTGATCTACGGGCCGCGCTGGTCGCGCTCCGGCATACCGATCCGGCCGACGTGCCGACGGCGGTCACGGCGGCCCTGGCTGCCGTGCGCGACATCGGGCACGAGCTGCGCGCCACCGCGCTGGTCGATGGGCTGCCCGCGGTGCTCGCAGGCATGACCGCAGCGGGAGCCCAGGTCGAGGTAGATGGCGTCGATCTTGACCGGTTGGCCCCGGCGGTCGCCGTACTCGCGCAGCGGGTCGTCGAGGCGGCCACCCGCGGTTCGGTCGAAACCGCCCTCATCGTCGCAATTGCTCGTGGTAATCGGGTGAAGTTGTCTGCGGAGTGTGCCGACAACTCAATGGACGCCTTCGAACTGGACCGGTGGGCCCGTCGAGCACGAGCGCTCGGCGGCGACCTGCGGCACTGGCCGGGAGCGGTCGAACTGACGTTGCCAATGCCCGCGAGCGACGAAGGAAATGATGACCACCGTCCTCATCTGTGACGACCACCGGCTAGTCCGCGAGGGGCTGCGGCATTCGGTGCAGTCGATGCCGGGCGTCGACCGGGTGGACACCGCCGCGAGCGGTGAAGAGGTGCTCGCCCGCTGGCCGGCCGAGCGCCAGGACCTGGTGCTGATGGACATGTCCATGCCGGGGCTCGGTGGGCTGGAGGCCGCGCGGCGGCTGGTGCAGCGCCACCCAGAGGCGAACGTCGTCATGCTCACCGGCGCAGGGGACCGCGACGCTGCGGCGATGGCGATCTCCGGCGGCGCGCGTGGCTACCTGCACAAGAACTTCTCCCGCGAGGAGCTGTGCGCGGCGCTCATGACCGCGCTGACCGACGCCCCACTCCGCGGCGTCGCCGTCGCGCACGCCGACGACACCGGCGCCGCGCCGCCCGAGCTGACCGAGCGCGAGCTGCAGGTGCTGCACGGCATGTCGCAGGGACGCAGCAATGCCGAGATCGGACGCGAGCTCTACCTGTCCGAGGACACGATCAAGACCCACGCCCGGCGGTTGTTCCGCAAGATGGGCGTCAACGACCGCGCCCAAGCCGTAGCCGCCGGCTTCCGCTGGGGCCTCGTTCACTAAGTCGCCCACTAAGTCGCCCGCGCGGGCTCGCTCAGCACCTGCTCCGGCTGCGCCGGAGGCCGCTTCGCGGTGGCGTCGACCTGAACGAAAGTGCTGTAACTAGGGCCTTTTTACTGCACTTTCGTGTAAGTCGATGTCTGCGCCCGGAGCCGTAGCGCAAGCGCGCAGGACGAGCGACTTACTCCTCGTCGGCGGTCAGAACTCCGTCGGCGAAGCCGCGGGCGTAGTCCCAGCTGACGTACTCGGCAGGGTCCGGGGAGTAGGCCGGCTCGTGCACGCGGGGCAAGCCCTCGTCGAGCAGGTGCTTGAGGTTGCCGCGGAGCAGGTCCCAGGCGAAGTAGTGCGGCTCCTCGCAGTCCTGGCAGTCGACGACCAGCCCTCGTACGCCGCGGGGTTCGAGCAGCGCCTGGAAGACCTCGAGGTCCTCGAGGTCGGCGAGGATGTCGGAACGCTCCTCGGGGGACAGCGGCGCGATGTCGTCGGCGTCGTCGTCGCCGCCGAGATCGCCGACGGGGTCGCCGGGGTCATCGGCGAACGGGTCGAGCGGCGGGTCATCGCGCACCTCCCCACCGTAGCCCGCCGGCCCGTCTAGACTGACTCCTTCCCGGTATGAGGACTAGGTGGGCAGCAGTGGACGAGACCGGACGGATCCCGGAGAAGTTCGCCAGACTGGGACTGACTTTCGACGATGTGCTGCTGGTCCCAGCCGCCTCCGACATCCTGCCAAGTGAGGCCGACACCACATCGCGGCTGTCGCGCTCGATCACGCTGCGCACCCCGATCCTGTCCAGCCCGATGGACACCGTGACCGAGGCTCGGATGGCGATCGCCATGGCGCGCCAGGGCGGCGTCGGTGTGCTCCACCGCAACCTGTCGGTCGAAGACCAGGTCGCCAATGTCGACATCGTGAAGCGCTCCGAAGCCGGCATGGTGACGCAGCCGATCACCTGCACGCCCGACGACACGATCGCAACCGCCAACGCCCTGATGGGCCGCTACCGGATCTCCGGCGTCCCCGTCATTGACGCGACCGGTGTGCTGGTGGGCATCGTGACCAACCGCGACATCCGGTTCGAGCCGAACCATGGTCGACTCGTCCGCGACGTGATGACCGCCATGCCGCTCGTCACCGCACCCGTCGGAGTCAGCCACGACGACGCGCTGGCACTGCTGCAGCAGAACAAGGTCGAAAAACTCCCCCTGGTCGACAGTGACAACCGGCTGCGCGGTCTGATCACCGTCAAGGACTTCGCCAAGACGCGCGAATATCCGTTGGCCACCAAGGACGGCGAGGGCCGGCTCGTGGTCGGTGCCGCGGTCGGTGTCGGCGAAGACGGCTACAAGCGCGCAATGGCGCTCGTCGAGGTGGGCGTCGACTTGCTCGTCGTCGACACCGCCCACGGGCACTCCCGCGCGGTCATCGACACCGTACGACGGTTGAAGACCTCTGTCGCGATCGACGTCGTCGGCGGCAACGTCGCCGGTGCCGACGGGGCCAAGGCGCTCATCGACGCCGGCGCCGACGCGATCAAGGTCGGCGTCGGTCCCGGTTCGATCTGCACCACACGAGTTGTGGCCGGGGCCGGGATGCCCCAGATCACCGCGATCCACGACTGCGCGCAGGTCGCCGCGCCGGCAGGTGTCCCGGTCATCGCGGACGGCGGCATGCAGTACTCCGGTGACATTGCCAAGGCGATCGCCGCCGGCGCCGACACGGTCATGCTCGGGTCGCTGCTTGCCGGCTGCGAGGAGACGCCCGGCGAGTTGATGTTCATCAACGGCAAGCAATACAAGAGCTACCGCGGCATGGGTTCCCTCGGTGCGATGCAGTCGCGCGGCCAGCACCGGTCCTATTCGAAGGACCGCTACGGACAGGACGACGTGCTGTCCGACGACAAGCTCGTGCCGCAAGGTGTCGAGGGCCAGGTGCCCTACCGCGGGCCGCTTGCCGGCGTCATCCACCAGCTCGTCGGTGGACTGCAGGCAGGCATGGGTTTCGTCGGCGCCCACACCATCGCCGAGCTGCAGCAGGCGCAGCTGATCCGCATCACGTCCGCGGGGCTGAAGGAGAGCCACCCGCACGACGTGCAGATGACGGTCGAGGCACCCAACTACCAGACGCGCTGACGCCATGAACGACGCAGTCGAGATCGGCCTGGGCCGCTCCGGTCGCCGCGGCTACCACCTGTCCGACATCGCCATCGTGCCGTCGCGGCGGACGCGTGACATCGACGTCGTCAGCCTGACCTGGCAGATCGACGCCTACCGGTTCGACCTTCCGCTGGTCGCCTTTCCTTCCGACGCAACGATGTCGCCCACGACGATCGCCGAGGTGTCCCGCATCGGTGGTTTGGGGGTGCTCGACGCCGAGGGGCTCTGGACCCGGTACGACGACCCGTCGCCAGTGCTGGCGGAGCTGGCCGGGCTCGACCCGGACGACGCCACGACCACGCTTCAGCGGATCTACGCCGAACCGGTTCGCGACGAGCTGATCGCGACGCGCGTCAAGGAGATCCGCGACACCGGCGCCGTCGTCGCCGTACGCGTTTCCCCGCAGCACACCCTGCGACTCGCGCCGGCGATCCTGTCCGCAGGCGTCGACCTGCTGGTCATCCAGGGGACGATCGTGTCCGCGGAGCATGTGTCCGCGTCGGCGACCCAACCGCCGCTCAATCTGAAGACGTTCATCGCCGACCTCGACGTGCCGGTCATCGTCGGCGGCTGCACCAACTACCAGACAGCGCTGCACCTGATGCGCACTGGCGCCGCCGGCGTGCTGGTCGGCGTCGCTGCCGACGAGTGGTCGACGACCTCGGAGGTGCTCGGCATCGAGGTGCCGATGGCGACGGCGATCGTCGACGCTGCGGCAGCGCGCCGCGACTACCTCGACGAGACCGGCGGTCGCTATGTGCACGTCATCGCCGCCGGCGGTGTCGAGACGAGCGGCGACGTCGCAAAGGCGCTGGCATGCGGGGCCGACGCGGTCATGCTCGGTGAGTCGCTGGCCATGGCGGCGGAGGCGCCGGCATCGGGCGCCTGGTGGCACGTCGCCGCATCGCATCCGAAGCTTCCGCGCGGACGGTTCGCCGACGCCGGACCGGAGTGGCCGATCGGGTCCATGCAGGAAGTGCTGCGCGGACCGTCGACCTCACCCGAGGGCTACCTCAACCTGTTCGGAGGTGCGCGCCGGGCCATCGCGAAGGCCGGCTACTCCGACATCAAAGAGTTCCAGAAGGTCGGCCTGATCGTCACCAGATAGCGTGAACGGCACCAATCGGGGCGTTCCGCCGAGAGTCGGCGGCGTCACTGCATAACGGTTACCGTCGCCAGAGATCGACCGTCCCGTAGGCATCGGGAGCGACATGGCCGACGCAACTGACGCGCACCGCGCGCGGCAACGGCTGCGTCCATATGTCAGCGGTCTCGCGCTGCATTGGCTGGAGACCAATCCCGGCGCCCGTCATCGTGCCGTCCCCGGCTCGCTCGCCTTCGTCGACATCTCCGGCTTCACCGCGCTGACCGAAAAGCTCGCCACCAAGGGCAAAGTCGGCGCGGAGGAGATGAGCGACCTGCTCAACGCGGCGTTCGCCGACCTGCTCGAAGAGGCCTACTTCTACGGCGCCTCGCTGGTGAAGTGGGGCGGCGACGCCGTGCTGCTGCTGTTCGAAGGCGACGAGCATGCCGCGCTGGCCTGCCGTGCGGCGTACGAGATGCGGCGAGCGATGCGCACCATCGGTCGGCTGCGCACCTCTGTCGGCATGGTGCAGCTGCGGATGTCGGTCGGCATTCATTCCGGCACTTTCGACTTCTTCCTCAGCGGCCGGCGGCATCACGAACTGCTGGTAGCAGGACCCGCCGCCACGTTGACGGCGCGGATGGAGCAAGCCGCAGAGGCCGGTGAGATCGTCGTCAGTGCTGACACCGCCGACCGGCTGCCGTCCAGTTGTGTCGGTGCGGCCAAGGGAGACGGCTTCCTGCTCCGGACCCCGCCGCGTCCCGCGCCGCGGGCCCGCTGCTGGGTTCCCGCAGCGCAGCCGGCCGAGCCGGGGTCCTGCCTCGACCCAGCGATCCGCGACCAGTTGCTGACCGAAGTCGGTGACAGCGAGCACCGGCAGGTGGCCGTCGGCTTCCTGGAGGTCAGCGGCGTCGACGAGCTGCTGGCCCGCCAAGGCCCGGGTGCGGTGGCGAGTGCTTTGGACGACCTCATCGTCGTCGTGCAGGAGGAGTGCGCGCATCACAGCGTCAGCTTCTGGGAAACCGACATCTCCGCCGACGGGTTCAAAGTGATGCTCGTTGCCGGTGCACCACGCAGCAGCGGCCATGACGAGGAAGGGCTGCTCCGTGCGGCTCGGACGATCCTCGATCGCCACAAGGGTCCCGTTCGTCTGCGCATCGGCGTTAACTGCGGCCGCGTCTTCAGTGGTGGCTTCGGACCGCCATTCCGGCGTACGTGGTCGGTGAAGGGTGATGCGGTCAACCTCGCCGCGCGGGTCATGGGCAAAGCAGACGGCGAACAGTTGGTCGCGACCGAAGCCTTGCTGCGCCGCGTCAACTGCCGGGTCGAGGCCGAGCTGCTCCCGCCGTTCATGGTCAAGGGAAAGCGCCAGGCGGTGCGGGCCGCGAAGGTGAGCGCCGTCAGCGGCGATCGGGCCGTCGACACCTCGTTCGCGGGACCCTTCGTCGGCCGACGAACCGAGATGGACGCGCTGATGGCGGCGGCGCGCGCCGCGGCGACAGGACACGGTTCCGGGATCGCGGTGATCGGCGACCCCGGCATCGGCAAGAGCCGACTCGTCGACCATGCCTGCCGCCGACTGCCTGACACAGACGTTCTGCGCAGCTTCGCCAGCGCCTACGAATCGTCCACGCCGTACTTCGCGGTCCAGCGCCTGATGCGCGCCGCCATTCGGCTGGGCCCGGACGCCCCCGACGCCTACGTCGTAGGTCAACTGCGGCGGGTCGTGGACGAGAAGGCCCCACACCTTGCCGCTTGGCTCCCGCTGCTGGCGGTGCCCATGGGGCTGGACCTGCCCGACACACGGGAGACGGCAGAAGTTGCGGAGCAGTTCCGCCTGGCGCGCACCCAGTCCCTGGTCACCGAGTTGCTCGCGGCCGCCCTGGACTCGCCGACGGTTTTCGTTGTCGACGACATCCACGATGCCGATGATGCTTCCGTCGCGACACTGGCACGAATCGCGGCGGAGACCCCGAGTAGACCGTGGGTGCTCATCGTGGTGGGACGTGAACTGCCCGCCGCGCTGACGGATGTTGTGCGCGAGATCGCCGTGCCGCCGCTGTCGGATCAACACGCGACCGAACTCGCTCGGGAGACGCCGGGCGGAGCCGCCCTCGCGTCGCATGTCGTTCGGGCCCTCGTCGCCCGGGCCGAAGGCAACCCACTTTTCTTGCGCGAGTTGGTCATCGCAACGAGCGCGTCAACGGATGCTGAACTGCCGGGCTCCCTGGAGGAGTTGCTCGCGGCGCAGATCGACCGGCTCCCGCCCGGCCCACGCCGGCTGCTGAGAGCGGTGTCGGTGCTGGGAACCCGCTTCGAGGAGTCGATGGCGAGCGCAGTGCACGATGAGGCGCCCACGGCCGACGAGTGGCGGTCGCTCGAACACTTCCTGGTGCGGCACGCCGACGGGTCGAGGAGGTTCCGGACGACTCTGGCCCGCGACGCCGCCTACGAAGGGCTGCCCTATCGGCGCCGGGTCGAGCTGCATGGTCGCACCGCCCGTGATCTGGAAGACCGAGCACGGCTCGACGGCGACGATCGCGCCGAAGCGCTGTCGTTGCACTGCTTGGCCGCTCAGCGTTACGCCGATGCCTGGCGCTACTCCACGTTGGCCGGCGGCCGCGCGAAACGCATGTATGCGAACAACGAGGCGTTGACGTTCTACACCCGCGCTCGTACTGCGACCCGGCGGCTGCCGGACATCCCGGGCGGCGAAGTCGCCGAGCTGATGGAATGCATCGGCGACCTTCATGCGCGGTTGGCCGACCTCGAACCCGCGGTCGAGGCCTTCCGCGAGGCTCGTCGGCGCGCTCCGCTCGACGCTCGCTTGCTCCGTGCACGGGTGGCGATCAGCGCCGCCGTGGCGTCGACCCGGGCCGGTCATCCGGCTCGCACGATGCGCTGGTTCTCGGCCGCAGAGAAGGAAGTGGAACTCCTCGGCACCTCAGCAGCGGACCCTGCTGCCATCGAGCTCCGGGCTCGCATCGCCGTCGAGCGGGCGATGATCCGGGCGCGACAGGGACGCCATCGAGAGGCGTCGGAACTCTGTCGCCGGGCCCTGGAGTTGGCCGGCCAGGCAGGATCGCAGGCAATGACCGCCCGAGCTCTGCTCATCCTCGGCATCAACGACCAACTGGCCGGGGTGATGGCAGACGAGACGCGTTGGCTCGGGGCGCTCGAGCTGTTCGAGCAGTGTGAGGATCTGGCCAGCCAGGCGCGGGTCTGGAACAGCCTCGGGATCGACTCCTACTACAACGGTCAGTGGGACATCGCAGTAAGCCGCTACGAGCGCGCGCGAGAGGCGTTCCTGCGCGCGGGCGACGAGTGGAACGCGATGTCCGCCAGCTACAACATTGCGGAGATCCTGGTGGATCAAGGCAGGTTGGATGACGCTGAGCCGCTCGCGTCCGAAGCGCTCCGGGTATGGCGAGCGGCGCGCACGCCCTGGGACATCGGGTACGGCGCCGCGCTGATGGCCAGGCTGCAAGGCCGCCGCGGCAACTACGCAGCTGCGGGTGCGCTTGTCGAGGAGGCCGTTGCTGCCTACTCGGCCAGCGGCGAGCGGTTCGACACGTTGGACGCGGAGCTGCGAGGTGTGGAGCTCCTCGTGTTGCAGGGGGCGGCACACGACGCACTCGTCCGCCTCGACCACATCGAGCGCGAGTTGCGAGCAGCGCTGCGAGCTAGTACCGGCACGGCGGCCGCCAACGCGGAGGATGGCGATCTGCCGCCTAACCTGCCGCACACGATTCAGATCGTGCGCTGGCGCGCCTACGCGCTCGGACAGGTTGGCCGCGACCACGAGGCGCGAGAGCAGCTGTTGAAAGCACTCGACATGCTCAGCGATCGCAAGAGCTCGCTCGACGTGTTGATCGTGCTTGAAGCTCTCCTTTGGCTGGACTCCACCGCGGATGTCGGAGCGCGGTGTCGTGAGTCGGCCGCCCAACTTGGCATTGTCTGGTCGCCGTCTGTCCCGCGCAGCGCGCGCGCCCTGCCGACGTCAGTCAGCGTTCCAAGCCAGCGGACAGCGGTGGACGTTACCGAGGCCGACCCCCTATCGGCTCACTAGGCTGATCTTCGCGGCCACGACCAGTTTTCGTTGCGACACGCCGTAAAACTGGTCGCCGGCGCGAAGATCTGAGCCGCCCGGACGGACTCAGTAGGGCGTCGTTTTCGGGTCGCCCTGCGGCAGGGTGAACACCATGAACTCATTGGCCGCTTGCTTGTAGCGCTTCGAGATGCATGGCGCGACGTTGCCTGTGACGGAACAGTCGGGGAGCAGGCCCGCGGTCACAGTGACCCCGTTGTCGACCCTCGGGACTGAATGGCCGAATTTGTCGGTGAAACTCGTGGTGGTACCGCCCACGTCCAGACAGATGTCCATGAACGGCGTGCCGTTGTTGGGGATTGAGTTGACCAGGTCCTTCGTCAACTCAATCGTCACGGTCTTGGTGCGGTCGACGTTGAGCACGACCTCCGACCCGATCTGCGGTTCCGTTGACGTCGCCGGCTGACCGCAGGTACCGAAGTCATCCGGACCCGCGCCGTTGGGATAGACGTCCGCGGTCAGCGTGGCCGCGCTGGTTCCGGCGGCAGCGTCGATGTTGACGCTGGTGAACGGATCGGCGGGGTCGTTCGTCAGGCCACTGACGGCGCAGTCAGTCTTGCCGTTGGTCGAGCACACCTTGAGCAGCTGGTAGACGTGGAACGACGACGAGTAGCAGGGCCCACTTGTCGCACATTGCGTCGTCCCCGGTGCGCTCGCCACGAGCGTGTGGTCGTAGCCGTAACTCGTGTACTTGACGTCGTTGTTCGTTCCGCCGTCGACGGTGCTGGAGAAGGTCGCGACACCGTTGATGGTCTGGGCGGTGAACGTTGGCGCGGGTGTGGTCGGGTCAGCTCGCTTTGGATCTGTCGGCGTGTCACTGGCGGTCACCGTCAGCGGGTCCAGTGACGTGTCGACGTTGCCGCAGCCGTCGAGCACGGTCACCGTGGGCGACGGCGTCACAGCGTTGTTGACCTGGACGTCAGTGGGTTGGGTTGTCCAGGACAGATGGTCGCCGCCCGAGACCGGCGTGCTGACGTTGTTGGTGACGAAGTCGTTGCCGGTGCCGCTGAAGTCGTTGGACTGCTTGACCTCGAGTAGCCATGTGCCGGGGCAGACACCGGTGCTCGCGACACCGTTCACCGTCAGTGTCGCGGTTTTACCAGCGCCGACCCCAGATCCGGTCGGACCGTTCGTCGTGACGGTGATCGTGTTGACGGCCCCGCATGTGTTGGGGGTGGGCGTCGGCGACAGTGCAGGGGGAAGGTTGAAGGAGGCTGGTCCGGTCAGCATTGTGGAGCAGATGCTGATGCCACTCGGTACGTGCAGCTGGAACGAGCCGAAGGGCACCGCCTGCGGACCGCTGCTGGTGTTCGTGATCTGGAAGCTCAATGTGACGGCACCTGCCGACAGGTTCGCCGTCGCGCTACATGGGCCGGAATTCGCTGCGACGCATGCGAACGCCGTTTTGTGGCTGGCTGCGGCATTGCCAGTCGGGGCTATCAGGCCAAGGCCAGCGGTCGCGAGCAGTGCGGAAACGACGATGACACGGAAGGGGGAAGTTCGGCTCATCACAACTGCTCCTCGCGTTACGTCGTAGTCGCGGCTACCTCGGCGTCGCTCAGGCTGGGAACCCGCTGGTCGGGGATGGTGATGCGTCGGGACGGGTGCGTGCGCTGCAGTCGCATCGACATTCCGGAGACGAACGACGGCGAGAGTGTCGACTCGGTCAACGCTGACAGGAACGTGTCGCCGTCGATCTGATACAGCTTGCATGCCGTGACGGCTTTCACTGTTGCCGTGCGCGGCACGTGCTCGAGCAGGCCGATCTCGCCCGCGTAGGCAGGGGCTGCCATCGTGCGGATACGGCGAGCGCGCTGCCGTTCGCCGCGAGCGCTGACGGCGACCTCGCCTTCGGCGAGCACGTACAGAGCGTCGGCGGGGTCGCCCTCGCGGATGATGACGACGCCCGGCTCGACGATGCTCTCGGTGGCAGCGCGGGCCAGACGCTCGAGCACCGGGCGCGGCGCGGCGGCGAAGATGTCCAGCGACTCAAGCAACCGGATCCGCGGCGCCAACGCAGTGGTCTGTGCGGACGACAGGTTGTCGAGTGAGGACAACCGCGGGAACGCGAGTACGGCGAAGGCCGGAACAACGAGGGCGTCGAGCGCGATCGTCATGTTGAGACTGGTGGTGTTGAGCAGGATCGGCGTGATGAACGCGCCGAGCGCGAGGCCACCGATGCACAGCGCCCAGAAGACGCCGAACACCCGGCTGATCAGCTCCGGCGCGAGCGAACGCTGCAAGGCCGTCATCGCGATCACGTCGACGAGCAGGGTCGCAACGCCGCGGATCATCTCCAAGGCGAAAGCGACCGCGGGCGTGTGCACCCAGACCAGGGCGAGTGTCGGCAGGGTGAAGACGATCATTCCGAGCGTCATGACGGCGGAAAGGCGCGGCAGGGCTGCGACCCGGTTCACGAAGGCTGTTGCGATCACACCGCCAACGCCGAGTGCGACGAGCAGGTAGCCGTAGCCTTCCGCTCCCGTGCCCAGCTTGTCCTTGCTCAGGTAGACGAACAGCACGGTGTCCACGCCGTACAGAAACGTCGTGAAGAACGGGAACGAGACGAGCAGCATCGCCGTCGATGAGCCGACGATCGCGCGAATGCCGACGGCAACCTGACGCAAGGGTCCGCCGTCGGCGGTGACGTCGGTCGGGGTGCTGCGGGCGTGGAGGCGCGATACGAGGATCGCCGAGATGACGAAGGTCACCGCGTCGATGCCCGTCACCATGGCCGGGCTGCCAAGCGCCAAGACGATGGCACCGATGCCGGGTCCGGCGATGATGGCGACGTTGTTGATGCCCTCCGTGACGGCATTGCCGGCGGCCAGGTCGTCCTCGCCTAGCAGCTGCGGAAGCATCGCCGCGGTCGACGGGTCGTAGACGGAGCCGGAGATCGTGATGAACGCGGCGATCGCGATGACCGACCACGCCGGACCGTTGCTGGCCATGGCGACAGTCATGCCGACCATCAACGCGCATCGCAGCAGATCGGACGTCACCATCACATGGATGCGCTCGAACCGTTCAGCGATGACACCGCCGTACGGCGACGCCAGGAACCGCGGGATCATTCGTCCCAAGGTGGCGGCTGAGACCCATGCGGCGGAATGCGTGTGTTGGTAGACGTAGACGACAAGGGCGACGTTGTAGGCCCAGTCGCCCATTGCGGATTGGGTCAGTGCTCCGGCGAGCAGCCGGAAGTCACGGTTGCGAAGCGCGCTGCGGAACGATGGTCCGTCGGCCACTAGGTGCCTTCCGCTGGGTCCTGTGGCAGCGAGTCTCGTTCAGTTCACTGACCGTCGGCGAGGTCAGAAGTGACCATGTGGTGTGGTCAATGCTGATCAAGTGGCACTTGAGATGCCGTCAGCGATGATGCGCGGAGATGAAGCGACATCCCCTCCGCAGCCGCGAACACGCTCGGTAGCAGGCCGCGCGCATCGCGCACGATGACGTCGATTTCCGCGTCGGTCCGGTCCGGCGAGTGGTGGAACAGCGCCAATTGGCCGACGTGCGCAGCCTTGGCAAGCGAGACGGCGTATTCGACGGCGGCGTGGCCCAGATAAGCGACCTGCGGGAACTCGGCCGCCCGGAACTGCGCATCGTGGATGAGAAGGTCCGCGCCGTCGGCGAGCTCGAGCGCGGCGTCGTGCAGCTCACCGAGACCGTCGGCACCGTCGCCGAGCCCGAGCGGAGCATGGTCGGAGAAATAGGCGAGCGTCGTCGACCCGTCCGTGACCCGAAAGCCAAAGGTCTGGCCGCCCTTGTGCGGGATCTCCCGGCAGAGCACGTCGAAGCCCTCGTAGTCGTGCCAACCGGCCTGCATGGCGGTGAAGCTCCACCCCGGCCCGAGCTGTTCCGGCTCGATCGGGAAATGTGGCGGTGACACGCCTCGCGCCAGCGTGCCGACCGGGTCTCCGTCCGGCGCTGGGAGAACCACCGAGACCCGAGCACCCTTCATGCCGCCGGCGCGGAAGAACGGCAGTCCGTGCACGTGGTCCCAGTGCAGGTGGCCGAGCAGGATCGTTCCGTCGTACGGCCGGTGGTGCAGCAGGTCGGTGACGCGACGCAGCCCGGTGCCGGCGTCGAGCACGAGATGGGGCACCCCGCCGTCGTGAGCGAGGGCAACGGACGAGGTGTGGCCGCCGTACTGGACAAACGGCAGGCCGGGCGCGGGCGTGGAGCCCCGCACTCCGCAGAAGTGAACATCCATGCCGGCTCCCTGGGCGATCTTGCGCCGAGCGGAGAGTGGCACAGAGGGCGACGCGCCGTCCGCCGATCGACGCAAGAGGGGTTCGACGGATGCCCGCCGCTAGCATCGGTGGATGGCGGCGGAGCCCTTCGACACCGTTCTCGTCGTTGACTTCGGGGCGCAGTACGCGCAACTGATCGCCCGCCGGGTTCGCGAATGCCGGGTGTTCTCGGAGATCGTCCCGTCGTCGCTGCCGGTCGAGCAGATGCTGGCCAAGCGGCCGAAGGCGATCATCCTGTCCGGCGGGCCGTCGTCGGTTTATGCCGACGGTGCGCCGCAGGTGGACGCCGCACTGTTCGAGACCGGCGTGCCGGCGTTCGGCATCTGTTACGGGTTCCAGGCGATGGCGCGGGCGCTCGGCGCCGAGGTACGCCGGACCGGGCTGTCGGAGTTCGGCGAGACCGCGTTGCAGGTGATCGAGCCGCGGTCGGTGTTGTTCACCGGGCTGCCGACCGAGCAGACGGTGTGGATGTCGCACGGCGACGCGGTGTGGACGGCACCCGAGGGCTTTGTCGTCACCGCCGAGTCGCAGGGCGCCAAGGTCGCTGCCTTCGAGGCCCCGGCGCGGGGGCTTGCGGGCGTTCAGTTCCATCCGGAGGTCGTGCACACGCCGCACGGTCAGAAGGTGCTCGAGCACTTCTTGTTCGACATCGCCGGCTGCCGACCGACCTGGACGATGGTCAACATCGTCGACGAGCAGGTCGAGCGCGTCCGCGCGCAGATCGGTGGCAAGCGGGCGATCTGCGGACTGTCCGGCGGTGTCGACAGTGCCGTCGCCGCGGCGGTTGTGCAACGCGCGATCGGCGACCGCCTGACGTGCGTCTTCGTCGACCACGGTCTGCTGCGCAAAGGTGAAGCCGAGCAGGTCGAAAGCGACTTCGTCGCGTCCACCGGAGTGCGCCTGAAAGTGGTCGAAGCCGCAGATCGTTTCCTCGCCGCACTCACGGGCGTCACCGACCCGGAGGACAAGCGCAAGGCGATCGGCCGCGAGTTCATCCGCGTCTTCGAGCAGGCTGCTCGCGACGTCGTCGCGGAGTCAGAAGCGCACGGCGAGTCAGTGGAGTTCCTTGTCCAAGGCACGCTCTACCCCGACGTCGTTGAGTCCGGCGGCGGCGAGGGCGCGGCCAACATCAAGTCGCACCACAACGTTGGCGGTCTACCGGACGACTTGCAGTTCGCGCTCGTCGAACCGTTGCGCACGTTGTTCAAAGACGAGGTACGCCGGGTCGGGGCCGAACTCGGCCTTCCGCCGGAGATCGTCTGGCGGCAACCGTTCCCCGGGCCGGGACTGGCCATTCGCGTCGTCGGCGAGGTCACGGCGGACCGGCTCGCGGTCCTGCGCGAGGCCGACGCGATCGCGAGGGAGGAACTGACCGCGGCCGGCCTGGACCGCGACATCTGGCAGTGCCCGGTCGTGCTGCTCGCCGACGTCCGCTCGGTCGGCGTGCAGGGCGACGGGCGCACCTACGGGCACCCTGTTGTGCTCCGCCCCGTCTCTAGCGAGGACGCAATGACGGCCGACTGGGCCCGGGTTCCGTACGACGTGCTCGCCCGTATCTCCACGCGCATCACCAACGAAGTGCGTGAAATCAACCGTGTCGTGCTCGACGTGACGAGTAAGCCCCCCGGCACGATCGAGTGGGAATAGCCACCGGCGCCGACACGCCGTGACGCGCCGGGCTCTTTCTGGCTTCACCTTGGCCTCGTCCCGTCGGCGCGGTAGCGTTCGCGACGGAGGCCAAGCAGCGGCTACTCCGCCCGACCCTGTCGGAGGGTGGCCTCATCATGTTCCTCGTCAGCCCAGATTTCGCGCGCGCAGAATTGTCGCCGATGCTTTCGCAAGCGCAGGCCTGCCTGGACGCGGCGTGTGACGGGTCGGATGCGCTCCCGGACGGGGTCGTCGATGACCTGCTCGCAGCGAGGCTGCTGGTGTCGACCGCGCTGGTCATGATCGGGGAGACCATGAGACCGGTGGTCGACTAGCCCGGCTAGGCCGTTGCGACCGGCTCCCCGTCGAACACGCCTGGCAACAGCGCGCGGTCGAACGTGCTACCCAGCGGCGGGCACGCCTCGAGGGAGTGCGTCGGACCGACCGGCTCCGGCGCAGGATCCGGAGTGCCGGTGCCGCCGTCGCCGCGACCGGTGAAGCGATCGGCGATGTAGCGCCCGAGCGACAAGCCGAGCGCGAGGATGAGGACGTAGGCCACGGCCACGCCAGTCCAGAACGTCATCGCGCTCCTCCGCTCCCGGTCTGTTCTAGTCATCGGTATCTCTACCCATGACCCTGAGGAACTAGTTACCACTGCGGAGCGCAGGCTCGCATCATCCGGTCTAGGCGGCAATCGGCCGGCGCAGCGCGTGCCGGGCCCGCTCGACGGCGAGGCAGCGGTCCTCGACGTACAACAGCCCGGCCGCCTCGGCCAGCTCACGGGCCTCGGCGGAGACGATGCCGAGCTGCAGCCAGATCGCCTTCGCGCCGACGGCGATCGCTTGCCGGGCGACGTCCGCTGCCTGTGCCGACGGTCGGAACACGTTGACGAAATCCACCTGTTCCGGCACATCGGCGAGCGTCCGGTAGACCCGTTCGCCGAGCAGCTCGTCGGCGTGCGGGTTGACCGGGATGATCCGCCACCCGTAGGCCTGCATGGCCGCAGGCACGGAATGCGCGGATTTCACTGGGTCCGCGGACAGGCCGACCACGGTGATGGTGTCGAAGTCGGTGAGGAGGCGGAGGGTCAGTTCGCTCGTCGGGTCCACGGCCACACTGTTCCCCATGGGCGAGGAGGCTGCACTCGCGGCCCTGGACAAATCAGGCATCGGCTACCGGGTGATCCGGCATGGACCGGTGCGGAGTCTCGCCGAGGCGGCGATCGCCCGCGGCGTTACCCCGGCGGCGGTGGTGAAGACTCTCGTCGTACGACGGGGCGAAGACGACTATCTTTTCGTCCTCGTGCCCGGAGACCGGACGATCTCCTGGCCCAAGTTGCGCGCGGTGGTCGGCGAGCGGCGGCTGTCGCTGCCCGACGCGGAGCGGGCGCGGGCGGCAACCGGCTACGAGCGCGGGACCATCACCCCGTTCGGTTCGACCACGCCCTGGCCAGTGTTCGCCGACGAGCGGATCACAGGCGACATCACCCTCGGCGGTGGCGCGCACGGTGTGGCGGTCGGGCTCGACGCGGGCGCCGCGCTGCAGGCACTCGGCGCGACCGTTGCCGACGTCACCGATCCCGAGGGCTAGGGGAAGATCACGGTCCGCTGTCCGTCGAGCAGGACGCGCTGCTCGAGATGCCAGCGGACCGCCCGGGCCAGCGCAACACACTCCAGATCGCGGCCGACCGCGGCAAGGTTGCCGGGCTCGTGCGCGTGGCCGACTCGTGCGACCTCTTGCTCGATGATCGGGCCTTCGTCGAGGTCGGCGGTGACGTAGTGGGCGGTGGCGCCGATCAGCTTCACACCGTGGACGTAGGCCTGCTCATAGGGCCGGCCGCCGCGAAAGCTCGGCAAGAACGAGTGATGGATGTTGATGATCCGTCCCGGCAGCTCGGCGCAGAACGACGGTGACAGCACCTGCATGTAGCGGGCGAGCACGACCAGTTCGATGCCCAGTTGATCGACGAGCCCGAGGATCTGCGCTTCCTGGTCACTGCGGGTTTCGGGGGCGACCGGCAGGTGGTGAAACGGGACGTCGTACGGCGATGTCAGCGGCGCGAGATCCGAGTGGTTGGACGCGACCGCGGTGATCTCACATGGCAGGTAGCCGCTGCGCCAGCGGTAGAGCAGGTCGTTGAGGCAATGCCCCTCGCGTGACACGAGGACGAGCACGCGTGGGCGGTCGTCGCTCGGGTGCAGCTGCCAGTCCATGCCGAACCCGGCCGCGGTCTCGACGAAAGCCGCCTCGAGCGCGTCTTGGCCGAGCGGCGAGGCGAAGTGGATGCGCAGAAAGAAGCGCTGGCTCCGCGGACTTCCGTATTGCTGCGCATCGAGGATGTTGCAGTCGCGCTGCGCGAGAAAGCCCGACACCGCATGCACGATGCCGGGCCGGTCTGGACACGCCAGGGTGAGGACGAAATCTTGCACGTCCTCACCCTGGCATGGTTGTTCGCCGAACTTATGCGCGCTTCACAGCAGCAATGTCGAACTCGAGCTTGACCTTCTCGCTCACCAGGACGCCGCCCTTGTCGAGCGCGACGTTCCAGGCGAGGTCCCAGTCGCGACGGTTGACCGTCGCCTTGCCCTCGAAGCCGGCGCGGTAGCCGCCCCACGGGTCCGTCGAGGTGCCGGTGAGCTCCCATTCGACGGACACGGGGTTGGTCTTGCCGTTGATGGTGAGGTCGCCGATCAGCGTGTAGACGTCGTCGTCCACCTTCTCCACCTTCGTGCTCTGGAAGGTGATCGTCGGGTGGTTCTCGATGTCGAAGAAGTCCGGGGTGCGCAGGTGCGCATCGCGGTCGGCGTTGCCGGTGTCGACACTCGCGACGTCGATTTCGACCTTGGCCCAGCTGTTCTCCGGCTGGGCTTCGTCGAGGTAGACCTCGCCGCTGTAGACCTTGAAACCGCCGCGCACGGTGGCGACCATCGCGTGCTTCGCCGCGAAGCCGAGACGGCTGTGCGAGGCGTCGATGTCGTAGGTGCCGGTCAGGGTCTGGGTGCCGGTCTCGGTGGCGCTGGTGGTCATGATTACCTCCGCTAATTGTTGTCGCCGCAACTGTTGCAACCGACATTACCTCTAAGAAGGTTGCGGGCGCAAGTATTCCCGGGTAGAATTTTTTCGTGACCACGACCGGGACGCTGCCGCTCACGGCGGCCGAGATGTCGGCGTGGCATGCCTTCATCCGGGCGCATGCGCGTGTCGTCCGGCTGCTCGAGGCCGAGCTGGAGGCCGAGCAGCAGCTGAGCCTGCCGGCATACGAAGTGCTCGCGCACCTCACCGAGGCACCGGAGAACCGGCTGCGGATGAGCGACCTCGCGGCCGTGTCCGTCGTGACGCCCAGTGGGCTGACACGGGTCGTCGACCGGCTGGTCCGTGAGGGTCTGGTCGAGCGACAACGCTGTGCCACCGACGCGCGCGTGGTCTACGCGGCGGTCACCGAGGCTGGGCAGGAGCGCGTCCGCGCGGCCTATCCGACGCACCTACGCGGCGTCCGGCAGCACCTCATCGACCGGCTGGCACCCGAGCAGCTGGCCGCGGTGCGCGGGGCGCTCGAGCCGTTGACGGCCGACTGCCCCGGCACCGCCAGCAATCCCGGCACCCCCGGCACCCCCAGCGCGTGACCGCCCTCATCAGGCCGGCGCGCACCTGCGACGTCGTGGAGATCCGACGCCTGGTCGACACCTATGCCCCGCGCGGCATCCTGCTCGACAAGCCCACCGTCACGCTCTACGAGGATGTGCAGGAGTTCGTGGTCGCGGCGGAACCGTCCGGGCGCATCGTCGGGTGTGGCGCGATGCACGTGATGTGGGAGGACCTCGGCGAGGTCCGGACGCTTGCGGTGGATCCGTCAGTGCGCGGGCAGGGCGTGGGCCATGTTTTGCTCGAACGGTTGCTGCAACGCGCCCGCGACGTCGGCGTACGACGGCTGTTCTGCTTGACCTTCGAGGTCGACTTCTTCGCCCGGCACGGTTTTCAGGAACTCGACGGCGCGCCGGTCGAGCCCCATGTCTACGAGGAGCTGCTGCGCTCCTATGACGAAGGTGTTGCGGAGTTCCTCGGGCTCGAGCACGTGAAGCCCAACATCCTCGGCAACACCCGCATGGTCCTCACGCTGTAGCCCACCTCGCCGAGATCAGCAGCCGCATGCCGAAACTCATGCGGTGCTGAAGACCCAGAACGCCTCGGCGAGACGGCCGGCCGGCAGCCCGGCGTAGGTCGCGTTGCCGCCGTTCCACCCGCGCATCATGCCGTCGAGCATCTCTGGGTGCTCGTGCTGACTCGCATGTGCTCGCAGCGCGGCGATTTTGCGTTCCCAGACGTCGGTCACGTCGACGTAGCGGTTGTTGTTCTCATATCCGGAGACCCATGTCTCCGCGACCTTCCACGCCTCGAGGTCGGCGAGATCGGCGTAGGCAAAGGGATTTCGCGCGTCCGGATAGATCGCGCACAACGTCGCCTCACCGGCCGCCATGTGGTCCGGGTGTGCTGCCGGGATGCGGAGCATGTTGCGTTGCGGGCTCTGACAGACGACCCGCTGCGGGCGCACCTCGCGGATCACCCGGGCGATGTCGCGGCGCAGGTCGAAGCTCACTTCGAGCCGGCCGTCCGGATAGCCGAGGAAACGCACGTCGTTGACGCCGACCTCCTTCGCCGCGGCGGTCTGCTCCGCGCGACGGATCGACCCGATCTCGCTTCGCGGCACGGTCGGATCGAAACCGCCGGCGTCACCGTCGGTGATGATGCAGTAGGTGACCTCCACGCCCGCGTCGGTCCACAGCGCGACGCTGCCGGCCGCGCCGAAGTCGACGTCGTCGGGATGGGCCATCACAGCAAGCGCGCGTTCGACCTCAGCCATGTCGGCGACAACCCTCAGACGACTGCACTGATTCCGCCGTCGACGGGGATCACCGCGCCGTTGACGTAGGACCCCGCGCGGCTGGCCAGGAACACCGTGACGCCGGCCATGTCGTCGGGGCGGCCGATCCGGCCGAGCGGGTTTCCCTTCTCGATCGCGCCCCGTGCAGCGGGATTGTCGAGCGCGAACGCCATCATCTTCGACGGGAATGGTCCGGGCGCAATGGCGTTGACGGTGATCCGTTTCGCTGCGAGCTCACGAGCCAGCACCCGGGTCAGGTGGTGGATGCCCGCCTTGCTCGCGGAATAGGGGTAGTGCGGCATCGGGTTCACGTGCAACCCGTCGATGCTGCCGACGTTGATGACACGCGCCGGGTCGTCGTCGCTGGCCGCTTTCTCGAGCAGCGGCAGAAACGCCTGCGTCAGGAAGAACGGCCCCTTGACGTTGGTGTCCATGACCTTGTCCCAGGCGTCCTCAGTGAACTCCGCGAGCGGCGTGCCCCAGGTCGCGCCCGC
>Ga0207705_10000604_pt1 | contig 30093 bp, 16 predicted proteins | sample KBSC13metaG_FD_184314 | JGI IMG/M metagenome (GOLD analysis project Ga0207705, IMG submission 184314) | Corn rhizosphere microbial communities from Kellogg Biological Station, Michigan, USA - KBS C1-3 metaG (SPAdes) (version 2) | ecosystem: Host-associated > Plants > Roots > Rhizosphere > Soil ... | reverse complement strand
GGATCGCCATTCCCAGTCGATCGCCCCTCTCTCGATAGCAGTCCAGTCCTTCCTTCAAGCGCGCTTCCGCTTCGGCATAATCGCCGCAAAAGTAGGCGTGTCTCCCCTCGATCCCCAGCAAGAACGCGCGTATGCGTTGCGCGGAACGTCCCTTCCGGAGCAGGCTCTCCAGGCGCCCGGTATCGTCGATGAAATCCATGCCGAGCAGAAGCAGGATCGGATCGGCGAGCGGAAGCATAGCGGTCACCAGGAGAGATTCCGTCGGTAGGGAAGCGCCCAGTGTCGCGGCCTCTGCGCAGCGCTCCTGAACCTCCGACTTCCTACCCAACAGGCGCGCAATGATCGCGCCCGCCACGCAGGCTCTGGCACGCCAGACGGGAGCAGCCGAGGTGCAGGAGGCGAGCATACGCGTGATCTGAACCTCGGCTTCGTTGAGTTTGCTGGTTCGCTGCCAAAAAGCGCCGAGTGCGGAGACCAGGCGTAAACCCTCTTCCCGGCCTTGCAGCGTGTCCAGAGCGGCGAGAAAATTCCGCTGCTCCGCGCGCAGGGTTTCGCTATTTTGCCACGCGGCGCGCTCGGCGTGTTCTGCCAGCGCCAGATAGTACGCCGCATGTCTCTGGGCGGCCTGTTCGCGCTCCCGCGCCGCGACCCGCTTTTCCAGATAGGCCCGAATCGGCTCCAGAAGACGAAAACGCACCTCCCCACCCTGCTCTTCCGTCAGGATCAGGGAGCGCTCTCGCAGCGCGGCAAGCCGTTCCAGGGTTTTGCCTGACCGGGAGACCGCCTCGGCCGCTTCCAGACTCCAGCTTCCTCGAAATACGACCAGACGCGCCCAGAAGAGTCGCAAGGCGGGATCCAACAGTTGCCAACTCCAGTCTATCGCCGCCTGCAAGGAGGAGTGTCGGGCAGAGACCTCAGAGACAGAGAGAGAGGGCAGTGTCTCCCCGATCTCCATCCGAGCGGCCATCTGTGTAAGCGTGAGCAGCGATGCCCATCCGGCCACCAGATCGATCCCCAGCGGCAGTCCATCCAGATGCCTGCAGATCGCCGCACAGTCCTGCGCATTGGTGGCCGTGATCTCGAAATCCGGCTGGACTGCCCGCGCGCGATCCAGAAACATCTGCACGCTTTCGCTGGCCAGGATCGCTTCGGGCGTGTTCTCCTCCTCCGCCGGAGTCTGCAGCGGCAAGACCGGGATCTCCCGCTCGCCGGGCAGCCCGAGCCGATGCCGGGACGTGACTAAAAAACGCGCGGTTTCCACCTGAAGCAGGCGCGCAAGCGTCTGCTTCGCGGAGGAGGCCAGATGTTCGAAATTGTCCAGGATCAGCAGCGTTGGAAAGGCATGCAGCACTGCCAGCACCTGTTGGAGAGGTTCCGTGTTGGGGGCGGCGGGCAGACTCAACACTTCTGCGATCCGCTCCGGCACCGACGCCTCCGGCTTCAGGTCGGCGAGCGGCACGAACACGATACGACGCTCCTGCCGGGAGGACTGCGCGCGCCCAGCCTCCAGCGCCAGTCGCGTTTTGCCGATCCCTCCGCTTCCCGTAAGCGTTACCAGGCGCGCATGGCCGCGGTCCGCCTCCGTGTTGGAAAGAGTCTGCCGCAGAAGGGCAAGCTCCTTCCGGCGTCCAAAGAAGCGTGTCGTCGAACAGGGCAGTTGTTCCGTGTGGAGGAAAGGTTTGTTGGGAGTATCTGCGGCGTCCGATGCGCTGACCGCAGGCGCTTTCGAGGTTGACAGAGGTCCGATAGAGGCAGGCAGATCGCTGACGACGGAATCCGGGCGCAGGGTCTCCAGCAGAGCGCAGGTCGCTTCCGAGGGCGCCATGCCCAGCGCTTCCCAGAGGCGTTGCTCCAACTGTCGGAACCAGCGCAGCGCCTCCGTCCTTCGTCCCATCGCCAGGGAGAGGGTGATCAAGTCGTGGTAGGCCTGTTCGCACAGCGGGTTGGTCGTCACCGCGCGATGGGCATAGGCGAGCGCCTCCTCCCTCTGCCCCGCTTCGCGCAGCAGAGCGACGAGCTGGCGAAGCGCCTTCAGATAGTTCTCTGCGAGCCTCTCCTGTTCCGGCAGGACCCACTCCTCGTAGTAATCGGGTAGAAGCCCCGCGCCATAGAGATCCACCCCGCAGCGCAAGAAGCTCTGTCTGGCGGCAGGTTCCACAGCGCGGTCGGCGGACTGCAGCGTCTGTTCGAACCGCATCACGTCCGTCTGAACGGCCTCCACCTTCAGCCGAACCGTGCCCGAATTCGCCTCCAGCACGGCGCCGCGTACGACAGGCGCAGGCTCCAGATGTCGCCGCAAGAACGAGAGTTCCGTGCGCAGGTTCAAGCGGGCGGCCGCAGGTTCCGAATAGGGCCAGAACATCTCCGCCAGCGTCTCACGCGTATGGCAGCGCCCGGAGTAGTAGGCAAGGTAGGCCAGCAGAGAGCCGGTCTTGCGCGTCCGCAGCCGCGCCAGGGTTCCTGCACTCCCGGTGACTTTCAATGCGCCCAGAAGCTCGATGTGCCAGAGTGGTTCCATACCGCCCGCCTCCGCTGCTGTTTCTCCTTCACTGTTCCACTATTCGCGCCGTTTCGATTCATTTCCTCCGGCCTGCAACGTTTCTGCAACGCTGCCTGCGTATAATGGATCCGTTTCCAGGTTCGACTTCCATCTCTCCTGGGTTCTTTTCATGACAGTCGCTCTGGAAGCGCGTGATTCGACCGGTGACCTCTCCGATGCGTCTGAAATCGGAGCGCCCAATTTCAGGAATTTATAGGATCTATGCAAGGAGACGCGTATGTACCGAATTCCGGCTTTCTCTCTGTTTTTTTTGGTTCTGTTCGGATCGCTCCTGATGGCGGGGTGTGGAGGCGGTGGAAGTTCCCCGTCCGGTGGCGGAAGCGCAGGCGCTCTCACCGAAACGCAGCGCGGCGCGGTGATGGACGCCATTGCCAAAAAGATCGGCTCTCTCCCCTCGGCAACGCTGCTCAACAAAGAGGCGACGGCACAGGAGATGTTGAAGTACTTGAAAACTCTTCCCGAGATCACCCAGGCCGGTATCTCGGACGACCAGAGCATCTGGGGAGTCTTCCGCGACGATATGCCCTTTATCCTCATCAACAATGAAAGCCGCCCCGCCGGCGCCGGCGCGGCGCTTTCGGCGCCCCGCAGTTCCCTCTCCGCGCCGTCCCGATCCGCTCCCGAACTGCCGGCCGGCAAACAGGCGCGCCTCTTCCATATGTTCGGAAGCGTGGATATCTTAACGAGTGATCCCCGAGATACCCTCGTACACATTTTGAACGATGCCGGCTATACGCCCACGAAAGAGTTCGGGAGTCTGACCGATTTCCGCACGGTCCGTGACGCCGGACAGGGAGATGCTGTTTTTTATACCGGCACGCACGCAGGAGTGGGAGGCTGGCTTATCGGCGGTTCGGCGAGTACGCATTTTGCGCTCTGGACGAATGAGGTCGCCAAAGGTCTCAAGGATAAGTTTGTCCAGTATACCGATCCGCTCACCGCGAAGGACAGATTGGCCCCGTCTCCGCTCAATCCCCGTATTGTCCTGCTGAACGCCGATATCAGCAGCTATCGCTTCAGTTTCAAAATTCCTCCGGACATCGTCACGGTGGGGGAGTGGCACTGGGGAATCACAGGCGAGTTCGTCAAGCAGTACATGAGTTTCAGTAAAAACTCCTTCTGGTACAATGGGGCCTGTTCCGGCTTTAACGCGGAGTTCGCGAGCGCCTGCTTCAGCAAAGGACTCTCCCTCTATTCCGGATGGGACAATGAGGTCAACCGGATCGCATCGAGCAATTCGGGCCTCTTCCTTTTCGACCGGATGGCAGGGGCGAACAATGAAATCACGCAAGGCCTCGATTTGCCAAAGGAGGTCCCGCCGCAGCGTCCCTTCGATTGGGTGAGCGTACTACAGGATATGCAGAGGCGTGGCCTCGCCGCTTCTCCCGACTCGCCTTCGGCGATCCTCCATATTCAGCCGAATCCGGACGCGAATCAGGCGAACTTCGGCGAACTCGCTCCCTCCATCGCCTCGCTCTCAGTCACGAACAACCAGACGCAGCTCCATATCAACGGTACGTTTGGAACCACACCGGGCAAAGTCACGATCAACGGACAGGACGTTGGTCTGCAATCGCCGTGGGATCCCAACTCCCTCGTCTGCACCTTGCCGCCGGGAGAGGAGAGCGGCGGCAAAGGCGATGTCGTGGTGGAGGTGAACGGGCATAAGAGCAACTCCGTGCCGCTCACCGCCTGGAAAGTCACCCTCCATGCCGATGTTCAGTCGACGTTCTCCGGCACCGTCGTCATCGATCCCACCGATGGCATCGGTAAGGAACTGGACGCAGACCTGGGAGGCTCTTTCAACACGAGCGGAAATATGACGGTCTGGATACGCGCGGATATACACGGCTTCCGCACACGGCCCGGCTTAGCGCCGCTCACGCCCGGCGCCCAGACCTTTACCCTGGCGAACAGCCTTACCCCGACCAAAAACATAAGACTGACCAGTTGGAATGGAAGCGGCACGAAGACCGAGGCCTTCCACTTGCTCGGTGACCCGCCTCGGGGCCAACCGGATACGACCACGCTCGCCTCCAAAGGAGGAGGAACGGTTCTTTTTGACGGCAGTGATCCCACACACGGTAAGCTGGACACCGCCAGCGTGACCCTCGATGCCCAGACGCACTCCATGCAGCTCTACGTCGGAGCGTACGGCGCGGACCTGTTCGAGGCCACCGTGACGAGAAATCAGGGGGGCATGACGACGACGACAACGGAGGATGCAGGAGGCCTCATTTTCCATCCGGACAACACCGCGAACGGGGTCGTCCCGTTCCATATCACTCTGGATAACGACTTCAACATTCAGGGCGGCACGCAAAGCGGGACCAGTTCGGCTCAGGGCGTCTCCACGATCAGCACCTTCTCCTGGTCCGGCCAGGTTTTCAACGCGCCGACGGACAGTACGAGCCGGAGCGCGCAGGTGCGTACAACGCGAAGCGCTCCTGCCGGGAAGACGGCGGGCGGACGAACCCGATAGCCGCCTCGCTCCTGAACGTCTATAGGGAGCGATACAAGGAGAGGATTATGTTCCGAAATCTGGCTTTGCCCCTGGTTCTGCTTGTTCTATGGGGGGCGTTAATAACGACCGGATGCGGGGGCGGCAAGAGCGCCGCGACAGGCGGCGGAGGCGGTGGGGCGATCACAGACGCGCAGCGTATGGCCGTGCTGGATGCCGTGCAGCAAAGGTTCCCCACCCTGGAAGGCGATCCGCCCGCCGTCCGGCAGGCCGTCAAGAGTTTCCTGGTCGGTCTCCCTCAGATCGAAGCCGCCGATGTCGATGAGGATTCGGGATGTGTCTGGGCGCGCTTCACCGACCATATCCCCCTGATCGTGGTGAACAATCGACAGGCCGCCGCCACCGTGCAATCCTCCCGAAGCGGAGCGGCCTCTCCCTCCTCAGGCACGCGGGCCAGCGAGCTTCCGGGCAACACGCAGATACGGATACTGAATGCTATGGGAACGAGTTTCGTATCCTCTGCCAACACCGTCCGCGGCTGGCTGATCGGGAACGGATACTCCTCGGCCACCTCCGACGCATCGCTGGATGCCCTGCGCTCGGTCTCCGGCGACGGCGTGTTCTACCTGGACGCGCATGGCGGCGTCGGCCAACTCCTGGATCACACGCGGTCCTTCGCCATATGGACCGCCACCCGAGCCACAATAGATCAGTACAAGGCCCTGCAAGCCAGCCAGGACATCAATGCCGCCAATCCGAGAGTCGTCTTGATGTATGCGGACCATAACGGCGGCATGGCGGAGTGGCATTTCGGCATCACACACGCCTTTGTGGACCGCTACATGAGTTTTGGCCCGAACAGTCTGGTCTTCTTCAACACCTGCCTGAGCAACGGCTCCATCGCTCAGTTGTTTCAGGACACCTGTCTTGCGAAAGGCGCTTCGGTCTATGCAGGCTGGACCCGGTCCGTCAAGGATCCGGACGCCAATAAGGCCGCGCAGTTCCTTTTTGACCGGCTTGCCGGTGTCAATAAGCCCTCGGTTGTTCCGACAGAGACGCCGCCTCAGCGCGCGTTCAACTGGCAGGCCGTCTATGCCGACATGCAGAGTCGCGGCTACGATACCTCTACCGACAAGTCGCCCGGAGACTGCAAGCTGATCTTCACTCCCAATCCCAACGAGGGCAAAGGGGATTTCAGCCTGCTTGCCCCCAGCATCAGCTCGCTGTTCGTCACGAACTACCAGACGCAGCTCCGCATATTCGGCATTTTCGGGAGCAAGCCAGGAAAAGTCACGATCGGCGGGCAGGATGCCGCCTTGCTGTCGTCGTGGAGTTCCACCAGCCTGACATGCACCTTACCACCGGGCGATCAAGCCGGCGGCAGCGGCGATGTGGTGGTGGAGGTGGACGGGCATAAAAGTAACGCCGTGCCGCTCACGATGTGGAAAATCACGATCCACGCCGTCGATAAGGTCACCCAATCCGGCACCATCGTCCTCCAGCCTGCGGACACCTTCGGCAAAGAGATCGATGCCGACCTGGGCGGCTCCACCACGGTCAGCGGGGATATGGTGGTCTGGATACGGGCGGATGTGCACGGCTCTCGTGCAACGCCCGGCGCCGCGCCGCAGATCTCCTCCGCCCAGGACCCTGCGCTGGTGAGCAGCATTCTCCCGACGCAGAATGTGAGACTGATCCATTGGGACGCGAGCGGCGCCACGACCGCAGATCTGCACAATCCCGGCGAAGCGGTCTTTGAACACAGGACCCTCACGCTCGCGCCCACCGGGTCGCCCCCGGTCCTCTTCGACGGCAGTGACCCCACACGCGCGCGTCGGGAAGCCGCAAGCGCGAGCATCGATGCCCTGGCGCATACCATACAACTCTATGTCGGGCCGTATGGCACGGGCCTGTACCAGACGACGGTGGTCAGCGACAAAACAGGCACATCCCTTCAGGATGGCGGCGGCATCTCCTTCCACCCGGACAATACCTCGAACGGTCCGGTGTCGTTCAACATCCACCTGGATAGCGACTTCAACGTTCAGAGCGGCTCGCAGTCCGAGAGCTACTCGCAGCCGGCGCAGGGAATCTCCGGGACCCGCACCTATTCCTGGTCCGGCCAGGTCTCCAGTCCCCCCACCGCCAACACGACCCGAAACGCGGAACCTGCTTCCTGGAAGGGAAGCCGAAACGCTCCCCTCAGCAAGACAACAATGGGAACGCGGATGGGAAAGTAACCTCGATCCGTTTCTCGCCAGGGAGAGATCGAACCTTTCCATGCGGCCTTGCGCTGTTCTTAGTAGACCTCCCAGGAAACAGGGGTCGGTTTTCCGATCTACGATTTCCGACCCTCTTATGCTGGGAGCGATACTTAGCGCGGTGTGACCGCTTGTGAACGTGACGCGATACTGTTTCTATGTTCCGGAGATCGGCTTTGTCGCCGCGCCGAGGACGCTCGCTTGCCGTCGAGCGGAGAGGCGAGATCCTGGCGCTGCCAGATACGCACATAATCGACAATAAGATCCGCGGGCAGGCGCGAGTCGTCGATTGCATCGTTGTCCCAGCCGCCGGAAACCAGGGTGAACATCAGGTCGGAAGGCACGTCCGAGATCCGCGGGTTCTCCCAGCGCAGCAGTTCGCGACCGTTGCAGTAGTAGACGGCCAGTCCCGGCGTCCAGAGCAGGCCGCAGGTGAGGAAGCCGTCTTTGTCGGGTTGTACATAGAGGTTGTCGGAGCCGATGGCCTTGTGCTCCTTCTCGTAGCCGTCGTAGTGCATGGCGACATTGTAGCGGTAGGGTCCCCAGCGCGTCAGATACTCCATGATGTCGAACTCCATCCCGTGATCGTGAGTATCCTGCCGCTTTCCCTGATCTCCGGCGGCTGCTCCCCGATCCGGCATCATCCGGAAGGCGGGCCACAGTCCGGGCGCATCGGGCAGTTTGATCCGCGCTTCGAAATAGCCGTAGCGCTGCACCCACTTGCCGTAGGTATCCAGGTAGCCGGTGGTGTAGTCGGTCTGCGGCTTCTTCGGGTCGTCGTTATGAAATCCCCGCTTCTTCTCATAGTGGAGTTTGATGACGCCATCCCCGAGCAGGACATTGTCTTTGCTGAAGTGGCTCGGCTTATCCCAAGCGTTTTCTGCGTAGACGTTCCATACAGAACTATCGAGCATCGGAGCGTTAAACTCCTCGCTGAATGTCTTAACCCACGCCCCCTCGCCCGGCGGGCGTTGTCCAAGCCACGGGGGCGGGGCCTGTGCAGGCGGCGATCTGAAGGTGATCGCGTCAACGGTAAGCGTCCGAACGTTCTCCGCAGGTGCTGCCGCAATGGTGACCGCGCTGCATGCATCGCTGGTAAAGTGAGTTCCCTCCTGTTTGGCGGAGAGATCGATAGGCGTTGCGCGCCCAAAAGGCACGACCAGCGTCGTCTGCTTGCCCGGCGGCAAGGGCTCTCCTGTCGTCCACTCCGTCGAGCCGCCGTTACTGTCGAGGCGGACGCGCGGAGTCACCGGCGTCGAGCCCTCGTTTCGCACCTCAAGACGGACCTCCAGTCCCTGGCGCAGATCCCATCGCCCTATCGGCGGCTTGATGCTCACGAAAGCATCCGGCTTCGCGGCCGGGAAAACGATCTTAAGCGCCCAGGCGCCCTCCTGTTGCTGCAGCGAGACCGCCGTCCCCTGCGGTTCCAGTTGTCTGGCGTCGAAGAGAAGATTCGGACCGGCGCTCAGGCCGAGGAGGAACCCTCTGGCGGGCCGGATGCGGACCGTGTCCGGCCCGACCGGGGGCTTTTCCCCCACCATTCCCCCGGCAGTCAGCGCGGTGAGGCAGAAGGACTGGGCGACATCGGATTTCTGAGCGAACAGAAGGACATTCGTGATCGATGCCGACTTCAGCGCGTAGGCGGGTTTATGGCCATTGGAATAACCGAAGAGGGTGGTTATTGTGCCGAACGTACCGGGGGCGAGGGTGATGCTTTCGGTATTGGACGTGTTTGCGGTCGTCTCGCCGGTATCTCCTACGCGCAGCGAGACCGTGATGGGTTTGAGGCCGGTGTTGACGATCTGTGCTTCCAGATGACCGTACGCCGCCAGATTCCACGGTGCGCCTACGGGAGGCTTGATACGGATCCCCGGCGTCTCGTCTTTACCGGGCTGGATCGTAACCTTCAAGCCCGATGCCGCCGGGTCGCGGCTTGGAGCCACGATCACCTGACCGGAGGAGACGGTGACCCGCTTTTCGACGCCTTCGCCCATATCCAACAGAAACCGTTCGGCGGTGGGATTTGGAGTCGGGGGCGGCGCACCGCCCTGACGAGGCGAAGCCTTCGTCCCCCCCAAAAGAAGAGGCGTAAGACAGACAAACAGTGCCAGCATGGATACTCGGTTCATAAATTCCTCGCAGTCATACCAATGAGAGGCGCTAACATCGAGAAATCTGCGTGCAACCCTCGGAATGGCGAGGTGAGGACTGGAGCGCGGTGGTGGGGAGACTGCATCCGGTATAACTCCTTGTGGCTTTTCCCTGACTGCACAGTCAGGGCGAGGGATACAGATTGATACGAGCCGACGGATCAGTAGTTGCAGCCAAATTTGGGCAGGCCTCCGAAAGCGTTCCGGAGGCTTCCGTTCCCACCTGCGTCATCGCATTCTGGAGATTCGGAAGTGATACCTCTGCTCCAGATTCTCTGCGTGCCTGCACTCGGAGTGATCCGGTCTCGTTACGGAGGTTTACAGCCGTTTTAGTTCGCGGTCACGGGTGGGCGCTCCTTGCATAGTTGCAGCAAACCTACTATAATACGAGCCATCCGCTGCTTTGCCTGGCTGACCGACACAGGTCCGTTCGCCAGTTGGGAAGGAAACACTCTTTGTCTCGAAACCGTTCTCGTCTGGTCGGCCTCTTGCTGTTGGGAGCGCTGGTCTCGTTTGGCCTCTGCAAACCGTATCTTGCCCGTTCCGCTATGGACTCCACGCCCGGCACGCCCCCATCCGTTCACTCCCTGCAAAGCGCCGTTCTTCCCGACTACGGGCAGCTTCCGCTGAGTTTCGAAAGAAACCAGGGACAGACGGACCGCCGGGTCCGGTTTCTGGCGCGCGGCAGCGACAGCACCCTCTACCTCACTCCGACCGAAGCGGTCTTCACCTTAGGGGATAGGCCGCAGACGGTTCGGACGAAGGCGGGGCAGATCGCCGGCAGGACACAGACGCCCACCGCCCCACCCGCGGCGGTAAGCATGCAGTTGGTGGAGGCAGATCCTGCGGCCGTTGCTGCTGCGGAGAAGCCTCTCGTCGGCAAGGTCAACTACTTCCTCGGCCGTGATCCCCGCAAGTGGCATTCCGGCGTTCCGACGTGCGCCCGTGCCCGCTTTCAGCAGGTCTATCCCGGTGTGGATGTGGTCTACTACGGCAACCAACGGCATCTGGAGTACGACTTCGTGGTCGCTCCCCATGCCGATCCGCAGCGGATTCAACTGCGTTTTGCCGGTGCACAGCAGGTACATGTCGATAGGGCGGGCGACCTGATCGTCCGGGTCGCTGGGCGAACGCTTACCTGGCGCAAGCCGACCGTCTATCAGGAGAGCCGAGGCGGCAGACAGGCGGTGGAAGGGCAGTTCCGAATGCAGACAGTCGCCGGCAAAGAGCCACGGATCGGGTTTGCCCTGGCGCGTTACGATGCCTCCCGGCCGCTCGTCATCGATCCCGTTCTGACGTATGCCACCTACCTGGGAGGGAGCCATAGCGAAGACGGAGCCGCGATCACCGCCGACAACAGCGGCAACGCTTATGTGACCGGTACCACCACCTCTACGGACTTTCCGACCACCCCTGGAGCGCTTCAACCCGCCTCGGACCCGGCCACCAACGGCATCAGCTTTGTCACGAAACTCAACGCAGCAGGCACAAGCCTGGTCTACTCCACCTATCTGGGCGGAAACAACGATACCGCCACTCACGGCATTGTGGTCGACAGCAGCGGGGCGGCCTTTGTCTGCGGAGATACATCGTCTACCAATTTTCCCGTGACTGTCGGGGCCTACCAGACGCATACCGCGGCGTTGACAACCGCCTTCGTCATCCAACTCAACCCGACCGGCGACTCGCTCACCTACTCCACCCTTCTGGGGGGAGACGGCGGGGGCTACGCTGAAGCCTTCGCGGTCGACGGCAGCGGCAGCGCCTACGTTACCGGCTTCACCCGTTCAGCAGCTTTCCCCGTCACCCCCGGCGCCTTTCAAACGACCCATCAAGGCACGGGATTTAACGCCTTCGTCCTCAAATTGAATCCGTCCGGTACGGCGCTGACCTACTCCACGCTGCTCGGCGGAAGCGCCGATACCTGGGCCTATGCCATTGCCCTGGACAGCGGAGGCAATGCGTATGCCGTCGGACAGACAGCGGCCACCGACTTTCCGGTCACTCCCGGCGCGTTCCAGACATCCAATACCGCCGGTACTCCGGGAAGCGGGGGCCGGGCCGCCTTTGTCACCAAACTGAATGCGACAGGCTCCTCGCTCCTCTACTCTACCTACCTCACAGGCCAGGGCGGCTCCGGCGCAGTAGGGGTCGCAGTCGATATTGGCGGGAACGCCTACGTCACCGGGAATGCCGTGGACGCTTTCCCGGTGACTGCCGGCGCATTTCAGACAACGAAAGCCTCGTCCCCCGGTTTCAGCTCCGCATTTGTCACCAAACTCAATCCGACCGGATCCGCTCCGGTCTACTCGACCTATTTGGGCGGAAGCAGCGAAACCTACAGCGTGGGCATCGTGCTCGATGGGAGCGGCAACGCCACTATCGGCGGTGACACACAGGCGCATGACTTCCCCACCACCCTCGGCGCGTTCCAGCGCACGAACCGTGCCGGAAGCAACGAATACAACATCTTTGTCACCAAACTCAACCCGACAGGCGCGGCGCTGATCTATTCGACCTATCTCGGCGGAAGTCACTTCGATCTCGCGCGCGGTCTCACTCTGGACATTTATGGCAATGTCTATATCATCGGCACCAGCGGGTCGACCGACTTTCCCACCAACCCCGGCGCCTATCAACTCATGAATAAGACGTCCCTTCTACAGACCGTCTCGGTGACGAAGCTCTCCGTCGTTCCGTTCATCACGGACTTCAACCACGACGGACACACCGATCTGCTCCTGCAGAACGCCAAAACCGGCCAGATCGCCTTCTGGCTTATGAACGGAAGCCATCGGATCAGAGGCACGGACTTCTTTCTCGATCCCTCCGTCAACTACGCTCTCGTTGGCGTCGGCAACTTTGCAGGTGACAACACCAGCACCCTCGTCCTGCAGAACCGCGGGGACGACACCATCGCCTTCTGGACCGTCGGAGGAGCCGACAACGCGACCATCACGGGAGGCGCCTATGTCAGTCCCCGTCCGTCCGCAGGCTGGAAAGTCGTGGGCGTCGCCGACTTCAACGGCGACGGCAGATCCGATCTGGTCTTTCAGAACCGTACCACCAACCAGATTTCGATCTGGTTCATGAACGGCCCGAACTACGCCGGTGGCCTGATCTTGCCCTATACGCCGCCAACAGGCTGGCAAGTCGCCGGAGTCGGTGATCTCAACGCAGACGGCTTTCCGGACCTTGTCTTTCAGAATCAGAGCACCGGCCAGATCGCTCTCTGGTTCATGCACGGGAGCGCCTATAGCGACGGAATCGTGATGTCAACGCTACCGGCGGCAGGCTGGAAGATCGTGGGGGTAGGAGATTACAACGGGGATGGATATGCAGACTTGCTCTTCCAGAACCACGCCACCAACCAGGCGGCGGTCTGGTATCTCCGGGGCAGCAAGTACCTGGGAGGTGACCTGATCAACCCCACGCCACCCTCTGACTGGCAGATCGCCGGCCCCCGCTAAAGATGTTCTGAAAGATCATTTTGGAAGATACGAGGCGGCGGTAGAGCTACAGGAGCACGGCGAGGCGGATCTCATTTCGGTCATGAAACCCGATGACCTTCCCCTGCTGCGCAAGGCACGCAGAATGGTGAGTACAAGCTGTTCCCAAGACACCATAGAGAGATACTATTCGTTGACGCGCGTGATCGTCTCGATGGAGTGGCAATCCCATCTGGCACCAAAGAAGTGATGGTAGGGATGGCAAAGGAAATTGATTGGTTCTCTAGCCGTTCTCTTCGGTCCATTGGGCGATTCCTTCGTTCAGTTCCCGCAGCAGATCGTCCATGTTCCGATAACGCTCTTTGCCTTCCCACACCATTCCTCCCTCATCCAACGCCCGTGCCATGGAAGGAAACCCCTCTGTGCGGCCCAGTTCGACCCAGCCACCGCCCATGATCCAGCGCGCCAGATCCGGATAGCACTCCTCGAAGGCAGGTCCCAGTCGCAGAGGCGCCTGTCCGCTCTCCAGGTCCGGCAGACCCCTGGGCGGCACCAGGACACGGATGGAGCGGGCCTGTCCAGGAAGGCGTTGGATCAGTCCCCGGTTCTGCAGACCGACCACCATCTGATGTACCGAGGGCGGCGTCACGCCGAAATATTTTGCCATCTCCATCTCCGAAGGCGGCTGCCGGTGTAGCCGGGTGTACGCATGGATAAAGGCCAGGAACTGGCCCTGCCGAGGGGTATACGAAGCAGCCATATCCTTCCTTTCGTCCGTGCTCATTCCGTCCTGATCACCTCCGATCTCTCCAACTGCGGATTCAAGCGCGCCATGCTGTCGCTTCGTCCGCTCCCTCTCTTGCGGTTTTTGAACATCGGTCAGCATACCGGCCATATCGGTCTCTTCGATGCCGGGCGTGCGGTACTTGAGAAACGCGAGCGCTTCTTCCGGCGTCATCTGACGTATCTTCTCGAGAACAGCCTGGACCACTTTTGGGTGGTGCGGACTGAGATTGTATTTCATAGCGTCTCCTTGAACCTACATTTGTCTCGAACACGGACAGGAGAATGAAACAAGAGATGCCGTGACGTCAACACTGTCTACCAACGCAGGCTTACGTAATCGCCGCGAATAGGGAGCTGAACGGTTCCTGTGCGCGACCAGGACCGTTAAGAAAATAGTCGGCGACATCGGCCTGAAAGGGTTCGGCGCGCAACACAGCAATTTCTGCTTGCACATCCGCCCTCGACACCGTTCCCGCATGAAATTTGCGAAGCAGATCTTCGACGTCCAGGCGAAGGCGACGAAAGCGGTGTTGACGCTTCTTCTGTACATTTTCCCTGTCGATGCCGACCACGTTACAGGTGCTCGTCGCGCGAGGAAGGAAATCGTTGTTGGCTATATCGAATTTCCGCACCAGGCGACCGTTCTGCTCGCTCAGGAAGAAATAGTCCCAGACATTGTCGTCCAATGGGTTCAATATCTGTGCTCCTGGCTCAGTATCCGGAGGGAAGCGTTCACCTTTATGCGTTCGGTTGCAGATATCGCATGTCCAGAGATAGTTCTCATAGTCGAACGCCTGCTCTGGAAAAACCGAGACAGGGCGATAATGTTCCACTTGAGACGGCTCATTGGAACTGCAATACATACACAACTCTCCCTCTCCGCAAAGGCTACGGAGTGCATTGATTACAGGTTTGAACCATTGGCTTGCGCGGGCGGAGGCATAGGAAGAACGCGCCTTCGTCTTTCTCTCTTGCGGATCGGTAATAGGAGCGAGGACAGCCGTTTTCTCCTGTAGCTGCCTTTGAATCGCAGTTGGAAGGATAGGGCGCGGCGAAAAACTACGCATGAATCGTTTCTTCCGGCAGATCATCGAACACGATTTCCATCTGCTCCGACAACTCCGTGTATTTCTTTTCTGCTTCGGGAGGCAATTTCCCGGCGGCGTTGCGTTGTGCGGCCAGGCGTTCCCACTCCTCTACAAGCCGTTCCGCCCTTGGGCTCCAGGTGTGCTTCAGTCCGAACGCCTCGCCGAGAAGCACCTTTTCGGCGCTGCCAAGCGCGATACGCTTTTGCTCTTGCGCACTTAGACGACGGATACGATGTCCAGATGCGATCTCGTCAGGCAATGGTAAAACAAAGAGACCACCCTCGTCGGCTGCCTGTGCGATGAGTGGGCTATGCGTGGTGAGAAAAAATTGTACCTGCGGGAATCGTGTCTTGAACCACTCGCATATCAGACGCTGCCAGGAGGGATGCAGGTGCGCTTCGACCTCATCAATCAGGATGACGCCAGGTTTGTTAACAACCATTCTTCCCTGTTTATCCTGTTCAAAAAGGTTTTGGCGCGGATAGGCGAGCGCCATATTATGAATGATGTCCAGCATCAGCGCGAACGTACTGCGACAGCCATCACTCAGATCCCGCATGGGCAAGTCGCCACCGTTGGGAGTTGTCATATAGACATGATCGACGGAAACCTTTGCGATGCGAAAGCCTTCAGGCAGCAAGCCGTCGTTTAGAAATGCCTGTATGTGTTCGACAAAGGCGTTCGGAGCATTCCCCTGACTTTGCTGTTCCAGTTCGCGAGCGTATTCCTGCTTGAGCCAGGCTTCGCTTTCACTCAAGGCCGCATCCTCTCGAAACAACGTAACGCAACTCGCCAGTTTGCCACGCCCCGACGCGTACTGTAGTGCTTCGGTAGAACTGCCCGTCTGACGCCGCATCGGACCATAAGCACCAAGCAACCATCCGCTCACACCTCCACGCCAGAGGCCACGTACGACTAAGCTTCCATGGTAAGGATTAAGGTACTTTATTGGTTTTAACACAGTCGCAGAGGCGTCCGGTTCAATCTCGAAAGCTAATCCTACGGGAATACTGTCAGGGACGTTTCCACCTCTTAACAAGCGGTCATAAATGGGATTACTATGGACTTCCAATTCAATCTTGCCACTCTTTTCCCCTTTACGTATCCACCCGACAGGTGTAATCAGTTGTTGATTGGCGATAGTTGGGCCGGAAATCGCCAGGGCAATACACTTGAGCAGTGTCGATTTTCCTGAGGAGTTACCGCCCACAAATACGTTCAACCCTGCATAAGACGAAACAATTTCGCCTCCGCGTGTGAACTCTATATCCAGTTTATCGAACGCCTTGATATTTTCTAAACGCAGGGATCGAATGTACATCGCCGTTCGCTTGCCTCTCTTGTGGAAGACACATACGCTTGTCCAGGACAGATTTGCCATAACTGTTCTGAATACCTGCGCAGTCCAACAATCTATTAAGGCCGCTCGGCTTTCAATAGCTGAGCGGCCTTAATATTCTGACACATGCGTGCGCCTTATACGATCTGCATGGTGTGTAAAGTTAGACGCGGCGTCTGCACCTGGATCGTACAGGAGCAGGAAGGATGAAGACAACCTCCTGCTGCATAAATTGGCCCACTGAGGCTGCCGAGGGAAGGGCACGAGCGCCCCCATATAGCGATGATACCTGAAAAGCGGTTTCTGCCGCAGGAGAGACAACGGCCTTCCCGGCAGAAACCCATACGCCATCAAAAACAGGCGGGGTCTCCTGAAACGGTGAGACCCGCGCACTCAGCTATCTCGTGAACTATACCCGGGCAACGGCGTCGCAGGGAGCGACTGCCTCCAACCTCGGGACAGAACCGAAAGGACCAACAACGATGTCACGGAAACTCATCGCCGCCCTCATCGGGCTGGCAGCGTTCATATTGGGTTGCATTGTCGCCCCCGTACAGGCGGCCTCGAACCAGATCACGCGCAGCGCACAAGGCGGCTACCATGTGCTCTTCATACCGTCGATCGTCCTGATCGCGTTCCTGATCTTCGGCGGCTATCTGACCATCGAGTTCCTGCTTTGGGCTTTCAAGAACCATAGATGGCCCTTCGACGGCTCGTTCTTCAAATAGGGTGCTGATGTTCGATTAGCCATGTAACGCGGGAGATAAGTAGAAACTTATCTCCCGCGTTACATGTAGAGTGAAAGATGTCTATTGTCTGGTAGAGCGTTCCTTACTAGAGCCCTGTATTGCTGGCCCAGATTGCTCGCCAATAGGGATCGTAGATGACCACATTGCCGTCGTTTTGCATGATTATCACGGAGTTGGTCGCGCCATTTGTATTCGATGCCCACCGTGGTCGCCCCTGGGCGTCATAGACCACGAAATTGCCATCGCCTTGCATGATCGCCCAGGCTCCCGCTATTCCCTGTGTGTTGGATGCCCATTTTGCAGCCCAGGTCGCCCCACTGATCGAGTACATCACCAAGTTGCCATCGCTTTGCATGGTCAGTATTGCGCGGCCACTGGGGGAGAGTATTCCCTGATTTGCCCGAAGTACCTGATTGGGAGCCAGCCGATCCTGGTAAATTCTGCTTGACGATGACACGGGTGACGGGACATAGCCGTTGCTATGTGAGTGAAGCACCCCCTGGATGTGGTCAGATCCTCTCGCCAAGAGGCTTCCGTTATGCCCCTGTCTCTGAAACTGGGCCCGTCCTGTCGAGCTGTAGTTCTGCTCGCATACGTAGACGAAGTTCGCGTCGACGTAGTTGACGACTGCGACGTGGTTGGGGCTGCTTTCGACCACGAGATCACCGGGAACGGGGATATAGCCACTCCCGGAAGGATGAGCATCCATGTTGAGCTGAGACGCACGGGCGTATATATCCGTGGGATAGAGACAGCCGAACGAACCAAGATACCATCCCAGGGCCGTATAAAGGCGCTGCGCCAACTCCACGCACTGCCATTTGACTCCCACGTAGTAGGTCTTGCCATTGCGGTTCAGATAGCTCGATGGCCCAGGGTAGGAGTAGATGTTTTTGTACACGTCCACCCCAGTCCCGCCGAGCCACTGGCCGCCCGGGACAATCACAGTATCAGCGTGCGCGGACCTAGCGCCGCTGGCTATGGCGCAGAGAATGTAGAGGCAACACGCCGCAGCTTGAAGAATCCGAGGATGGGCTCTGCGCGTGCGTGGTACAGGGAGAGCGGCGTCTTCACTGGTAGCCGCGAAAGACGTACGAGTTGGCGTGCAAGACATGCACGGGCGCGAATGAATGCTGTTCATTTTGTGCTCCTCTGGTGACGGGTCATAGTGCTGTAAACGACCATTAACTGGTGCCGGCGGTTGGCCAATACACCATGTGCTTGATGCGGTTTGGTGAGAGCTGGCAGGATTTCCCAGGCGTCCCCTCGAATCTGCCAGTACGGGCAATCGAACAAAGGCCCGCCTATGCGGCCATAGGGTTTCAGGAAGCCAGTGGATGCCAGCCGTATATCCCAACGCATCAAGCACATTATCGGCTACCGCCGTACCTTCGAGCGTGACACGGAACAGAAAAAAAGCGTTACATCCAAATATTTATATAATTTATTTGCGGCCAAGTAGATGACCATGCCGGATACAGCAGGCGAAGAGGTAGAGGATGAGTATCGAGCAGCCAGGAGAAACGTCGTTCCGACTATTTGGAGACTTCATAGCACAAATCGGCGGGCAGCCCATGCCAACAATGCGATTCCGTAAGGACACATGGCTGCTTTGCTTGCTGCTTCTAAAGGCAGGTACGCGAGTTGAGCGTGAATGGCTTGCTGCCATGTTATGGCCCGAGAGCGAACCTTCCCTTGCGCGTTTTTACGTGCGCCGCAGTTTATGTGAAATCAATAAAGCATTAGGCACAGATCGGTGGCGCATCCAGGCACCCTCGCGCTCCACGTTGAGTTTTAATCTTGATGGAGCGGTTCTCGATACCAAATCCTTCGACGATGCAGTACGTCGTAAGGACCCCGCATCTCTTGAGCAGGCTGTAGCACTATACTGCGGACCGCTTCTCGCGCGTTGTGACGAAGCCTGGATACTCGATGAGCGCCATCCGAGAGAAAAGGCTTACTGTGAAGCCCTCGAAACATTGTCCGAGGACGCTCTGGCACATGGTAACTGGAGTGAAGCGGAAAAATATGCTCGCCTTCTTATAGACACAGATCCCGTTTTATATGAGTCTGCCTTCCGAACGCTGATGACGTCCATGGCTGAACGCGACAGACATCCAGCAGTAATAAAGGTTTATCGTGATTTGAGAGTGCTATTGTGGGACAAGCTAAGCACAGAGCCGGACGAACTGACTCAACGGTTGTTCAAACACCTTCTAGAGAATGCACGGAAGAGGGCTAGGCGTTCTTCGCTGCCGAAGTCCGTCCCGCTTCACAACAGCCTCGCTTCTGAGGAGAGGGCAAGGGATCGTACTTACCATTCGAAGCCGTTCACCAGCATCTTTGGTCGAGACGACGAAGTCGATAGGATCGTAGATCGCCTTCGGAACTGGGTTGCGCGGTCTCGACGTCCCGACGAGCGCTCACCATTCATATTGCTGCACGGTCCTGGTGGAATCGGCAAGACAAGGTTGGCCGAAGAGGTCGGGATAAGGATTGAGCATGAAGGTCACGATGTTGTTTTCGTCAGCCTTGCGGCAGTGACAATGCCGGACCGAGTGGCAGAGGAAATCACCAAGGCACTTGGCCTGCCCCCACCGCCAGGAATTTCCGCGGAGGAGCAACTCATAAAGTGCCTCAGGGGTACTCCGTGCGTGATAATCCTCGACAACATAGAATCGCTCCTCCCGGCTGGGGAAATTCCTGATATCCTACAAACAGAGATCTATAGCACGCTGAACAGCCTCTGGAGCAATCTGCCGAGTGCTTGCTGGTTGGTCACGTCTCGGGAAAATATAGAGGCGGAAGGTATTACGTCGTGGAATGTTGGGGAGCTGGACCTTCCAGACGAAACCCTTGGGTTCGATGCCCTAAGGTATAACCCGTGCTTCCAGCTATTTGAAGCCTACGCCAAAGACGGCTTCGAGGTAAGCGACGAGAATTGGCGAGACGTTGCTGAGCTTTGCCAATATTGTGGCGGAATGCCATTGGCAATCAAGATCGTCGCGTCCCGTGGCTATACGGCGATGGACTTGCTGGCGGCCGAACCCAGCTGGCTTGCTTATCTGCGCTCAGTGGCCAAAAATGATACGGATAGGCACGCCACTATGCACATGTGTATAAAGTGGAGCTATGATCGCCTGGACCCCGACAGCAGGAGGCTCTTAGGAAAGCTATTCGTCTTCCGAGGATCATTCACGCATGACACAGCTAACGAAATATTCGGAGAGCCCCAAGCAGAGAAACTCCTTGATACCTTGTGCCACTACAGCCTTGCCTCAAAGGATATGAGGAGCAGGCGATATTACCTGCTTGAGCCGATCAAGCAGTTCGCCAGGGGATGCCTGTCTGACCGTGAGCAGGTCGATTTGGAAGCCGACTTCGCCAGATACTTCCTTCAGCAGGCCACCGAGCTTGATAAGAACATCCTCAATGACAGCAAGGGAATAGCACGCCTTGTCACTAAGATGGCCGCGGAGGAGTACAACCTGGACGCTGCACTGGACATAATGCAGAGGGCCGATGGTACGGCGGCTCTGGAGTTTGTGGGCGCGCTGTGGCGGTTCTGGGCCATGCGCGGATACATGCGCCAAGGTGTTGCAAAAATCATGAAGGCGCTTCAGACGACTAATTACCCCGATCCTCCCGAATCGTTAACGGTCCGGCTGAATACCGGTGTTGCAGCGCTCCTATACCTGCAAGGGAGAAGAGAAACTCACGATAAGGCCAAGCGGATTTCACGGGAAACCATCGATCTGGCCAGGAAGATTCATAGCGACTGGGAAATAACAATATTACTCCTCATCAGAGCTGCAGTAGAAGGCTTCAGCGAAGAAACCAAGATGGCTGGCTCGGCAAGGTCCATATTTGAGGAGGCGATTGCCTCAGCAAAAGACGATCGATGGCTGCAGGCTCTTACTTTCGACAGTTTTGCCTTCTATCTGCTCAATATCGGGGAAGCCCATGAAGCCGACGGATATTTCGCTAAGACAAAGGACATATTGTTTGGAACAGGCGGCGTAGAAGGCGTGCAGGAGCATTGGCTCGTCGGAACGCACTTAACGAATCTCGGAATCTACGCATTAAAGATTAAGCACGCAGCCCTTGAAGCCCAGACGCTCTTGTTGCGGGCACTGGGTATGCGCGCGGCCCTCAATGATGTCCTCGGTATTGCCGAATGTTACTACTGCCTAGCAGGGGCCCTGCTGGAGTCTGGCGGAGCCAACGAGGCAGCTTACCCGAATGCCGCCCTCATGATCGGCGCAGCGAAACGTCTTCTTTCCGAAATGGAGGCGGAACCATGGCCGGGGATCAGAATGTGGTGTAACGAAATCGAACAGGATGCGAAAGATAAACTGGATGGTGTGCATCCAGCCTTGTGGGCAGACAAGATAGCGGAGGGAAAGAGCATGAGGCCGAGTGAAGCACTCATGTTTGCGGTGGGTGTCGCGTACTGATCCGGCCTGTGGATCTGCATAGCTCGGCCCGGGCCCAAAAGCGTCTCGCGCTACAAAACCATTGGGGGACAAACTCGCTGCATCGTCGGAACTCCAGAGACGATTTCGGGACAGGCTTTTAGCTTTGCCGTAGGGTTTGCACAATCTCTACTACATTGAGATCAGGCGTTCCGAGCCTGCCCATGTAGCGAACAAAGCGAGACAGCAGGGCTTCTGCGAACGGGCTGTCCAATGAAGCCAATCGCTTCAATGGAGTCAGGGCAGTAAGGCTAATTGTATATGTATCTTGGAAATCCAGGATAAGCCCGGGAATGTCCAGTGCACTCGGCAGAAAGTGATAGCGGTCAGAGGGCATTCCCTGTCTGCTATTCTTCAGTAAACTCTTCAGCTTGCCTTCATTCTTGGTATCGTCTAACCAGTCCTTGTATTCTTTCTGATCACTAAGCAGACTGGCACGAGCAAGGAGAACTCGTTCGGCCTTGTTCTGAGCAAAGTCACAGGAGGGGGTGAGAACAACTGAATACGTGACTTCAGATTCGAGGTGGTCGGCGTAGATGTCGCCCGCCATTGGGGTTGGCCCTACTGGAGGCATGATGTAGTACTGCATTGCGTGGATCATACTATCAGCGTAAGACGTGCGTATCTCACCACCGATCTGGCGTATGAACTCGTCGATGCCAGTTTGTGAGAGCGACATTGCCAACCGACGAGCTAGAAGATATGCAAGCGCTGTCTTGTCCGGAGTTTCAGCTATCTCTGCCCAGTGCTTCGCCACAAAGTCCCACATGTACACGCGCTGAACTTCTTCAACATGACGCATAATGGCGCGGTTCACCGACGGCAATTTCGTGGAGATTACTTCCCTTGCCTCCTCGATCAGGCGGCCGAATCCCTCTGTCTTCTCCACCACCCTAATCAATTGTGAAGTGAGATGGCTCACTTTACCTGGCAGCCCGGTATAAAATATCACCGGGATGAAGCGCCTATTCCGAATAGTCTCGAGGGTCAGTGTTCCCGCCTCCTCGTCGGGGTCCCCATCGAACGGGCCGAGCCGAACATCCAGAATAAGTAGGTCAAAGGGTTCTGATTCCAATGTGCCGAGGGCCGAGCTAAAGTCGGACAGTGTCCTGAGTTCGAAACCATCCTCCTCGTCAAGAGGCTCCAGTTCGATGTGCTCCGCGAAACTCTTGCAGATCTCGACATCATCGTCGACGAACAAAAGGCGCCATGTCGTCAAGTTTATATTCTCCTTCGAAGCTGTATTCGAAAAGTTGCCCCATCCAGCGGACCACTATCTAGCAAATCAAGTGTTCCGTCGTAATACTCTTGGATGATCTCGCCTATGATAGTCAGTCCCAGCCCTATGCCGTCAGGCTTGGTCGAGAAATAGGGGTGAAATATCTGTTCCCTGATTTCATCTGGTATACCAGGGCCACTGTCTGAGAAGAGGATTTCGAGCGCATCTTCCTGTTGGCTCAGATCAACAATAATGCGCCTCTGATCTTTCGGCACTTTGCGCAGCCAGTAAATGCTGTTCTGTATCAGATTGATGATAATCTGCTGGAATTCGGCGTCATCTACGGTTGCTTGGGTATTGCCTGTAGGAAGCTCAACTGCTATGCCTGCTTCCTTAACCTCGGTCTCAAGCACAGCAAATGCCGACTGAATCTGGTCCTCCAGGCGGAGTACGGCAGGTCTGCCTCGCTTTCTACCGCCGAACGGTTCGATCTTCTTGAAGACCGTGGACAGGACGCCTGCCTGCGCTCTGATTGTATCGAAGCACTGCGCCAGACGCTCAATGAGTGCTTCTCCACCCTGCCTCCTGGCCTGGATAAGTCGCCCTCCGTGTGACGCTTCGTTGATAATCTTAGCGAGAGGGGTCCTGCCGTCATGCAGGATCGTGTCAATCAGCTGTCCCAGCGTTGCGAGCCTGCGATAGCGTCCAAGGACCTCTTGGAAGGCGGCTGCGTGCTGAGCAAGACGCTGCTGCTTCTCTCCGATCAGTTCCAGCAACTCTGCGTCATCAGGATGGTTCTCAGTGATTCTATCCTGTACCTCACGGAAGTCCATGTCTTCTAAAAGGAGCTGCCATGAGCTGGTATTCTCCCTTCGGTTGAATCTGTTCTCCGATGAGGAACTCTCGGAATCAAGCAGCGCGCGGCGGAGCGCGTAGCGGCGTGTCTCCAAGACAGACAATACTAATTTCACCAATACACGCAGGTCATCTACAGCTCGGCCTTCCATTAACCCTTCACGATTGCTCTGATCACGTAGTGCCGGATTCGCATCCGCAGAGATAAGTACATACCCGACTACCTGATTGTTGGACAGGTTACGGGTTGGGTTCTGAACCCTTCGATGGTCCAGCCGCAGCCAGTCGTTACGGGGTTCGCCGTAAGGCAGTACCCTGAAGCCGTCGCGGTAAACATTGATGCCTGCGGCATTGTCCAGGTCGGCCCGAATATTCTTCAAGGAGGATCCGTAGAGTTCGGCAAGGCCAGTCAGGTCTTCCTGTTCTCGATCCCATGCGCGAATCTCAATGCCAATCGGACCGCAGATCGGCGGATGCCCGTCGTCCATTGTAAAGGTCCCCGTCTTACGTTCCTCTCCATCTGGGAGTGATAGCAACAGGTTGTAATTCCCATTGGCGTCTATCTCACCTTTGATCTGGTATGGCGGATTCTGCAGTGCCTCAGACGGTTCGACAAGCCCTGAGAGATGGTCCATTCCGGCAGGGAGTTCAAGGTCAATAAGAAATTCCTCGTTCGTATGGACATGAGGATCACGTAGAAATGGGGAAACCAAACGCGAGAGTCCTGTCCGCAGGTTCTCGAAATGTTCTGCCGTCCAGGCAATGCGAAAACCTTCCATCCTAAGTATCGTTCCCTGCAACAGCTCCTCGGCCGTACGCTTGTCCTGCCGTTCATTGGCCTGCCACAGTTCCTGGATGGCTCCCCCAGGGCAAATTTCGGTTGGAACCGTTTCCTCCCAGAGTGCCTCGACCTCATCCAGGTACTTCTGCTCGTCGTCGAACTGACTCCAATCGAATAGTGCCCTTACTTCCTTATCTGAACCCTGCTTCCTCGTAACAACCTCCAGATTGTCAGCCAGGCGCGATGCAGCAAACCGGCCGATCCCCTTCTCTCCCAGCATGCGCCTTCCTCTGGGGCTGCGCCGCTCCCGCTTTTTGAAGAGCGTGGCAGGCTCCATCCATGCCGAGAGGACCGTGTCGAGGCCCATGCCGTGGCCGTTATCGATGACGACAATGTAGCCCTTCCCCTGATTGACGTCATCGCTGAAGCGGACGAGCACCCTGGAGGCGTCGGCATCGTAGGAGTTTTTCACGAGCTCGATCAGCGCCACGGTCTCGCTGCTGATCAGTTCGTCCCCGAGGGTCCGCAGAATGCGCGCCCTTGGACGTAGCGCCTGGCTGCCAGAAGATAGAGCGGATTGTCCACCTGTCATGTTGTCATTCCTTTCGAGCATCAGCCGTACTCCTCGTGCCGTAGGCACACCATCGCGTTAGGGGACACGCGACGCAGTCAGGTGCTACGCGGGCGGTACATACTTTGCTTGCGAGATCCAGGATGGCAAAACCGTAATCACGGGGGCTATCTGGATCAACCAGCCCCTCCAGGAGGTGAGCGAATTTCTTGCTGCGCCGTGAAGAATCCTTTGTTTCCAGGCCGAACAGACGACCCGCTACCCGGACTGTGTTCGTGTCGATCAAAGCGTCCGGGCTATTCCAAGCGAAGCACCGCACCGCGCTGGCTATATATTGGCTTACCCCAGGGAGGCCTAGCAGCTCCTCTCGCGCCTGCGGCACTTCGCCGCCGAAACGGGCGGTAATCTCGGCAGCCATGTCGCGAATGAGGTCAATTCGCCAGTGCAGTCCCAACGAATAGAGTTCCAGGCGGAGTTCGTCGCGGTCAGAGCGGGCTACATCAGCAATTCCTGGATAGCGCTTTATAAACCGCTGATAGATCGGAACAATCTGCTTCGCCTGCGTCCGATGCAGCATGACCTCGGCAATAAGAATGTGGTAAGGGTTTTCCGTGAAGCGCCAGGGAAACGGGCGGAAGTTCTCGCGTCCCCAGGCAATTAGCGTATGACGAAAACCGGCGAGCGACGAGTTGCCAATTCCAGTGGTTTCCATGTTCTACGTATGTCCCCCAGGTCCCAGCCGCCTCTGTAGTATCGAGTGCCCGCTCGTTGATGAGAGTTCTGCCCGGAAAACCATCCTGGCCGCAGGCTTCTCTGGCCCCAGCCATATGCGCCGGAATGGGCATTTCCTGGAGCGAAACCATCGAAGGCGACTTTCGTCGCCTGTCCCACTCCCCGTTAGATGCTGCCCACGGGGACCGGAGCGGCCGCGCCTGCGTCTGCCAGGATAGTTTCCAGGGTGGACGTAACTTGCTGAAGCGACATGCCTGGACGCAAAGTCACTGCCCCAAACTTGAACGAACTCCTGTATGTCGGATGAAACAGGCGCCCGGGCATATCTGACGCCTGCCAATGCGCTGCATAATGGGCCAGATGCGGGCTCATCAGGTAAGCGGCGACTACTATCTCTCGCACTGATCCGTCACCTGCTGGCTCAACCAGGGCGTCCCGATACATATGAATGGAGGCAATGGCCTCGTTCAGATGGCGGTTAATCCTGTACTTTGCATCCAATATGGTCAACCGGGACAGCCCGTCGCCCGACGTGGGAAGCGTTATGGAAACGTCTGGTACCATGCTGCGACTGAAGGAGCCCCGTTTGTCCGGCTCAACCCAGTACTCACGGTAGGTCCGCTGGAAGGCGAGACTATAGCCGTTTCCGAGCGACACGACTATCCTTTCCTTCGAGAGCACCACACTACCGCTCTTAGACCGACGATCGAACAGTGAAGAAGTATCGATGCCTGCGCCAGGGAACAGGATAGCGGCAGCCCGGACGAGCCGAAGGAAGCACCATAGTTCGTAGAGGTCGTAGGTCCTCGCCAGTGGAACCTGCAGGAAGTCTCCGAGTATGTTCGCGATGCCCAGTTGCATGTCCCTGTGGATGCAGAAGAAGCTGCGATAAGGCGCGACACGTCGGTAGACCGCGGTGGACACCACCTGGGCGGTCTGGTCGGAGACGTCGGCAAATACCGGCAGTTGCAGCAATGCCTCCAGTTTACGGACCAGTGCGCGGCACCTTTGCGACCATATGCGCTGCGCCCTTCGCAATTCCTCGTCCTCAGCCGCGGAGCCTGCCAGGCGGTCGGCGACTGCTCTGAGCCAGGAGGACCAGCGGGTCAACGCGGCCTTGATATCCCGATGTTCCCTGATATCCACTCCCGTGGACTTTACGGTCTTGAGGACGCGTACAGGAAAAAGGCCGTGGAACCCATCCGGCAGTCGATTGCTGTCGGATCCTTCCTTGACAACTCTGCCGGATCGAAGCGACCTGAGGATCTCTTTGCCGGTCGCCCCGCCCGCCTTATGGTAGGGTGTCGGCACTATTTCGGATCGCAGTATGCGAATCGGCCTGCGGTCTATTTCGCGGACTGCCCGATCAAGGCTTTCCAAGCGCGACCGAATGAACTCCAGGCGCGCCAGGGGCGGCAGGTCGCCAGCCGTGCCGCGCGCTATGCCCGTACGGACAGACGACAGGGCAAGCAGATGGAACGTGTCGCCAAGGATCTCCTCTACCATGTGGTCGAACTCGGCGCGCGTAAGCTTCTGGAGATCGGGATCGATGACCGCCTGAAACGTCTGTGGAGGCCGGCCGGCCACCTCAAGGCGAACGGTAACGGCACCGGCATAGAAGCCGGGAGACCATCGCCATCGGGCGGTGGTGGCGTCTGGAGGGCGCAGTGCCTCGAGCAACTCGTCGTCCAGATACAACTCCACTGAGAGAGGATCGGATGAATCGCGAAGTTCCAGGATATAGATCCTGGCCTCCTGTACAAGCCCGGCAGGTAGTGCCCCTGATGCTGGCCAGATCGTGGCCGCAGTTGTCGGCGAACTCCCTTGTTCGTAGATGACGAGTTGGGGCATTTGCAGTCCTACCGCGACGCCTGAAAGGCACCCAGTTCCTCAAGCTCTTCCTGGAGGTGCCTGACTATCCCCAGGGACTTTGTGTAGGTAGCGAACAGTCCTACCAGGCTCTTAAGCATGGCGCGCTGCCGCTCTGTCCCGCGCAGTTTCACCAGAACCTTTTGCGCCATCTGGTGATCAATGATGTCGTTGTCCGTCATTGTGCCAAGCGTCGCCGCAAACGCATGATACCGCACGAACTCCAAGGCGGTCCGGTAGCCAAACCCGAGGCCCTCGGGGGCAAGTCGGCTCAGAACCGCAACGAGGATCGGCCTGCAGACATCTATAGAGGCCGTCAATGACAGATCCTCTATCCTCAACTTATCCAGGTACCCATCGAGATCTACCGTTGACATATCGATGACCGTTGCACGGTCTAGGACCTTATCACTGACTGGATGAGTGGTCTCGTCTATGTTAATTGTGCCGATAAGATACACATTCGGAGGAAATGGAATGTCGGAGAGTATTTCGCCCCCCGTACTCCCTTCATAGGGGATAGAACTTGAGTGGAGATGCAGCGAAGGGCGTCTCGATTCCATTGCGCTCAGCACATCGGACAGGTAATACTCGACGCGCGCCAGGTTCATCTCATCGAGCAACACGAACACGGGAGCGTCCGGATACATCGTGGCAACGAGTAGTGCCTCCAGGAAACGAGGGACAACGTACCTGTTGGCGATGACATCATAGTAGCCGACCAGTTCCGTCGGGTCTGTCCAGTCAGGGCGAACAGGGCATGTGAAGAAAAGCGGGTCTGCCTGAGTTTCGTCCGTAATGCCATGCACGGCGCAGGCATATCGGGTGGCGAGGCTGGTCTTGCCCGTGCCTGACAGGCCGGTCAGAATTACAAAGTGCTTCTCCGGGAGGTGGTTAAGCGCAATGTGGAACCGCACGACCAAATCATCGACGTAGTGACCGCCAAGGCCCTGGATGGCGCTTTCGATGTCCGCCAGCTTGATAGTGTGTGGTTGGCGGCGCATCATGGCACTGATTGACCCTGTTATTGTCCATGGCTGAGCTTCATGGACCTTGTTGCGACCCACGAAGCGCGCAAGGTAGCCGACGAATTCGCGGGCGAGTAAGCTCCGTTTGGCCGACACAGAGGGCGGATAGACTGCATACACTACCTTGTCAATGTCCACGGAAGGGCTGGCGTTGTCAGGGTTGAATCCCCCTTTTACAGTCAGGTCGTCCAGGTAGTCATTATGAAGGTACAATCGGCCGTCGTCGCGCAAGTAGATCTTCGTCAGGTTGTTCCTTTGACCACGAGCCGCCATGTTTTCCAGCCGCTGATTAAAGTCAGCGGTGCCAGCTCCAATGTAAATGCCGAAGAAGACTGTATCCTCAGGAGGAAATTTAATGCAGCAGATCAGCAGGTAGCCGTTAGGATTGATCCGTTCCAAGTTGGAATAGCCTACGTAGAGACCACCGTCAACTACCTGCGCCCGGTTGGAGAAGCCTAGGAGGTCGGACGTTCGCCATGAAGATTTGTACAGGGAGTCCTGGAGGCAAGCATCCTTAAACTGCTGCTGAGGCTGGGTCAGGGGCATAGAAATCTCCTGCAAAAAGGGGTTGGGGGGCGGGCAAGGAAAGTGCCCGCGAAACGGACATGGCAAGTGCGTATGCCATCAGAGGTGGCACTGCGTTCCCGATCTGACGGAAGGCAGGATTCATGGTTCCCATGAACCTGAACCCATCTGGAAATGACTGGAGACGCGCTGCTTCCCGGACAGAGATGGTCCTCGCCTGCTCGCTATCGTAATGGATGTGAGAATAGCCATCCTTACCAAGATGCGCCATAAGGGTGCGGGCGGGCTGGTTCGCCTCCATCTTCCGCCACTTGTTTGGGAACTTGCCGCTATCGTAGGGAGGAACCATTTTCCTTTTCAACTGCAAATATTCCTGGCTCCCTGTTTCCAGGGCTTTCCCTTCCCGCTCCAGATCCGCCAGATGCTCTTCGAACAGACAGAGAGCGTGCCTATAGGCTTCGGGATACTGGTCGCCGGGACGCATCCGCCGAAAGATCGGGTAGTCTCTCGGCAGCGAGCGAATCACATGATCGGATATGCCTCCATTCGCCTGAAAGTCGGGCCAACAACGCATCATCCTCGCATAGGGCGTTGGTGTCGAAGCCGAATATGGCACCTGAGTGTCGAATCGGCGCGCTCCACGCGGCATGTGCCCATCCAAATGGGCAGTAATGAGAGGTAGGTCTCCGATGGCCTCCATAGCCGTAGTAGCTGGCGGCAAACCGGGATTGCTCGGAGGAGGCTGGACGTAGAAGGTGTCCGCATTAAAGAGGGAAGGTTTGAGCGTCTTAAGTGCTACCTGGCGTGATCCCTCATATCCTCTTGGAAGGTCGATCCATCGGCTTGGTTTCGGAAATCGTATGTCTGTCTCCAGTTCCTGTGCGTACGCCAGGAGAAACATCCTCTCTCGCATTTGTGGAACGCCATAAAAGGCAACGTTGAGAAGTGTATATCCGCATACATAGCCAAGGTCACTTAGAACCTCACATATCTCCTCTGGGATGTTATGTCCTCCATAGTTAATTACATCGGGGACATTTTCCACAAGTACTACCAATGGCTGCAACTCACGAACGTATTGCAGGTAGCGCAGATAGAGGTCGCCGCGCGGATCCATTCTGAATGCCTCGGGGTGGGCGTCTACTTCCCGCAGTTTAGCGCGACCTACCCGGGCAAAAGACTGGCATGGCGGGCC
>Ga0207705_10000603_pt1 | contig 30106 bp, 22 predicted proteins | sample KBSC13metaG_FD_184314 | JGI IMG/M metagenome (GOLD analysis project Ga0207705, IMG submission 184314) | Corn rhizosphere microbial communities from Kellogg Biological Station, Michigan, USA - KBS C1-3 metaG (SPAdes) (version 2) | ecosystem: Host-associated > Plants > Roots > Rhizosphere > Soil ... | reverse complement strand
CGAGTCCGGCGTGCTCAAGCGACGGCGCGCCACACCGATGCCGGCCGCCGCCATCATCGGTGGACGCGCGCTCACCGCGATGGTGACGTCGCTCGCGATGGCAGCGCTGCTGTTGCTGATCGGGTGGGCGGCGTACGGCGCGCACGTGCCGGGCCGCACCTCCGTGGCACTGATCGTCACTGTGCTGCTCGGTGCGGCCGTCTTCTGCGCCCTCGGCTTCGCAGTCGTCTCGTTCATCAAGAACGAGGACGCCGCACAGCCGATCACGCAGGCCGTGCTGCTGCCGCTCTACTTCATCTCCGGCGTCTTCATCCCGATCGCGACGCTCCCGCACTGGCTGACCGACGTCGCGGGGGTGTTCCCGGTCCGGCACCTGGCCGCGGCGCTCTTGACGGCGTACAACCCGCACCTGTCCGGCGCAGGCTTTGCATGGCGAGACCTGCTCATCCTCGCCGCCTGGGGGGTCGGCGGCCTCGTGGTCGCATTGCGCAGATTCAGCTGGGTGCCGCTCGGCCGGTGACCGCGACTCGGTAGGAGACCAGTGATGGCAACGCAGAAGAAGTTCGGCACCTGCCCGACGCACGGACAGGTCCAAGCGACCCGCGAAGTGCCGGAGATGTCCTGGCCGTTCATCGTGTACGGCTTCAAACGGCTGGCCGCCCGCAACAAGCCCTACCACTGCCCGGAGTGCGGAGGTCCCGTCAGCCTCTGAGCCGTCGATGAATCTCTGCGTCGCCGTACGTCTGTCAAGGTGTAGGCGAGCAGGAGGAGCGACATGAGCAGGCTGTCGAGCGCAGGGCTGCACAACCTCGCCGAGGTCGCGGCATCGCACATAGGGCCGGACCGGGTGCCGGGCCTGGTGGCTCTCGTTGCCGCCGGTGACGACGTGCACGTCGAGGCACTGGGCGCAGCCGCCGGCCGTGCACACCGACCTGCAGTCCGCGGCCTACGCCGCGTTGCGCTGAACGCGTTGCCGGGCCTGGGTTATCCTTCGCATGTGGCCAAGCGTCGCGCGCAGTGGTGGGCCGCCTAACCGGCGGCTTGTTTGTCATGTCAACAGGGCCGCCTTCCGGGCGGCTTTTCTGTTCCACCGCGGCGGAGGCGGCTCCTCGAGTTTCCGAAGGAGCAGCATGTCGCGCAGCTTGTCGCTCGTCGTACCGAGCGGCCATCTGACGCTCGGCAACTACCTGGGCGCCATACGGCACTGGGTTATCGGTCAGCACGACAAGAGCGTCGGGCTGTTCGGAGTCGCCGATCTGCACGCGCTGACCGTCGAGCACGACCCGGCTGAGGTCGCGCGGCTCACGCGTGAGCAGGCCGCGACGCTGCTCGCCGCCGGCATCGATCCGGCCCGCAGCATCGTGTTCGTGCAGAGCCACGTGCCTGCCCATACCGAGCTGCACTGGCTGCTCGAGGCGACGGCGCACGACGGTGAGCTGCGGCGCATGATCCAGTACAAGGAGAAGTCGACGCGGCAGCAGAGCGTGCGGTCCGCGCTGCTTGCCTATCCGGTCCTGATGGCGGCGGACATCTTGTTGTACGACGTCACCTCGGTGCCGGTCGGCGATGACCAGCGGCAGCATCTCGAGCTGGCCCGCGACCTGGCAGTGCGGTTCAACAGCGCCTACGGGCAGACGTTTGTGGTCCCGCAGGCAGCCACACCTCCAGTAGCGGCCCGCGTGATGGATCTGCAGAACCCGACGATCAAGATGAGCAAGTCTGCGCCGATTGGTTCACGCGGCGTGGTTCGACTCCTCGACCCGCCGGATGTGATCCGCGGCAAGTTCCGGCGCGCTCAGACCGACAGCGGCGACGTCGTCAGCTACGACCCGGACAAGCAACCGGGTGTGTCCAACCTGCTCGAGATCCTCGCCGCCTGCCGACACATCAGCCCTCACGATGCTGCCGCGGGGCTCGGGTCATATCGGGAACTGAAGGACGCGTGCGCCGACGCAGTCATCGACGCCCTCGTTCCGTTGCAGCGCAGCTACGCCGAGATCGACGAGGACGACGGCTACCTGACCGACGTGCTGCGCGCCGGAGCGCGGGCCGCGGCGGAGCTGGCTCGCCCCACTGTGACCCGCGCCAAGGCGAGTATAGGCCTCTATGCAGCTCAGTAGCCGCCGCCGTACATGCCGCTGTTGCTGTTGCTGTTGACGGCGGATGGGGCGGAGCCGTGTGCCGACAGGGACGGCGTCGCGACGAAGAAGCTCTGCACGCCCTGACCGGTGACGACACCGCTGCGGTCGCTGACGAACGTGTAGAGCAAGTGACCGTTGTAGGCCACCTGGCTGCCGTGCGAGTCGCGAACCACGGTGAGGGTGCCGGTGAGCCCGCTGGCGGAGGGCGCGCTCATCGACGTGACGGGCGGCCACAACGCGGCCAGGCCGCCGGACACCGCCGACTTGGCCGGTGTGTCCGATGCGAAGTAGTACAGCGGCATGCCCTGAGCGTTCGTGAGAATCGCCTCGGACTTGCCACCGACGGTTGCCGCCTCGGTGCGGATGGCACTGGTGGCGACGGTCGGACCTGCCGCGGCGTGGCTCGAGCCATGCGAACCAGCGAGTGCGAAGGTCCCTGTGACGGCGGCGACGGCGGCGACGCCGAGGCCTGCGATAACGGTGCGGTGCAACATGATGTCCTCCAGACGTGTTGTTGCACCTACTGACACGACTCCTTGATGAAGGCCGCTTTCAGGTTCACGAAATCTTTCTGGTTCACCCGACGCGAGCGCGTCCCCGCTTCGCGACGGTGCGTGTCGGCAGCAGCACGCGGAAGCGAAGGACCTGCTCCGCTTCGCGCGCCTCTTGCAGATCGCGCAGCCGGCCCTGCAACAGTTGCGACAGCGACACGAGACCGACCACCCGAGCGGTGACTCGTTCGACCACCGGCACTCGTGTGACACCCGAGGACGCCATGCGGTAGGCCACAGCGCGCAACGTCTCATCCGGATACGCGACGACCGGGGGCACGACCAGGAGCTCGTCGATGTTCGTCGCCGATGGTTCGTCACGCAGCGCCTGATCGAGCACGTCGCGCCGGGTCAGCAACCCGTGCAACACACCGAGCTCGTCGACGACGGGGTAGAGCCGCTGCCGGTGCTGCACGTCGCGCAGCTGCCGCCGACCGCTCACGAAAGTCGAAAGCACAGCGTCGAGTTGCTCACCGAGCGGGAAGGAGATGACGTCAGTGGTCATCACCTCCCGCACGAACAGGACCTCCAGCGGGTCGACGTCGTACTCGCGGGTCAGGTGATAGCCGCGGCGCGCGATCTTCTCCGTCAGCACCGAGCGCTTCAGCAGCAGCACCGACACCGCGTATGCCGCTGACGCACCGATGAGCAGTGGCAGCACCGCGTCCAACCGTCCGGTGAGCTCGACCGCGAACACAACGCCGGTCAGCGGCGAGCGCATCACTCCACCGAGCACGCCGGCAAGACCAACGAGAGGCCAGAAGCCCGGCGCGACCGACGGGAACACGTGTGCCTCCAGCGCGCCCAGCGCACCACCGACCATGAACATCGGTGCCAACACGCCGCCCGACGTGCCGGATCCGAGCGACAGTGACCAGATCAAGGTCTTGACCACCAGGAGGCCCACGACCAGGCCGAGTGCAATGTTGCCGTTGAGCTCCGCGCCGATCACGTCGTAGCCGACGCCGAGCGCCTGCGGCACGAACAACCCGCCGATGCCGATGATGAGTCCGCCGATGGCGGGCCACCACATCCAATGCACAGGCAGTCGAGCGAAGGCATCTTCGGACGCGTAGACGAGCACGGTTGCCACAACGGCGAGCAGACCCGCGATCACGCCGGCCGCGACGCAGAGAGCGTCAACGCCGGCGTTGAGGTGCAACGGCACCGCGGCGACGTGAAACAGGGAGCCGCGGCCGAGAATGACCGCGCGGATCGAGGTCGCCACCGCGACGGCCGTGGCGACCGGGATGTAGGAGCGGGGCCGCCACTCGAAGAGCAGCAACTCGACCGCGAGCATCACTGCCGCGAACGGAGTGTTGAACGTCGCCGCCATGCCACCCGCCGCCCCGGCGACGAGCAACGTCTTGCGTTCGTCCGCGGTCAGGTGGACGAACTGCGCGACCAGCGACCCTAAGGCGCCGCCCGTCATGATGATCGGACCCTCGGCGCCGAACGGCCCGCCGGTGCCGATGGCCAGGGCGGAAGCGACCGGTTTGAGTACGGCGACCCTCGGCTGGACCTTGCTGCCGCCGGTCAGGATCGCCTCGAGCGCCTCCGGCATTCCGTGGCCGCGGATCTTCTCCGACCCGTAGCGAGCCAGCAGGCCGATGACCAGACCACCGACGACCGGGGCAGCAACGATCAGCACCGGATTGTGGTGGTGCGCGTCAGGCGCCACCAGGCTGGTCGCGACCCGGGAGTAGAAGACGACGTTGGTGATGAGCCCGATCAAGCGCAGCAGCAGCCACGCGACGCCGGCGGCCAGCGCGCCGATCGGGATGGCCAGAGCGGCGACGACAAGCACTCGCGGGGTCGCAGTGAAGTCCCCGAGCCGGGGCCCGGCTGATGAATGTCGTCTCACGATTGATCTCGCCCATGGTCGCACAAAGGGAACTACCCGGTGCGAGCCGGGCTCCGCGCTGGAAGTGCCGCGCCAACTCAGTGGCGGAACTGCTCAGTGGCGAACTGCTCAGTGGCGGAACTGCAGAACCCGCAGGTGGCCGCGGTGGCAACGCCAGCATTCGTGGCTCGAGGCGGGCGGCGGCAGCATGCTGGCTCGCCCGCACTCGCAGCAGCGGCCAGAGTGACCCTCGATGGTCTCCACCAGGCCACGGAAACCCATCACGACGAAGAAGATGCCGGCGATCGCCGCCACCGAGACGATGACATCCGCCCACGGACCCAACGAAGCTCACCTCCAGGACTTATATCGTCCCACGATGCACTTGCTCCGTCAAGGACATGCGGCGCTGACGTCAGCGTCAGCGGGCGGGGCGGTAGCGACAGACCTGCACGCCGGTCTTCGCGGTGTCGGCGGAAACCAGCTCGAACGTCCGCGCCTCGCCGTCGGTCGGGAACAGCGTCTTGCCACCGCCGAGCGTGATCGGCTCAATCATCAGGATGAGCTCGTCGACCAGGCTCGCGGCCAGCAACGCCCGCACCAGCGACAAGCTGCCGTAGACGTAGATGTCACCACCCGGCTTCTCCCGCAGGTCGGAGACCCGCCCGACCAGGTCCGCCACGCGGATGATCGTGGTCGGGTTCCAGGTCAGGTCCTGCTCCGACAGCGTGTCGGACACGACGTACTTCTGGGTGGCGTTGATCCAGTCCGCGAACGGGTCGCCGCCACGGTGGGGCCAGGCACCGGCCGACACCTGATATGTCCGCCGGCCCTGCAACAGCGCCTCGCTGCGCTCGGCGACCTGACCCATGACCGGACCCATGACCTCGGGGTCGAAGAACCGCATCGACCAACCGCCATGGCGGAAGCCGCCACTGGTGTCCTCGTTCGGCCCACCGGGCGCCTGCACCACTCCGTCCAGGCTCATGAACTCGCTCACCACGACCCGCATGACCGTCTCCCTTGTCACCTTCGATGACCAAGTGACGATGCCACGACGAGAAACTCATCGGGCAGACAGACTCTCGCTAGCCTCCGCCGTCTGCGACTGCGGCCATGTGGGTGCCGTCGAGGTAGTAGCGGCGGGCCCAGATGCCGGTCGGGCGCTCGTCGCCGACGGGCATCCGCCACGTGCTGACCCTGGAGCCGCTGAGCGGCACGGCGAACAAGGCACGGGGCTGGTCGATGGTGTTCTTGATGTAGTCCTCCGCCGCGTCCTCCGGGATGTACCGGCAGGCGATCCGGCGGTAGGTGTCGCGCCAGGTGTCGTCGTTGCCGAGGTCGTACAGCAGCTCCGCGTTGCCCTGGAGTGTCACCTTGCGGTAGGGCAACGGCTCCTCGTCGATGGACAATGCGACACGACCATCGCGGCGCAAGTTCGCCAGAAAGGCCGAGGTGCCGCGCGGGGTGAAGAGCACCCGGCCGTCGTCATACACGAACCACGTCGGTACGACGCGGGGCATGCCGTCGGCGTCGACGGTGCCGATCCGCACGAGGTGGCCCGGCTCGAGGAGGAACGACTCGACTTCGGCAGCAGAGAGCTTCGGCATCAGAACAGGTCCCAGTAGTCCTTGCGTTGGCGCATCTTCTCACTGGACTCTTCGAGGATGACCCGGCCGGAGCGCATGACGTAGGCACGATCGGCGATGCGCAGCGCCTGCCCGACGTTCTGCTCGAGCAGCAGCACCGACAGGCCTTCCTCGTCCGCCAGCCGTCGAATCCGGTCGAAGATCTCGACCACCAGCCGCGGCGCGAGGCCGAGCGACGGTTCGTCCAGCATGAGCAGGCGTGGCCCGGACATCATGGCCAGGCCCAGGCTCAGCATCCGTTGCTGACCACCTGACATCGTTCCGGCTCGCTGGCCGCCGCGTTCGTCGAGGATCGGAAACAGCTCGACCACCCGCTGCCTGCTCTCGTCCCGCGTCTTGCTGTTGCGCTCGTGCAGCGCGCCGAGCGCGAGGTTCTCCCGGACGCTGAGGTCGCCGAACACGAACCGCTCGCTCGGGATCATCGACATGCCGCGCATGACGTTGCGCCGGCAGCTCGACCCGGTGACGTCTTCACCTGCGTATCGGATTTGCCCGCCCATCGGAGGCAACACCCCGAAGATCGTCTTCAGCGTCGTCGTCTTCCCGGCGCCGTTGTGACCGAGCATCGTCACGATCTCGCCCCGACCGATCGTCAGGTCGACATCGAAGACCACGTGCTTGCGGCGGTAGCCGGCCTGCAGGCCCTGCACTTCGAGGACCGGCGCCGTCGACGGGGTGGCGGTGCTCCCGGGTGCCGCCTCAGGCTGTACCAAAGTAGGCCTCCGCGAGTCGCTGTTCGCTCGTCAGGTCCTCGAATGAGCCTTCCGCCGTGATGCGGCCCAGCTCCATGAAGTAGACGTGGTCCGCAAGCCGGCCGACGACGTGCAGGTTGTGCTCGACAATGCACACCGTGCGGCCCTGCGGCCGAAGCTTCTCGATCAGGCCGAGCATCACGTCGACCCACTGCTCATCGATTCCGGAGGAGGGCTCGTCCAGCAGAACGACGTCGGACTCGGTCGCAAGCACTCGCGCGAGCGCCACGAGCTTCTGTTGGCCGAAAGCCAGCGCCCCCGCAGGGAACGGCGCGAGCGCACTCATGCCGACGAAGTCCAGCCACTGCATGGCACGCTCGCGCACCTGCCGCTCGACCCGCGTCGAGTGCACCCAGCGGCCGAAGAGCTGCAGCACTCGCTCACCCGGCTGGTCAGGGACGGCAAGCATGACGTTCTGCAGCACGGACAGCCTGTTGAACACGCGGACGTCCTGGAACGAACGGACCATTCCGCGCAGCGCCACCTGGTCGGGGCGCATGGCGGTGATGTCCTCGCCCTTGAGCAGCACCTTGCCGGAGTCGGGCCGAATGGCCCCGGTCAGCAGGTTGTAGACAGTCGTCTTGCCGGCACCGTTCGGGCCCACCAGCGCGGTAATCGTGCCCTTGTTCAGCTGCATCGACAGGTCGTAGGCGGCCGTGATGCCGCCGAACCGTTTGGTGAGCCCGTAGACCTGCACCACCGGTTCGGTGCTCGCTGGTGTCTCCCGCTCCTCTGCGTCCTCAAGCAGGGTGTCGTCGTGCAGAGGGGCGTCGACGAGCGCGCCGACATGTGGCACCGGCGGCGGCGCTGTTTCCTCGTCGACGAGGGGTGCGACGTCGACCAGTGCGCCGCCACGAAGCTCGGCCAGCTCAAGCTCGGGAGAGAGCTTCTCGTGGCGTCGCTCTGCCATCCGCGCCCGGACCCAGCGGATCGGCGCTGCGCCCTCCGGCAAGATGCCTTGCGGCCGCACCAGCATGACGACGACGAGCACCAAGCCGTAAGCAACCAGCCGCCACAGCGCTGCCTTCTGGGCGTTGAAGCTCAACACGTTCTCGAAGAACGGGCCGAGCAGGACGAGGATCGTTGCGCCGAGGATGGAGCCGACCAGATTGCCCATGCCGCCGAAGATGACCATCGCGACGATGGTGGTCGACAGGTCGAAGCTGAACAGGGCCGGCGACGCGATCTCATTGGTGATCACGAGCAGCGCCCCGGCCAGACCGGCCATCGCGCACGTGACACCGAAGACGGTCAGCTTGTAGGCGAAGACGTTCTTCCCGAGCGACCGACAGGCGAGTTCGTCTTCGCGGATCCCGCGCAGCACCCGGCCGTACGGCGACTCCCCCATGCGCCAGCAGATGAAGATGACAATGGCCGCGAGGACCGCGAACAGCGGAAGCAGGTCGGTCGGCTGAAGCAGCTTGTGCCCGAACACGTTCAATGGTGTGACGTTCTGCAGGCCGTAGGTGCCGCCCAGCTGCGTCAGGGTTTGGACGAGCGACACCACGATGATCTGAAACGCCAGCGTGAGCAGGATCAACCACTCGGTGGTGAGCCGCAGCGCCGGGATGCCGACCACGATGCCGGCAATGGCTGCGAACACCACTCCGAGACCCATGCCGGCGAAGGTCTGCCAGTGATGGTTGAGGAAGACATAGGCCAGGGTGTAGCCACCGATGGCCCCGAAAGCGCCGTGGGCGACCGACACCTGCCCGGTGAAGCCCATGAGCAGGTTGAGGGAGACCGCGAAGATGACATAGATGAGGATCAGGTCGACGTAGTTGATCTGCAGCTGCATCGGTCACCCCGCCATCGCGCGTTGCCGATGCCGAACCGGCGCCAGCACTTTGTTCAACAACGCCTGCAGATGGACCGGCCGCAGCGCGACGTAGACGAACAAGATTCCGAACACGACCAATTGCGTCCACTGCGGCGCCAGCACCAAGTTGGCCCAACTCTCGATCAAGCCAAGGCCCAGGCCGATGGCCAGGACCAACAGTGGCCGCAACGAAAGCCCGGACAGGAAGGCGACGGTGAACGCATAGAACAGCGGGTTGAACCCCATGTCCGGCGTGGCCGCAGTCTTCGTCGCATCGAAGACCGCCGCCACCCCGCCGAGGAACCCGCCGATCGCGAACACGACCAGGTAGATCGACAGCGGGTTGACGCCGATGACCAGGCTCATCTCCGGGTTGACCCGCACCGCCCTGATGACGCGGCCGAGAGCGGTGAAACGCAACACCGCCGCGAGCAGGAAGATCAGTGCCCAGGTCACGATCATGAAGTCACGATCGAGAGTCGCGAGCGTCACCGGGCCGATGTTGATGCCCCGGTTGTCGAAGCCGCTGATCTGCAGGCTCGCCTCGTTGATCCAGTACAACGCGATCGAGTTCGTACCGATGATGGCGAGACCTAATGACGCGACGAAGATGGTGAGGAGCGCGTAGGCCCCGGCTCGGAGTGCCAGCGGCCGGTAGACGAACGCCTCCATCACCATGCCGCATGCGGCACCGAAGGCAGCGCCGATGATCAGCGACGGCCAGAACGGAATGCCCCAGTCGGTGCTGGCCGTCGCCGCCAGGTAGGCAGAGATGGCGTAGGTGAACGTGAACGCGAAGTGAAACCTCCCCGTCACGCCCAGGATCAGGCCGAATGCGACCCCCAACAGCGCGTAGGCGGTGCCGTGCACCCAGCCGTTAACCGTCAGCTGGAGGAAGTTGTCCCACGTGAACGCGGTCACGCGAGTCGATAGTCCGCGGCGTTGAGGTTGAAGTAGGCCAGTGGCGTGACGTTGCCGCCCTTGTACTGCGAGATGCTCATCGGCCGCTTCTGCACAGAGTGCGACGCCGGATTGAGCACGAGCTCGCCTGCGGTGTTGGCATCACCGCCGTAGACGCTCTTGAACGAAAGGTCCTCTCGCATCGCGGCATCGAGCTGGGTGCCGTCCTTGACGTTGGCGCCCTTGGCCAGCGCCCGCTGGATCACGGTCCACATCGCGAACGTGTCCTCGTAGTAGTTCGCGGCATAGAAGTCGGGATCGGTGCCGTAAGCCTTCTTGTAGTCGTTGATGAAGATCGATGACCAGCCGTTGTCCGGCTTCTTCGCGTTGAAGTAGTCGTAGGCGAAGTAGACGCCGTCGTAGGAGCTTCCCGCCACCTTCGCCGCGTCTGCGGTGAACTCGAAGATGACGACCGGCGCGGACAGGCCCGAGGTGACGTACTGCTTCATGAAGTAGCCGGGGTCGTTGCCGTAGATCGACAGCAGGATCAGATCGGGCTTGTTCGACTTCGCGTTCTGGATCGCGGCGGAGTAGTCAGTCGCCCCGACCTTGGTCCGGATGAACGGGCCGGCGATCTGCAGGCCGGCACCCGTGACCACCCCGTTCACGTACTTCACGATCGGGTCGTCGAGTGGGCCGAGGTCCCACCCGATCAGCTGGACCTTCTTGACGTTGGTCAGCTTGTCGGTGACGTACTTCACCGTCCCGGGCACCGCGTCGTTGGGCGTGATCGCGCGCATGCCCCAGAAGTACGGCTTGCCCTGGCCGAACGTCGACGTGCCGCCGCCGCCGTCCATCGTGAAGATCTTGTACTGCGCCTGCCCGGGAAGCATCGCGCCGAGGTCGTCGACGTACGACGCCAACATCATCGGGACGTGACTGAAGCCGAGTTCCTTGACGGCGGTGACGCCCGCCTGCGGGTCGCCGGACTTGTGATCCTTGAAGATCGGGTTGATCGTCGGGCCACCGAGCTCGACGATGTGCTTGCTGGCGAGCTTCACGCCCTGCGACATGACCCGGCCGAAGAAGGCACCCGGGCCACTGAAGGCGAGCACGACGCCCATGTCCAGGGTCATACCTTTGCCGCTGTGCGCGGTGTCGACCGGCACGAACTTGGTGATGTCGGCGACGTTGCCGGCAGCGACGCTGCTGGAGCTGCTCTTGCCCCCGCTGCTGCCGCCGCACGCGGCGATCACCGGCCCGGCAGCCACCGCGGCACTACCCATGGCGAGGTATCTGAGGAGGTCGCGGCGTGACACTCCCTTACCGATCGGGTCCCTGTTCATGGGTCCTGTCCTCCTTGACGCAGCGCTTGGTTTAGTAGGCGCCCTGCTTGTCGAAGATGTGCCGGGGGTTGTCGACGAGCATCTGGCGAATCTGCTCGTCGGTGACGCCGCGCTCCTTCAGAGCGGGCACGACGTCGTTGGTGATGTGCAGGTAGTGCCAGCGAGGTGCTGCCTGAGCGATGACGTCTTCGTCCAACCAGTCGTTGTGACAGGCGGCGTCGTGCGACAGCACGATCTTGTCGGCGTGGCCGCGCTCGCACATGGTTGCGACGATCTGCACTCGTTCTTCGAACGGCAGGATCACGTCGATACCGAAACGATCCATACCGAGGTAGGAGCCGTTCGCGATGATCTCCTCGAGATACGCGACGTCGGTCGTGTCCCCGCTGTGCCCGATCACGACACGGCTGAGGTCGACGCCCTCCTCGGCGAAGATCTTCTGTTGCTCCAGCCCGCGATGCGTCGCGGGATGTGTATGGGTCGAGATCGGCACGCCGGTCTGGCGGTGGGCCTGGGCCACGGCGCGCAGCACACGTTCGACACCGTGTGTGATCCCCGGCTCGTCCGTCGCGCACTTGAGAATCGCCGCACGGACACCGGTGTCGGCGATGCCCTCGGTGATGTCGCGTACGAACATGTCGACCATGAGCTCGGGCCCGTCGAGCAGCGTCCCCGGCCCGCGGAAGTGGAAGTAGTGCGGCACCTCGTTGTAGGTGTAGAGACCGGTCGCGACGACGATGTTGAGCTCGGTCTGCTCCGCGATCCGCTGGATCCGCGGAATGTAGCGCCCGAGCCCTAGCACGGTCAGATCGACGATCGTGTCGATGCCCGCTGCCTTCAGGTCGTTCAGCCGCTTGACCGCGTCGGCGACCCGCTGCTCCTCGTCGCCCCACGGCGTGGGGTAGTTGTCCTGGACCTCCGGCGTGAGCACGAACACGTGCTCGTGCATGAGCGTCTGCCCGAGCGTCGACGTGTCGACGGCTCCCCGAACTGACTGGACGCTAGGCACTGGGCCCTCCTCTCGAAGCGCCGGCGGCCTCTCGGGTCCGCAGCTCGCGGCGCAAGATCTTCCCGGTCACGGTCTTGGGCAGGTCGTCGAGGATCTCGACGGACCGCGGGTACTTGTAGGCAGCCATTCGCTCCCGGCTGAAGGCGATCAGCTCGTCCGGCTGCACGTCCTGGCCGGGCCGCAGGCTGACGAACGCCTTCACCGTCTCGCCGCGATACTCGTCCGGCACACCGATCACGGCCGCTTCGCGTACGGCGGGATGCTCGTAGAGGACGTCCTCCACCTCGCGCGGCCACACCTTGTAGCCGGCGGCGTTGATCATGTCTTTCTTGCGGTCCACGACGTAGAACCAGCCATCGGTGTCCATGAACCCGACATCGCCGGTGTGCAGCTCGCCGCCCGGGAGCGCGTGCTCGGTCTCCGCCGGCTTCTCCCAGTAGCCAGGCACCACCTGCGGTCCCGAGGTGACGAACTCCCCCACCTCGCCCGGCGGCAGGTCGTTGCCGCTCTCGTCGACGACACGGACGATCGTGTTGCAGACGGGCACACCGACGGACAAGGCGCCGCTGGTGGGATCCACCGGCGCCCGGCGGCCCATCGGGACCGCGTGCGACGGCGAGGAGGTCTCGGTGAGGCCGTAGATGTTGTGGATGTAGGCGCCGAACTCGCGCTCGAACGCCTCGACGACCGGCGGCGCGATGGGTGCACCTCCGCTGTAGACCTTGGTCAGGCGGCTGAGGTCGTGTTGCTTCGCGGACGGGTCATTCATCAGCGCGATGAAGACGGTTATCGACGCCACGGTGAATGTCGCCTGGTAGCGCGCGGCAAGAGCGAGCACCGTCGGTGCGTCGAAACGGTAGCCAAGCACCAGCGGCATCGGGGCCAGCAACGCGACGGCGATGTGCCCGATCAGTCCGGTGATGTGGAACAGCGGCGCGACGGCGAGGACGACGTCCTGGTCCGACAGCTGCATCCAGTCGCGGTAGACCTGCGCGTTGAACACGACGTTGCGGTGCGTGTTCATTGCACCCTTGGGCGGGCCGGTGGTGCCGGACGTGTAGGTGAGGAATGCGACGTGATCGGCAGCAAGCTCGACCGGCGGCGGTTGCTCACCGTCAAAGGTGGCGAGCAGCTCGAGCAGGTCGGTCGTCTCAGTGCTGCGGTGCCGCTCGACGCCCTCCAGCAGGGCCGGCAGTTCGTCGCCGGCCAGATCGAGCTCCGACGTCGTCACTACTGCCCGCACGCTCGAGCCGGGCACGACGTCGGCGGCGACGTCCCGGTAGAGCGCTTCGAGCGTCACCAGGACGCTCGCCCGCGAGTCCTCGAGCAGGTAGGTGAGCTCGCGCTGCTTGAGCATCGGGTTGATCGACACCATCACGGCGCCGGCCTTCCACGTCGCGAGCATCGCGAGCAGGAACTGCGGCACGTTCTGCAGGTAGACGGCGACGCGGTCGCCCCGCTCGACGCCGAGGTTGCGTAGTCCCGCCGCGAACGCATCGGTCATGCGGTCGACGTCGCCCAACGTCAGAGTGCGCCCGAAGTAGTGCACCAGCGGTGATGCCGGCGACCCTTTGACGGCTGCTGCGAACATCTCCAGCGCCGTCGCGTACTCGGGGTCGATGTCAGCGGGCACGTCAGCGTCGTAAAGTCGAAGCCAAGGCCGCTCGCTGTACGCGCCCATGGACGCTGTCCTCTACTTGATGACGACAGGGTTGACCGGGGCGCCGGTGCCGTTGACAACTTTAAGCGGGGCGGCCGTGTAGAGGAAGTCGTATTGACCGTCCTCGGCACAGTCCGCCGCCAAGTCGTGCAGCCAGGCGATCTCGGTGAAGGTGACGCCCAGGTAGCTCATGAGCGCAACGTGTAGCGGCAAGGTGACGCCGGAGACCGGATCGACGGTCACCTCGTTCGCGATGGTGTCGGTGACGAGGTTCGGCACCTCCATCTCACCGAACCACCGCGTCAGCTCGAGGCTGAACGTCAGACCGGGTTCGACGAAATTGCCGTAGAACTCCTCGTGCGACACGTTGTAGTAACGCGTGATCCAACCGGTGTGGATCACCAGGATGTCGCGTTTGCGCAGCTCTACTCCTTGCCGCTGCGCGCATTCCTGCAGGTCCTCATGGGTGAAGGTCTCGCCGGGGTCGAGGACCTCCTTGCCGCGGTGACGTGCCATGTCGAGCAGGACGCCGCGACCGACGATGCCACGCTGCGCGATCGGCAGCACACCGGCCTTGGACATGCCGTCGACCGTTGACCGCGCGTCGAAACCGTTCCAGATCTTGTCGCCGAACCAGACATGGCCCAGCGCGTCGTACTGGGTCGATCCCTGCAGGAAGCAGACCATCATGTCGTCGGCGTACTCGAGGTTGCCCGGGAACTCGGGGCCCTTGCCGGCAAGCCATACGCCCTTGTCGATGACGTTGTAGCGCTGCGCTCCGGAGCGTCCCGGCCACACCGGGTCACCTTCCGGGTTCGCCATCTTCACTTGCAGCGTGAACGTCTTCCCAGAGCGAACGCTCTGCACGGCATTTACCACGACGTCGGGCGTCAGGTAGTTCAGCGAACCGAGCTCGTCGTCGGGACCCCACTTCCCCCAGTTCCTGGGCGAGTCCTTGAGCAGCTCGCCAGCCGTTGGAACCTGCGCCGCCGTTGCTTCAGCCATGGCATCCCGATGCGCCGCAGATCTGGGTTGATACCGCGCGACCGGTATCGATCGGATAAACGCGCTGATCTCAACGTCGTGACGACCAACAACAGTGAGATGGCAGGCCTGGCGAGCGCGCGACGGATGTCGCACGGAGAGCAGTTGGCGCGCATCGCACGACGCTCGCCGCAGCGGGTGGCGTTCCGGTTCGAAGGCACCGACCGGACATTCGCCGAGCTCGATGACCGCGTGACCCGACTGGCGAACGCGCTGGCCGGGCGGGGGGCGGCCAAGGGCGACCGGATCGCGGTCCTGATGACGAACCGGATCGAGGTGGCCGAGTCCTACCTGGCGTGCGCGCGCCTAGGCGCCGTCTGCGTGCCGGTCAACTTCCGGCTGGTCGCCGACGAGGTGTCCTACATCATCGCCGACAGCGGGTCGCGGGCGCTCGTCGTCGATGCCGGCCTCGCGGAGCTCGCAGCGCAGGTGCGGCGGGGCGGCTCACCCGCGGTCTGCTTGGTGACGGGAGGTGCCGCGGCCGCGGCGGGCGACGGAGCGGAGGACTACGAGCAGGTGCTCTCGGCCGCCTCGCCGGAGCCGCCGCTCGTCGATGTCGACGAGCACGACCCGGCGTTCATCATGTACACCTCGGGCACAACCGGGCGCCCCAAGGGCGCGGTGCTGTCGCACTTCAACCTCGTGATGAACACCTACAACATGATCGCGACAATGGGCATCGTCGGTGACGACGAGGTGTGGCTTTCCGGCCTCCCGCTGTTCCACATCGGTGGCCTCGACGGGATCCTGCCCTACCTCCTGCTCGGAGGCACGTCGGTGATCCTGCCGTCCGGCCAGTTCGACGCCGCGCAGGTCGTCGACCTGTTCGAGCAGGAGCGGATCAACGGCTGCTACTTCGTGCCTACGCAGTGGCAGGAGATCTGCGCCGTGCCGGGCGTCCGCGAGCGCAACCTCGTGCTGCGGCGCATCTCGTGGGGAGCATCGGTCGCGCCGCCGTCGGTCCTGCAGGCGATGGCCGAGACGTTTCCCGGTGTGCCGAACTTCAACGCGTTCGGGCAGACCGAGATGAGCTCGGTCACCTGTGTGCTGCGCGGCGAGGACGCCGTGCGCAAGATGGGCTCGGTCGGAACCCCTGTGGTCAACGTCGAGGTGCGCATCGTTGACGACGAGATGAAGGACATGGGCATCGACGAGGTCGGCGAGATCGTCTACCGCGGCCCGACCGTCATGCAGGGCTACTGGGACAAGCCGGACGCCACGGATGAGGCGTTCCGCGGCGGCTGGTTCCACTCCGGCGACCTTGTCCGCCGCGACCCCGAGGGCTACATCTACGTCGTCGACCGCAAGAAGGACATGATCATCTCGGGCGGCGAGAACATCTACTCGGCCGAGGTCGAAGCGGCCATCGACGCGCATCCGGGGGTGCGGGAGGTGGCGGTGATCGGCGTGCCGCACGACCGCTGGGTGGAGACGCCGTGCGCCATCGTCGTACCGGTCGATCCGGCCAACCCGCCGACCGAGGCCGAGATCATCGAATGGTGCAAGGAGCGGCTCGCGTCGTACAAGAAACCGACCCAGGTCGTCGTCATCGACCTGCTGCCGCGCAACGCCAGCGGCAAGGTCCTCAAGACCCGCCTACGCGAACAGGTCAGTTCACAGTGACGCCTTTCGGGGCCTGCTGCTTCATGAAGCCGAACAGATAGCCGGCCACCCGGCGCATCTGGATCTCCTCCGAGCCCTCGGTGATGCGATAGCGGCGGTGGTGCCGGTAGATGTGCTCGAACGGCTTGTGGCGTGAGTAGCCGAGCCCGCCGTGCACCTGCATCGCGCGGTCGGCCGCCTCGCAGCAAAGCCGGTTCGCCCAGTAGTTGCACATGGACACCTTGTCGGACTGGGAGAACGCGCCGTGCTTGTCCATCAGCCACGCGGTCTTCTGGATGAGCGCGCGCAGCATCTCGCACTGCGTGTGCAGTTCCACCAGCGGGAACTGGATCGCCTGGTTGGCCGACAGCGGCTTGCCGAACGGTTTGCGCTCCATGGCGTAGCTGACCGCCTCGTTGATGCAGTACTGCGCCGCACCGAGGCTGGAGGCGGCCTGCCGGATCCGGTTCTCGTTGAAGAAGTGCTGCACGACCTGCAGGCCGCGGCCCTCACCGCCGAAAATCGCGCTGTCCGGGACTCGTACGTCGGTGACCCGGATGTGCGCATGGTCGGTGGGCATGTTGAACGTCCAGAGGAACTCGACGATCTCGAACCCGGGGCTGGCGGTCGGGACGAGGAACGCCGTGATGCCGTAGCCGTCACCGGGGTTGCCGCTGGTGCGCGCGAAGATCAGGTCGTAGTCGGCTTTGTGGATGCCGGTGTTCCAGGTCTTCTCACCGTTGATGACCCACTCGTCGCCTTCGCGGTGCGCGTTGGTCTCCATCCACGTCGCGTCCGAGCCGTGCTCCGGCTCGGTGATGCCGAAGGCGAAGCCGCGCCGGCCCTCGGCCAGGTCGTCGATCCACTCCTTCTTCTGCTGCTCGGTGCCGTACTCGATCATCAGCAGGAGACCCACGTTGTTGCCGACGATGGCGTGCTCGTTCTGAAGGTCACAGTGCAGACCGAGACCCTTGCTGGCGAGGTGCTCGCGGATCACCGCCATGCCGAGGTTGGTGCCGTTCTGGCCGCCGTACTCCTCCGGGAACGGGTAGCGGTAGTGGCCGGCTTTGTCCGCCCGCCGCCGCGCCTCCGCGAGCAGCGCCTCCCAGTCGTCGTTGGGAAGGCCACCGCGCTCCCAGTCGGTGCGGGAGTCCTCACGCCGGTGGTCGAAGAACCGGATGTTGTCGTTCTCCTGCTCGAGCGGGCGGATCTCGCGCTCGATGAAGTCATCCAGCTCGTCGAGGTAGGCAGCGAGGTCGGCGGGCAGCTCGAAGTCCATGGTCTCTCCTGTCAGTCGCGCAGGGCCCGCCGCATGATCTTGCCCGTCGTGGTGCGCGGGAGGTCGTCGATGAATTCAATCTCACGCGGCATCTCGTGCGGAGCGAGCCTCGTTCGCACGTGCTCGCGCAGCTCGTCGGCCAGCTCGTCACTCGGCTGGTAGCCCTCGCGGAGCACGACGAACGCCTTCGGCACCTGGCCGCGCCGCTCGTCGGGAACACCGATCACGGCAGCCATGGCGACCGCCGGGTGTGCGCCGAGGCTGTTCTCGATCTCGCCGGGACCGATGCGGTAGCCGGCCGAGTTGATCACGTCGTCCTTGCGGGACTCGAACCAGACGTAGCCGTCCTCGTCCATCACGCCGAGGTCGCCGGAGAGCAGCCAGTCGCCGAGGTACTTCTCTTCAGTCGCCTCGGGCTTGCGCCAGTACTCGAGCATGCGCAGCGGATGGTTCTTGTCGGCGGCGATCTCGCCGCTCTTGCCGACGACCGGGTGCCCGGCGTCGTCGAGCACCACGATGGTCGTGCCGGGCAGCGCCCGGCCGAGGGAACCGGGCTTGATCGGGAACACGCCGGCACTGTTGCCGCAGAACCCGTTCATCTCGGTCTGGCCGTAGGCCTCGTTGACCGTGCAGCCGAAGAACTCCTCGCTCCATGCCAGCAGGTCGGCGCCGAGCGCCTCACCACCGGAGCAGATCGCCCGGAAGGAGAAGTCACCGCCTTGCAACCCGGACGCCCGGATCATGCGCAGTGCGGTCGCCGGCAGCAGCGTCAGCGTGACTCCGAACTCCCGCATCAGCCAGGTCGCGCGCTCGGCGTTGAACGCCCCCTCGAGGTCGACGACGACCGGCAGGCCGTACCACCAGGCGGGAACCAGGATGTCCATGATGCCGGCGATCCAGGCCCAGTCCGCCGGGGACCACAGCACGTCATCCGGCTGCGGGTAGAAGTCGTAGACCGCTTCGAACGCCGGGATCTGCCCGTAGGCGATCCGGTGCGCGTGCAGGGCACCTTTCGGATCACCCGTGGTGCCCGATGTGTAGATGAGGAAGGCGGGATCCTCGGCGCGGGTGACCACCGGCTCGAAGTCCGGCGACGCCGATGCCAGCATGGCCTCGAAAGCGTGCTCGTCGCCGTCGGGAGCGCCGCCGATGACGATGACGTGGGCCTTCGAGTCCTCCAGCGCCTCGCGCACCCGGGGAAGGTTCGCGGCGGAGGTGATGATGGCCTTGGCCTCGCCGTCTCGTAGGCGGTAACGGAGGGCGTCCGGTCCGAACAGCGACGAGAGCGGCAGCGCGATCGCACCCATCCGCCACAGACCGATGTAGCAGACGCCGGTTTCAAAGGACTGCGGGTTCACCACGGCCACGACGTCGCCGCGGCCGATCCCCAGCTCAGCGAGCGCGTTCGCCAGCCGGTTCGCGGCGTCGCGCACGTCGCCGAAGGTGTAGTCGCGCGACGTGCGGTCCTTGTCGACAACGGTGAGCGCTCGGGCGTCGGCGTCATTGTCGTCGCAGCACGCGACGCCGAGGTTGAACTGCTCGGGGATGCGCAGCTTGCGGTAGTCCATCTGCTGCCACAGCTCGTCGTAGCTCGTGGCCCGGGTGAGGAAGCGCTCCTTCATCGTGTCGCCATGCGGAAGTCGGGGGCGTACTTCATGATCTCGCGACGGGCGATGGTCATCTTGTGCACTTCGTCCGGCCCATCGGCAATCCGCAGCGTGCGTATCTGTGCGTACACCTCCGCCAGCGGAGTGAACTGGGTGACGCCGGCGGCGCCGTGCACCTGGATCGCGCGGTCGATGACCTTGAGGGCGATGTTGGGAACGGCGACCTTGATGCCGGCGATCTCGCTCGCCGCCGACCGGTTGCCGACCGTGTCCATCAGATGCGCGGTGTGCAGGACGTATTGGCGCGCCATGTCGATCTCGATGCGCGACTCGGCGATCCAGTCCTGGATCAGGCCCTTCTGCGCAACGAGGCTGCCGAACGTCTCCCGCTGCAGCGACCGCTCGATCATCAGCTGCAGTGCGCGTTCGGCGACACCGATCGTGCGCATGCAGTGATGGATGCGACCCGGTCCGAGGCGCGCCTGTGACATGGCGAACCCGCCACCCTCGTCGCCGAGCAGGTTGTCCGCGGGCACCCGGACGTTGTCGAAGACGACCTCGGGATGGCCACCGCGATCCTCGTAGCCGAACACCGTCGGCTTACGCCCGAACGAGATCCCCGGGGTGTCCTTCGGCACCACGATCATCGACTGCTGCAGATGTCGCGATGCCTCCGGGTCGGTCTTCCCCATGACGATGAGGACCTTGCAGCGCTCGGCAAGCGCGCCGGAGCTGAACCATTTCGTCCCGTTCAGGACGTAGTCGTTGCCGTCGCGGGAGATGCGAAGGCCGATGTTGGTGGCGTCGGATGACGCGATGTGCGGCTCCGTCATACAGAACGCGGAGCGGATCTCACCCTCGAGCAACGGGGCCAGCCAGTCTCGTTTGATCTTCTCGGACCCGTAAAGGTTGAGGATCTCCATGTTGCCGGTGTCGGGCGCGTTGCAGTTGAGCGCCTCGGAGGCAAACTCGACCTTGCCCAGTTCTTCGGAGATGGGCGCGTAGTCGAGGTTGGACAGCTTCGTGCCCGGATGCTCGGACGACAGGTGCGGGAGGAACAGGTTCCACAACCCGCGCTCGCGAGCAGCGGCCTTGAGCTTGTCCATGATCGGCGGGTAGCCGGTCGGCCCCACCTCATGCAGCTGCTCGTCGTACTCCTGCTCGTTCGGGTAGATGTGATCGGTCATGAACCGCTTGACGTCGGCAAGCGTCTGCTGACCCTTCTCGGTGAACTCGTACGGCATCTCACGCCTTCCGCTGGACCGGGCCCCACTCCGTTTCCTTGCGCAACGCCGGCTTGAGGATCTTGCCGCCGGGATTGCGCGGCAGCACCTCACTGCGCACCGCGACGAACTGCGGCACCTTGAAGTCGGCCAACCGCTCGCGGGCATAGGACAGCACCGCGTCGACGTCGATCTGCTCGCCCGGCTTGGGCACCAGGACGGCGCCGACCTTCTCCCCCATCATCTCGTCGGGCACGCCGACGACCGCGACCTCGTAGACGCCGGGAGCCCCGGCCAGCGCGTTTTCGACCTCCACCGAATACACGTTCTCGCCACCGCGGTTGATCATGTCCTTGGCCCGGTCGACGATGTAGACGAGGCCGTCGTCGTCGATGCGGGCCAGGTCTCCGCTGTGCAGCCAGCCGTCGACGAAGGTTTCGGCGGACGCCTCCGGCTTGTTCCAGTAGCCACTGACCACGTTGGCGCCGCGGATCAGCAGCTCGCCGACACCCGTCGTGGGATCGGGATCCTTGAGCTGCAGGTCGATCGTCGGGGCGGCGAAGCCGACGCTGTCCGGATGCTGCTCCGTGTAGTCATGCGGCAGCAGCGTCGAGATCGATGACGTCTCGGTCAGCCCGAACCCGTTGCCGAGGCGCGCGTTCGGGAAGCTCCGCTTGATGCTGAGAACCAGGTCCGGCGAGATCGGCGCGCCGCCGTACGTCGCCCACCGCGCCTGGGAGGTGTCGATGTCGCCGAAGTTGGGCTGGTTGATGGCGAGCCAGTAGATCGCCGGCACCGACGTGACGATGTTGATGCGCTCCTCGACGATCGCGCGCAGGAACCGCTGCACCTCGAAGACCGGCATGATCACCGTCGTTCCGCCGACGTAGGTGGTCGGGAGCAGCTGGCTGTTGCAACCCGTCACGTGGAACAGCGGGACGGACACGAGGTTGCGCAGCGAGGTGTCGTAGCGCGGCATCCCTGTCACGCGCAGAGCGTTCTCGACGTTGGTGAGGAAGTTCTCGTGGCTCGTCATCGCGCCTTTCGGGAACCCGGTCGTCCCCGACGTGTAGAAAATCGCAGCGAGGTCGTCGCGGCTCGGACCTTCCTCGACGAACTCCCCACCGTCCGGAAGTGCCGCATTTGCCTCGAACACATACGCCGCGCCGGAGTCGTCGATGACGTAGCTCGCTTCGCTGTCGGTGAAGCGCGTGTTGACCGGTACGACGACACCGCCGGCGAGCACGGTGCCGAAGAATGCGAGCACCCAGTCGATGCCGTTCGGGTAGCGGATCGCGACCCGGTCGCCGCGCTTGATCCCCGCGTCCCGCAACCCGCCCGCCACCCGCGCGGAACGCTGCCACAGCTCGCGATAGGTCAGGCGCGGCCCGTCCAGCTCCACGACGGCCTCGCCATCGGGGTCTCGATCGACTGAGGCCTTGAACAGAGCGAGCACCGACTCCGGCAACTGCTCGTAATGCTTGATGCCACGCTCGTCGCGGACAACGCCGGTGGTGTCGAACGGCGAAGGCATCGCTACCTCCAAGGCGCGTGCGAGTGACTCACCCCCTTCCATATATGAACGGTCGCGATGCGTCTAGTCGTCGAGGGCGGGGCCTACCGCAGGTGCACTACTCCGCGTACGTCAACTCATGGCGTAGCGAGCGACTTCAGCAGCTCCCGGGTCCGGGCGCGGGATCCAGCACGGTCCTCACCGACCACGACCGGCGCTGCCCAGAAGTCGGTGGCGCCGGCGTCGAAGAGCGCCTGCACCTGCGAACGCACCGACTCCTCGTCGCCGGCGATGGCCGCGTCGGCAGGACCAGCAGCGGCGCCGATGTCGAGAATCCTTCGGTAGTTGGGCAGCGCGCCATAGCCGGCGAACTGCTTGGCGATGACCTTGCGCGCTTCCGCCTCGTCGTCGTGCACGGCGATCGGCAGCCCGGCGACGATCCGCGGCTCCGGTCGGCCGGCCTCGGATGCCGCCGCGCGCAGTCGCGGTGCGACGTGCGCGTCGATGGCCTTGGCGTTGGCCATCCAGAGCACCGTTCCGTCGGCGTGCTCGCCAGCCACGCGAAGGAGCCGGGGCGCGAGTGCAGCGATCAGCAACCCGATCGGTGCTGCCGGCGCGGCCGGCGCGCCCAGTGTGACCGCGAAGTCCTCGCCGCGCAGCTCGACCGCCTCGCCGTGCAACAGCGGCGCCAGGATCCGGACGTATTCATCGGTGTGCCGGCCGGGATGGTCGTAGCTCAACCCGTAGGCGTTCTCGATGACCATCTGGTGCGACGGGCCGATGCCGAGGGTGAGGCCCGGGCGCCCCATCGCGTTGGCGACTGCGATGACCCGGTTGGCCATCAGCACCGGATGCGAGGTGTAGGTCTGCAGCACCGACGTGCCGAGCTCGATCCGCGACGTCGCGCGGCCGGCGATGGCCATCGCCACGAGCGGGTCGCCGCCGATCGCACCGGCGTACCACAGGCTGGTGAAGCCGTCGGCCTCCGCCTGCTGCGCCTGCTCGACGATCCGGTCGACGTCGCGACCGCCGCCGGACAACCCGATCCGCATTCCGGCCATCAATCTCTCCTTCTGGTCACCATGTGTCCACGCACGGGCGTTTTTTCGTCGTACGACGTGCCGGCGGCGGGTCGCTCAGCAACGCGGTCGTCACCCACTGCCGCGAGTCGGCAGGGTCGATGACGTCGTCGAACTCGAAGTACGGCGCCGCGTTGAGCGCCTTCCCGCGTTGGTAGGAGGCGGCCACCATCCGGTCGAACGCCTGCTGCCGCTCGGCCGGGTCCTCGATCGCCTCGAGCTCGCGACGGAAGCCGAGCCGGACGGCGCCTTCGAGTCCCATCCCGCCGAACTCGCCGGTGGGCCATGCGACGGTGAAGCGCGGTGCCCGGAAGCTCCCACCGGCCATCGCTTGCGCGCCGAGGCCGTAGGCCTTGCGCAGGATGATCGTGCCGAACGGCACGGTGAGGTTGGCGCCGACGACGAACATGCGGGCTGCGTGCCGGACGAGCGCGGACTTCTCGGCCTCGGGGCCGACCATGATGCCCGGGGTGTCGCAGAGGAACAGAACCGGCAGGTCGAACGCGTCGCACAGCTGCATGAACCGCGCGGCCTTGTCGGCTCCGGTCGCGTCGACGGCGCCGGCCAGGTGCATCGGGTTGTTGGCGATGATGCCGATCGGCTTGCCGTCGATGCGGGCAAGCGCGGTCACCATGCCGATGCCGAAGTGTCGTCGTAGCTCGAGCACCGACCCGGTGTCGGCAAGCGTTTCGACAATCGCGCGTACGTCGTAGGCGCGCAGGCGGTTCTCCGGGATGAGCGCGCGCAGCCGGCGCTGGTCGGCACAGTCGCCGGCTGGCGCCTCTCCCTGGAAGTAGGAGAGGTATTGCTTCGCGACGCGGACCGCCTCCGCCTCGTCGGCGACGGCGACGTCGACGACGCCATTCGGCACCTGCACGTGCATCGGGCCGACCTCTTCGGGCCGGAAGACACCGAGCCCGCCGCCCTCGATCATTGCCGGGCCACCCATGCCGATGGTCGTGTCCTGCGTCGCGATCAGGACGTCGCAGCAGCCGGCAAGTGCGGCGTTGCCGGCGAAGCATCGGCCTGCGACGACTCCGACGAGCGGGACGAGTCCCGACAGCCGGCCGAACAGGTGGAACGCCATCACGTCGAGCCCGGCCACGGTTGCACTGTCGGTGTCGCCCGGCCGTCCGCCGCCGCCCTCCGCGAAAAGCACGACCGGCAGCCGCATTTCTGCGGCCAGCTCGAACATCCGGTCCTTCTTCTCGTGGTTGCGGTGTCCTTGTGTGCCGGCGAGCACGGTGTAGTCGTAGGACATCACAACGCACTGCGACCGCTGCGGCCCGAACAGCTCGCCGTTGACGCGGCCGACGCCGGTCACCATGCCGTCGCCCGGCGTGTTCTCGATCAGGTCCTGCATCGAGCGGCGCTGCCGCTGCGCGGCGACCACCAGCGGCCCGTACTCGACGAAGCTGTCCGGGTCGCACAGGTCGGTGATGTTCTCCCGGGCACTGCGATGGCCGATCCGGTGGTGCCGGGCGATGTCATCGCCGCGGGCGGCGTCGAGGCCGATGTCATGGCGCTCGACAACGGCAGCCAGGTCGTCGCGGATGTGGTCCGGGTCCCACTGCTCCTCGACTGTCTCGGCCGCCGCCGCCCCGGCGGTGGCCTCGACGAGCACCAGCGGTGCACCGGCCGCGACGGTGTCGCCGACGGCGGCGGCGATGTGCAGCACGACACCACCGGCGTGAGCAGTGACGACGTGCTCCATCTTCATCGCCTCGATGACGGCGAGCTGCTGTCCCGCGGCGATGGCGTCGCCGGCAGCGACATCGATGCTGACGATCGTGCCGTTCATCGGCGCGGCGACCGTCGCGCCGCCCTGCTCCGGCTGTTGTTTTGCCGCAACGTCGACCAGCTCAGCGATGCGGTCCTCGACCACCTCGGTGTCCCACTCGCCGGCGACGAACCAGTCGCTCGCAACGACGGTCCGGAGGAACGGCACGTTCGTGTCGACACCGACGATCGCGAAGTCGCGCAACGCCGCCTCGGCCTTGCGTGCAGCGCCGATGAACGACGGCGTGTGGCTGCGCACGATGACCTTGGCGAGCAGGGAGTCGTAGTTCGGGTTGACGTCGTGACCGGCGTAGCCGAGCGTGTCGACCCGCACCCCCGCCCCGGTCGGCGGATCGAACTCCGCCAGCACTCCCGCAGCCGGAGTCGCGGCGCCGTCGCTCGTCATCGTCTCGGTGTTGACCCGCAGCTGGATGGCGTGACCCGACGGTGCTGCAACGGGCAGGCCGAGGTCGGCCAGCCGGGCGCCGGCGGCGATCTGCAGCTGCGCCTGCACGAGGTCGACACCGTAGAGCTCCTCGGTGACCGTGTGCTCGACCTGTAGCCGCGGGTTGGCTTCGATGAAGGCGTAAGCCGGACCGACGCCGCGCGGGTCGTTCACAACGAGGAACTCGATGGTCCCGACGCCGGCGTAACGGACCTGCCGTGCGATTCGAACAGCAGCGTCGGTGACGGCCGCACGAACATCGGCGTCGATGCCGGGGCTGGGTGAGACTTCGACCAGCTTCTGGTGTTGGCGCTGGATGCTGCAGTCGCGCTCGCCGAGGTGGGTGACGTCGCCAGTGCCGTCACCGACCACCTGCACCTCGATGTGGCGTGCGCCGGCGAGGTATCGCTCGACGTACAGGTCGTCGACACCGAAGGCGCGGGCAGCGATCGACCGGCACCGCTCGAAGGCGTCCGGCAGCTCGGAGCGGTCGTGCACCAGCCGGATCCCACGCCCGCCACCACCGGCCAGCGCCTTGACCAGCACCGCTGCGCCCGGCCCGAGCTCGTCCATGAACGCGGCAGCCTGCTCCAGCGACGTGGCGGCGAACGTGCCGGGCAGCACGGAGACGTCGCACTCATCGGCGAGCGCGCGGGCGCGGGCCTTGTCGCCGAACAGCTCGAGCACATCGGGCGACGGGCCGACGAAGGTCAGGTCGCGTTCGGCGCAGGCCCGGGCGAACGCCGCGGATTCGCTGAGAAACCCGTAGCCGGGATGCACGGCGTCGCATCCCGCGTCATGCGCGAGCGCGACGATCCGGTCGATGTCGAGGTAGGCCGCGACGCCCTCGGCGCCGAGCGGTCGGGCTTCGTCGACCCGCCGCAGGTGCAACGCGCGGGCGTCGTCATCGGCATAGATCCCGACAGTGCGGATGCCGAGCTCGAGGGCGGTGCGGGCGATGCGAATGGCGATCTCGCCACGGTTGGCGACGAGCAGCGAGCCGATCGCGGCTGCGTCGCTCAACTGACCACACCGGACGAACGCAGCTCACTCATCTCGTCGTCGGACAGGCCGAGCAGGGCGCGCAGCACGTAGTCGTTGTCACCGCCGTAGACGGGTGCGGCATTCAGCGGTCGGATCCGTCCGGCGGGTTGGATGGCCTCACCCGGCACCGGGATGCGCAAGTCGGGCCGCATCGGCTGCGTGACGTATTCGACGTAGTCGGCGAGCTGCGGATCCTGTTCGACGATGTCACGCACGTCGGCCACTGCCGCAGCGGCGATTCCGTTGGCCTGCAACAGATCTGCCGCCGACCACTTGTCCTGCGCTGCGGTCCACTCACGGATCGCTGCATCGAGCTCGTCCTCGTGCGCCTTGCGGCCGGCGTGGGTGGAGAAGCGGCCGTCGACGACGAGGTCGGTGCGGCCGATGACGTCGCACAGGGCCGCGAAGCCGACGTCGTCGTTGACGGCGAGTGCGAGCCACTCGTCGTCACCGAGCGCGGGGTAGATGCCGTGCGGGCACCAGTTGGGGTCGCGGTTTCCCCGCATCGGCGGGGCGACACCGCTGGTCGTGTATTGCAGCCATTCGACGCCGAGCAGAGACACGGTGGCGGCGAGCTGGTTGAGCTCGAGGTCCATGCCGACACCGGTCGCGGCTCGCTGGCGCAGCGCGCCGAGGACGACCAGCACCATGAAGCAGGGCGAGGTGAAGTCCGGGTAGGCGATGCCCATGCCCCGCATGGCGCGGCCGGGGAAGCCGGTGACGGCGTTGAGCCCGGAGGCCGCAGCGACCATGTTGCCGAAGCTCGAGACCGACGCCCAGGGCCCCTTGCTGCCGCACCCGGGCACCTGCAGGTTGATGATGCGCGGATTGACCTCGCGCAGCACGTCGTAGCCGAAGCCCATGGCCTCCAGCGCGCCGGGGCGATAGTTGCTGGTGACGACGTCGACCTGCTCGACGAGCTGCAGCAGCAGCTCGCGGCCTCGCGGCGACCGCGGGTCGATCGTCGTCGAACGCTTCTGCGTGTTGAGCCAGTTGTGGAACGCACCGAGGCTCGGCTCCCGGTCGCGGTCGGCGTAGACCTCCTGCAACGCGCGGCCGCCGGACTCGACCCGGATCACCTCGGCGCCGAAGTCGGCGAGGATGCGGGTGCCCAGCGGGCCGGCGATGACCCAGCAGAAGTCCAGCACCCTGATGCCGTTGAGCGACGTCGCAATGTCGAGCTGAGTCCGCGATCCGCCAGGTGCGGGCGCGCGCGTTTCGGCCCTGATCGTCTCGCTGTGCTCGCCGAGCAGTGGTGCCCGTCGTACGTCGACACCGTCGAGTGCGTCAACCGGGCTGCGCGAAAAGTTCAGTGGCAGCCCGCGCGCGTCGTCGTCGACAGTGATGAACTGCCCGTTGGCGACCAGGTGGTCGCAGGTCTCCAGATCCGGCAGCGAGTTGACCGGCAGCCCCATCAGGTCGAGGTCCCAGATCCGCTTGAGCAGCTCGTCGCGCGGATAACGCCCGGCCATCTCGCGGATGAACGGGTGCAGGACGCGTCCGCTCTCGCGCCCGCGCATCCGCTCTTCGGTCTCCGCGTCGATCTCCAGGCCCTCGGCGCGGGCCCAGCCGACGAACGGCGTCACCCGCTCGGCGCGGACGACGAAGGTGGTCCACTTGCCGTCCGCGCACTTGTGCACCGCGGCCTGGCCGGGACGTTTCTCGATCCGGTGTTGCCACAGCCAGTGCGCCGGGTGTCCGGTCTGCAGCGTCGCGCCCGCGACCGCACGCTGCATGGACACCTCGAGGTGGACACCCGGCCCATCCGGGTCGTTGTCCCGTCCGGTGAGCGCGATCGCAGTGGCCGCGGCTGCCGCCATACCGGCGAGCTTGTAGGACTGGTCGGCGCCCGGCTGCGACGGCGGGTCGCCGGGAGACCCGCAGATGAAGGCGAGGCCGCCGGCAGCCGAGGCGATCAGGTCGTTTCCCCGACGGGTCGACCAGGGCCCGGTCAACCCGAACGGCGTGACCGTGACGTGGACGAGATGCGGGTTGAGGGCGCGCAGCTCCGCGTCGTCGAGCCGCTCGGTCTCGACAAGGGCGTCGGCGCTGGCCAGCAGACGATGCAGCTGCGAGCGCCCATCGTCGGTGGTGCGGTCGATGACGACCGACTTCTTGCCTGCATCGAGATAGAGGTGCGGCAACGACCGTTCGGTGCCCGGCTCGTCCTGCAGGTACGGCGCGAGCCGGCGCACCCGAGCTCCGTCCGGAGGCTCGACCCGGATCACCTCGGCGCCGAGGTCGGCGAGCAGCCTCGGCCCGAAAGCAGCAGACTCGTCGGTGAGATCGATGACGCGCACGCCGGCGAAGGGTCTGGGTGTCGCGGTCGTCACACCCGTGACCGTAGTCGCAGACTTCTTCAGCCGCTGACGCAGTTAGCCTGAGCGCCGCTTGCTCGCTGAAAGGGCGTACGCCGATGAGCACCACCGTCGAGCCACTTGGCACCGATGACCGCCTGGCCGAGATGACGTTGACCGAGAAGTGCGCACTGCTTGCGGGCACGTCGTGGTGGCGCACACCGCCGGTCGAGCGGCTGGGCATCCCGCAGCTGAAGATGTCCGACGGTCCGAACGGCGTGCGCGGCGAGCACTCGGGTGAGGACGCCACACCTGCTGTGCTCCTGCCGGCGGGCATCGTTCAGGGCGCCACCTGGGACCCCGACCTGATCGGGCGGGTCGGCGACCTCCTCGGCCGCGAGGCCCGGCGACGTCAGGCGCATGTCCTGCTCGCGCCGTCGATCAACCTGCACCGCACACCGATGGGCGGCCGCACCTTCGAGTACTACTCGGAGGACCCTGAGCTGACGGCGCGGCTCGCGGTCGCGTCGGTCCGTGGCATCCAGGCGCACGGCGTCGCCGCGACGGTCAAGCACTTCGTCGCCAACGACACCGAGGTCGAGCGGTTCACCGTCGACGTGCGCGTGGACGAGCGGGTGCTGCACGAGCTCTACCTCTATCCGTTCGAGGCCGCCGTGCGCGAGGCCGGCACCTGGGCGGTGATGTCGGCGTACAACCGCCTCGGCGGCGACTATTGCGCGGCGAACCATCGGCTGCTGACGACGATCCTGCGCGAGCGCTGGGGTTTCAACGGCGCGGTCATCTCCGACTGGTACGGCGCGCACTCCACCGTCGGCTGCGCGGAAGCGGGGATGTCGGTCGAGATGCCCGGCCCGGCCCGCGTCTACGGCGGCAAGCTCGAGCGAGCAGTCCTCGACGGTCGCGTCGAGGAGTCAAACGTCGACCGGTTGGCAGCCGACGTGCTCCGTCTCATCGAGCGCACCGATGCCGCGGGACGGCCGTGCGACGGCGACGAAGTCTCCGTCGACGATCCCACTGACCGGGCCCTGTGCCGGGAGGTCGCCATCTCGGGCACCGTCCTGGCAAAGAACAACGACGGCATCCTGCCGATCACGCCCACGCCGGAGCTCACGCTGGCGTTGATCGGACCGAACGCCGCGGCGATCCGCACCGGAGGCGGCGGCAGCGCGTCACTCCGGCCGCTGCCGCAGCGGACGCTGCTGCAAGCGCTGCGGGATCGCTTCGCGAACGTGACCCATGAGGTCGGCGTGACCATCGACAAGTTCACGCCGCTCGCGGCACCCGGCAGGCTGGTCGGACCAGACAACGCGGCTGGCCTGGACGTCACCTTCCGCAACGGTGACTCGCCGTCGGCACCCGTCACCGCGCAGACCCGCAGTGAGACCGGGCACCTGCGCTTCGCCGGATCCCTGCCGGACGGCGTCACGACACCGTGCGTCGTGACCATCCGCGGCAGCTACGTCCCGGGGGCCAGCGGCGAGCACGAGTTCGGCCTGGTCACCA
>Ga0207705_10000601_pt1 | contig 30148 bp, 23 predicted proteins | sample KBSC13metaG_FD_184314 | JGI IMG/M metagenome (GOLD analysis project Ga0207705, IMG submission 184314) | Corn rhizosphere microbial communities from Kellogg Biological Station, Michigan, USA - KBS C1-3 metaG (SPAdes) (version 2) | ecosystem: Host-associated > Plants > Roots > Rhizosphere > Soil ... | reverse complement strand
TGCGCTGCGCTGCTGCTGGTCGTCGTCGGGGCCTGCGGCAGCACGGTGCACGGAGCGGCCGCGCCGGACCTGCCGACGCCCTCGACCGCGGCGCCGGTCGACGCCGGTACGGGCTCGGCCCCCGGGACCGTGACCGGCACCGGCGGCTCGTCCGGCAGTGGACCGTCCGCGGCCGGTGACCTGGTCCGCGCCTCTTCGGCGGTGGCGGGGTCGGCGGTGGCCGGCGCCGCAGGCACGCCGCGACGCACGGTGAAGGTGGGCTTCTTCATCAGCGACGACGCGTCGCAGATCTACAAGACGCTGGGCATCAGCGGCGCGACCCACACGCGCGAGGAGTCGAAGGCCCTGTGGGGTGCCGTCGTCGCACAGGTCAACGCGCGCGGAGGGCTCGCGGGGGCCCGGGTCGTCCCGACCTACTTCTTCATCACCTCCGACTCCGGCTCCAACGCGAGCCGGGCGCAGCAGGCCTGCACCCAGTTCACCGAGGACGACCGGGTCGTCGCGGTCGTCATGGACGGCGCCGGCGACCTCTCCCTCGCTCGCTGCCTGGCGAAGCGGCACACGCCGCTGGTCGACGTCGGGCAGACCAGCTACCCCTACGACGACGTCGACCTGCGCGCCCTCGCGCCCTACCTGTACCTGCCGGGTCGGCTGTCGATGAGCCGCTTCGGCGCGTACGTCGACGAGCTGGCCGGGCACGGCTTCTTCGGCAAGCACGCGGTCGTCGGCCTCGTGCGCTTCGACCTCCCGGACCAGGCGCGCACCGCGAAGGACGTGATCGCCCCCGCCCTGCGGCGGCACGGTCTCGCGCTCACGACCGACGTCGCCTTCACCCCGGTCGAGGGCACCGGCGACCTGGCCCGGGCGAGCGACGAGGCGAGCGCCGCCGTGGTCCGGATGCGGGCCGCCGGCGTCGACCACGTGCTCTTCCTCGGGTCGGGCCTCTCCCTGCCGTACGTCTTCCCGACGGTCGCCGAGTCGCAGGGCTACCGGCCCCGCTACGGCATCACCACCGACGACGGCCCGGAGTTCATGGCAGGCAACGCGCCCGCAGCCCAGATGACCGGGGCGATGGCGGTCGGCTGGGAGCCGCAGTACGACGTCGCCGACAGCGACTCCGTCCTGGCCGGCAGCCCGGTCTGGCGGTCCTGCGTCGCCGTCCTGCACAAGGCCGGTTTCGCTGCACGGGACGGCCGTCGCTGCACTGCCGTCTACTTCCTCGAGGCCGCGCTGCGCGGTCAGACCTCGACCTCCGCTGGCGCGCTGCGGCGAGGCGCCGACCTCCTCGGCACGACGGTCTACTCCACGCAGACCTACGCGACCGACGTCCGGCCCGGGCACTACGACGCTGTCAGTGCCGTCCGGGTGCTCGCCTTCGACAGCGGCTGCACCTGCTTCCGCTACCGCACAGGCGACGTGGCGGTCCGATGACGCGCCCGAGCACGCACTGCCAGCCCGATGCCGGCCAGCACGAGCAGCCCGCCGAGGAGCCACAGCAGCGGTCCGTGCCCGCTGCGCCGGATCTCCTTGGCCCGCAGGGGAAAGGCCAGGGCGTAGCCCCCGGTTCCGGTGAAGGGCGCGCTGTAGACGTCCTGGCCCGTCCGGGTCGTGACCAGCGGGGACCAGGGACGGCCGGGGACATGCGCGAACATCGTCGGCCCCGGCTGCAGCGGGCTGGTCGCCCGCATCGTGACGACTCCCTGCACGGGCGACGACACGGTGACGTCGTACACGTTGCCGTTGACGATGCGTCCCACGACCCGTCCCGCAGGGGCCTCGGGGCGCACATCGACCTCGGCGCCCACCGGACCGCTCGTCACGGACAGCCGGAACTGCGGTCCGACCTCGCGGGTCGCCAGGTCGAGGGCGCCGCCGCCGGAGACGCGGCCGTGCGCGGCGGTGGGCGCCGGGCGGCCCTCCGTGCCGGGGGGCGGCGCGACGAAGCGGTACGGCTCGTCGGGGTTCGCGAGTCCGTCGTACACGGCCACCGGGTCCTGCGTCAGGGCCCGGGCGAGTCCCACGAGGGCCAGGCCGGCCAGCCACCTGCGCCCTGCCAGAGCCACGCCTGCCTTCCCGAAGAGTTTGGGGATCCGCGCAGAGGGTTGCCGCCGCGCGTCCCGAATGGCTCACAGACGTACCACACGAAGGAGCGACCATGACGCAAGCGGGACTCAGCCGCCGCGGCTTCCTCGGCGCCCTCGGCGTCGTCGGCGCCGGGACGCTCGCCGGTGCCGGGCTGGCGAGCGCCTCGACGCCCGCACGGGCCACCGAGACCGTGACCGCGGACAAGCTCGGGGTCCAGCTCTGGACCTGTCTCGCCAGCTGGGAGACAAGCGGCCCGGAGACCCTCGCGCTGATCGCGCAGACCGGCTACTCCTTCGTCGAGTACGCCTTCGGCTACGGCAGCGCGGTCATGAGCGACCCCGCCTCCGGCCGGATCGGCATGACGCCGAAGGCGTTCCGCAAGGCCCTGGACGACAACGGCCTGTGGTGCAACGGCGGCCACGGCACCTCGGCCTACCCCTACGACGACAAGGCCTGGAAGACCTACGTCGAGGACAACCTCGTCATCGGCGCGCGCTACCTCGGCGCGAACATCTCGCTCCCGTCGACGCTCGAGGGGGTCAAGCGGTACGTCGACGACGTGCACAAGGCCCACGAGGTCGCCCGCCGCATGGGCTTCACGGGCTTCCAGTACAACCACCTCGAGTCGGCGGCGTGGAACCGGATCACCGACTTCCCGAGCCTCTACGCCTGGGAGTACGCGGCGCAGCACCTGCCACGCGACGTCTGGAACCCGGAGCTCGACATCGACCACGCCTACCAGCCGCTCGGCTCGATCGGGCGGGTCATCTCCTACATCCGCAAGTACCCCGGGCGCTGGTCGCTGTTCCACATGAAGGACGGCGAGCCCAACGTGTTCCTGCCCGACGGGACGTGGGAGCAGGGGGCGCCGGCCGAGTTCGGCACGGGCGTCTTCGGGCTGCCGGACCCGGCCGACCCGAAGGGCCGGCCGCACGCCGGCTTCCAGGACGTCCTCACGGCCGTCCGAGAGACGCAGCGGTGGGACGACGTCCTGCTCATCGCGGAATCAGACATGTCCATGGCGACGTGCGCCGACTACACGACCTTGGCCTACAAGGGCCTCAACGGACTGCGGTTCCCCTACCGCCGCCGCTGATCGAAGGAGATCCCTCATGCGCAAGATCCTTGCCGGTACGGCGGTGCTCGGTCTGCTCGCGTTGGCCACCCCGGCCCACGCGAGCCCGGCCAGTCCGCCGACCGACTTCACCTACCAGGTCCTCACCGAGGACGTCTACGACCCGATGGACGTGGAGGTGGCTCCGGACGGGCGGGTGATCGTCGCGCAGCGCGACGGCAAGATCCGGATCTGGCACCAGGACGGCAAGCTCAAGACCGCCATCCAGCTGCCCGTGAACGCCGCCCGCGGCTGCGTCGACTGCGCCGAGACGGTCAACGACGACGGCGGCATCTACGGGATGACGCTCGACCCGCACTTCGCGCGCAACGGCTACATCTACCTCTGGTACAACCGCGCCCACACTGCGAACCCGGCCACCAACCTCGAGGAGTGGTGGCTGTCGCGGATCACGTTGAAGCCGAACGACACGATCGCCCGGAGCAGCGAGAAGGTGCTGTTCCGCGCGAAGTCGTGGTGGGCCGACCCTGAGGGCAGCCAGGCCCACTACGGCGGCGTGCTCGCCTTCCTCCCCGACGGGACGCTGGTGCTGGGCACCGGCGACGAGGTCGACCCGAAGTGCGACGGCGGCTACGGCCCGCGCGACGACACCCCCGACAAGGGGCACTTCTGCAACGCCGAGATGACGGTGCAGAACCCCTCCAGCCCCTGGGGCAAGCTGCTCCGCTTCAACGCGGACGGCTCGGTGCCGGACGGGTCGAAGAGGGGCGTGAAGGCCAACCCGTTCATCGGGAGGAAGGCCGTCAACCCCTACATCCCCGACGGCCGCAACCACCTCATGAAGTACTACGTGGCCAGCAGGCCCAAGCACCCCAAGGCCATCGCCTACCTCCCGCAGATCTACGCCCTCGGCTTCAAGCAGCCGTGGCGCGAGGCCATCGACCCCCACACCGGGACGATGTTCATGGGTGACGTCGGCGCGGACGCGACCTACGACGACCCGCAGAAGGGAACGGCGTCGCACGAGGAGCTCAACACGGTCCCGTACGGCGGCGGTGGCAACTACGGCTGGCCCCGTTGCCAGGGCGCCTACGCCTACCACGACTACGACTGGGCCCGGCAGGTCGACCACGGCGTGCTGGACTGCTCGAAGATGGTGCAGCCGAACGTCTACTACTCCACGACGCAGGGCCACCAGTGGTCGTCGGTCGTCGGTGTCGGCTCCAAGACGAGCGAGCCGACCGTCTACTACACGGCGAACAAGGGCTCGCTGGCCCTGCCCTCGCGGTTCTTCGACCACGTCATGTACTCGGACTGGTCACGTGACTTCCTCTACGGCGTCCCCGTCGCCAAGGGCAAGCTCGACGTCGACCCGACGCACTGGGAGCTCGTCCGCCCGCCGGTGACGAGCACGACGTTCGTCGGGGTCGGCCAGAAGGGCCTCGTCCCGTCCGCGGCCGGCAACCTCGCGACGATGATGGCTCCGATCGCGGGAGCCGAGGGTCGCGACGGTGCGTACTACTTCGTCGAGTACGGCACCGGCTACGGCAACAACCCGCTCTCGCGGCTGAGCCGGCTCGTCTGCACCGGGTGCACGGCCAACCCGGCCAAGGACTTCGTGCACACGCCCGGCGTGCCGGTGGTCACGGCGGCTGAGGCCTTCCGGCCCGCGCCGGTGGCGCCGGTCGTGCTCGCCTCCGCCAAGGTGTCCCACGCTTCCGGTTACCTGATGGGCTCGGCCGCGGCCGGGCTGGCCCTCGTCGGCATCGGCTGGCGCCGTCGCCGCCTCACGGTCTGAGGGCGCCGGCATGACAGAGCTCGCACTGAGCCGCCGCGGCTTCCTCAGCGCGGTCGGCGGAGCGGCCGCCGCAGCGGCGCTCGTGTCCGCCGGTGGCGCCTCGGCCGGCGGGCGACCGGCGACCGAGGTGCTGACGAGGGACAAGCTCGGCATCCAGCTCTTCAGCTGCATCGGGCCTTGGGAGGCCGACGGGCCGGAGACGCTCGCTCTGCTCGCGCAGATCGGCTACTCGTTCGTCGAGTTCGCCATCGGCTACGGCAGCGCGTCCCAGAGCGATGCGGCCTCCGGCCGTCTCGGCATGGACGCGAAGACGTTCCGCAAGGCCCTCGACGACAACGGGCTGTGGTGCGACGCCGGCCACGGGACCGCGGCTTACCCCTACGACGACAAGACCTGGAAGCAGTGGGTCGAGGACAACCTCGTCATCGGGTCGCGCTACCTCGGGACCAACTCGGCCTTCCCCACGACCGAGTCCGAGATCAAGCGCTACGTCGACGACGTCCACAAGGCGCACGACGTCGCGCGGAGCATGGGCTTCCGCGGCTCGCAGTTCAACCACCTCGAGTCGTGGGCCCCGGTGACGGTGGGCAGGTCGACGATGTTCGCCTGGGAGTACGTCGCCAAGCACACCTCCCGCGAGGTGTGGAACATGGAGTTCGACGGGCTGGCCTACAACGCGCTCGGCTCGATCGGCAAGGTGATCTCCTACATCCGCAAGTACCCGGGCCGCTGGTCGCTGTTCCACTTCAAGGACCTGATGCCCAACGTCTTCCTCCCCGACGGGACGTGGGAGGGGGGCGCGCCGGCGGAGTTCGGGACCGGGGTGTACGGGCTGCCGGACCCCGCCGATCCGAAGGGCCGCCCGCACGCCGGGTTCCAGGACATGCTCACGGCCATCCGCGAGACCCAGCGCTGGGAGGACGTCCTCATCATCGCCGAAGGCGAGTTCCCCGCGACCCTCGCCGTCTGCGCGGACTACGCCGAGCTCGCCTACAAGGGCCTCAACGGCCTGCACTTCCCCTACCGCCGCTGATCGTCCGCGGCCGGTGTCGACGATGGGAGTGCTGCGAGGCTCCAGATGCCGCTGAGATGTTCAGCGCATCGCCGGGCCTGGGGTGCGGGCGATCGACTGATGATCGCCGCGCGCCGACGGTGGGGGTTCTGCGGCGCTCCAGCGCGGTGCCTCTCACGATGTCGCTGAGATGATCAGTGCATCGCGGGCCCCGGGGTGGGGCGATCGACTGATGATCGCCGCGCGCGGACGTCAGCCGGCGGCGTCGAGCTGGGCGTCGATGCGGTCGTCGTCGAGAAGTGACTCGATCGCGAGCCGGGCGGCGCCCAGCTGGCCGTCGACCTTGCCGCGGTCACTGACGCTGATCTCGAGCGAGCGCGCGGCGAGCGGCAGTGACCGGCGGTAGACGACCTCGCGGATGCCGGCGAGCAGCGGGTTGCCCGCCTCGGCGACCGAGCCGACCAGCACGATCCGCGACGGGTTGAAGATGTTGACCAGGGACGCGAGCACGCCGCCGACCTCGCGCCCGGCGTCGCGGACGAGCTCGAGTGCAGGCGGCTCGCCCAAGAGGGCCAGGTTGACCAGGTCGCGGACGCTGTGCACCGCCAGCCCGCGGTCGGCGGCCTTGCGCGCGAGCGCTGCCCCGCCGGCGATCGACTCAAGGCAGTTCTCGTTGCCGCAGCGGCAGATGGTCACCTCGGGGCTCGGCACGTAGATGTGGCCGATGTCGCCGGCGCAGCCCTGGCTGCCGCGGTACACCTGGCCGCCGACGACGATGCCGCAGCCGATGCCGGTGCCGATCTTGACGACGAGGAAGTTCTCGTCGCGGCTGCTGCCGCCGCTGCCCAGCTCGCCGGCGGCGATCACGTTGACGTCGTTGTCGACGTAGACGGGGCACGTGAACCGCGCGAAGGCGGAGGGCACGGCAAAGTCGTGCCACCCGCTCATGAGCGGCGGGTGGACCAGCCGGCCGGTGGCGAACTCGACGGGGCCGGGCACGCCCACGCCCACGGCGCTGACCGTCGTCGCGTCGCTGCCCACCTCGGCGAGCAGCTCGTCGGCCAGGCCGTTGACGACCTGCAGGACCGGCTCGGGTCCGGCGGCGATGGACAGCTCCTGGCTGCGGGCCGCGAGGAAGGTGCCGGCGAGGTCCGTCAGCGCCACCTTGACCGACGTCGCACCGAGGTCGACGGCGAGCACGTGCCCAGCGGTGCTGTTGAAGGCCAGCAGCGTCGGCGGGCGACCGCCGCGCGAGCTGCCCGACCCGCCCTCGTAGACGAGGTTCGCGCCCAGCAGCTGCTCGACGCGGGCGCTGATCGTGGACCGGGGGGCGCCCGTCAGGGACACCAGGTCCGCACGGGAGCGGGCGGCCCCGGTCCGGATCAGCCGGAGGAGCGCACCGGCCGTCACCCGCGTGGCTGCCCCACGGGCGGGGGGTGGCGGCGTCACGGCCTCGTTCTATCACGGCCCCACTTGCGTCGACATGCGGCAAAAGTCCGACTATCCTCCCCAGAAGTCGGCGCGACGGCTGGAGAAACAAGTTTCGTTCTTCTGGCAGGAGGACCGCGTCGCACCGAGCACGAAACTCCCCGATGCCGTCCCCTCGACCCCGGAGCCCCTCGTGACCCTCTCCCCCCGCACCGCCCGGCGCGCGCTGCTGCTCGCCTCGGCCGCCGGCCTGCTCGTCGGCACGGTCCAGTCCTCGGCCGGCCCCCTGCCGACGCCGGCCGTGGCGGTGGCGCCCGCCCAGGCGGCGATCACGGGCTTCGCGACCCCGATCGTCGTGGCGACCCAGGGCCAGGCGCTGTCCTTCGTCAACGGTGACGTCACCGGGCACACCCTCACGTCGAAGGAGACGAAGGCGGTCCGGATCAAGTACGGCCGCAAGTACTACACGATCCGCAAGCCGCTCTTCGACAGCGACAGCGTCAACGCCGGCTCGGTCGGGGACGTCAAGGGCGTCAGCAGCCTCAAGCCGGGCACGTACCACTTCTACTGCTCGCTGCACACGTCGATGACGGGCACGCTGCAGGTCCAGGCCGCCGGCTGACGGGAGCGGACCTCATGCCGCTGTCCCGCCGGACCGTGCTGCGCGGCGCGCTCGCCGGTGCGGCTGCCTCGTGCGCCCGCAGCGTGGGAGCGCGCGTCGCTGCGGGAGGTGCGCTGCTCGGGCTGACGGCCGAGACCGCACGGGGAGCCGACGCGAGCTTCCTGACGCCGCTGCGCATGCCGACCGTGCTGACCGGCCCTCACGTCACGCTGGTCGCGCGCGAGGCGATGGTGCCGCTGGTGCCCGGTCCTCCGACCCGGATGTGGACGTTCAACGGCAGCTTCCCCGGGCCGGTCGTGCGCCGGCCGAGCGGCACCCCCACGCGCATGACCGTGCAGCACCGGCTGCCTGCGTCGGTCGGAAGCCTGACGATCCACCACCACGGCTCGCACAGCCTGCCGTCGGAGGACGGCCAGCCCGACGTCAACGTGATCGCCCCGGGCAGGCAGCGCACCTACACCTACGGACTGCGCGAGGACGGCCGGCCCGAGCGCGCCGCGACGCAGTGGTACCACGACCACACCCACTTCAAGACCACTCGGAACACCTGGCACGGCCTCGCGGGGATGTTCATCGTCGATGACGAGGTCGACGCCCGGCTGCCTCTGCCGAAGGGGCAGTACGACGTGCCGCTCATGCTCACCGAGCGGTCCCTGGACGCGAACAACCAGCTCGTCGACGCCTACGCCGACTACGCCACCGCGTCGGCGGCCGGGCAGGCGTCGGTCGGCAGCGGCTACGCCCCGAACGACGACCTGTTCGGCTCCCGGTTCCTCGTCAACGGGGTCGAGCGCCCCTATCTCGACGTGGCCGCGCGGCGCTACCGGTTCCGCTTCCTCAACACGTCCCCGTTCCGCCCCTACAACCTGGCGCTCTCGAACGGGCAGCCCATGATCCAGATCGCCACGGAGAGCGGGCTGCTGCCGGCGCCGGTGCCGCGTACCCAGATCCTGCTCGGCCCCGCGGAGCGGGCGGAGGTCGTGATCGACTTCGCCCACCTGGCCGGCCGGACCGTCACGCTCGACACCGTCGACGTCGCGGGCGCCAGCCCGGTGCCCGCCACGGCGCCTGCCCTTGCCTCTCTGATGCAGTTCCGCGTCACCAAGCGGGCTCGGGAGACGAGCTCGGTGCCGCGCACCTTGCGGCCGCTGCCGGCGTGGGTCGCCGACGCATCGTCGCAGCCCCACCGGATCTGGGTGTTCGGCGTCGGTGCGGACTCCCAGGGCCGGGCCGCCTGGACGATCAACGGCCGCGCGTTCGACCACACCCGGGTCGACGCCCACCCGGAGCTCGGCAGCGTGGAGACCTGGATGCTGGTCAACGCGAGCCCCAACGCCAAGAGCCACTACATCCACATCCACGACGTGGACTGGAAGGTGCTGTCCCGCAACGGGAAGGCACCCGGTCCGGGGGAGGACGCGCTCAAGGAGACGTTCCGTCTCGACCCCGGCGAGGTGGTCGTGATCGCGGGCAAGCTGAGCGACCACCTGGGGCACTACATGCTCCACTGCCACATGCTGCAGCACGAGGACCACGGGATGATGACGGCCTTCGAGGTGGTCAAGCCCGGTCAGGGCGACAGCGGCGTGCCCGGTCTCGAGCCGGCGCTGGCCCGCTCCGTCGCGGACCCCGCGGTGCGTGAGCAGGTGCGGCGCATCGTCGACGCCGCCCGCGGCGGACTGCCCGCACCCGCCTCGGTCCTGCCGAGTGCCGACGAGATCGCGGCTGCCGGCCTGGCGGAGCTCATCGCCGGCCGCGGGTACGTCTGCCGCACCTGATGGGAGTCGTCGAGGCGCGCGGTCTCTGCAAGGCGTACGGACGGGGCGCCGCCCGGGTCGAGGCGCTCGTCGGCGTCGACGTCCAGGTGCGTGCCGGCGTGCTCACAGCCGTCGTCGGCCCGTCCGGCAGCGGGAAGAGCACGTTGCTGCACTGCCTGTCGGGGATCGCCGTCCCGGACGCCGGGGAGGTGCGCGTCGGGGAGAAGCTGCTGTCCGGCCTCTCGGACGACGAGCTGGCCGCGTTGCGTCGCACCTCCTTCGGCTTCGTGTTCCAGCGCGGCAACCTGCTCCCGGCGCTGACCGTCGCCGAGAACGTCGCCGCCGGTCTCGTCCTGCGGGGCGAGGGTCGTGACGCCGTCGCGGCGAAGGTCGACGCCGCTCTCGCGCGGGTGGGCCTGCCGGACCGGGCGGACGCGTTCCCGGCCGAGCTCTCCGGCGGACAGGCGCAGCGGGTCGCCCTCGCGCGGGCGCTCGCCGCGGAGCCGCAGGTCCTGTTCGCCGACGAGCCGACGGGGGCGCTGGACCGCGCCGCGGCGGAGCAGCTGCTCAGGCTGCTGCACGACGCAGCGGGTCAGGGGACGGCGGTCGTCGTGGTCAGCCACGATCCCTGTGTCGAGCAGGCCGCGGGCGCGGTGGTGCGGCTGACGGACGGCCGGCGGGTGGCGTGACGCGGCTCTGGCTGCGCGCCGCGCTGCGCCGGCCGCTGCGGGCCCTCGTGCTCGTCCTGGCGCTCACCGCCATCAGTGCCACGACAGTGGCCGCACTCGTGGCAGCGGACGGGCTGTCGTCCCGGTTCGACCGCGACGCCCGAGCCGAGTGGGGCAGCGTCGACGTCGAGGGCCGGGCCGCGACGACGTCGGTCTTCGACGACAGCCTCGGCCGCTACCTGCTCGACAAGGCCGGTGTGCCCGGAGCTCCGCGGCTCGTCCTCCCGGCGGCGTTCTCCCGGGGCGGGCACGAGGAGCAGGGCCTCGCCCTCGGGCTGGGGGCGGAGGAGTCCACCCTGCCGCCGCTGCAGGGCACCGGCGTCGTCGACCCGGCAGCCCTCGGCGCAGACCAGGTGACGCTCAACGCACGGCTCGCCAACCGGCTCCACGCGCGCCTCGGCGACCGGGTCTCGATCGTCGTCGCGGTGCCGGAATGGGACGAGACCCGCAGCACCGTCGCCGAGCCGCTCGTCCACCGGGCCAAGGCCGTCACCATGGCGGCCGAGGTCGCCGGGATCGCGACCGACGCAGGTGTCGCCGACCTCCACCGCACCCCGAACGTCCTCGTCAACCGCTCGGTGCTGCAACGCGCCACCGGTCTCGAGCCGGGCAAGTCGACCGTGCTCGACCTGCAGACCTCGCAGGCGAAGGCCCTCATCGACGACCTGGACCCCGTTGCCCGGCGAGCCGGCGTGGCGCTGTCGCCGGTGAAGAAGGACGCGCTGAAGACCGCGAGCGGGGAGGGTGGCCTGTTCCGCTCGATCCTGCTGACCATGGCGGTCCTCGTCGTGGCGGCGGCCTTCGGCGGGACCGTCGACCTGGTGCTCGCCCTGCTGCGCGAGCGCAGTGGCGAGCTCGCCCTGCTGCGCGCCTGGGGCGCGTCGCGTCGAGCGCTGACCCGCGCGGTGGTCCTGGAGACGACGGCGTACGGCGCCGTGGGCGCCCTGCTCGGGGCGCTGCTGGGGGTGCCCCTCGCATCGCTCGTCGGCGGTGCGCTGGCCGACCACCTCGTCGCCCTCGACGCCGGCCGCGGACGCGACGCCGTCCGGCTGACGACCGAGGTGCGTCCGGCCACGCTGCTGACCGGTGCTCTGCTGGTGCTCGTCGTCGCCGCGGTCGTCGGTCGCGTCGCGGCCCGGCGAGCCCTGGCCGTGCCGCCGGACGTCCTGCTGCGCGACTCCGCGCTCGACCTCGACGCCGGGTCCGCGCCCCTGTCCTCCCGCCGCCCGGTCGTCCTGCTGGCCCTCGGCTGCCTCTGCGTCGGCGCCGGCACGTCGGCAGCAGCGCTGCTCTACCTGGGTCTCACGCTGCTGCTCGCGGCGACCTGGACCTGGCGCCGCCGGCTGACGAACGACCGGCCGCGGCTCGACCGGACGGCCGCGGCCCTCGGCCTCGTCTGGTCCGTGGCCGGAGCCGCCGCGCTCGGCAACTTCAGCCAGGGCGTGCAGGCCGGCTTCGGCGTCATCACCGTGGCGGGGGAGACCGCCGTCGCGTGCGGCTGCGTGCTCCTCGTCCCGGTCCTGCGCAGTGCCATGCGCCTGGTCCGCACCTACGCCGCTGTCGGCCCCGCACAGCTGGCGCTCGTCGTCGCCGGCGCCCGGGCGCAGCAGCAGCGCGCCCGCAGCGGCGTGCTCATGGGCGTCGTCGGAGGTGCTTTCTTCGGCGTTGCCGCGCTGCTCGTCCTGGGCAACGCGGCAGCGCTGCCGGCGGCCGAGCAGGGCGGCGGCTTCACCGTCCTCGGCACGGCGGTGGCCGACGTGGATCCGGCCCAGCTCGCGTCCCGGTCCCCCTCCGCGACCGGCGTGCTCGCCGTGCCTGAGGCCATGCTGCCCGAGACCGGCTACCGGACGGAGGACGCCGACGGCAAGCGCGCCACCGTCCCGTACCCCGTCCGGCTCGTCGCCGCCGAGCCGGACCTGGTGTCCGAGCAGCACTGGGGACTGGCGGCCTCCCTGCCCGCCTACCGCACGGCGCAGGCCGCGCTGACCGCCGTCGAGACCGACGGCGACAAGGCCGTCGTCGACCGCTACACGCGGCCCGAGGGAGCCCAGCCCGGCGACGACGTCGTCCTCGACCTGGGCAGCGGACCTCGTCGCTTCACCCTCGTCGCGGTGCTCGACACCTTCGTCCTCAAGGGCGTCCTGGTGAGCGACAGCGCGTTCCGCGACACGGGGCTGGCCCACGGCAACACCCTCGTCCTCGCCCGCGGTGGTCCCGCCGCCGCGGCTCAGCTCGCCGCAGCCGGCCGTGCGTCGGGCCTCGAGCTGCGCACCGTCCAGAGCGCCGCCGACCAGGTCGTCGACGCCAACCGGGCGTTCACCGACGTCTTCGCCGTCGTCGTGGCGCTCGCTCTCGTCATCGCCGTCGTCGCCACGTCGGCCGCCGTCGTGCGGTCGGGGCGCGAGCGGCGGGCCGAGCTCGGCGTCCTGCGGGCCCTCGGTCTGCGGCGGCGGTCGGTCGTGCTCCTCCTCGCGGCCGAGCCGGTGCTGGTGGCGACCCTGGGCACCCTGCTCGGGTCGCTCGTGGGGGTCGGCGTCCTGCGCGCGCTGTTCGCGACGGGGTACAGCGACCTCCCCTTCCGGCTGCCGGCCGCCCGTCTCGCAGTGCTGGCTGTCGGGTCCCTCGTGCTGCTCGGCGCGGCGTGCGCGGCGGCTGCGGTCCCGGCCGCGCGGCGCCCGGTGGACGGTGCCCTCGCGGACCTCGGGTGACGCCGCGCCGGGTCGCGTGGGCGCTGTTGCTGCTGCTCGCGCTGCAGGTGCACGCCGTGCGGTCGCTCCGAGACGGTGACCGCGTCTGCGCGGGGCAGCCGCTCTCGCTCGTGCCAGGGCTGTCGGCGGAGCTGCGCCTCGACGGGCCGACCCTCCGCCAGGGGAGCAGTGCGGTGGCGAGCGCGGTGCTCGCGAACCCGGGCACCCGGCCGGTCGAGGTGCGCGACGTCGCCGCCGTGCTGCTCGCGCCGGGCACGCACGACCCCGTCAGCTGGGGGGCGTCCCAGGGCGAGCGCATCGGACTGCGGCCCCGCAGCGCCGCTCGGCTGCAGCTCGGCGTGCACACCACCCGGTGCAGTGACGGCACAGGTCCCCTCGCACCGGGCTTCTACGACCTGGCGCTCCTGCTGCGCGCCGACGGGCGCTGGGGCGTCGTGGGGCTGCGGGCGGTCGTGGTCACGCCCTGACCCCACTTACGTCGATAACCGGCAAAAGATCCACGGATGTCGGCAAGGTTGCGCGTTGACACGATGTAACCCGGTTCACTACCGTCGCAACGTGGGCGGCACCCCGACGACGTACTGCGCAGCGGCGGTCCGGCTGCCCGCGCCACCGCCCGGCTGGGCCCCGCGCGGTGTGCCCCACGTCTGCGCGGAGATCGACGGGGCCCTCGTCCTCCTCGCGGAGGTGCCCGAGGCGGCCGCCCTCGTCGCCGCCCTGCCCGACCTGGACGCTGAGCCGGTAGGCATCGGCGCCGTGCGTGCCGGGGCGGACGGCGCCACCGACACGGTGCGCGACGCCCTCACCGTCCTCGCGCTCGGCCGGCCCGGCGTCGTGCGCTACGACGACGCGTGGCACCTGGCCACCTTGGCCGAGGCCCGTACCCGGTTGCAGCCCGTCTGGGGCGCGGCCGGTGAGGTCGCCGACCGGCACGACCACCTGGCCGCGGCCGTGCTCGCCTTCGCCGACGGCGACCTCTCCGTGGTGACGGGTGCGCGTGCCCTGCACATCCACCCCAACACGATGATCTACCGCCTGGAGCGCTGGAAGGCGCTGACCGGCTGGGACGCGCGCACGTTCGACGGGCTCGCGCGGTCGGTTGCCTGCCTGCGCGCGCGGAGCGCGTCGTGATTCTCGCTTTCGACGACAGGTCCTGAGCGCTACCGCGCCGAAACCCTCGAGCAACCCGACCCAGCAAGGAGCCCGTCATGAGTGAAGGCCTGAGCCGTCGCAGCTTCCTCACCGCCGCAGGAACCGCCGCCGCGGGTCTCGCCCTGGCCACGGCCGGTGGCGCACTGGCCTCGCCGTCGCGCAGCAAGACCGGCGTCGTCACGCCCGACAAGCTCGGCATCCAGCTGTGGACCTGCCTCGGCGCCTACGCCGCCAGCACTCCGACGACCTTCGAGGCCATCGCGTCCATCGGCTACAAGTACGTCGAGTACGCCTTCGGCTACGGCAGCTTCACCGACCCGAAGGCCTACCGGAAGGCCCTCGACGACGCGGGCCTGTGGTGCCTCGGCGGCCACGACCGGTCGCCCTACCCGTGGGACGCCAACGCCTGGAAGCAGTACGTCGAGAACTCGATGATCGTCGGCGTGAAGAACCTCGGGCACAACACGACGTTCCCGACCACGTACTCCGAGACCATGCGCTACATCGACGCGGTCCACAAGGGGCACGAGGTCGCGCGGTCCATGGGGTTCAAGGGCTACATCTACAACCACATGGAAGCCGCGCAGTGGAACAAGCTGACCGACCGGCCGGGCACCTACGCGGTCGAGCTGGTCATGCAGCACACCTCGAAGAGCGTCTACAACGGCGAGCTCGACACGGCTCATGCCCTGGCGCCGCTGGGGACCCTCGACGCGGTCAACAGGATGATCCGCAAGCACCCGCACCGCTGGCCGCTCTACCACATGAAGGACGGCGTCGGCCCGGTCGCGATGGCCGACGGCAGCTACCCCGCGCTGCCCGTCAACGCGACGCCGTTCGGCATCGGTGACTTCGGCCGGCCCGACCTCAACGACCCCAGCAACCGTCCGCACGCCGGCTTCCAGGACATGCTGACCGCGGTCCGCGAGACGCAGGACTGGAAGGACGTCTACCTCATGGCGGAGACCGACGGGTCGCAGGCCACCTGCGTCGACTACGCCAAGCCCTGCTACGACGGGCTGAAGGGTCTGAAGTTCAGCTATCGCGGCTAGCGTCGTCCGCATGGCCAACCGCCTCGCCACCTCGACGAGCCCCTATCTCCTGCAGCACAAGGAGAATCCGGTCGACTGGTGGGAGTGGGGGCCGGAGGCGTTCGCCGAGGCGTCCCGGCGAGACGTGCCTGTCCTGCTGTCCATCGGCTACGCCGCGTGCCACTGGTGCCACGTGATGGCACACGAGTCGTTCGAGGACCTCGACACGGCTGCCTACATGAACGAGCACTTCGTCAACATCAAGGTCGACCGCGAGGAGCGGCCGGACGTCGATGCGGTCTACATGGAGGCCGTGCAGGCGATGACCGGGCACGGCGGCTGGCCCATGACGTCGTTCCTCACCACCAAGGGCGAGCCGTTCTTCGCGGGCACGTACTGGCCACGGGAGGCCCGCCACGGGATGCCGTCGTTCGGCGAGGTGCTGTCCTCGGTCGCCGCCACGTGGGAGTCACGGAGGGCGGACGTCGACGAGGCAGGGGCAGACGTCGTACGCCGCCTCGCGCGACCCATGCCGTCCGGGTCCGAGCCCGTCTCGGCAGAGCTGCTCGACAAGGCGTTCGCGCAGCTGTCGCGGTCCTACGACGGCGTGCACGGTGGCTTCGGGTCGGCACCGAAGTTCCCGCCGTCGATGGTGCTGGAGTTCTTGATCCGCAGGGCATCTCGCACCGGCGAGGGCATGGAGAAGGTCGCGCACACGTGCGAGGCGATGGCCCGCGGCGGGATGTACGACCAGCTCGCCGGCGGCTTCGCGCGGTACTCGGTCGACGAGCGATGGGTCGTGCCGCACTTCGAGAAGATGCTCTACGACAACGCCCTCCTGCTGCGGGTCTACGCGCACTGGCACCGCGCGACGCGGAGCCCCTTCGCCGAGCGCATCGTGCGCGAGACCGCCGAGTTCCTGCTGCGCGACCTGCGTACGCCGGAGGGCGGCTTCGCCTCCGCCCTCGACGCGGACACCGACGGGGTCGAGGGGGCGACCTACGTCTGGACGCCGACCCAGCTCCGAGAAGTCCTCGGCGAGGACGCGGAGTGGGCGATCGAGCAGTTCGAGGTGACCGGCACCTTCGAGCACGGGACGTCGACGCTGCAGCGCTTGCTGGAGCCGGAGGACCTCGACCGCTATGCCTCGGTCCGCGCGCGCTTGCTGGAGGCGCGCGACCTGCGGTCGCAGCCTGGGCGCGACGACAAGGTCGTGGCCGCCTGGAACGGCCTCGCGGTCGCCGCCCTGGCCGAGGCGGGCGTGCTGCTCGGGGAGCCGCGCTGGGTCGAGGCCGCAGTCGAGTGCGCGGCTCTCGTGCAGCGGCTGCACTGGGTCGACGGCCGGCTGCGTCGGGTCTCACGCGACGGGATCGTCGGCAAGCACGCCGGCGTGCTCGAGGACTACGCCGACGTGGCCGAGGGGCTGCTCGCCCTCTACTGGGCCACCGGCGACCTCGACCACCTGCGCGGTGCGCATGCGCTGCTGGAGGTGGTGCTCGAGCAGTTCCCCGACGGGCGCGGGGGGTTCTGGGACACCGCCGCCGATGCCGAGGAGCTCGTGCGCCGTCCCCAGGACCCGACGGACAACGCGACGCCGTCCGGTGCGGCCGCCGCTGCGGGAGCGCTCCTGACCTACGGCGCGCTGACCGGGTCCGACCGCCACCGGCGCGCGGCCGAGGACTGCCTGCAGCAGCTCGCCGCGCTCTTCGGCAAGCACGCCCGCTTCGCCGGGTGGGCGCTCGCCGTCAGCGAGGCGCTGCTGGCCGGACCGGCCGAGGTGGTCGTGCTCGACCGTCCAGACCTGCTCGAGGTGGCGCGCAGAGCCACGTCGCCAGGAGCCGTCGTCGCGGTCAACGGACCACTGGCGGAGGGCCGTCCGCCCGGTGCGGCCTACGTCTGCCGCCGCATGGTCTGCGAGCTTCCCACGACCGACCCCGACCGGCTGGCCGACCAACTGCGGTGACTCTCAGAGAGGGGTCGTGACCGCCTGCGTCCACCATGTGAAGGCGGCCTTCACGTCGCCGTCCTTGCGGACCGCCAGCAGCTGCAGTGCCTTCTCCGGCACCTCCCACATGACGATCCCGGCGCCGTTGCTGTTGACGTAGCAAGCGAGCGGCTTGCCGTCGCCCCACGTCGACCGGTATCCGCCGGCCGGGTCACCGCTGTACTTGCTGCACTTGCCGTCAGGCTTCGGCTGGTAGGTCTTCGCGAAGTCGGCGGCCATCGCGTCGGCGGACGGCCAGCGGACGACCAGCACCTGGTCGACGCCCGACTGCGGGCTGGTGCACGCCCAGCCGGTGCCGACGGGCACGTCGAGGGCCTGGCAGTCGGCGTACACGGCGGAGGGGAGCCCGGGTCCGTCGGTGGCGCTCGACGGGGAGGTGGTGGGGCGGCTCGTGACCGCAGCCGCGCCCTTGCTCGCCCCGCCAGAGGTGAGGCCCCAGGCGAGCCCGATCCCGAACGCGACGACGACGACGGCCAGGCAGAGGAGCACGAAGCGGTTGCGCGTCACGGCATCACCCTGCCACGGAAGCCTTGCGCAACAACGCTTGTTGTGTAAGTGTGTAATCACGCTTGCAAAGGAAAGGAGTGCTGTCATGAGGCACCCACACGAGAGGTTCGGGCGACTGTCGCCCGAGGACGGACGTCGCGGCCGCGGCCCGGGCGGACGTCGCGGAGGCCCCAGGGGGTTCTCCGAGAACGAAGTACCGAGTGCGGACGGGGTCGACGGCTTCTTCGCCGGCCGGCTGCCGGACGGATGGGGCACGCCGGAGCTGCGCGTCGACCGCGACGAGATCACCGTCGTGGTGACGATCGAAAGCCCGGCCACCGAGGGCGGCTCGGAGGCCGATGCGGCCGCCGCCGAGCAGGGGCGGATCAGCCGCTGGCGCGAGGAGACCCGCGACGAGCGCGTCTCGATCGCCCGCGAGGCCGAGCACCGCTACGGGCGGAAGGTCGCCTGGGGCGCGAGGGCCGGCGGGACGTCGGTGCTCTTCACGCACCTGTCCGTGCCGGTCATGACGCGGCTGCGCCAGCCCGAGCGGCAGGTGCTCGACACGCTCGTCGACAGCGGGGTCGCGCGGAGCCGCGCGGAGGCGCTGGCCTGGTGCGTCAAGCTCGTCGGGGAGCACTCCGAGAGCTGGCTCGCGGACCTGCGCCAGGCCATGGAGGCCGTGCAGAAGGTGCGCGAGCAAGGCCCCGGGCTCTGACGACGCCGCGTTTCCACAGCACCCTGGTGCTGTGGAAACGCGGCGGTCAGCTGCCGTAGACGGCCAGGCTGACGGCGACGTAGTGAGTGGCGAAGGCGGCGAGCGTCAGCGCGTGGAAGACCTCGTGGAAGCCGAACCAGCGGGGCGAGGGGTCGGGCTTGCGGCGCGCGTAGACGACCGCACCGAGCGAGTACAGCAGCCCGCCCACGACCACGAGCGTGAACACCGCGACGCCACCGGCGGACAGGATCTGCGGGACCACGCCCACCGCGACCCAGCCGAGCGCGAGGTACAGCACGACGAACACCCAGCGCGGCGGGTCCCGGAAGGCGTTCCGCAGGCTGATGCCGGCCACGGCGCCGCCCCACACGACGCCGAAGACGACCCAGCGCACCCAGCCGGAGAGCAGCAGCAGCGAGAACGGCGTGTACGTCCCGGCGATCAGGACGAAGATCATCGAGTGGTCCAGCCGCGCCATGACCCGGTGGGCGCGCGGACCCCACGAACCGCGGTGGTACGCAGCACTGGTCCCGAACAGCAGCGCGACCGACGCGGCGTACACCGAGGCCGCCACGCGCTCGCGGGCCCCGTGCGCCAAGCAGACGATCACGGTCCCGGTGACCAGTGACACGGCGAAGGCGACCTCGTGGAGCACGCCCCGCAGGTGCGGCTTGACGGCGTCCTCGACGCGATGGACGGTCTCGCTCAGGCTGTCCAACAGATCTTCCTGTCTGACGGGGCTACGGTGCGCGATCTCACAGGGCACTGGACTGTTGCACGGGTGTGGTCAGTGGGCACACTGCTTGTCTCGCCGAGTGCCACGGCAGAGCCACCCTCGATGGAGAGGATCCCATGACGACAGCGTCGACCATCCCCGGGCTCGAGAGCGCCCCCACCAAGAACGCCAAGCTGGTGGCCTGGGTACGCGAGATCGCCGAGCTCACCAAGCCCGCCCGGGTCGAGTGGGCCGACGGTTCCGAGGAGGAGTGGACGCGCCTCACGCAGCTGCTCGTCGACAACGGGACCTTCCTCAAGCTGGACGAGGCCAAGCGCCCGAACAGCTTCTACGCGAAGTCCGACCCCACCGACGTGGCCCGCGTCGAGGACCGCACCTTCATCTGCTCCGAGCAGGAGAAGGACGCCGGCCCGACCAACAACTGGATGGACCCCGCGCAGATGCGGGAGACGCTGCGCCCGCTCTTCGACGGCTGCATGGCCGGCCGCACGATGTACGTCGTCCCGTTCTGCATGGGCCCGCTGGGCTCCAAGATCAGCCAGCTCGGCGTCGAGATCACCGACAGCCCGTACGTCGTGGTCTCCATGAGGATCATGACCCGCATGGGCCAGGCCGCCCTCGACGAGATCGGCGAAAGCGGCTTCTTCGTCCCCGCGGTCCACACCGTCGGCGCCCCGTTGGCCGACGGTCAGGCCGACGTCCCGTGGCCCTGCAACGACACCAAGTACATCGTCCACTACCCCGAGACCCGTGAGATCTGGAGCTACGGCTCCGGCTACGGCGGCAACGCGCTGCTCGGCAAGAAGTGCTTCGCGCTGCGCATCGCGTCGGTCATGGCCCGTGACGAGGGCTGGATGGCCGAGCACATGCTCATCCTGAAGCTCACGAACCCCGAGGGCGTCACCAAGTACATCACCGCCGCGTTCCCGAGCGCCTGCGGCAAGACCAACCTCGCGATGCTCCAGCCGACCATCCCGGGCTGGACGGTCGAGACCGTCGGCGACGACATCTGCTGGATGCGCTTCGGCGAGGACGGCCGCCTCTACGCGATCAACCCCGAGGCCGGCTTCTTCGGCGTCGCGCCCGGCACCGGCGAGGACACCAACGCCAACGCCGTGAAGACCTTCTACGGCAACTCGATCTTCACCAACGTCGCCCTGACCGACGACGGCGACGTGTGGTGGGAGGGCCTCACCGACGAGCCGCCCGCGCACCTCACCGACTGGAAGGGCAACGACTGGACGCCCGCGTCCGAGACGCCGGCTGCGCACCCGAACGCCCGCTTCACGACGCCGGCCGGGCAGTGCCCGACGATCGCGCCCGAGTGGGAGGACCCGAAGGGCGTCCCGATCAGCGCGATCCTCTTCGGCGGGCGCCGCGCGACCGCTGTCCCGCTCGTGACCGAGTCCTTCGACTGGGAGCACGGCGTCTTCATGGGCCTCACCGTCTCCTCCGAGACGACGGCGGCCGCCGCCGGTGCCATCGGGCAGCTCCGCCGCGACCCGTTCGCGATGCTGCCCTTCTGCGGCTACAACATGGGCGACTACGCCGGTCACTGGCTCGAGATCGGCCAGGCCACCGACGCCGACAAGCTGCCGAAGATCTACGCCGTCAACTGGTTCCGCAAGGACGAGAACGGCAAGTGGCTGTGGCCGGGCTTCGGTGAGAACAGCCGCGTCCTCAAGTGGATCGTCGACCGGCTCGAGGGCCGCGCGACCGGTGTCGAGACCGCCATCGGCACCGTCCCTGCCAAGGACGAGCTCGACCTCGACGGCCTCCAGATCGAGGAGCGTGACCTCGACATCCTGCTCTCGGTGGACACCGAGATCTGGAAGCAGGAGGCCGGCCTCATCCCCGAGTACTTCGAGCAGTTCGGCGACCACATGCCGAAGGCCCTCGTCGAGCAGCACGCCTCGCTCGTGGAGCGCCTCAACAGCTGAGAGCAGGTACGGACGGGCCCGTCACTCCTCCGGGAGGGCGGGCTCGTCCGCGGTTTCGGGATCTCGCCGCGCGCCAGGCACAACGGTGCAACGATGCGCACGTGCGCGATGTCGGCGAACCCAGCCCGTCGCCGCTGCCCCTGGTCGTCCTCGTCACCAGCTCGGCCTGGTCGCAGCGGACCCTGACGCACGGGCTCGACGGCCGCTTCGCGGTGGCGACCGCCCGTGACGTGGCTGAAGCACTGGCCCTCGTTCCCGAAGGGGTCGAACGCGTCGTCGTGCTGCTGGCGACGAGTTCTCCGGACCTGCCGGCGGCCGTCCGTCGGCTGTGCCGCGCCCGCCCGCTGATGGCGCTCGTCCTGCACGGAGAGTCCCCGGGGGACGACGTCCTCGTCTCCGCCCTGCACGACGGTTGTCGCGGCTGGCTGCCGGACGGCGCCGTCCCCGAGGTCAAGGCGAGAGCCCTGGCTGCGGTCCTGCGAGGCGAGCTCGCCTTTCCTCGCAGGCTCATCGCTGGCCTGCTTGCCCAGCAGATCCCGGCCCAGCAGCGCTGGCACGTGCAGATGACTCCGCGGGAGAGCGACGTGCTGCGCATGCTCGGCGAGGCCCGCAGTACGGCTGCCATGGCCGAAGCGCTCTGCATCAGCCCGGTCACCGTCCGGACCCACGTCAGTGCGGTTCTCCGCAAGCTCGGCCTGCGTACCCGCGACGAGGTGGTCGCGCTGCTCGCGAACGACAGCTCCTAGGTCTAGACCGGCGCGAGCGTTGAGACATCTCAACGCCGCATGATCCCCCGTGACCTTGTGTGCGTCGCCGGGCGTTTGTGACCCTGCGTGACAGCTGCCCGTCAACGCCGACGGCAGAACGTCCCGGGGGGGACCATGCTTCCAACATCTCGTCGCCTGCCGCGATCGCGGTGGAGCGCGCTCACCGGTGTGCTGGCCGTGCTCATGGCCATGCTGCCCGGACTCGTCATCTCGGCCGCTCCGGCGTCAGCGGCGTCGGACCCGTCGCAGACGTCCTTCACCCTGTCGGGCTGCCGCAACACGGGGGGCATCACGCTGCCCAACGGCGGCGGGCAGTTCGTCTGCCCGGACGCCGCTTACACGACCGGCAACCTCGGCAAGGGGTGGAACGAGCTCGACCTCGTTCCGTTCCGGCTGACGACAGGCGTGGGCAACCAGTCCGGGGCTACCACGGACTACGCCGTGGACATCGCCGTCGACAACCTCAACAGCGGCAAGGTCGGTTACGACCTGCTGTCGAGCCCGACCGTCAACCTCGCGTCCCACGCGAGCTGCACGGTGTCGAGCGGCCCGCAGAGCGGGGACGGCACGGCCTCGCTCTACCGGACGCTGACGATCCACCAGAACAAGGGCACGACGTGCGTGTTCGACTTCTACGCGCGGCTGGCCATCGGGTCGCACCTCTACCCGGGCTCGTCGCTGCACGCCAACCTGTTCAACCAGAACCTGGGCTCGAGTGGGATCGGGTCGAAGGACGTGTCGATCCCCGTCAAGGAGATCCTGCCGCAGTCCATCAGCAAGACCATGAGCGCGGTCCAGGGCGCGGCGTACGACTGGACCCTCAACAAGACCTCGACGCCCGTGACCCGGTTGCTCGGTGACACCTGCGACGCGACGAACACGAACACCGGCACCGTTCAGGTCACCGTGAGCTGGAGCCGCCTCGGCCCGGCGCCGGCCGGTCAGATCCTCGTGAGCACCTCGATCTCGGCGACGAACCCCGCGTCCCGCACGATCACCGTGAACGTGTCGGACGACATCCGCTCGGGCACGACCGTTCTCGACACGCTGGCAAGCGGAGCGGTCGACGTCCCGGCGAACACGACGACCACGGTGCTCAGCCACTCGTTCACGGTTGCCTCCGGCACCACGGACCTCAACGACGTGGCGACGGCGACGTACACCGACAAGGCGACCCAGGTTGCGGTGCCGGGTACGACGACGGCGACGGCGAGCGCCACCGTCCAGTCCTCGGGGTCGACGACGAACGCGACCGCGACGGTCAGCGACACGGAGACCCTCACGGGAAGTGGTCTGGCGTTCCGGGTCGACTCGACAACGGGTACGTCCGGGACCTACACCGGCGGCTACACGCTCGGCACCTACCGCACGGATCCGTTGACCTGGACGTCCGGCACCCTGTCCGGCAGCGGCAGCGCGACCTTCAACAAGACCGTGAGCGTGACGTCGGCGACGATCACGTCCGGCTCGCTCTCGGACAGCGCCACTCTCACGGGCTCTGAGGGCCTGTCGAGGACGGCGCAGGCGAGCACCGCGATCTCGTCCACCGCTCTCGCGTCGGCCACGATCAGCAAGACGATGAACCAGTCCTTCGCGACGTCGAAGGCATTCTCGTTCGAGCTGTGGTCCGGGGTCGCGCCGAACGGGACGGACACCGGGACCTCGCGCACGGTGACGATCTCGTCGGGTACTGGTCCGGCCACGGCGACGGTCACCGGGCTCGACCCGACGCTGCAGTACTACTTCGAAGAAGCAGCGACGGCCCCGTTCCCGCCGCAGACCACAGCCGGCTTCGGGTACGCCCTCGTCGCCGGTGACCTGAGCAGCTGCAGCACCGTCGTCAACGTCTTGAACAGCGCGCTTCCGGCGACGGCCCGCGTGCAGAAGACCACGGTGCCCACCGGCTCGACGACGTGGTCGTTCACGCTGACCGGTCCGAACAGCCTCTCGGAGACGAAAACCGCCGTTGCCGGTGCCGGGTACGTGGCGTTCGCGTCGACTCTCGACGTCGACGGCGGCACCTACACCATCACTGAGACGCAGCAGCCGGGCTGGGACAACACGGGTGCCTCCGGGTCGATCGACGGCACCAACCCCCGGGCTGCGACTGCCAGCAGTTCCGCCCACACCTGCTACATCGTGCTGAGCCTGACCACGGACAGCGGCTCAACGCTGTCGTGCTCGTTCGAGAACACCCAGCGCGGTCACGTGACCCTGAGCAAGACGGTCTCGGGCCAGAGCATCCCGGCCGGCAGCCCGTACTCCTTCCCCTTCAGCCTGAGCGGTGGCCCAGACGGCATCAGCACAACGCTCAACGCCGATGGGACCAACGGCGGGTCGCTCGACTTCGGTCTGCAGAAGCCCGGTAGCTACACGATGTGCGAGGCGGCGACCGGCGTCGGCTGGAACGCGACCTGGCAGATCAACGGCGTCACGGTCGCGGCGTACAACCCGGACGCGCCGTCCCAGGACCTCGGCACGCGCTGCGTGAGCGTCACGCTGGCAGCGGGGGCCAACGCCGCAATCGCGGTCGACAACCTGCCTCCGCCGGGCGGCGGTCAGCGGACCATCGGGTACTGGAAGAACTGGAACAGCCTCGCCCGGTCCGCCGCCTTCCTCACCAGGCAGCACCCGACGCACGCGATCGTGGACGACTTCATCGGCAACGGCAAGGTGATCAACCTCGGCAACGTGCACGTCGACACCGTGTCGAAGGCCGTAGCGATCCTCTCCAACGCCTCGATGAAGTACGCGGAGCACGGCCTGGGCGCGCAGCTGCTGGCTGCCAAGCTCAACGTGGCCGCCGGTGCAGCGCCCAGCTGCACCAGCATCACGGCGGTCATCACCACGGCGGACGCCGAGCTGGTGAGCGTCGGTTGGAGCGACGCGAACTACGCGACGTCGAAGATCGTGGGATCGAGCTACAACGGCACCTACACCCGTGCGCAGATCGCCGCGACCCAGGCGACCTTGGACGCCTACAACAACGGCACCTGTCCGTAGCGTCGTGACGTGACGAAGGGCCCCGCTCCGGCGGGGCCCTTCGCCCGTGTCAGGCCGAACGGAACGCGCCGGCGAGGTATGTCGAGAGCCCAGGCACCGACGCCGGCGCCGGGATCGTCGTGTTCAGGTGGGTCGGCTTCTCCGACGCGGCCGCGGAGGACGCGAGCAGGAGCCGGTAGTCGTCAGCCACGATCTCGTTGACGGTCCACGTGTAGGAGGAGTTCGTCCTCGAGTCGGTCGCCAGCGTCAGGCTGCCGTCCGAGGTCGTCCAGCGCGCCGACAGGTAGCCGGCCCACGAGCCCTGGTGCGTGATGTAGTACTGGTACTGCGACCAGGCATGGCCGTACTCGTGCGCCAGCGTCGCGTTCGGCATCGTCGTGAAGGCCGTGCTCGTGCCCTGCAGCCACATCGTCGCGACGTAGGTGGTGTAGCGACCGCTCGTCATGCCGGCGGAGGTCGTGGTGTAGGTGGACTGGGCGTCCTGGACGTTGACCGTGAGGGAGGGGCCGATCTTGTCGAGATCGAGGGCGTTGGCCTTCAAGAGCGCGTAGACGCTGCTGAGGGTCCAGGAACCCGCGGTGCTCACGGACAGGTGCACGCCCTCGGGGCTGACCCACGTTCCCTGCGTGTCAGGCGCGCTGCTGCTCGGTGACGACGAGGGGCTGGGCGAGGGAGACGGTGCGGTGTTGGACACGGTGACCGTCCGGCTCGCCTGGCTGGCGTTGCCACTCGCGTCGGTGGCGCGCACGCTGAGCGTGTGGCCTCCGTCGGTCAGGCCGGTGGTCGCCCAGTTCCAGCTCCAGTTCGAGGTGCCGCTCGCCGTCGACCACGTCCCGCCGTCCACGCTGACCGCGACGGCGGACAGGGTCCCGTTGTCCGCCGCGGTGCCAGTCACCGCGACCGTCCCGGAGACCGTCGCTCCCGCACCGGGGGAGGAGATCGTCACGCTGGGAGGCGTCGTGTCGGTCGTGGTGGCCGTCGTGTTGGCCACTGTCACCGTGACGCTGCTGGTGCTGGCGTTCCCGGAGGTGTCCGTGGCCTTGGCGACGACGGTGTGCGACCCGTTCGCCACGCCGTTGGTCGACCAGGCCCACGACCACGACGTCGTGCCGCTGGCGGTCTGCCACGCACCGCCGTCGACCGCGACGGCCACCGTGGCAACGGCGGTGTTGTCCGAGGCGCTACCGGCGACCGTGACGGTCCCCTGGACGCTGCTCCCGGCTGCGGGGCTCGCGATGCTGAGGGTCGGTGCGACCGTGTCGCCGGTCGTCGTGCAGTTCTTGTGGCAGGCGGCGGTCGTGTGGCTGCTTGCCATCGCGGGCCCTGCCATGGAGACGACGGCGATGCCGGCGGCAGCAACAGCGAGCGAGCGAAGTGCGGACAAGAGGTGCTCCTGAGGGGGAGAGCGCGTCGGCTGGGTGGGACGCGAACTGCTTGAGGTGTCGGCTCACTGCCCGCGAACCTGACCTTCGACACGGCTGACGAGTCGGACCAGCAGGCGCCAACCCGGACAAGGGGACTACGAATTCACCCTTTCGGGTGGCCCGAAGGGGCCATGTGCGACGTGGCCATTCTGGATCGGGTGCCTACTCCGCTCAGGTCAGCCACGTCGCGCGCCGATCTTGCGGGCATGACCTGCTCGGCGTGCGGAGCCACCTTGCGTACCGGCATGTCCTGGTGCGGTCAGTGCTACGCCTCCGTCGGTGTCCCGGCCCGGCGCTCGGCACCGGTCGCCGTCGCTCAGCAGCACCTGCCGACGTACACGCGGTGGCGCAAGACGGACACCTCGTTCGGACCGGTCGGTCGAGTTCTCTGGACCGTGGCCATGGTGCTGCTCCTGGCGATGTGCCTGTTCAGCCAGGACCCGTTCGCGATCGTCGCCGCAGTCCTCGTCGCCGGTGTCGTGCTGCGCAGCGTCTGGAAGCGCAGCCGGCTGACGTAGGCTCCGGCTCGTGGGTGCGCGCGACCTCGTCTACGACGTCTACGAGCGACGCCTGACCCGCAAGCTGCGCGGCGTTCCCGTGCCGCGGCACGTGGGCGTCATCCTCGACGGCAACCGCCGCTGGGCGAAGTCGGTCGGCGCGTCGACGAAGGACGGGCACCAGGCCGGTGCCGACAAGATCGAGGACCTGCTGCGCTGGTGCGACGAGGCCGGGGTCGAGGTCGTCACGCTCTGGCTGCTCTCGACCGACAACCTGGCGCGTGCCGACACCGAGCTGCACGCGCTGCTGCGCATCATCGAGAACGTCGTCGTCGACCTCGCCCGCGAGGGCAACCCGTGGACGCTCAACATCGTCGGCGCCCTGGACCTGCTGCCCACCGAGACCGCACAGGCCCTGAAAGCAGCCGCGGAGACCACAGCCGGCCGGTCGGGCGCGGTCGTCAACATCGCCGTCTGCTACGGGGGTCGGCAGGAGATCGCCGACGCGGTGCGGTCGCTGCTGCAGGCCCACGCCGCGCAAGGTGCCTCGATCGAGGAGGTTGCCGAGTTCCTCGACGTGGAGCACATCGCGGAGCACCTCTACACCAAGGGCCAGCCCGACCCGGACCTCATCATCCGCACCAGCGGGGAGCAGCGCCTCGGCGGCTTCCTCCTCTGGCAGAGCGCGCGGTCGGAGTTCTACTTCTGCGAGGCCTACTGGCCCGCCTTCCGGCACGTCGACTTCCTGCGCGCACTGCGCGACTTCGGCGCGCGGCAGCGACGCTTCGGCACCTGACCGGAACTCAGAGTTCACACGTCGTCACCCGTGGCCGCGCGTGTCGCAACCACAGAAACGTGGCTTTCGGGCGCACTGTGAGCGCAGCGGTGGGCAGCCCGCTCGCCGCACGGGAGGCCCACATTCGCGCGCACTTCGGCGGGAAGGAGGGTCGCGATCCGACCCTCGTGGGTCAGGTCCCGGCCCTGTTACGAGAGGCCGCCCTGCGATGACTGCCACGCCCGTGAAGACCTTCGTGCTCGACACCTCCGTCCTGCTGTCCGACCCGGGCGCGATGGGTCGGTTCGCGGAGCACGAAGTGGTCCTTCCGCTGGTCGTCATCTCCGAGCTCGAGGGCAAGCGCGACCACCACGAGCTGGGCTGGTTCGCGCGACAGGCGCTGCGCGTGCTCGACGACCTGCGCATCAGGCACGGGCGGCTCGACGAGCCCGTGCCCCTCGCCGAGGGATCGCTGCGCGTCGAGCTCAACCACGCTTCCCTCGAGGCGCTGCCCGCTGGCTTCCGCGTCGCCGAGAACGACAGCCGCATCCTCGCCGTCGCCTACAACCTCGCGGCCGAGGGCGCCGACGTCACGCTCGTCTCCAAGGACCTGCCGCTGCGGGTGAAGGCTGCCAGCATCGGCCTCAACGCAGAGGAGTACCGCGCGGAGCTGGCTCCGACGACGGGTCACACCGGCATGGCCGAGCTGACGGTGGAGGCCAAGGACCTGGACACGCTCTACGACGAGGGCCGCATCGAGCTCGAGGACGCCCGCGAGCTGCCGACGCACACCGGCCTGGTTCTCTTGTCCGACAGGGGATCTGGCCTCGGGCGCATCGCTCCCGACAAGTCGGTCAGGCTCGTCCGTGGCGACCGCGACGTCTTCGGCGTCCACGGTCGCAGCGCCGAGCAGCGCGTCGCGATCGAGCTGCTTCTCGACCCTGAGGTCGGCATCGTCTCCCTCGGGGGACGAGCCGGTACGGGGAAGTCGGCCCTCGCGCTGTGCGCCGGCCTCGAGTCGGTCCTGGAAAGGCGCGCGCAGAAGAAGGTCGTCGTCTTCCGGCCGCTCTACGCGGTCGGCGGGCAGGAACTCGGCTACCTCCCAGGCGACGCCGCCGAGAAGATGAACCCCTGGGCGCAGGCGGTCTTCGACACCCTCGGCGCTCTGGTGCAGCCCGAGGTCGTCGAGGAGGTCATGGCGCGCGGTCTGCTCGAGGTCCTGCCGCTGACCCACATCCGCGGGCGATCACTGCACGACTCGTTCGTCATCGTCGACGAGGCCCAGTCGCTCGAGCGCGGCGTGCTGCTGACCGTGCTGTCACGTCTGGGTCAGGGTTCCCGGGTCGTGCTGACCCACGACGTCGCTCAGCGTGACAACCTGCGGGTCGGCCGGCACGACGGTGTGGCCGCCGTCATCGAGGCGCTCAAGGGGCATCCGCTCTTCGCCCACGTCACCTTGACCCGCTCCGAGCGCTCCCCGATCGCCGCCCTCGTCACCGAGATGCTGGAGGATTTGCCCCTGTAAGACCGGGCCGCACATCTGCCGGTACCCGGACATCGCGGACGGGGGGTCGGTGGCGTAGAGTGTCGGTAGGTCAACAGACCGCGAGCCCCGAGGCCCGCTCTTCCCTGCTGGGTGGGACGAGCGGGCCTCGGCCTTTCCTGCGCCGAGATCCCTTGCGCACTAGGCCATCTGAGCCATTCAACGCAGAGTGACGACCGATCATCACTGCGTGTGAAACCCGAGCACGAACCGGGACAGACCAGGGCATCCGGCCGGGCCGGGATGCGCCATGTGGGTGGTTCTGAGCGTGTACCGACAAATGATCACGCTGCGTCAGGTGCGCGGGACCTTCGGCGCGCGACCGTGATACCTGCGCGTGCGGAACGGACCGTTCGCGGGTTTCTAGGGGTTGACCATGCAGTTCGTCCGCCGTGGGTGCGCAGTACTCGCTTCGACCGCTCTCGTCATGAGCGGGCTGGGGATCTGGGGTCCCGTCGGTATCGCTCACGCTGCGTCGCTGGCGGGCAGCACGTTCGAGATCGACAGCGACGCCAACCTGACTCCCAGCACGGGGATCGACTGGCTTGCCACGGCAGGCGGCGCGATGCGCTCCGGCGTGTCCGTCGTCAACGACATGCCGGCCGGAGCAACTGACAACTCGTTCAAGAGCACCGCAGAGGACGACACCCCGGCGACGGTCGACGCAGGCTCCATCCCCAACAACAAGGTCGACCTGCAGTCCTTCGGCATGTACGCGGAGCACGCCGGCACGGACGTGTTCCTCAACCTGTTCTTCACCCGAGCGTCGACCACGGGCGACGCCAACATGGACTTCGAGTTCAACCAGTCGCCGAACGTCAAGAACAACCCCGTCGGCTCGACGCAGGTAATCCCGGT
>Ga0207705_10000600_pt1 | contig 30156 bp, 32 predicted proteins | sample KBSC13metaG_FD_184314 | JGI IMG/M metagenome (GOLD analysis project Ga0207705, IMG submission 184314) | Corn rhizosphere microbial communities from Kellogg Biological Station, Michigan, USA - KBS C1-3 metaG (SPAdes) (version 2) | ecosystem: Host-associated > Plants > Roots > Rhizosphere > Soil ... | reverse complement strand
AGAAGGGCCGCGAAAACCACGAAGCCATCTGGAAGCTGGCCGAGGACGGCAAGGTGCAGCCCCGCGTCGACGCGGAATACGCCCTCGCCGACTGGCGCGCGGCCTTCGACTCGCTGGCCGACCGCAGGGTGATCGGCAAGACCGTGGTGCGGCCGGATCTTTCCTAGGTCCTTCCCCAACAGTTGACACCGCCGGCCCCTTCCCCTATCCACGCCGCTCGATTTTCGACCCCCGGAGCCTTCCGTGAAGCGGACTTTCCAGCCTTCCCGTCTCGTCCGCGCCCGTCGCCACGGCTTCCGCCTGCGCATGTCCACCAAGAACGGGCAGAAGGTGCTGGCCCGCCGCCGCGCCAAGGGCCGCAAGCGCCTGAGCGCTTAAGCCGGACCGAGCTATGGTGTCGGCCGTGTCCGACGCCGCTTTCAAAATCGAACGCCTGAAGAAGCGTCCAGACTTCCTGGCCTGCGCGAAAGCCCCCCATTGCGCGCGCGGCGCCGTGCTCGTCCAGGCCCGCCGGAGAGATGGCGAACCCCTCGTCCGCGTCGGCTTCACCGCCACCAAACGCATCGGCGGCGCGGTCGAGCGCAACCGCGCCAAGCGCCGGTTACGCGAGGCCGCGCGCCTCTTGCTTCCGACGCTCGCCTCCCCAGGTTTCGACTATGTGCTCGTCGCCCGCGGCGGTGTGACCACCCGCCCTTGGCCGCGTTTGCTTGACGATATGAAAAGCGCGCTGTTAAGGCTCGCCGCCGACGGCGATGGTCGCATGCGCGACCCCGTACACGCCCCGCCCTCCTCAGATTGAGCCGCCGCCCTCGAATGTCCGAAGAAAACCGCAACCTGCTGATCTTCGGCGTCTGCGCCGCGATCCTGTTCGTCATCTACCAGGTGTGGGTGGTCGATCCCGCGGCCAAGCGGCGCCAGGCGGAGATCAAGGCGCATCCGCCCGCCGCCGCCGCTTCCGCCAATCCGGCCAGCGCGCCCTCGCTCACCGCCCCGCCGGCGGTGACCCGCGCCGCGGCGCTCGCCGCCAGCGTCCGCGTGCCGGTGTCGACCCCGTCGCTGAAGGGCTCGATCTCGCTGCGCGGCGCGCGCCTCGACGACCTGTTCCTGGTCAAGTTCCGCCAGACCACCGACAAGAACTCGCCGCCGGTCGAGATGCTGCGCCCGGAAGGCACGGCCTTCCCCTGGTTCGTCGACTTCGGCTGGGTCGGCCAGAATGTGCCGGCCCTGCCCGACGCGACCACCGAGTGGACCCTGGCGCAGGGCTCCACCCTCGCGCCCGGCCAGCCGCTGGTGCTGACCTACGCCAACGGCCAGGGCCTGACGTTCACCCGGCGCATCGAGGTGGACGACAACTACATGTTCACCCTGACCGACACGGTCGCGAACACCGGGACGATCCCTGTGACGCTCGCCTCCTACGGCTCGGTGCAGCGCCAGGGCGTGCCCCCCCACATCGGCAGGTCGGGCATCGTTCACGAGGGCACGATCGGCTGGCTCGATGGCCGCGTGCGCGCCTTCAAGTACAAGGACCTGCAGAAGGGCGGCGGCGTCACCCAGCAGTTCGACTCCGCCGGCGCCTGGACCGGCATCACCGACCAGTATTGGCTGGCCGCCTTGATCCCCAATCCGGGCGAGCGGATCCACGCGGTCTACCGCGACGCCAAGGCCCAGGGCGTGGACGTCTACGAGGCGAACTACACAGGCGCCCCCCTGACCGTCGCGCCGGGTCGCCAGATGACGACGACCCAGCACCTCTTCGCCGGCGCCAAGACCGTGCCGCTGCTCAAGGCCTACCAGGAAAAGCTCGGCATCGCCCACTTCGACGACGCGGTCGACTGGGGGATGTTCTGGTTCTTCACCCGTCCGATCTTCGCCTTCCTCGATTTCATCTTCCACTACGTGGGCAGCTTCGGGATCGCCATCCTGCTGCTCACCGTCTGCGTGCGCCTGGCCTTCTTCCCGATCGCCCAGAAGCAGTACGAATCGATGACCAAGATGAAGAAGGTCCAGCCTCTGATGGAGGAGGTCCGCAAGCGCTTCAAGGAGGACCCCGCCAAGCAGCAGCAGGAGATCATGGCCCTCTACCAGCGCGAGAAGGTCAATCCGCTGGCCGGCTGCCTGCCGATCCTGCTGCAGATTCCGGTGTTCTTCTCGCTCTACAAGGTGCTGTCGGTCACCATCGAGATGCGCCACGCCTCGTTCCTGGGCTGGATCAACGACCTCTCGGCGCGCGACCCGACGACCATCTGGAACCTGTTCGGCCTGATCCCCTGGAACCCGGCGCACGCCCCGCTGATCGGCCCGATCCTCGACGGCACCCTGCACCTGGGCGTCCTGCCGCTCTGCTACGGCATCACCATGTGGCTCACCACCTCGATGAGTCCCCAGACCGGCATCGACCCGACCCAGCAGAAGATTTTCCAGTTCATGCCCTGGGTCTTCATGTTCATCATGGCCCCGTTCGCCGCGGGGCTCCTGATCTACTGGACCTGGTCCAACGTCCTGACGACGATCCAGCAGTACGTGATGATGCGGCGCTTCAAGGTCGACAACCCGATCGACCAGCTCATTGCGCGGGTGACGGGGAAGGCTTCCGGGTGAGCGAGGCTTTCGACGCCGACGCCCTGGAGGCGGCCCGCGTCCTCTTCGCCCGCGACGTCAGCTTCATGATGGGGGCCGTAAACATCGCGGGCTTGCCTCCGGCGGACCTGCCCGAGGTGGCCTTCGCCGGCCGCTCGAACGTGGGCAAAAGCACCTTGATCAACGCGGTGGCGGGGCGGCTCCACCTGGCGCGCGCCTCCAACTCGCCGGGCCGCACCCGCGAGGTGAACTTCTTCGTCGCCGACGGGAAGCTGCGGCTGGTCGACCTGCCCGGCTACGGCTTCGCCCGCGCCTCGCGCGGCGACGTGAAGAAGTTCCAGAACCTCGGCCGCGACTACCTGCGCGGTCGGCCGAACCTGAAGCGGGCCTATCTCCTGATCGACAGCCGCCATGGCCTGAAGGAGGTCGACAAGGAGGCGCTCGACGCCTTCGACACGGCCGCCGTTTCCTACCAGATCGTGCTGACCAAGGCCGACAAGCTGAAGGCCTCCGAAGTCGAAGCGGTCACCGCCCGGACGCTCGCCGCCATCGCCAAACGCCCCGCCGCCTTCCCCCGTGTACTGGCCACCTCCGCCGAAAAAGGCGTCGGGATCCCCGAACTCCGGGCCGAGATCGTCGCGGCCTGCGCGGTCTAGCGGAAGGCCAAATTACATTCACCCGTCATCCCGGCCGCAGCGTAGCGGAGCGCCGGGACCCAGGTGGTCAAGCTGTGCGGTCCCCCTGGGTCCCGGATCGGCTTGCAAGCCGATCCGGGATGACAGCAATAGGATGACTCCGTTTCGAGGCCAGACATGCTCACCACCGACACCCGCACCGTCTACGACGCCGACCTCAACCTCTTCCGCGACCAGGTCCGGAAGTTTTACGACAAGGCGCTGATCCCCCACCTGGATCGCTGGGAGGAAGAAGGCGTCGTCGATCGCGGCTTCTGGCTCGCGGCCGGCGAGGCGGGCCTGCTCTGCCCGCAGGTTCCGGAGGAATACGGCGGCCTGGGCGCGGACTATCGCTACAACGCCGTGGTCGGCGAGGAGCTCTCCTACGCAGGCTCGTCGGCGGGGATCACGCTGCAGTCCGACATCGTCGTCGACTACATCATCAACTACGGCTCCGAGGAGCAGAAGAAGCGCTGGTTGCCGGGCATGGTCTCGGGCGAGGTGATCACCGCCATCGCCATGACCGAGCCGGGGGCGGGCTCCGACCTGCAGGGCGTTCGCACCACCGCGATCCGCGACGGCAACCACTATGTGGTCTCCGGCTCCAAGACCTACATCACCAACGGCCAGAGCGCCGACCTGATCGTCGTCGTCGCCAAGACCGACCCGACCCAGGGCTCCAGGGGCATCTCGCTGATCCTGGTGGAGGCCGACCGCGCCGGCTTCAAGCGCGGCCGCAACCTCGACAAGGTGGGCCAGAACTCCGCCGACACCTCGGAACTGTTCTTCGAGGACGTGCGTGTCCCGATCACCAACTGCCTGGGCGAGGAGGGCAAGGGCTTCGCCTACCTGATGAACCAACTCCCGCAGGAGCGGCTGCAGATCGCCATCGCCGGCCAGGCCGGCGCGCAGCGCGCCTTCGACGAGGCGGTGAAGTTCACCAAGGAGCGCAAGGCGTTCAAGCAGACGGTGTTCGACTTCCAGAACACCCGCTTCACGCTCGCCGGCCTCAAGGCGAAGCTGCAGGCGGGCTGGGCGCACCTCGACTGGTGCATGGCCCGCCACCTGGAAAAGAAGCTCACCGCCGCCGAAGCCAGCGCCGCCAAGCTCTTCCACACCGAGCTGCAATGGGAGGTCTGCGACGCCGCGCTGCAACTGCACGGCGGCGCCGGCTATATGAACGAGTACCCCATCGCCCGCCTCTGGCGCGACGCCCGCGTGCAACGCATCTACGGCGGCACCAGCGAGATCATGAAGGAAGTCGTCGCGCGCTCGATCTGATGGGCGGCAGGGCCTTACCTCTCAAGGTGACAGGGGACGCGCGCTCCGCTATCGGAGCGCTCCGAACGATCGAGAGCTCAAGCGCCCGTGACCGACACTAGCCAAGGCGAAGGATGGGCGACGGCCAAGACGCTGGCCGAGGCTCTGCCCTACATCCAGCGCTACGACCGCGAGACGGTGGTCATCAAGTACGGCGGCCACGCCATGGGCGAGGAAGAGGTCGCCAAGCTGTTCGCCGCCGACGCGGTGCTCTTGAAAATGCTCGGCGTCCACCCGGTGATCGTGCATGGCGGCGGCCCGCAGATATCCGCCATGCTGGAGCGCGCCGGCGTCAAGTCGACCTTCATCGACGGGCTGCGGGTGACCGACGAAGCGACGATGGAAGTGGCCGAGATGGTCCTCTCCGGCGCGATCAACAAGGAGATCGCCAACTGGATCACGTTGGCCGGCAAGGAAGCCGACGTCCGCGGCGTGGGCCTGTCCGGCAAGGACGCGCGGCTGATCACCGTCGAGAAGGTCACCCGCACCAAGAAGGACCCCGACAGCGAGATCGAGCGGATGGTCGATCTGGGTTTCGTGGGCGACCCCAAGCGGGTCGACCCCAAGCTGATCGAAGCCCTGATCTACGCCGACGAGGACTACATCCCCGTCGTCGCCCCGATCGGCGTCGCCGAGGATGGCCAGACCTACAACATCAACGCCGACACCGTGGCCGGCGCGCTCGCGGGCGCGCTGAACGCCAAGCGCATGCTGCTGCTCACCGACGTGGCCGGCGTGCTCGACAGGAACGGCGAACTGATCCGCCAGATGACCGTCGCCGAGGCTAAGGGCGCCATCAGGGACGGCGTCGCCACGGGCGGCATGATCCCCAAGCTGGAGACCGCCATCGCCGCGGTCGAGGCCGGCGTCGGCGCCGTGGTCATCCTGGACGGCCGCCGCCCTCACGCCCTGCTGGTCGAGCTCTTCACCGAGCACGGGGCGGGCACGCTCGTCTGCGAATGACCGCCGACCTGACCCACGTCGACACCTGGCTCTTCGACCTGGACAACACCCTCTATCCGACGACGTCCGGGTTCATGGGCGAGATCGAGCGGCGGATGACCGACTACGTCGAGCGCCTCACCGGCCTGCCGCGCGACGAGGCCTACCGGCTGCAGAAGAAGTACCTGGCGGACTACGGCCTGACGCTCAGCGGGCTTATCGAGCATCATGGCGTCGATCCGGCCGAGTACCACGCCCTATTCGACGACCTGCCGCTGGAGAGCCTGGCGCAGAATCCGGAACTGGTCGCCGCGATCGAGCGCCTGCCGGGGCGGCGGCTGATCTTCACCAACGCCAACGACGTGCATGCCGAGCGCGTGCTGGCGCGCCTGGGCCTGGCGCACCTCTTCGACGACGTCTTTCACATCGCGCTCTCCTCCTATGTCCCCAAGCCCAGCCGCGTGGCCTTCGAACGCATCGACGCGGCCCACGGCATCGATCCGGCCGCGACCGCCTTTTTCGAGGACAGCGAGCGCAATCTGGAGCCCGCGGCCGAGCTCGGCATGACCACCGTCCTGGTCGGCCCGCATGCGCCGGCCTCGACCGCCGCCTTCGTCCGCTACAAGACCGACAACCTGGCGTCTTTCCTGAACGGCGCCCTTCTTCGGAAAACTGCCTGATGCATCAAGACCTGCAACGCGTCGTCGAGGCCGCCTGGGACGAGCGCGACGCGATCACCCATCAGACCACCGGCGCGGTGCGCGAAGCCGTGCTGGAGACCATCGAGCGCCTGGACGCCGGGACCCTGCGCGTCGCCAGCCGCGAGGCGGACGGGACCTGGGTCACGCACCAGTGGGCCAAGCAGGCGATCCTGCTGTTCTTCCGGCTGACGCCGAACGCCCTGATGCAGGCCGATGCGCCGGGTCCGTTCTGGGACAAGATCCCGCTGAAGTTCGCCGGCTGGGACGCGGCGCGGTTCGAGGCCGCGGGCTTCCGCTGCCTGCCCGGCACGGTGGTCCGCAAGGGCAGTTTCATCGCCAGGGGCGCGGTGCTGACGCCCTCCTTCGTCAACATCGGCGCCTATGTCGACGAGGGGACCATGGTGGACACCTGGGCGACGGTCGGGTCGTGCGCCCAGATCGGCAAGCACTGCCACATCTCCGGCGGGGCGGGCATCGGCGGCGTTCTGGAGCCGCTGCAGGCCAACCCGACGATCATCGAGGACAACTGCTTCATCGGCGCCCGCTCCGAGGTCGCCGAGGGCGTCATCGTGCGCGAGGGCAGTGTGCTCTCCATGGGCGTCTACCTGACCTCCACCACGCCCATCGTCGACCGCAAGACCGGCGCCGTCATCACCGGCGAGGTGCCGCCCTATTCGGTGGTCATGTCGGGCTCGCGCCCCAGCGCGCACGAGGGCATGCCGTCCACCTACTGCGCGGTGATCATGAAGACGGTCGACGAGCGTACCCGGTCGAAGACCAGCATCAACGAGCTGCTGCGGGACTGAGGCCCGTCTACTCGATCTCCCAGTCGATATCGCCGCGCAGTTCCACCGGCAGCTCGCTCAGGGCGGCGTGCAGGCGGTCGCGGGTGACGCTGCGGTGCAGGCGGAACACGAACTCCAGCCGCTCCTTCACCGTCGACTTGTGCTCGGCGATCAGCTTGCAGCGGTGGGCGTGCAGCACCGCGCGGTAGGCGTCGGCGCTTTCGTGCAGGCGCCCCGCCGGCAACTGGTCGATTTTCACCCGGCAGGCCGGCGCGGAGTCGAAGAGGAAGATCAGCAGGAAAGCGAACACCGTCGTGATCACCGCAAAATGCGGCAGGCCCAGCCCCGCGACCAGGCCAGTGAGGGTGACGACGATCAGCCGCCCGGTGTCGCGGGTCGAGCCGGTGTCGGTCCGGAAGCGGATCAGCCCGCCGATGCCGAACACGACCACCCCGATCACCATGCCGAACTCGCGCACCGTCACGCCGATCACCGCGGCGATGAAGGCGTACATGATGAAGACCTTCGGCATGTCGGTCTCGCTCAGCCGGTCGACCGTGCGCCGTGTCGTCGGGTGGAAGCCGATCACCGCCCCGAGCGCGATGGCGAGTAGGAGCGCCCCGATCGACTCGCTCATGAACTTGGTGTCGCGGAAGCCCGCCCAGCCGACGGCGTCGAGCTTGCCGCCCGCGGCCTCGAATAGCCCCTGCGCCTGCGCCCAGGCCACGCCCGGCGTCAGCATCGCCAGCGCCAGCAAAGCCCAGAACGCCCTCATGCCGCTTTCCCCAATCCCCATTTCAGCCTGAACGCCGCCCGAAGCTTTAGCAAGCCGGCGAACGCCGTCAGCCGAGGCAGCCCTCGGTGATCTTGGCGAGCTCCTGAGGGTTGCCGATCTGGTCGAAGAAGCTGGCGAGATAAGCGCCGGCCTTCGTGCGGCTCCTGTCGTCGAGCTGCGGCGTCTGCTCCAGCACCCCCAGGATCGCAGCCTTGTGGGCCAGGAACTCCGCCGCCACCGCCGGCGTGGCGTCGTTGTAGCGGCAGTAGCCGCGGTATTTGCGGATCCGCACGTTGGCCAGCTTGATCGTCGCCGGCGGCGTCGCATAGGGCGCGTCGACCATGCCCGAGAAGTCGAAATCATACGGTGTCGGCGTCAGGTTGGCCTTCGCGCCGGCCGCGCCCAGCGGTCGCGAGTTGTGGCAGCAGTCCGTGCCGGCCGGCCCCGCGGTCATCGCCCAGTCCAGGTTGCCGATCATGTATTGGAAGAGCGCGAAACGCGCCGCATCGTGCGCGTTGAGCTGGGCGATCGACAGCTTGTCCTTGGTCCTAAGCCGTTCCAGGCCGTTGCGCTTGGCCGCGTCGTCGATGTCCTCGATGAAGTAGCCGGGCCGCGTGATCACCGGGCGGCCGTTGTTGTCGACATAGTCGATCGTCGCCAGACGCACGTCGAAGCTCACCGGCGTCAGCAGGTTGTACATTCGGTAGGCGGCGTACTCGAGCAGCACATACTGCTGGAAGCTTGCCTGCGGCTGGCAGTGCGTCACCAGCTTCAGGCGCTTCTGGCCCTTGAACAGCGAGGTCGCGGGCGGCTTGCCGGTGAACTCGACCCGCAACGGCGGAAAGCTGCAGACGTCGGCCTGGCGACGGGTGATGCCGCGGGTCGAAAGCTTGATCGGCAGGGTCTCCGGCGTTGCGCCCTGCACGGTGATCGAGCCCGGGGCGGTCTGCTCGCCCGAGCCGCCGCGCGGCAGCTTGCCCACCGGCCCCTTCACGGTCAGGTGGATCGGCTCGTTGTCGGCGAACAGCGGCTTCGGCTTGGCGGCCGCAGCGGGGCTGGCCCCGGCGCCGGCGAGCAGGGCGGCCGTCGCAAAGAGCGCCGAGAGGACCATGAGCTTCATTTGGCTTCCTTTTTCGTCGGCTCGGGCCGCGCCACCTCGTGCGGCGCGAGGTTTCCATCGATGATTTCCAGGTAGGTGAGCTTGCCGCCGAAGGCCGAGGAGATGCCGGTGTCAATGCGCACCAGCCTTCCGCCTTCCTCGATTGCGATGCCGGAGAGGATCGGCGTGTGGCCGATCACGATCCGCTTGGCCCCGAACGCCGCCAGGACCACGTCGAGCTGTTCGGCGACCGTCGGAGCGGGAGATCTGGGCGCGACTCCGTCCGAGGCGGCCGGCTGAGGCGTCTCGCGCATCACGAGCCCGCGGTACCAGAGCGGCCCGGCGGGATCGTTGATGATCGCGTCGGGCGCGGCCGCCTGGGCGGTCAGCGCCGCGGCCACCTGGCGGTTGATGTCGTCGAGGCTGACATGGGCGTAGGCCGGGCTGATCCCGCCGTGCACGAAGAGGTTGCCGTCGATCAGCGCCACCGCGGGATTGCCGGCGATCCAGCGGCCGATCGAGCCGTCGGGGCGCCAGGCCGCCTGATGCTCCAAGGCGCCGGGCGGGGTCGCGGCGAGCCAGGCCGCTTTGACCGCCTCGCTGCTCATCGCCGGATCCTTCTGGCGATAGATGGCCTCGAGCTGCGCCTTGTTCGCCTCATAGGTCTGCTGGCGCACCCGCTCTGAATTGACGTCGGCGTAGGCTGCGAAATCGGCGGCGGAGACGTAGCGCAGGTCGCCCGTCATGTTCATGGCTTCGTGGTTGCCCACCAGCGTGACGACGCGGCCATGCGCCCGCGGAGCCTCGCGCTGCAGCCGCATCAGGTCGCGGATGATCTTCAGCCCGTCCGGCCCGCGGTCGACCACGTCGCCGGTCTGCACCAGAACGGTCGCCCCGCCGGTCCAGCGCCCGCGTGTGTCGGTGAGGCCCGCGGCCTGGGCGATGGCGCGCCAGGCGGCGAAATCGCCGTGCAGGTCTCCCACGGCCACGATACGACGAACGGGCGCCGCCGGCTGCGGCGCGGTCGACGCGCAGCCGGGCAGCGCCAGGGCGAGCGCCGCCGCGAAAATCACAAGCCGCACCAACAGCCGGCTCAACATCTGGCCCCCCAAGCGTGGCCGATCGGACATGTTGACCCGCGCTATGTCAACGCTCCAACGTGAGGAGACGCACGATGGCGCAGGACCGCGAAATCGGCCATCAACGGAATGCGGTTCAGCGCGTGGGCGGATCTGGAGGGACGGCGCCGGCGAGATGCAGAGGATCATGCTCATCCGGCACGCCGAGAAGCACCACGACGGCAGCCCCGACCGCAGCGTCGCGCCCGACGGTTCCCACGCCAAGCATCACCTGACCGTCCGCGGCTGGCTGCGTGCGGGCGCCCTGGTCCGCTACTTCGCGCCGGTCGGCGGCCTGCCGCCCGGTTCGCCGATCTCCACTCCGCGGTCGATCTTCGCCTCGGCCGCCACGCCCAAGAGCCCCAGCCTGCGCGCGCAGCATACCGTGGAGCCGCTGGCGGCCCTGCTGGGTATCGAGATCAACCGCAACCACGCCGACGGCCAGGAACGGGCGCTTGTCCCGGAAATCCTCACCGCGGAAGGGCCGGTGCTGGTGTCCTGGCACCACAGCCACCTGATCCGGCTCACCCTGGCCCTCGCCGGCCCGGACGCGCCCTGCCCCAGGGACTGGCCCGACGACCGCTTCGACGTGGTCTGGGTGCTCGACCGTGACGGCCCCGACGCGCCCTGGCGTTTCAGCCAGGTCGCCCAGCAGCTCTTCGCCTACGACCGCCCCGAGGTGATCTGATCGGCTACCGGCTCCGCGCCGTCCGGGTGTCCGTGTAGGGCGAACCGTCCTTGTGGAGGTACTCCGTCTCGCCCGGCTTCAGCATCAGGTCGATATCCGGATAGTCGCAGCCGTCCTCCGCCTCGCGCCGAGAGCCGACCTCGAGGATCACCGCGTCCTGGTTCGAACGGTTCTGCAGGTGATGCCCGTTGGGCGCGCCCGCCGGGAAGCCCGCGCAGTCGCCAGCCCGCAGCACCTGCTCGCCTTCGTCGGCGACCAGAACCACCTCGCCTGATACGATCCAGACGAACTCGTCCTCGGCGGTGTGCCAGTGCCGCTGGCTCGACCATACCCCGGGCGCCAGCCGCAGCAGGTTGACCCCGAACTGGCTCAGCCCCGCCATGTCGCCCAGTTTCCAGCGCTTCCGCTCGCGGCACGGCGCGTCATGCGGCGGGGGGTAGCCGGCCCCGAAGCGCTTCGGGGCCGAGGCGATGTCGATCTTGGGCATGGGCGCATTCCGGTCTAGGAGGATGAGCGAACTTAGCGGCGGCGGATTTCGGGGGCGAGCTTGATCGACGCCATCAACCTGACGCGAGAGCTGATCCGCCGGCCTTCGGTCACCCCGGCCGACGCGGGTGCGATGGATGTGGTCCACGCCACGTTGAAGGACCTGGGCTTTTCCTGCCGCCGCATGAAGTTCGGCGTGATCGAGAACCTTTACGCCCGTTACGGAACCGCCGCGCCGAACCTCTGCTTCGCGGGCCACACCGACGTGGTGCCGGTGGGCGACGCCGAGGCCTGGAGCCAGGGCGCCTTCGACGCCGAGGTGGTGGAGGGCGTGCTGGTTGGCCGCGGGGCGGTCGACATGAAGTCCGCCATCGCCGCCTTCGCCGCGGCCGCCGCCAAGGCCATCGAGGCCGGCCAGGTGACCGGCTCGCTCTCGTTCCTGATCACCGGCGATGAGGAAGGGGTGGCGACCCACGGGACCAAGATGGTCGTCGAGGCGCTCGGCATCGAGGATGAGGTCATCGACCATTGCGTGGTCGGCGAGCCCACTTCCAGCGAGGTGTTCGGCGACATGATCAAGGTTGGCCGCCGCGGCTCGATGAACGCCGAGATCACCGTCCACGGGGTGCAGGGGCACGTCGCCTATCCGCACCGCGCGGCCAACCCGGTGCCCGTCCTGTTGCAACTGCTGTTGCGGTTGCAGGACCGGGTGCTGGATCGCGGCTATCCGGAGTTCCAGCCGTCGAACCTGGAGATCACGCAGATCGAGGTGCCGAACACCGCCACTAACGTCATTCCCGGAACCGCCAGCGCCCGGCTCAACATCCGCTTCAACCCGCACCACACCGGCCGCGACCTGGCGGACTGGATCGCCGAGGAGGCGGACGCGGCGTCGAGAGACTTCAGCGGGACCATCTCCGTCGCCACCCACATCAGCGGCGAGGCGTTCCTCACCGAGCCTGGCCCCTTCACCGACCTGGTGGCCGGTGCGGTCTACGAGACGGCAGGCCGGTCGCCCGAGCTGTCCACCTCCGGCGGCACCTCCGACGCCCGCTTCATCCGCACGCTTTGCCCGGTGGTCGAACTCGGTCTCGTCGGAAAGACCATGCATCAGGTCGATGAGGCCGCCCCCATCGCCGAGATCCTGCAGCTCCAGGCCGTCTACGAGCGCCTGATCGAGCGCTATTTCCAGACGTTTGCCGTGGAATAGGCAACAGGCGCTGCGGCGGCCGCGATGCCGCAAGGCATGGCCACGGAAAATACGGAAGGAGCACGGAAGGCGGTCGCCGCCTCGCACCGTGCCGGAAGTGAGCGCGCGCCAAAGGCGCGCAATTTCAATCGACCCGCCGCGCCCAAACTGCGCCTCCCCTTCTCCTTTCCGTGTTTTCCGTGGCCATTAGAGCTGAGCTTCGGCCCTCACCGCGCATCGGGATAGCTAACCCCCGTCAGATACAGCCCGCCCGGCGGCGCGACAGTCCCGCAGGCGCGGCGGTCGCAGGCGTCCAGGGCGGCCTTCAGGTCGTCCGCGGTCCAGCGGCCCAGGCCGACCTCGGCGAGAGAGCCGGTCATCGAACGGACCTGGCGATGCAGGAAGGAGCGGGCCTCGAACACCAGCACCACCTCGTCGCCCAAGCGGCCGACGCTCGCCATGTCCAGCGTCTTCACCGGCGACTTCGCCTGGCAGGCCGCGTCGCGGAAGGTCGTGAAGTCGTGGCGGCCGACCAGCGCCTGGGCCGCAGCATGCATGGCGTCGGCATTGAGCGGCGCCTTCACATGCCAGACGTGGCCTCGCCCCAGGCCGGGCGGGCTCGGCCGGTTGAGGATGCGGTAGCGGTAGCGCCGTTCCACAGCCGAGAAGCGCGCGTGCCAACCTTCCGGCGCGACCTCGGCGGCCAGCACCACGATCGGCTCGCCGCGCAGATGGGCGTTCAGCGCATTGCGCACCGTCTCGGCCGGCCAGTCCTTTTCGAGGTCTATGTGAGCGACCTGCCCCGTGGCGTGAACGCCGGCGTCGGTGCGTCCCGCGGCAGCCACGCGCAGGGTCTCGCCGCAGAACGCCTTCACCGCCCGCTCGACCGAGCCCTGCACCGTCGGCTGATCGGCCTGGGCCTGGAAGCCGTTGTAGGGGCCGCCGTCGTATTCCAGGGTCAGGCGATAGCGCGGCATCAGCCCAGCATCGTCCCGGCCGCCACCGGCTGACCGCGCAGGAAGGCCTCGGCGTCCTGCGGCCCGCGGCCCTCGCGCTGCACCCGCAAAAGCCGCACCGCGCCCTCGCCGGTCGCCACCAGCAGCCGGTCGTCCAGCACCTCACCGGGCGCGCCCTCCGCGTCTTCGTAGGCTGACAGCAGGGCCTTCACCCGCAGCGGGCCCTTGTCACCCGCGAGCTGGAACCAGGCGCCGGGAAAGGGCGACAGCCCACGGATCTTACGGTCGGTCTCGACGCCCGGCCGGATCCAGACGATGCGCGCTTCCTTCGGGCGGATCTTCTTCGCATAGGTCGCGCCCTCTTCGGCCTGCGGGGTCTCGATCGCCGTGCCCGCCTCGATCTGCGGGAGGGTGCGGGCCAGCAGCTCCGCGCCGATCGCCGCCATCCGGTCATGCACGGTGCCCGCGGTGTCCAGCGGCCCGATGCGTAAGGTCTCGCTCGCCAGCACCGGCCCCTCATCCAGGCCTTCGGTCATGCGCATGACCTCGACGCCGGTCACCGGGTCGCCCGCCATCACCGCCCGCTGAATCGGCGCGGCCCCTCGCCAGCGCGGCAGGAGCGAGCCGTGCAGGTTGAAGGCGCCCAGCAGCGGGGCCTCCAGCACCTCGGCCGGCAGGATCTGGCCGAAGGCGACCACGACCGCGGCGTCCAGCTCCAGCGCCTGGAAGGCGAAGATCTCGCCAGGATCGCGCATCGAGGCGGGCGTCCGCACCGGCAGGTCCCGTTCCAGGGCGAAGGCGTGCACCGGCGAGGGTTGCAGGGTGTGCCCACGCCCGCGCGGCGCCGGGGGCTGGGAATAGACGCAGGCGATCTCGTGGCCTGCGGCCACCAGGCGGCGCAGGGCGGCGAGCGCGAAGTCGGGGGTTCCCAGGAAGGCGAGACGCATGGGCGGCTTCTACCTGTGGGGGAGAAGACGCGCAAAGGCTGGGAACTCAGGGTAAGCTTAACCGTTGGTTAACGAGCCTTGAGAGGACCCGACCATGCGCAACTCCCACCTCGCTATCATCCTGGGCGTCTGGCTGGCGGTCGCCGCCTGTTCCAAGCCGACGCAGGAGAAGACTTCCGCCGACCTGAAGGCCGTCGGCTCCGAGGTGGGCGCCGCGGCCAAGGGCGTCGCGGCCACGCCTGCCGTGAAGGAGCTGGGGGCGGACATCAAGCAGGGCGCCAACGAGGCCGCCGCCAAGACCAAGGTCGCCGCCGACCAGGCGGGCGAGAAGCTCAAGGCTGGCGCAGCCGACGCCGGCGACAAGCTCAAGGCCGGAGCCAAGGACGCCGGCGACAAGACCGACGCGGCGCTCAACAAGGCCAAGGACAAGGCCGAGAAATAGCTCCAGCTGTCATTCCGGAAGCTGCGCAGCGGCTGCTCGTGATCTGTGTTCATGGATCCCGGTCTTTCGCTTCGCGAAAACCGGGATGATGGGGAGTTGGCCTAAGCCGCCTTGGCCTGCTTCTTGACCTTCTTCACAGCCTGCTCGCGCTTCAGGCGCGACAGGTGGTCGATGAACAGCACGCCGTCCAGGTGGTCCATCTCGTGCTGGATGCAGACCGCGAACAGGCCCTCGGCGTCTTCCTCGATCTGCTGGCCCTGATAGTTCAGGTAACGGACCTTCACCCGCGCCGGGCGCTCGACCTCGTCGTAGATCTCCGGCACCGAGAGGCAGCCTTCCTCATAGGGCGCGGTCTCTTCCGAGGCCCAGAGGATCTCCGGATTGACGAAATAGCGCGGCTCGCGCGGCTCGTCCTGACGGGCGATGTCCATGACGATCACCCGCTTGGGCACGCCCACCTGGATCGCGGCCAGGCCGATGCCGGGCGCCGCGTACATGGTCTCGAGCATGTCGTCCATCAGCGCGCGCAGGTCGTCGTCGACCGCATCGACGGCCGCGGAAACCTGCTTCAGGCGCGGATCGGGAACGACGAGGATATCTCTCAGGGCCATGGCGCGGAGTTAGGGTCGCAATACCCGAGCGTCAAGGTAGGAGACGAAGAGTCTCAGCTCTCGTCGCCGGCCACCAGGCGCACTTGCGGCGGGGTTTCGGGCGACAGCTTGGCCAGGGGTCGCACGGCCGTGTCCAGCGGCTCCAGCGGCTCGACCTTCTTGCCCTCGTGGTCGACCTTCAGCTCCTCGAAGCGCCGGGCCTGGGTCAGCACCTGGGTCTCCAGAGACCCGACGAACTGGTTGTATTTGGCGACCGCGGTCTCCAGCGCCTTGCCGACTGCGCCGGCGTGGCCGCCCATCACGGCGATGCGCTTGTAGAGTTCGCGGCCCAGTTCGGCGACCTTCTGCGCGTTGGCCGCCTGCTCCTCCACCCGCCAGCCGTAGACCACCGCCTTGCAAAGCGCGAAGAGCGTCGTGGGCGTGACGATCACCACCCGCCTGTCCATCGCCTCGGTCATCAGGTCCGGCGCGCGGTCCAGCGCGGCGGCCATGGCCGAGTCCAGCGGCACGAACATCGCCACGAAATCCGGCGAGTTGTCGAACTGGTCCCAGTAGGCCTTGGCCGACAGCCCCTGTACGTGGCCGCGAACGCTCTGCACGTGGCGCAGGCCGCAAGCTTCGCGGCTCGCGTCGTCGGTCGCGTCCTGCATCTCCAGGAAGGCGTTCAGCGAGCATTTGGCGTCGATCACGAAGACGCCCCCGCCCGGCAGGCGCACGGTCACGTCCGGCCGCCGCCGCCCCTCCTCGGTGTCGGTCGTGGTCTGCTCGTCGAAGTCATAGCGGTGCGCCAGGCCCGCGGCCTCCAGCACGTTGCGCAGCGTCTGCTCGCCCCAGCGGCCCTGCACGCCCGCCCCGCGCCGCAGCGCCGCCGACAGCTTGCGCGCCTCGTCCTGCGTCGCCGTCGAGGCCGCCAGCATGGCCGCGATCTGCTCTTTCAGGCCCCCGGTCTCCTCGGCGCGCACCTTCTCGACGGCCGCCACCTGTTCCTGGAACTTCTGCAAAGTCTCGGCGACGGGCTTGAGCTGCGCCTCGAGCCTGGCCTGTGCCAGTTGCTCGCGGCTGTGGATCGCCTCCTCGTTCTTCTTGAGGATCGCCTCGGCCACGCCGGTCGCGGACTGCGCCACCTGGGCGCTGACCAGGTCCGCCTGCTCGCGCAGCATTTCGACACGCAGCTCGGCGGCTGCGGCTCGCATCCGCTCCTTCACGGCCCAGGCCACGGCGACGATCGCGCCCAACGCGGACACGATGGCGAAGATCAGCAACCCGTTCATGTTGCGTTCTTAGCGCAGACGGTGAGTCGAGGCTAGGCCGGCCGCCGCGCGCGCATAGCCTGGGCGATGGTGCCGTCGTCCAGCCAGTCGAGCTCGCCGCCGACCGGCACGCCGCGGGCCAGCATGGTGACGGATACGTCGGCCTGCGCCAGACGGTCGGCCAGGTAGTGGGCCGTCGTCTGGCCGTCCACCGTGGCCGGTAGCGCCAAGATCACCTCGCGCACCTCGCCCTGCGACGCCCGGTCCACCAGGCCGTTGACCCTGAGCGCATCCGGCCCCACGCCGTCCAGCGCCGAGAGCAGCCCGCCCAGCACGTGGTAGCGGCCGCGGAAGGCGCTCGCCCGCTCCATGGCCCAGAGCGCGCCCACCTCCTCGACCACGCAGATCAGGCTCTGGTCACGATGGCCGTCCGAACAGATGGCGCAGGGGTCCTGCGTATCCAGCGAGCCGCAGACCGCGCAGATTTTCACCCGCGCCGCGGCTTCGGCGAGCGCGTCGGCCAGGGGCGCCAGGAGCTGGTCGCGCCGCTTGAGCAGCGCCAACGCCGCACGCCGCGCCGACCGCGGGCCCAGGCCCGGCAGCTTTGAGAGCAGGCCGATCAGCCGCTCGATCTCGGGTCCTGCGGAAGCGGCCAAGTCAGAACTTCGGCATTCCGGGCAGGCCGGCGAGCGGGCCGGCGGCCTTCTGCATCAGTTCGGCCTGGCGGGCGTCGAGCTGGCGCTTGGCGTCGGCATGGGCTGCGGCCACCAAGTCGCCCACCATCTCCGCCTCGCCCGGCGCCATCAGGCTTTCGTCGATGTCCACGCGGGTGATCTGGCCCGTGCCCTTCAGGGTCACCTTCACCAGCCCGTCGCCCGCCTGCCCCAGCAGGACAAGCTGCTCGATCTCGGCCTGGGCGGCGCCCAGCTTCTCCTGCATGGCCTGGGCCTGCTTCATCAGCGAGGAGAGATCTTTCATTTCGCCAATCCCTTGGGCAGCGGCTCGGTCAGCACCTTCACGCCCGCCTTGGTGATCTGCACCACGACGAGCTGCGCCGGCTCGGTGCGGCTGGCGTTGACGATATAGTGCGGCTGCAGCGGGGTTTCAGACCAGGCCTGCCCGGCCTCGAAACGCTTCTCCGGCCCGTCGCCCAGCCGGGAGATCACCGCGCCCTTCGACACATAGGCGTAGGTGGAGGCGGGATGGCGATGTCCGGCCTGCCCCGCCGTCGTCAGCGGCCCGTTCCCGGCCGGCGGGATATTTACCACAAGCATATGCGCGTCGAACCCCGGCGCGATCGCCACCGGCTCTTCCAACAGCGGCGGGCGCGGCTGGGCTTGAGCTGCGGCCACGACGCCAAACGCCAATCCAATTCCCGTCATCCCGGCCGCAGCGAAGCGGAGAGCCGGGACCCAGGTGTTCAGGCTGTGTGGTGGCTCCTGGGTCCCGGATCGGCCCTGCGGGCCGTCCGGGATGACAGGGATTTGGGTGGCCCTAGTCGTCATCGGCTTCCTCCGGATCGACCGTGGTTCCCTCGGGCGCCTCGGCCTGGGGCAGGGTCCGCACGCCTACGATCTCCGTGCCGGGGAAGGTCTTCATCACCGCCAGCACGAAGGGGTCCTGCTCGATCTGGGCGCGGACCTCGCGCTCCTCGCGCTTCTGGCGCTCCCACAGGCTCTCGGCGCCGCCGCCGCCCTGCGCGGCGATCAGCCAACGCTCGCCGGTCCAGTCCTTCAGCCGCCCGACCAGGCGCTGGGCCAGGTTCGACGGCGCGCCCGGCGCCGGCTCATATTCGATCGCGCCGGGCCGGAAGCTGATCGGCCGGACGAACCGCTCCACGTCGAGCTTGAGGGCGATGTCGCGCTTCTTCTCGATCAGCGCCAGCATGTCCTCGAAGGTGTTCAGCACCGCCACCGGCTCGGTGGCGCTCTGCGGCTGCGGCGGGGCGTAGCTGCGCGCCACCGCCGAGGTCGCCCCGCCGGCGGACGCCATCGACCCGCTTCCGCCGCCGGCCGGGCCGCCCGGTCCTGGCGCGGACGGCGCATCGCCGGCGTGCAGCCGCTTCAGCGCCTCCTCCGGCCCCGGCAGGTCAGCGGCGTAGGCCAGGCGGATCAGCGCCATGTCCGTCGCCGCCGCGGCGTCCGGCGCACGGCGCACCTCCTCATAGGCCTTGAGCGTCAGCTGCCACAGCCGCGAGAGCGTGCCCGCCGAGACCGCGGCGCCGACCGCCGCCAGCCGCGCCGACTGGTCCTTGGGCATCACCAGCGCCTGCGGCCCGATCGCCTTGGCGACGGAGGCGCCGTGGCAGTGGTCCAGCAGGTCGAGCATCACCTGGTCCGGGTTGGCCCCATAGCCGTAGAGCGTGCGGAAGGTCTCGATGGCCGGCCCCGCCTCGCCGCGCATCAGCTGTTCGAAGAGCGAAATGGTCTGCGCCCGGTCGGCCAGCCCCAACATGTCGCGGATCTGGGCGGCGGTGATCGTCTGGCCCGGCTCGGCCTGGACGATGGCCTGGTCGAGCATCGACTGGGCGTCGCGCACGCTGCCCTCGGCGGCGCGGGCGACCAGCATCAGCCCGTCGGCCTCCACCCGCGCGCCTTCCGCCTCGGAGATCATCTCCAGGTTCTTCACGATCATGTCGGGCTCGACCCTGCGCAGGTCGAAGCGCTGGGTGCGCGACAGGATGGTCACCGGCACCTTGCGGATCTCGGTGGTGGCGAAGATGAACTTGGCGTGCGGCGGCGGCTCTTCCAGCGTCTTCAAGAGCGCATTGAACGACTGCGTGGACAGCATGTGCACTTCGTCGATGATGTAGACCTTGTAGCGCGCCGAGACAGGCGCATAGCGCACCCCGTCCAGCAGCTCGCGCATCTCGTCCACCTTGGTCCGCGAGGCGGCGTCGAGCTCCAGCACGTCCATGTGCCGCCCCTCGATGATCTCGCGGCAGTGGACGCCTTCCACCGAAAGGTCGAGCGTCGGCTCGTGGACCGTGGCGCTCTCGTAGTTCAGCGCCCGGGCCAGCAGGCGCGCGGTGGTGGTCTTCCCCACGCCGCGCACGCCGGTCAGCATGAAGGCGTGCGCGATGCGGCCGGAGGCGAAGGCGTTCTTCAGCGTCCGCACCATGGCCTCCTGGCCATAGAGGTCGTCGAAGGTCTTCGGCCGGTACTTCCGCGCGATGACCGTGTAGGCCGCCGAGGCGTCGTCGCTCAGGGTCGGCTTGGCGCCCCCGAACATGTCGATGGCCGGCGGCCCGTCGGGCAGCAGCGCCTCGTCCTCGCGAGGAAGGTCGTCTTCGTCGGCCATGAGTCCATCTAACGGGACCCGAAGGTCCCGGCAAAGTCAGGATTTCAGAAGATGCGCTCGCCGCGCCGTAGCCGCCAGGCGAAGGCGGGTGGAGACCGAACGGCGACCCGGAGCGTGATTCGTTGTGGCTGCTGCCTTCCGGCCCTGACCAGGTTGGCGAGGCGCCCGTCCGCCGCCGATCTCCGCGCGGGGATATGGCGGATCGAGCAGGTGGAAGCAAGGGGCGGCAGAGTTGCGGACGGCGACGGCAGCGTCCGCTATTTCGCGGGCCTGGCCTTGGCGTTCGGGGTCGGCGGCGCCCTGGCTTCCATCCCGCTTCTCCGGCGAGGCGTCGCCGCCGCTGCGACGGACGCGAGGGCCGCCTAAACTCCCTTCCCGCCACTACCGCTCCCGCAGCGCCTCTGCGGTGGCGGCGTCGAGCCTGCGGATGCGGTCCTCGTAGATCCGCGCCAGGCGCTCGGGGTCGCCCACGGCGTCACGGGCGTCGGCCCAGGCGAGCTGGCGCTGCCGCAGCAGGGCGCGGTCTTCGTGGGCCTCCAGGGCCGCGGCGTAGGCCCGCCGCAGCTCGCGCTGCAGGCGCTGTAGCCGCGGGCTCCTGCAGATCGCCTGGTCCGCAGGCGTCGGCTCCGCCGAACAGCGGATCGCCTCGGGCTGGCCTGAGCGCCCCTCGTCCGCGGCGGGAGCCTGCGGCTGGTCTTCGGCCTCGGGAGGCGGCGGCGCAGGGTCGGCGTTCGGCGCCGGCGTCTCGGGCGCAACTTCGGCGATCTGCGGCGCGGGCTCGACGGCGGGCGGCGGGGGCGGCGGCTCCGGGACAGCCGCCGCAGGTTCCGGCGCCGTGGCCGGCGCAGCAGCCTGAGGCGACGCCGCCGCCGGCTCGGGCGCCATCGCCTTGGCCAGTCGCGGCCCGTAGGCGTACTCGGCCGCCTTCCAGCCGCCGGCGAGGCCCAGGGCCAGGCCGCAGGCGAAGAGCAGCGCGCCCCAGCCGCTCCGCGAGCGCATGCGGGCCTTCGGCGGGGGCGGAGGCGGCCGGCCCGCGGTCTGGGCCCGGTCGAGGCGCAGCGGCGGCTCCTCGGCCAGCGGACGCCCCGGCTCGTCGTGCGGCTCCGCCTGCGCCTGGGGCGCCGGAGCCCACTCGTCCGGCGATGCGAGGTCGTCCGTCCGCTCCAGCGGGTCGCTCAGGTCGACGGCCACGATCCGCGGCTCAGCCGGACGCCGCGCCGGCTTCTCGCGCCCGCCGTGGGTGCGGCGCGCGTCCATCTCCTGCAGGATCATGTAGGACAGCGAGGCCTGGCCCCGCTGGCGTGCGGAGTCCAACAGTTGCCGAAGCTCGCGGTCGCGCAGGGTGGAGAGGTTGACTTCCGGCATCGTGGGACTCTCGGGCGCCTGGCGATTTCACACGCCGACGCCCGTCATTTCGCCAGCAGCGCGACTGTCGCGCAGGGCGGCCGCGAAGGGAAGGCCCCTTGGGTGCGGCGCGCGGTCCCGCCGAGGACCCGGGCGATCTCAGCCGGCGGCGGGGACGAGCTTGTCGGCGGTGCGGGTGTCGAAGTCGCTGGCTTCATGGCGCTCGTGAAGCTGGCTCGCCGGGTCGCCGAAGGTGCGGTTGACCATCCGCCCGCGCTTGACGGCCGGGCGCGCGCCGATCTCGTCGGCCCAGCGCAGGACGTTCTTGTAGTCCTGCACGCCCAGGAACTCGCCGCCCTCGTAGAGGACGCCCTTGGCCATCGCCCCGTACCACGGCCAGGTCGCCATGTCGGCGATGGTGTAGTCGTCGCCGGCCAGGTAGCGGCTCTCCGCCAGCCGGCGGTCCAGCACGTCGAGCTGGCGCTTCACCTCCATGGCGTAGCGGTCGATGGCGTATTCGATCTTGATCGGCGCATAGGCGTAGAAATGGCCGAAGCCGCCGCCCAGGAACGGCGCGGCGCCCATCAGCCACATCAGCCACGACAGGCACTCGGCGCGCGGCCCTGGCGCGGTCGGCAGGAATTCCCCGAACTTCTCCGCCAGGTGCAGCAGGATGGCGCCGGACTCGAACACGCGGATCGGCTGGGGCCCGCTGCGGTCCATCAGGGCCGGGATCTTGGAGTTGGGGTTCACCGCCACGAAGCCGGAGCCGAACTGGTCTCCGGCGCCGATGTTGATCAGCCAGGCGTCGTACTCCGCGCCCGTATGGCCCAGCGCCAGCAGTTCCTCCAGCATCACCGTCACCTTCACCCCGTTCGGCGTGCCCAGCGAATAGAGCTGCAGCGGGTGACGGCCGACCGGCAGCTCCTTGTCGTGCGTCGGGCCGGCGATCGGGCGGTTGATGTTGGCGAAGCGGCCGCCGTTCTCCTTGTTCCAGGTCCAGACCTTGGGCGGGACGTAGGCGGGCGCGTCGGACATGGGCTGAACTCCTGAGGCGGTGGCCTTCGATGTGGGCCGCCGCGGCGCGTTTGGCTAGTCGCGCGATCATGACTCTCGCCAACTCGACGCGCGCGGCGCTGCGTCTTATGTACCAGCGCCATGGCCCTCGACAGCTTCTTCAACACCTTCGCCGGCAACCCCCTGGACCGCGCCAGCGACCGACGGGCGAAGCCCGAGTGGATCGCCAAACAGCTGGCCGCGCCCGATTCGCTGGGCCTCGCGCTCTGGAACGGCCGACCGTTCGTCGAGCCCGCCAAGGACCCCAATGGCGCGGGAGGCGTGCAGATCGCCTACCTGCCGGCCAAGCTGGTCGCCGAACTGGCCGGCGGCCCCGAGCGGCTGCTGTTCATGGGGCTGTGGAAGGACACCGCCGTCTTCGCGGTCGACCTGGACGACGCCGCCGACCCCACCGACGGGCCCTTGCAGGGCTTCGGCGCTTTCGAGGACCTGCGCGCCGTCGCCCTGAAGTTGCCGCCGCCGGACGCGGCGATCCTGGCCACGGCCAAGCAGATGTTCGAATGGCGCCGCCGCCATCGGCACTGCGCGGTCTGCGGCCAGCCCACCGAAGCGACGGATGGCGGCTGGAAGCGCAAGTGCCCCTCGTGCGAGGCCGAGCACTTCCCCCGCACCGACCCGGTGGTCATCATGCTGCCCTACCACGGCGAACGCTGCATGCTGGGCCGGCAGGAGGCCTGGCCCAAGGGCATGTTCTCCGCCCTCGCGGGCTTCCTGGAGCCCGGCGAGAGCATCGAGGAGGCCTGCGCGCGCGAACTCAACGAGGAGGCCGGCCTGCACGCCGTGAAGGTGCGCTACCACTCAACCCAGCCGTGGCCCTACCCGTCCTCCCTGATGATCGGCCTGATCGCCGAGGTCGAGGACGAGGAAGGGGCGCCCGACCAGACCGAGCTCTCCGAAGTCCGCTGGTTCACCCGTGACGAGGCCCGCGACCTGATCGCCGGCAAGCTCGACGGAACCTTCGCCCCCCAGCGCATGGCCATCGCCCATCAACTGATCAAGGCCTGGGTCGAGGAGAGCTGAGCGCCCCTCCCTGCGTACTTCCCTCCCGACTAAGGGAGGGAAGATGGCGTCCTACCCCCGCGTGCGGAACGGGTCGGCCGGGTAGACCCCCAGCACCTTGAACTCGTCCGAGAAGAACCTCAGCTCGTCGAAGGCCAGCGCCAGGCCGCGGTCCTCGGGGCGCCCGTCGGCCTCCGCGTAGAAGAAGGTCGCCGTCCAGGCGCCGTTCTCCATGTAGCTCTCCAGCTTGGAGATGTTCACCCCGTTGGTGGCGAACCCGCCCATCGCCTTGTAGAGCGCCGCGGGCAGGTTGCGGACCCGGAAGACGAAGCTGGTGATGCAGGGCTCGGTGAACGGCGGCGCAGGCGGGGCCTTGTCCGCGGTCATGATCAGGAAGCGGGTGGTGTTGTGGTGTTCGTCCTCGATGTCGCGGGCGAGGATCTCCAGGCCGTAGATCTCCGCCGCGAGCGCCGGCGAAATCGCCGCCCGCCTCGGGTCGGGGTTCTGGCTCAGCATCCGCGCCGCGCCGGCCGTGTCGCCGACGCCCTCGGTCTTCAGCTTCAGCCTACGGATCAGCTTGCGGCATTGGGCGAGCGCGATCGGCATGCTGGCGACGGTTTCGAGCCTCTCCAGGCTCGCGCCCGGGTTGGCCATCAGCTGGAAGTGGATCGGCTTGAACCGCTCGCCGATGATCGTCAGCCCCGACGACGGCAAGAGATGGTGCACGTCGGCGACGCGGCCGGCGACCGAGTTCTCCACCGGGATCATGCCGAGCTGGCAGTCACCGGACTTCACCGCCTCGAAGGCGTCCTCGAAGGTGGCGTGCGGGACCGGCTCCAGCTCTGGGAACGCGGCCATGCAGGCCTCGTGGCTGTTGGCGCCCAGCTCGCCCTGGAAGGCGATGCGGCCCCCACTGACCTCAGTGTGACCGACCCGACCCTGGCTCATGAAAGTCCTTTCGCATGCGCAGTCTTCGCGTGCTGACGGGCGCGTTCAAGGTCGGCGGGGTTATCCACCGAGATCGGCGCCTCGTCGATGACCGCCGCCCAGACCGACATGCCGAGCTCCAGCGCCCGCAGCTGCTCCAGCCGTTCGCGGCGCTCCAACGGTGATGGCGGGGCTGCGCAGAACCGCTCCAGGGCCTGACGCCGGAAGCCGTAGATCCCGTGGTGCAGCCACACCGGCCCGTCGCCATAGAGCACCGAGCGGGTGAAGTAGAGCGCGCGGGCCGAGCGCCCGTCCGGCTGCATGGCGGCCACCACCTTCGGAATGTCCGGGTTCGCCCGCTCGGCGGGGTCGGCCTCGGCCACCATCACCGTGGAAAGGTCGCAGGTCGGTTGGGCTTGCAGCAGATGCGCCACCGCCGCAACCGCCTGCGGTCGCACGAAGGGGATGTCGCCCTGCAGGTTGACCACCACGTCATGGCGGCCGTGCGGGTCGAGTTCGCCAAGCGCGGCCACGATTCGGTCGGAGCCGGACGGCAGGTTGGGGTCGGTCAGGACGGCGCGACCGCCGGCCGCCTCCACCGCCGCCACGATCTCCGCGTCGCCCGCCGCCACCGCCACGGGGCCCACGCCGGCCGCCTCGGCCTGGCGCAGCACGCGGACGATCATCGGTACGCCAGCGATGTCCGCCAACGGCTTGCCGGGCAGGCGGGTCGCGGCCAGGCGCGCCGGGATGAGGACGATAGGGTTCATTGTCGTGCTGGACGAGGCTTCGGCGACGCTTGGGCGGTTGCGCGAGCGCCGGTAGCGTGTAAGAGAGCCGGACGCAACAAGGGGCGGGATTCCCGCGCTTTCGCCGGCCGTCCGAGCCGGCCGTGTAGAGGGCCGATTCCGGGACGATGAGCGACCTGACTTTCAATAAGTACGCCGGCGCCGTGCTGGCCACCTGCTTCGTTATCGCCGGGCTCGTGCAGCTCTCCGGCGGCGTGTTCAGCCAGGAAAAGGTCGCCAAGCCTGGCTTCAAGGTCGAGGTGCAGGAAGAGGCCGCCGGCGGCGCCGCCCCTGAGGTCCCGCCCGACTGGGGCACGGTGCTCAAGACCGCCGACGTGGCCGCCGGCCAGGCGGTGTTCGCCAAGTGCCAGTCCTGCCACAGCCTGACCGCCAACGGCACCGGCCCGGACCTGATGGGCGTGGTCGGCCGCAAGCCCGCCAGTGAGGCGGGTTTCGCCTATTCCGACGCCATGAAGGCCTTCGGCGCCAAGCAGCCCATCTGGGACTACGAGCACATCTACGAGTTCATCAAGAGCCCGCAGGCCTATATCAACGGCACCAAGATGACCTTCGTCGGCCTGAAGCAGCAGCAGGACCGCATCAACGTCATCGCCTACCTGCACACCCAGGGCTCGACCCTGCCGATCCCGCCGCCGAACCCCGCGGCCGCGGCTCCCGCCGCCGCTCCGGCGGCCGGCGGCGCGCCCGCTCCGGGCGCCGCCGAGGCCGGCAAGCCGGTCGCCACCGGCTCGACCGCGACGCCGGCCGCCGGCGCCGGCGGCCCGACCGGAAACGCGCCCGCGGCGCCGGAGACCTCGACGCCGGGCGGCGCCCCGCCGAAGAAGTAGCCGGCCTCGGCGCCGCCCCGCGCCTCGACGGCCGAATCCTCTAGGCGCCGAAAATCCATCCCGGCGTCAGCGTGCTCATCTGCACGCCGACCAGGATCATCTCGTTGCCGGGCGTTCCCATGTCGATGACCGTGTCGTCCCCGACCTGGCTCACCGTGTAGCGGGTCCCGGGATCGAGCATCACCCGGTCGCCCTCCGAGAGGTGGAAGTCCAGCACGCGGTCGATGCCGGCGTCCTGCGACCCATGGAACAGGTCCGCCCCGGAACCGCCGGTGATGGTGTCATTGCCCCGGTCGCCGGAGACATAGTCGTCGCCGGCCCCGCCGTTCACCACGTCGTCGCCTTGGCCGCCGCGCACCTGGTCGTTCCCGTCGCCGCCGTCGAGGGTGTCATTGCCCAGGTTGCCCCAGACGACGTCGTTCCCTGCGTCGCCGAACTGGACGTCGTTGTCCTTGCCGCCCACAACCCAGTCGTCGCCGACGTTCCCGTGCAGGGCGTCGTCGCCCATGTTGCCGTTGATGTCGTCGAAGGCCGAGCCGCCCGCGATGCTGTCGTCGCCCTCGTCGCCGCGCAGATAGTTGCGGCCGTCGCCACCGACGACCAGGTCGTCCCCAGCCCCGCCGTTCAGCGTGTCTTCGCCGGCCCCGCCCACCACGGCGTCGTCGCCCGCGCGCCCGTCCATGCTCCCGCCCTGCGGCGCGGCCACCAGAAGGTCGTTCGCCGATCCGCCGATCAGGTTGGCGATCCCGTTCAAGGTCTGGGCGACGCCGCCGACATAGGCGTGCTCCGCCGGTAGGCTCGGCAGGGTCGGAACGCCGTCGAACTGGGTGCGGAACACCACGTCGCCGAGATTGACGCCCAGCGGCTGCGTCGACTGGGAGAAATCGGCCGTCCCGCCTGGGCCCGCAGCGAACAGGCGGACATCGTCAACGATCACCACGCTCGTCGTGCGCAGCTCCAACTGGTTGGTCCCGGCCCCGGCGGTCAACAGGATATGGGTCATCCGGCCCGGATCGTCCGTCAGGTTTTCGAAATCGGCGACCTCCTGTCCGTTCCAGAGCACGTGCAGGCCGGACGCCACCGCCCAGTCCGCCGGATGGTAGGCGACGAGCGCGAGGTCGTAGACGGCCCCCGGCGTCAGCCCCGTCACCTGCTGAGCGATCGCGCCCTCGTGAGCCAGGCCCCAGACCTTGCCGTCCCAAGAGGCGCGCGCATCGGCCGCGACGCCGGTCTCCAGGCCGAAGAAGCCGCTGGTCACACTCCAGCCGTCGGGCGGCCCGTTGGGCGGCAGCGTCGCGCGGAATTGGTAGGTGTGACCGTCACCGGCGGTGTCGAGCTGCGGATTGAGGTCGATCCACGCCGCGGCGTCGCCGCCGGCCTGGCGCTCGAAGCTGCCGTTGACGATGAAGTCAGTCCTACCCGCCATGCCACACCCCACCCCTGGAAGCGCCACAGTAGGTCAACTCGGAGGTAAGCCAACCCCGCGGACAGACGCACCGCCCCACGACGGAGTCGCCCTCGCCATCAGGATCGATTCAACTCGAAGGCCGAACGCTCTGCGAACCCGGCCTTGCCGGGGCAGCCGGCGGACCCGCAGCGCCTTCGAGCCGCGCGTCGATCGCCGCGATGTCCGCGGGCGGCCGTGGAAGCGTGCTCCACGGCATCGGCTTCTTCAGGGTGGTCGCCCAGCGGCTGACCCACTGGTCGCCATTGGCGCCGGTGCCGTCCTCGGCCATGACGTAGGCCGGATCGGTCATCGCCCGCGCCAGGGTCACCGGCTTCAGGTCATTGGCGCTCAGGATCTCGGCCAGCGCGTCGATGCTATCGGCGTTGAGCCGCGTGGCGTGCATCAGGAAAATGAACTTGGGCCTGCGCCCCAGCACATCCAGCGCCGCCTGCCGGTACCAGGGAACCACCTGGGCGGTGAAATCCAGATAGGCCTTGCGGATCCGCGCCGCCTCGGCCGTCTCGCCCTTCAGCACGGCCTCGTCGTAGGGCAGGGCGAACAGCCAGTCGGAATTCTCCATGGACACCGGCGCGACCCGATAACCGTGGGCGGCGAGCCAGGCCTCGAAGGTCTTACGCGCCGCCTCGGTGGCCCCGGTCTCCAGAAACGGATGGCGGAACCAGTGCGGCGCGCGGTGGCGCTTGGCCAGCAGCGCGCGGGTCACGACCTCGCCCCTGGCGGTGTCGGCGATCTCCGCGGCGGCGTCGGTCGAGAAGTGCGGATGCGAATAGGTGTGGTTGCCGAGGTCCATGCCGGCGTCGAGCCAGGCCTTCAGCAGGGCGATCCGCTGCGGCTTGTCGGGCGCCTCGAGCTTGCTCTCGTTGACGAAGCCGATCGCGGGAATGTGGTGACGCCGCAGCCCGGCCAGCAGCCGCTCGGTGGTCGCCGAGGCGTAGTCGGTGGTCGGCGACAGCGCCATGGTCGGCAGGTCGTCGAAGGTGAGCGCAACATCCTCCGCGGCGGCCGGCCCGGCCAGGACCGCCAGGCCGAACGCCAGGCCGATCAGCGCGCGGCCCACCGCCCTAGAGCCGGCGGAAGGCGGTCGGCTTGCCCACGCCGGCAGCCTCGATCCGGCTGAGCGCGGTCTCCAGCGGCTCGATCGCCACCATCATGTGATGGCCGTTGGCGTGGACGACGCGGGTGGCGTCCAGCCCGATGGCCACGTGGCCGCGCCAGAACACCAGGTCGCCCCGCCCGAACTCGGGGCGCGCGATCTCGCGGCCGAGGCCGGCCTGCTGGTCGGCGTCGCGCGGGCAAGCCAGGCCGCAGGCGAACAGCGCGGCCTGCACAAGGCCCGAGCAGTCGAGCCCCAAGCTCTCGCGCCCGCCCCAGAGGTAGGGCGCGCCCACGAAGCGCTCGGCCACCGCCGCCACGTCGGTCTCGAACACCCCGACCGGCGTCAGGTGCTCGGCCGCCATCCAGCCCGCGCCGGCAATCTTGCAGAGCCGCCCTTCCTGCGCCTCGACCGCGACCAGGGCGTTCATCGAATAGGGGCCCGACGCGCGGCTCTTGATGCTGGGCTCGGCGAAGGCGTAGGTGCGCGCCGCGGCCACCCGGTGCGTCGGCTCCGGCGCCGGTGCGGCCAGGGCCGAGGCGGCCACGAAGCCCACATAGCCGTCGCGGCGGGCCTGGCCCCAGACGAAGCCGCCGGCTTCCTCCTCGATCGCTTCGAAGGCCTCGCCGAACAGGAGCTGGTCCATCTGCTCGGAGGCGAGGTCCGGCGCGCGGTGGACGCCGGCGGCCGGAACCGCGCAGGCCATGATCTTCGGATCGAGATAGACCTCCGCCTTGACGATCCCCTCCAGCGAACGGCTGGCGACCCCGTCGCGCAGCGGGGTCAGGCGGGGATCCTCGAGGACGGCCATCACGCGAAGCGGTCCCGGATCATGCGGTAGAGGCCGCGGATGGCCTGCGCTTCGGCGCCGGCGGGAAAGCCCGGCCGGTTGCGCGGGTTCCAGGCGAAGATGTCCAGATGGACCCAGGGGCCGCAGTTGGGCCCGGCCGGCGCGAACCTCTGCAGGAACAGCGCCGCGGTCACCGAACCGGCCTGCGCCCAGCCGTCGGGATCGTTCTTGATCTCCGCCACGTCGCTGTCCAGCGCTTCGGCGTAGCCCTTCCACAGCGGCATGCGCCACAGCGGGTCGCAGACGGCCTTGGCGGCCCGCTCGATCTCGCCGGCCAGGCCGTCGTCGTCGGTGTAGAACGGCGGCAGTTGCGGCCCCAGCGCCACCCGCGCCGCGCCGGTCAGCGTCGCCAGGTCGATGGTCAGCGCCGGCTCCAACTCGCAGGCCCGGGTGAGCGCGTCGGCCAGGATCAGCCGCCCTTCCGCGTCGGTGTTGCCGACCTCGATCGAGACGCCCTTGCGCGAGGCGAGCACGTCGCCCGGCCGCATGGCGTCCCCGGAGATGGCGTTCTCCACCACAGGCAGCAGCACCGCCAGGCGCACCGGCGCCCTCGCGGCCATGATCATCCGGCCGAGCGCCAGGGCATGCGCCGCCCCGCCCATGTCCTTCTTCATCTGCCGCATGCCGGCCGAGGGTTTGATGTCCAGGCCGCCGGTGTCGAACACCACGCCCTTGCCCACCAGGCAGACCAGCGGCTTGTCCTTGTCGCCCCAGGTGAGTTCGATCATCCGCGGGGCGCGGGCGGGATCGGCGGCGCGGCCCACGGCGTGCACCGCCGGATAGTTGGCCTCCAGCAGCCCGTCGCCGGCGATAACCGTGATCTGGGCGCCGTGCTGCTCGGCGATCTCGCGGGCGATCGTCTCCAGTTGCAGCGGCCCCATGTCGTTGGCCGGCGTGTT
>Ga0207705_10000599_pt1 | contig 30172 bp, 27 predicted proteins | sample KBSC13metaG_FD_184314 | JGI IMG/M metagenome (GOLD analysis project Ga0207705, IMG submission 184314) | Corn rhizosphere microbial communities from Kellogg Biological Station, Michigan, USA - KBS C1-3 metaG (SPAdes) (version 2) | ecosystem: Host-associated > Plants > Roots > Rhizosphere > Soil ... | reverse complement strand
GTGGACGCACAAGGCCGAGCTCAGGATCTTCAATCCGGAAGAAGGGTCCAATGCTTTTCGCGTCGCCGAGGAACCCGGCGGGCCAATCACCAGCCTGTCCGTCAGCGATGTCATCGAACGTCACTCACTGGATCGCATCGATCTTCTCAAGATGGACATCGAGGGGAGTGAGATCGAGGTGTTCAGCGATTGCGCCGCCTGGATTCCCAAGGTCGAAGCCTTGCTGGTCGAAACCCATGACAGGATCAGGCCCGGATGTTCGGATGCCGTCAAACGAGCGGTGGAAGGGCACATGACGTTCCAGGGCCATGTCAACGAATATGAATATTACCGGCGGCGTTCATAGGGCCGGTGGCGCGCGCTGTTCCGCGGTTGGGATAGACTAGCGACGGACCTTGTTGCGCAGCCGCCGAAGCAATGTCGCGATCTTTCCCGTTCCCCGCCAGCGATCGAGCACCATGTTGCTGGGCGTGACATCCGACGGCGAGCTGCGCTGCAGGGCCACGGGCGGGATCGCCGCTCGCGTGACGCGCTGCGGGTTCAGCATGCGAAAGACGGTGTAGGCGCCATCGACGTGCATCGGCCCGTAATCGGGTGAGCCTGGCGGCCGGGTCAGAACGCCTTCGAGGAACTCGATGAACGGCGCGATGACATCGCCGCCGACGGCCACGAAGGACGTCGTCGCGACAGGCTCTTGCGGCGGGATCTCGGCGAGCGCCGGACGATCGTTCGCCTCGAGCGGGTGGGCGCCGTAGAAAAAGTCCCAGCGGGTTTGGAACAGCTCGGGAATCAAGCTGCTCAAGCGCTCCGGCCCATCGCGGGTGAAATCGACGTCGTCCTCGAGGATCAGGAGGTTGCGCGCGCCCGAGTCCCGGGCCGCGCGGAGCACGTCGAGATGGCTGTGGAAGCAGCCGCGGGCGCCGATGCTGGGGAAGCCGGCGGCGTCGGCCGGGCGGTGCGCCGCGAAGAAGGCAATGTTCGGCGCCAGGCCCCCGACCCGGTCGAGCTGGGCGATAATCTCCCGCCGGCGATCGGCCCGGTCGACGAGGTTGATGATCCGCACCTGATCGAAGTCGGCAAGGAGGTGGCTCAAAATTGTGCTCCGGCACGTAGGCGGGAACGCCTGTCCACCGGATGCGACCGGGAAAGGCAAGTGCGTTGCTCAGCGGGCGGGGCGATCGCCGCGCTCCTGTCCCAGAATGACATCGACGATGCGGCGCAGGAACAGCGCGTGGCTCATCTCCTTGAGCGCGTGGCGGCGCCCGGCCTGGCCCAGGCGAGCGGCCAAGGCGGGATCGGCCGCCAGCCGCTCGATGGCGGCGCGCACCGCCAGAGGATCGCGGAGCGGGACGCCGATGCCGTGCTCGCCGTCGCGCAAATAGCCGGCCAGCGTCTCGACCTTCGAAAAGATCTGCGGCCGTTCAAGCAGCATCGCGGCGACGGCGGTGATGTGGCCGGCGCCGCGGGTCTCGTCATTGACCAGGATGAGGTTGGCGAGCGCGCCGGCCATGATCGCCAGGCATTGTTCGAAAGGGAGCGCTGGGAAGGCGCGAATGTCCGAACCCCGTGACTCGAGCGAAGCGGGAGCGCCGACGAAGACGCCGCCGATGCGGGTGCCGGCCAGTGCCGCGGCGGCGGTGGCGAAGTCGCGGTTGTTGCGGCCGATCATGCAGACGTAGCGCGGCGGCAGCCCCGCCGGGACCGCGCCGGCGTCGAAGCCGGGCAGATCGAAGCCCCAGGGAATGACCCTGAACGGCGCCGGATCGAGGCGGTGGAGAGCAACGAAGCTCGCGACCTCCGGGGCTGAGTGGACGACGATCGCGTGATAGCGGCGGAGCGAACGGTCGATCAGGCGCTGCAGCGGCGACAGGCGCAGCTTCAGCGCCCTTCGCGACAGATTGAGGCTCAAGACCACCATCCGCGCCCGCGCGCGAAAGATGACCGCCAGCAGGCCGAGCCCGATCGCGGTCGAATATTCGTTGGCGACAACCAGATCGTAGCGCCGGATGGCGGCGCCGATGCGCAAGGTCGACAAAAGCTGGCGCAGGCTGCTCGATTCGATAATTGCCCGCTGCTCGACCGCATAGCCGGCTTGCTCGAGCGGCGGCGCATAGGGAAGCGACGGAGCTGGTCCGCGCGGTCCGGTCGTGATCAGCAAGGCGAGCGGCTTGGCGGGCATGTTTCCCTATTGAATCATTTCGGGGCCCGTTGTCCAAGAGTTGGCCATAGCGGCACCTATCGGTTGAGGCGGCGGCGGCCAATCTGTAGCGTCCGTTCGTCCCAACGTTGCAATTTCCCACTCGGAGTCCGGCCAAATTCCCAACTGGTTCGCCTATGTCGCGTTGTGGGGCTGGCCGCTGGTTTGCGCGTATCTGTTCGCTCGCCTGCCGCTGGAGCGGGCGATCGTCGCGTCGATCTTGGGCGGGCACCTGCTGCTGCCGTCGGCATTCGTCATCGACGTCCCGGTGTTGCCGCCGCTCGACAAGGACAGCGTGACGGCCGTCGCGACCCTGCTGCTATGCTGGCTGTACGGCGTCAACGCGCCGCGGCCGCAGCGGTCGCCGCTGTTATATGTCTTCGCGGCCGCCTTGGTTATCTCGCCGCTGCTGTCGACCATCAACAACAGCTATGAATTGCAGACGGGCGGCAAAAGCATCCAGGGATTCTATCCGCTTACCGGGTTGAAGTTTGCTGGCCGGAACCTGCTGTTGCTGGTGCCGATGTACATCGGCTCGCGGTTCCTGGCGTCCGACCGCGGCCGGGCCGAACTGCTGCGCGCGATCCCGCTGGCGCTCCTCTGTTATAGTCCGGGGATGCTGCTGGAGGTGCGCCTGAGCCCGCAACTCCATCGCTGGGTGTACGGATATTTCCCGCACAGCTTTGCTCAGCAGATACGTGACGGCGGGTTTCGCCCGGTCGTATTCCTGTCGCACGGCCTGGAGGTTGCGCTCTTCACGACCCTCGGATTGCTGGCCGCGATCCTCATGATCCGCAAGCGAGAGCGGCTTGTGGGCCTGCCGGTCGCACCAATCGCAATCTATTTCGGCTGGCTGGTGATTCTCTGCAAGTCGCTGGGCGCGACGATCTACGCCATCGCTTTGTCTCCGTTGCTTCTGCTCACCCGCCCACGGACCTGGGCGCGAATTGCGCTCATCACCTCGTTGATCGTCTGCGCCTATCCCCTGCTGCGCACCAACGGCCTGGCGCCGACTCAGCTTATTTCAAACGTCGCCGGGCAATTCAGTGCTGAGCGGCGCGATTCCTTCCAGATGCGACTCGACAATGAGGACGCGCTGCTCGCCAAAGCCAATCAGAAACCCATTTTTGGCTGGGGCGGATGGGGCCGCAACCGCATTTTTGACCAGTGGACCGGGCAGGATATCTCCGTCACGGATGGCGCCTGGATCATCCAGTACGGCGCCTACGGCTGGGTCGGCTATTTGGCTCTGTTCGGGTTGCTGGCAGCTGCGCTGTGGCAGGCAAATCGCGCTACCGGCAAGGAACTGCAGCCGGCCAATATCACCCGGGGGGGATTGGCCTTGCTGGTTGGGCTGTGCATCACCGATTCCGTGCCCAATTCGACGCCGATGGCAATTGTCTTTCTGCTTGCCGGAGCCGTTGCCAGCTCGGCGCGCGACAGACGTCCGTTTCGGCTGATGCGCGCGTCTGACGGCCAAAAGGTTACAGTCGCTCGTGAACCGGTATCCGTCACGGCCTAATCATAAGCCGGGGAATAGCATCCGGGCGGCCAAGGTGGTTGTAATACCAACCGCGAAGCCGGTCGTCAGGGTCGCTGCAAACGATGCTTCGCGCAGCCACCGCACCTGATGATCGCGCGCCATCCTGAACAGGCTGAAGGCATAGACGGGGACCTCAATCAATCCGATCGTGACCACGAGAATCATGGCGCTGCTGGTCGCAAGCGCGAGCATGCCGCCGGTGATCAGCCAGATCAGGCGGACAATATTGAACTCGATGGTCACTCTCTGATGACCGGTCGCGATCTGGACCGACTCCATCGAGCGGTTGACCATGATGAGCGAGGTGCTGACCGCAAGGATCGAGAGGTAGAGCGCGGCGGGCAAGTAACGCGGATCGTAGAGGATTCGGATCAACAGTCCCGCGACCCCGATAAGCGCGCCGCCGCCAAACGCGTAGAGATAGAAAAAGCGGCCCCAGCACCCGTAATAAGCGGCGGTAACCGAGCGGCCATCGCGCCAAGCCGCGGCCACGGTCGGATAGACGATCGACGAGGAATAATTGAATGCAAAAACTTGGGGCGCGCCGGCGAGCGAACTCGCGATTACGTAAGTGCCGAATTCGCCGAGCGAGAGAATTCGCGCCATTGCCAGTTTGTCGACCTGGGTCAGGATCAGGGTCAGGGTGCTTGATACCGCAATGACCCGGGAAAAGCGCCAGAGATCTGCCGCAATCTCCCGGTCCCGAAGAAACCGATGGCGGCTGCCGGGAAACAAGGCGTAGCCAGCCCAAAGACGTCCCAGGCTGGCGATGATCATCGATCCGACGATGGCCCAGACGTTGCGCAGGAAATAGGCAAGGACGATCGCCGAAACGATCTGGCATAAGGTCATCGCGATATCGATCAGGGTGACCCGCGGCACGCGGCCGTCGCGAAGCGCGCGGAACTGATGCAGCGATACCTGACCGTCAATCACGAACACGAGGGATGAAACCATCAGCGGAAGCGCGATCTCCGGTTTGGCGAGCGCCAGAGAGAGCGGCCACGCAAGCAATGCTGCGATGGACGCCAGAATGACGCCGCGAATCGCGTGGATCGTGTATACGCTGCTAAGGAAGTCGGGCTCGTTGCTGCGCTCGTGCCGCACGACATAGGCTTGCAGGCCGATGTCGCTGACCATGTTGATCATGTAAAAGACCGACATGATCATTCCGGTCACGCCATAGACGTCCGGCGACAGCAGCCGGGTGAGGCAAACCGTGCTGACGATGCGCATCAGGTTGTTGATGATCGTGCTGAGCGCGAGCGCCGAGGTGCCCGTCAAGCGGGGTCGTGAGACTGCGCGTTTTCTTAAAACGTCGAGCAACAGGCTTCTTTCTCAGTCGGTCTGGAAGTGCGGCAAGAGGATAGCACGCGCTGGATTGAAGAAGTGGTTTTACCGTCCGGCGGCGCGGGCGAATTGCCGATACAGGTGCTCGCCGGCTTTCGACCACGTAAATTCCGCAGCGCGTTCGCGGGCGGCTTCGCCCAGCGCTCGGCGCAATCCTTCGTCCTCGGCAAGCTTGGTCAAGGCAGCCGCCAGGTCGTCGACGCTCAACGGATCGATGAGAATGCACTCGATCCCGTCCCGGGCCAGCCGCCCAGCCCCCATCGGGCTGACGATCGATGGCAGGCCGCAACCGGCCGCCTCGTAGATGACCTGCGGACCGCCTTCCTCGTGGGTCGGGAAAACGAACACGTCGGCGGATGCATAGACTGCCGCCACATCCTTGACGTGTCCCAGGGCTTCGACGTCGGGCCGGGCGAGCACCTCGGCATAGTCGGCCTGGAGTTCGTCGTCGATTGGCCCGGCTATCAAAAGCCGTCCGTTGATCCGGGCCTTCACCCAAGCGTCCAGCAACACGTCCAGCCCCTTGCGGACGATCCCGTGACCGACGTAGGCGAAGACCGGCGGATGTCCCCGCCGATCGACATCGATCGCCTTCTTCAAGCGTGTAGGGCTAAACCCGTAGAAAGTGTCCAGCACGCGCTCGCGAGGTACGCCGGCATCTTCAAGGCTTTGCGCCACGAACGAGTTGGGTGCGGTAACGAAATCGCATTGCAGCATCTGTGCGCGTTCCTCGGCGATCATCGCTTCCGTGTACCGATCATCGAGGTACGGCTTTCCTCGCCGAGCAAATGCTCGAGTGAGAGCAGCCCGGCACACGTCCCCCATGCAATTGGTGCGTTCGGCGACGACGATTGCGCCGATGTCCTGAGCACGCCTGATGAGCTTCACATCATAATGAGGCCAGGCATAGACAATGTCGCCCTCGCGCAAGGACCGCAGTACGTTCCGGCGCGCCAGGCGGCCCTGGACGTCCGCCGGCACGCGCGCTTTGCAAAGCGCCCGGAAGAGGAGCGAGGGAAGGGCGGGCCGCACGTACGAGCGCTCCACGAGAGGATCGCGGCCCAGCGACCACAGAGTTGGGTCCGCGTTGCTTTGCGGCAGGTTTTCCAGCAACTCCGTCAGCGCATGAGCCACCGACCCATGGCCCAAGGAGTTCCAGAACACCGCGTGAATGCGCAGGCGCTCCAAAACCTGATCGTGGTCATCCGTCATACCCAGCGGCGGTCCGTATCAGTGCGGAGGGCAATCTGTTCGGCATAGTGTCCAGAGAAGAGGGCATGTTGACGAAGCCACTCTCGGCTGGCTTCATCATCGGCCAGCCAGCGACTGATCAAATCACCCCAGGATACCGGAAGCTGCAACGCCTGCCATGCCCGTTCGGTGTTCCGCGACAGCCTGGCGTACAAATTCGCATCGTTGAACAAACGACGGATCGCGCCCGCGAGAGCTTCGGCGTCACCCGCGCGAAACACGACAGCGCTTTTGTCCTTGGTCAGCGCGCCGAAAAACATTGGGTGGTCGGACGCGACGATCGGCGTGCGCGCCGCCAGGGCCTCGTATATGGTCAGGGGTAGGCCTTCCGGATATTCGTGGCGCGACGGGATGACAATGGCGTCTGCCGAACGCATCACCGTAGGCACGTCCTCGTTAGCGATGACCCCGGCGAAGGTCACCCGATCCAGCACGTCCAGCCGCTGCGCAAGGTCGTGCATTTCATCACCGGAATCGCTTCCCACAATCGTCAGATTCGCGTGCCATCCGCCACGCTTCAAGATCTCGATTGCGCGCAGGAGGTCGCTCACGCCTTTGGTCTCGCTGATTGAGCCGACATAGGCCAAGCGCGGGACATTTGGCGTTGAGAGCGTGCGGGCGGGGTGGTCGGCGGGTCGGTGGGAAGGTGGCCAATCCCACGGGACGATCTTCTCGTTCCGTACGCCGATCGATGCGACGGAGAGGCATGCCGCAATGCCGTGATTGCCCACCCACTCGATGTTCGGACGGTTTATGAGCCAACCCAGCCGGCGATTGCGCAAGGCGTCAGTCAGACCGCGGCCGTTGAAGGAATCAGCGATGGTCAACAGCGTACGCACCCGCCCGCGCGCGGCCCAGCGCAGGAGGGCGGCCATCGGCGTGACGAGGATCAATCGGTCGGCGCCGGTGCTTTCGATCAGCGGGATCAGGGACCGTTCGTCGAAGCCGGGTTGCAGTCCCGCGCCGATCGCGCGGACGCCGCTGTTTAGCGTCACGTCATAGGGCACGTCGGTCAGCGCACAGATCACGCTGACTTGTTCGGCGCGCTTGGCCAGAGACGCGACGAATTCAACCGAGTAGCGCTGGGCCTGGTAAGTCGCCTTGCCGCCGCCAGCCAGCCGCTCCCATGCCTCTCGATAGTCGCCGCCATATTGAACAAACGTTACGCGCATGCGCGGCGCCTAGACTGCGCCGGTAGCAGGAACAATCGGCAAGGCCGGCGGCGTGCGTAATCGGGACGCATTCGACCGTCTAGTGAAGAAACGGCTGGATCCCCCGCATCTTCGGGGCTTGGGAGAGCGGCTGCCCGGCATATTCGACCAAGCCGAATCCGGCGGTGCTGATGTCGCCGGTAAGCGCGAACAGGGTGAGCCGGTCGCCAACCTTCTGATTCCACCCGCGAACATAGCCCTCGTACAGTTTTGACATGCGGGGATCGCGCTCGATGCGTGCGACCAGCTCGGCGTTTTCATTGAGCCAGACGTGCTGACCGCCTTCATAGGAGATATATCGCTTGCCGAATTTTGCCGCGACCGCTTTTTGCTTCACGGCCCACGAAAGCGTCTCGTCAATGCGAGCTGGAAGCTCGACGTCCATCACCTGGTCCAGCGACTGGCCGTGGAAATCCGAAGACATGAATGCCCAATAGGGCGCGGTGGCGAGGGCATCGATACTTCGCGACGTTCCGTCGTAGGCGAGCATTCGCTCCGACCAATCGGGATTGACGTGCTGCGCGCTGAGAACCCGGACCAGGCGCTGGTTTTGCCCGGAAAACGCGCGGGACCAGATCGCCATGATCTGCCGGGTCTTTTGCGCGTAACGGAACATGGCCTGGCCGTAGGCGCCCTGATTGTCCGGTAATCCTGCCGCGATTCCTTCGCTCTGAGCCTGGCGCATGACGGGATATTGCCCATTCCAGACCTCATTGCTCAGCTCGACATAAACGTGGCGGCCGGGCGCGAGCTTGGCGCGAACCGTGGCGGCGAAATGCTCGACATAATCATCATCCGCGTTCCACGGGATCGTGAACCAGGGGTCGGCGCCGGCTTCATTGGCGAGTTCGATCATCTGCTCGATCGGGACACCGTCCTTCGTCCAGTAGCTGCCGTCGCCCGGCTTATTTCGTTGGCTCCAGGTCACCGGAGTATTGGCCTCGACCGCCATCTGCCATTTGACGAAGCGGATCGTCGCGAACCCCTTGAGTGTGGTGAGGAAGGTGGGATCGAATACTGACTTGCGTGCAGACGAAACTTCCCTGCAATCAATGTCCCGAACGTAGTTCGATGGATCGATCGCGAAGCTGAGCGTCGGCAACGATTCAAGCTTCGGGTAGGTCGAGGCATAGTGAAACCTGATTTCCCTCGAGCCAACGCGGCTGAAATTGGTGAATTTTCCCGTAAGCGTCATGGACCCCCGGTCGTTACCGTTCCACTGGCAGACCATGTCCGCGCTCGTTGCGGGCATCGAGAGCACGCGCAGGGCGCGGTACCCTGCCGGAAGAGATTTGACCCACCCGTTTGCGTCGAGGTTGGCAGCAGGGATTTCTTCCGCGCCTCCGGTTCCCTGCATCGACCATCCGCTCCCGTAAATCAGGTTCGCGAAGGGGCGACTCCCGTCCCAGAATGCGATGGTGTTCACATTGACGCCAATTCTCGCGGATTGATCGATGTGCGACGACGGCGCGCGGTTTCTTCCAGAGTCGGAGTTCCCGCAGCTAACCATCGTTCCCAAGAACGCGAGGCACGCGAACAAAGACCTCAAACCAGCCATCTTGGCTCCCGCGTCTGGCGTCGCCCTCTCTAACTCGCTCATTCAGGAGGGCTGATCCGTTTCATAGAGAGACCATCAAGAAATCTATTTGGTCGTCAGGTGTTTTTGATGCGATGGCATCGGTCGGTCGAGGAACCTTGCACGCGCTGAGGGGTACAAATGTCATCCGCAATGTCAAAAATTAAGGGCGCGTTGCGACCAATCTATCATCGGGTCGTCAAAGGCGTAAGCGTTGAACCTGAGGCGCACCTCTTAATCGAGAAATATGGCCCCTTCGAGGTCGCCCACCGACCAGGCACAGACGCAATTATCGCCGGGAATCACGCCGGCTATCATGCGGAACAGTTGTTTCCAGGTTATTCACCCGGCGCCGCAGATACGGTTATTCACATTGGTGCCCATATCGGTGTGTCGGTCCTAGTTGCGGCCAATGAATCGCCCAAGGGAACCATACACGCCGTCGAGGCTGCACAAGACACGTATAACCTCCTGCGCATCAACATAGCGTTGAACCAGTGCAACAACATCCGTCCTCACTTGCTTGCGATTTCGGACAAGGCGGGTGAGGTGCGGCTATATCACGATATCGGACACTGGGGGCACTCGATCACCAGGCCAATGTCCGGTCGATATGAGACTGTGCGCGCGGTTACGCTCGAGCAGTTTTTGAACGACCAGGCAGTTGAACGCTGTCAATTTCTATATCTGAATTGCGAGGGCGCGGAGTTTCCGATTCTGATGGGCGCCTCAGCGGCGACATTGCGTCGTTTTGATCGCATACTCGCCGACTGCCATCCGCATTTGGCGGGTGGCAAAACAGCGCGAGACCTTGCAGATCATTTGGAAGCCGCCGGTCTAGATGCGCACCTTATCAAACACGAAGGATCGTATCAGCGAGTTGCCGCGACCGCTCCTCATTGATCTTTGTCGACGTTCAAGGGCTGGCTGTGGCCTTCTCTATTTTCAGCCGATTCCGTTAGATCCGCGTGGAAAACCCTAGATGCGTTTGAATCTCTTAATCGTATTGCTGGCTTTGGTAAGCTGCAGCGACCTAACCGAGCAACAAAAGCTGAGCACCCGCCTTGCGCCCGGAAGGGGGGAGGTCGTGTGGCGGGTCGGCGAGACCAATGCTCACGGAACTGAGAACCGCTTATGTTTCGGAACCCCGCATGATGGAGGCGTTATTTATTGGCCGTCCAGGCGGAGCATATCCTTCACGCTTGGCCAGAGCGGTCAGCGGAAAACGTTGACCGGGACATTCCAGCCAAGAGTCGAGCACGAAGTCGTCTTTTATTGGAACCAGACTTCAGAGAATATGGGACTTTCGATCGATGGCAAGCCAGCAAAAGATTTCAAGGTTGTGCCTGGCACCAAGGCCCCGCTGGCCTGCCCTTTTTGACGCCTGGTTTAGCGGAGCCACCTCTTTTTAATGCGTGATCAAGACTGGCACCGGGAACGGCATGACGGGATCAGATGCCGGCGTACCATTCGTAGTCGACGTTATCTTCCCAATAGCCGCCTTTGCCGCCGTACACGCGCGACAGGCTGTCGACCGCCTCTATCCGCTGAACGTACTTCGCGTGCTTGTAGCCTAGCTGCCGCTCGACCCTGAGCCGCAGCGGGGCGCCGTTCGGCACGGGGAGCAGATGTCCGTTCATTCCCCACGCCAGGATGGTCTGCGGGTGGAACGCGTCCACCAAGTCGATGCTCTCATAATAGGGCTTGTCGCCGAACCGGTCCGCGCAGTGGAAGATGATGTACTTGGCCCGCGTGCTGAGGCCGGCGTGATCGAGGATCCGCGAGAGTTGCACGCCGTGCCATTTGCCGATGGCGCTCCAGCCTTCGACGCAATCGTGGCGCGTGATCTGGGTACGGAGCGGCAGGCGGCGCAGGATGTGGATGGGGATCGTCAATGGGCGGGCCACCAGGCCGTTCACGGTCAGCCGCCAGTTGGCGAACTGCTCGGCAACGTGGCGCGCATAGTCCTCCCCGCCCGGCATCCGCGTTCCATTCGACCGAAAGATGGGCGACATGTCCGCTTCGCCATATTCACGGGCCCGGGCGTCGCGCGGGGAAATGAGCCGCTGGCTGGCCATCGTCAGCTTCTCCGCCGAGCGGAGAACGCCGCGAAATGCGGGACTGTCGTTCAGACGATCGCAGCCGCCCAGCATCAGGCCGGCGGCCCCCGTGGCGATGAAGCGGCGGCGCTCGATCATGACTGCGCCTGATCAGGCGGGACGCGAAAGCGCCCGGTGATCATCGACCCGACCTCATTGATCGGTCCCGCGAGCAGGACCATCACCAGGTGAACGAGGATGAACGCCAGCAGCGCACCCGCGCAGATGAAGTGGATCGAGCGCGCCGACTGGCGGCCCTGGAACAGGTCGAGCAGCCACGGCCAGGCCGCGTCCATCGCCGGGGACATCGTCAGGCCCGTCAGGATCATCAGCGGCAACAGGATGAAGATGACCGCGACGTAACTCAGCTTCTGCAGGATATTGTAGCGAAGGGCCGCGTCGCCGGTGGGGAACCGGAGCCGGGCATGCTCCCGAATGTCATGCCAGATATGCCGCGGCTTCACTTCATTCGCGGTGGGCGCAAGGTCGCGCTGGGCGTGGCGGTTGATCAGGCTCGTCACGAGGAACAGAACCAGCGGGACCACGAGCAGCCACGCAAAAGCGAGATGCCAGCGCCGCGCCGCGGCAAGATTGTAGGTCGACGGGATGGTCGCCCAACCGGGGAACGGCCGGCTGCTGAAGGTCAGCCAGGGGTGATCGAAGTTGGCGCCGTACTGGCCCCAGTACAAATGCGGGTGAGCATTGAAGATCATCAGCCCCGACATCAGCATGACGAGGACGGTCAGTGCATTGAGCCAATGCCATAGGCGGGTCGGCAAACGATGGCGGTAGGCGATGCGGCGCGGCGGTGCCGGCGGCGGAGGAGTTTCCTCGTCCGGCGGTTCAGAAACGACCGCGGGTTCGCTCATCATCGCCTGGCCATAGCCTAGCCCGTTCGCCGCGTCAGTCTCCTTTCGACAAGCCAGCGGCTAATGATCGCGGCAATCCGTTCCGCGGCCCGTCCATCGCCGAACGGCGCGCATTGCCGGCTCATTTTCGCGCGTTCCGCGGGGTTCTCCATGAGGCGGCGCACTTCGGCAACGATCCGGCCCGGCGCTGTCCCGATGAGGCGCGAAACGCCGGCCATGACGCCTTCCGGACGTTCGGTCTTGTCGCGCAGGATCAGCAGGGGGACACCCAGCGTTGGCGTTTCTTCCTGGATGCCGCCGGAGTCGCTGAGCACCAGATCCGCGTCGCGTACGCGGGACAGGAGCGTGACGTGGTCGCACGGATCGAGCAGCCGGATGCGGGGCACGCCGCGCAACAAGCTCTCCATCCGCTCGCGGACGAACGGATTGGGATGCGCAACGACATCGACCCGCACCGATCCGGTCGAGCATATCTCCGTGAGGGCCTGCGCAATGGACGTCAGCCCTCCGTTCCAGCTTTCGCGGCGATGACAGGTGACCAGGATTCGGAATTCGCCCCCGTCCCGCAAGCATGGCGGTGGCAGCTGCCGCAGCGCGTCGAGTGTGGCATCTACCGCTGTATTGCCGGTGACGTGGATTTCGCCACCGACCTTCTCCGCGCGAAGATTGGCCGCGGCCAGGCGCGTGGGCGCGAATAGCAAGGTTGCGACAGCATCGATCGACGTCCGGAACTGCTCCTCGGGCCAGGGCAGGCGATCATGCGTGCGCAGACCCGCTTCGACGTGGGCAACGGGCACATCCGCCCGAAAGCCGGCGATCGCTCCCGCCAAAGCGGAAGACGTATCGCCCTGCACGATGATCAGGTCAGGCTCACCGTCCAGCGCGGGGCGGAGCGCTTGCACGAGTTCCGCGACATGATCGTGCGGGTTGGTTCGCCCCGGGTTATCGAGCTGTCGGCAGTCAAAGGCGCCAAGGCCGAAGGCATGGGGCTCGAGCGGATGCTGGCCGGTGAGAATGATCAGCGGATCGGCGCCGCACGATCGCAGCGCTCGGGCGACGGGTTGCAGCTTGATGGCTTCGGGCCTGGTGCCGACGACCAGACGAATATCGGCGAAACGCAGCCTTCCCCCTAGCTCGGCGGAAGCGTTTTGCCTCCGTTATGGAGGCAGTTCAAGCGGCTTCGCTTCTAGCGGAAATTGTCGGCGTAGGCCTGGAGCTTGAGCCGGACTGGCTGGGCGGGGACCAGATGATATTGCAGCCCGAGCTTCTCGCAATAAGCGATCGCCGCTTCCTTCGTCGGGAAAGTCATTCGGACCTGCGGGTTGGTATCGCCAGAACCGTTCCAGCCTGTCAGCGGATCGGGCCGCAACGCCTCCCGGCGTTCGAACTCCAGCAGCCAGCGGCCATTGTTGGCCTTGCCCGACTGGGTCGTCTTGCGCTCGACTTCCGAAATGCGTGCAATCATGCGCGGACGAGTGGCAAAGCTGCGGGCTGGAATCAAGGTCTGCTCGTCGAGCGCTTGATCCTGAGGGTCGGCGGAGCGCTGGCCGGATCGTCGGGCCACGGATGTTTGGGGTAACGGCCGCGCATGTCCTTGGCGACATCGCGCCAGCTGCCGCTCCAGAAGCCCGGCAAGTCTCGCGTCGTCTGAATCGGGCGGCCGGCAGGCGAGGTGATCGCCAAAGTGAGCGGAACCGCTCCGTCGGCGACGGTGGGATGCCGGCCGAGCCCGAATAAAGCCTGCGCGCGGACCTCGACCGTTGGTCCACCCGGTGCCGAATAGTCGATCGCATGCCGGCTGCCGGCGGGGCTGGCGAACTCGGCAGGAGCAAGCTTGTCGAGCCGTCTCTTGAACTCGTAGCCGAGCAGTCCATCGAGCGCGGCGGCGAGCGCAGTCGGTTGGATTTCGGACAGACGGCGGCGGCTGGAAAGCAGCGGTGCCAGCCACTCGAACGAACGCTCGGCAACCGACGCATCGTCGAGGGCAGGGATTCCCGAATCGAATTGTCGCGCGAAAGCCGCGCGCGCCCGCAACTGCCGCGCGCGGTCATCCCAGGGAAGAAGGCTGAGCCCATGCTCAATGACGCCTTCCAGCAAGGCTCGCTCGATTGCCGCTTGATCGGGCTGTGGGTCGGGGCCGCTGGAGAGGCGGACCACGCCCAGTCGCCGGCCGCGGGTCGGCGTGACCGATCCGGTCGCGGGGTCGAACGTTCCGTCGTGCACGGTCTCGATCCGATCGCCGAAGAGATCGAGGACGGTGGCTTCATCGATCGCCGCGGCGGACAAGATACGCGCGCCCGAAGCGGCGCCTGCGACTTCGCCGACCGCCAGCCACTCCTGTCCGCCCAACGAGGACGCGGGATCTAAACGAAAGCCGCGTCCGCCGACCGATTGCCACGTCTCGCCCGATCCCCCGCGGCGGCGAGCGACGCGGTCGGGGAAGGCGAGCGCGAGGCAGGTCGCCAGTTCCTCGGGGTGGGCGCTGTGGTCCGAAACGTTGAGGCGCCGCCGCCAGCCCTCGGCCAACTTCCTTGCGGCGACCGCGCGCTGCGAGCGATCGCCCTGCCATCGCCGCCAGCGCAATTCGAGATCGACATCGCTGCCACCCAGACCGCGTTCGCTAAGGAGCACGGCGACGTCGGCCGCCGCCGGTCCAAATCCGCGATCGCGCGCATCGAGCAGCATATGGGCAAGGCGCGGCTCCAGTGGCAATTGCGCAATAGCGCGGCCGTGCGCGGTGGCGCGCGCGTCATCGGTGATCGCCGCAATCATGATCAACCGTCGCCGGGCCTCCGCGAGTGCGGCATCCGTCGGGGGATCGAGAAACGGCAACTGACGTGGATCGGCGGCTCCCCACAGCAAGCACGTCAGGAGCAAACTCGATAGATCGGCCTCGAAAATCTCTGGGGGGTCGTGAGCGGGCAGCGAGGCGTTGGCTGCCTCCTCCCACAGGCGGATTGCCACGCCGGGCGCCTGGCGGGCCGCGCGGCCGGCGCGCTGCGTCACCGCCGCCCGGCTGGCGCGCTCGGTGGCGAGCCGCGTGAGCCCCGCGCCGCGATCGTATCGCGGGCGTCGCGCCAAACCACTGTCGATAACGATACGGACGTCCTCCAGCGTGACGCTGGTTTCCGCGATGCTGGTCGCCAGCACCACCTTGCGGCGTCCGGCCGGCGGCGCCGCGAGCGCCTTGCGCTGCAACGCGGGCTCGACCCCGCCATGCAGTTTGTGCAGGTCGATGTGCGCGGGCAGGTTCTCGAGCGCGGCGGCGGTGCGTTCAATCTCCGCAACGCCCGGAAGGAAGGCGAGCAACGAACCATCCTCATCGCGTAATGCTGATCGAATGGCACCAGCGACTTGCGGCTCGATACGTGCTGCCGCGTCGCGGCCGACGTGCCGTATTTCCAGCGGGAAACCTTTTCCTTCGCTGACGATCGTCGGCGGATTGCCGAGGAGGCGCTGGAAGCGCTCGACATCCGGCGTCGCCGACATCGCCACGATGCGCAAATCCGTACGCAACGCCGAGGCGGCGTCCAAGACCAGCGCGAGTGCGAGGTCGTTGTCGAGACTGCGCTCGTGCACTTCGTCGAACAGGACCGCCGACACGCCGGCCAGCTCGGGATCCGACTGAATGCGTGCCAGAAGGACGCCATGCGTCATAGCCACCACGCGCGTGGTCGCGCCGACCCTTGAATCGAGCCGCGTGGCGTAGCCGATGGTTTGACCGGGAACCTCGCCGAGCCGCGAGGCCATGAATTCGGCGGCGGCGCGAGCGGCAAGGCGCCTTGGAACCAGCAGGAAGATCTGGCCGGAGCACCAGCTTTCGGAGAGTAGCGCGGGGGCGACTTTCGTCGTCTTGCCCGCGCCCGGTGGGGCGATCAGCAACGCACGAGCCTGCTCTCGCAAGGCCGCGAGCAGATCGGGCAGGACATCGTCGATCGGCAGCTTCATCCGCGAATGTTCCGAATGTTCACAGTGACGCGCGGGTTTTTGCACCTTCTTGTTCAGGCTGCCGAGTGCATCGGGCGATTGGTCACTACGCGGTTGAAGCGGTGCACAAGCCATTGTGGCACGAGCTGCGGCTGTAGGACAGCTCGCTTTAGAAGGCGCGGGCGACCGCGAACTCGGCGGCTTCGACCAACGCCGCCTTGGCCTTGCCGGCGGGGAACATGGCGAGCGCGTCGATCGCGCGCCGGCCGTAGAGACGGGCCCGTTCGATGCTGTCGGCCAAGGCGCCGGTCTGCTGAAGCAGGCCGATCGCTTGGGCCAGATCGTCATCCGACAAACGCTCACCGCCAATGGCATCGCGCCAGAACTGGCGATCCTCCTCGCTGCCGCGGGCGTAGGCGAGGATGACGGGGAGCGTCATCTTGCCGTCGCGGAAATCGTCGCCCACGCCCTTGCCCATGGTCGCGGCGTCGGACGCATAGTCGATGACGTCGTCGCTGAGCTGGAACGCGATCCCCAGATTGCGGCCGTAGGCCTCAAGCGCGAGTTCGGCGTCCTCACCGCCTTCCGCGACCACTGGCGAAATGCGGCACGCGGCCGCGAACAGGGCGGCTGTCTTGGCGCTGATGATCTGCAGATAATGGTCTTCGTCGGTCTCGATCCGGCGCTGGGCGGTGAGCTGGTCGACCTCCCCCTCGGCGATCACCGCCGAAGCGTGGCTGAGGATGCGCAGGACCTTGAGGCTGCCATCCTCGACCATCAGCTCGAACGCGCGGCTGAACAGGAAATCGCCCACCAGCACGCTGGCGGGGTTGCCCCAGATAAGGTTGGCCGTGCGCTTGCCGCGCCGCATGCCCGATCCGTCGACGACGTCGTCGTGGAGCAGCGTGGCGGTGTGGATGAACTCCACGGCGGCGGCGAGCTTGTGGTGGCGCGTTCCGGGATAGCCGAGCAGCGCCGCGCTCGCGAGCGTCAGCATCGGCCGCATTCGCTTGCCGCCCCCGGCGATCAGATGACCGGCAAGCTCCGGAATGAGCGCGACCTTGCTTTGCATGCGGTCGAGGATGACGGCGTTGACGCCGTTCAAGTCGCTGGCCACCAGCGACATCATCGCGTCGAGCGACGGCTCTTGCTGCGCCGTCAGGGAATGAACAGTTGCGGACACGGCGCCGCGTTAGGCTCAGGGCCGAATGAGGGCAACATCGTCCCCTCGATTTCGAGGGGAGGGGGACCCCGCGGAGCTGGTGGAGGGGCCCTGATGCGAGAACCCCTCCACCGCCTTGGGCGGTCCCCCTCCCCGGGAAATGCCGGGGAGGAAAGCGACTACCAGATGTGGACGCGCTGTTCCGGCGGCAAGTAGAGCTTGTCGCCCGGCTTGACGTTGAAGGCCTTGTACCAGGCGTCGACGTTGCGGACGACGCCGTTGGTGCGGAAGCGATCGGGACTGTGCGGATCGGCGATGACCTGCTGGCGCAGCGCCTCGTCGCGGTCCTTGCCCTGCCACGCCTGCGCGTAGGCAATGAAGAAGCGCTGATCGCCGGTCAGGCCGTCGATCACCGGCGGCTCGCCATGCTTGGCGGTGTACTTCTTGTATGCCGCATAGGCCGCCTCGATCCCCGACAGATCGCCGATATTCTCACCCAGCGTCAGCTTGCCGTTGAGGTTGAGGCCCGGCAACGCGGTGAACTGTCCGTACTGCTTGACCAGCGCATCGGTGCGCGTGGCGTAAGCCTTGGCGGCTTGCGGAGTCCACCAGTCGCGGAGAGCGCCCTTCGGGTCGAACTTGCGGCCCATGTCGTCGAACCCGTGGCCCATTTCGTGGCCGATGACCGCGCCGATCGCCCCGTAATTGGCGGCGGCATCGGCGTTGGGATCGAAGAATGGCGGCTGCAGGATCGCGGCCGGGAAAGTGATCTGGTTGGCCAGCGGGTTGTAGTAAGCGTTGATCGTCTGCGGATACATGCCCCACAGGGTGCGATCGACGGGCTTCGGAAAGCGGCTGAGCTGCAGGTTCCAGTCAAATTCGCCGGACCGCATGGCGTTGCCCAGCGCGTCGCCCTTGACGACCTTGAGCGTCGAATAATCGATGTACTTCGTCGGGTGACCGATGCGCGGCTCGAACGCGGCCAGCTTCTCGAGCGCGGCCTTGCGGGTCGCAGCGTCCATCCAGTTGTTGCTGGTGATCCGCTCCTGATAAGCGTCGCGCAAATTGCCGATCAGCTCGGTCATCTGCCGCTCGGATTCGGCGGGGTAGTGCGACTTGACGTAGATTTCGCCGACGCCTTCGCCGAGCGCGTTGTTCACCGCGGCAATCCCGCGCTTCCAGCGTTCGCGCTGCTGCTGGACGCCCGACAATTGCTTCGAATAGAAAGCGAAGCGCGCGTCATCGATGGCCTTGGGCAACACAGTCGCGTGGTCGGACACAAAGCGGAATGCCAGCCATTCCTTCCACGTCGACAGCGGAGTCGAGGCAAGGATCTGGCCCGCCGCGGTGACCGCCGACGGTTCGGTGACGATGATCGTCTGAGCGTTGCCGAGCCCGGCCTCACGCAACGCCGTGGTCCAGCCGAACTGCGGCGCGAGCTTGTCGAGCTGCGCCGGCGTCATCGGGTTGTAGATCTTGTCGATGTCGCGGCGGTCGGCCGACGCCCATTGCGCCTTGGACAGCGCGGTCTCCAGCGCGATGATGCGGTCGGCGGCCGCCTCGCCGCCGGGCAGGCCCGCCAGCTTCTGAATGGTGACGATGTAATTGCGATAGGCGGCGCGGTGCGCCTGCATCTTGGCGCTGTTATCGAGATAATATTCGCGGTTCGGGAGGCCGAGGCGCGCCTGGCTGACGAACGCGGCGTAGCGGTCCGGCGCCTTGAAGTCGGCGTCTATGCCGAGGTCGACGGGGGTGGCGAAGCCTGGCTTGACGAACAAGGCGACAAGGTCGGCTTGAGTCTTGGCGCCGTCGATCTGCGAAAGATACGGCTTCAGCGGAGTCACGCCCGCAGCTTCGATCGCCGCGGTATCCATGTAGGTCGCGTAATAATCACCGATCTGCTGACCGAGCACTCCTTGGCCGGAGTTGCTCGACAGGCCTTCGACGATTTGCCGCACATCGCGCTCGGCGCCATCGGACAAGGTGATGAAGGGGCCAGCCGAAGCCCGGTCGGCCGAGATCTTGGTGTTCTTGTCCCAAGTCCCGTTGACGTAGGCCCAGAAGTCGTCACCGGGCCTGACCGACTTGTCCATGGCCACCGGGTCATAGCCCCAAGTGCCGTATGCGGGCTTCGCCGCACTCGCCGAAACCGATCCGCAAACCGCCAACAGGCTCGCCGTGGCGAGCGACAACATCTTGAATTTCATGGATAAACACCCTCTCCGAAGATGGGGTGATGCCCCATCCGATTGTTAAATTGCAAGAAATTTCCGCCGCGGCCTCGGGATGGCCGCCGCGAAATCACCAGACGTGCACGCGCTCCGGGGGCGGCAGGTAAAGCTTGTCGCCGGGCTGCACGTTGAACGCCTTGTACCAGGGGTCGAAATTGCGGACGATGCCGTCGACCCGGTACTGATCGGGACTGTGCGGGTTGCTGAGCAGCTGCTGGCGCAGCGCGCCCTCCCGGCGCTTGCCTTGCCATGCCTGCGCGTAAGCGATGAAGAAGCGCTGGTCGCCGGTGTAGCCGTCGATCACCGGCGGCTCGCCGTGACGGGCAACGTAACGACGGTAGGCCGCATAAGCGGTTTCCAGGCCACCGAGGTCGGCGAGGTTTTCGCCCAAGGTCAGGCGGCCCTTGATGTGGACGCCGGGGATCGGCTCGTAGGTGTCGAACTGCGCCGCGAGACGGTCGGCCTTCACTTTGTACTTGGCGGCGGTCGCCGGGGTCCACCAATCGCGCAGACGCCCTTGCGCATCATATTGCCGCCCCTGGTCGTCGAAACCGTGACCCATTTCGTGCCCGATCGTCGTGGCCCCGGTCTCCGCGTAGTTGACCGCCGGATCGGCGTTCGCGTCGAAGAATGGCGGTTGCAGGATCGCCGCGGGGACCGTGATCTGGTTCAGCGTGGGGTCGTAATAGGCATTGACGGTCTGGGGCGTCATTTCCCACAGGCCGCGGTCGACCGGGTTGGGAAAGCGCTTCAGCTGGAGCTGCCACAGAAAGTCCTCGGTCGCGATTTCGTTGGCTAGCGGATCGGTGCGGCTGACCTGCAGCGATGAATAGTCGATCCATTTCTTCGGATGGCCGATCCGCGGATCGAAGGTGCCGAGCTTCTCGAGCGCCTTGGCGCGGGTGACAGAATCCATCCAGGCCGCGCCGCTGATCTTCTCGCGATAGGCTTCGCGCATGTCGGCTACCAGCTCGTCCGCCATGCGCGACGTGTTGGCCGGCCAATATTGCGCAACGTAGAGCTGACCGACCGCCTCGCCGACGCTGGAATCGAGCATTTCCATGCCCCGCTTCCAGCGGGCGCGCTGCTCCGGAACGTCATTCAGCGTGCGGCCGTAGAAACCGAAGCGCGCGTCGTCGAACGCCTTTGGAAGGTTGTCCGCATGATCGCTGAGGAAGCGGAAGGTGAGATATTCCTTCCAAGTGCTGAGCGGCACGTCGGCGATGCGTTTGCCGGCGGCCGTGACGGCACTCGGCTCGGCGACGTCGACCTTCTTCGCCGCCGCAAGACCCATCGATTGCAATGTATCCGACCAGTTGAACTCCGGCGCGAGCTTCATCAGCTGGCCGCGAGTCATCGGGTTGTGCGTCGCGACGGGATCGCGGCGGCGTTCCGGAGTCCACTGATCCTTTGCGAGGCGCGTCTCGAGCGCCAGGATCCGGTCTGCGCGACCCGTTGGGTCGGAAAGTCCGGCAAGCGTGCCGAGGTCGACGATATACTGGCGATAGGCTTTGCGGATCTTGTCGTACTTGTCGCCGGTCAGCAGGTAGTAATCGCGGGTCGGCAGGCCAAGGCGCGCCTGGCCGGCGACAGCGGTGTAGCGCGTCGGATCGTCCTGATCGGTCGAAATGCCGATATAGACCGGTGCCCCATAAGAAGGCTGGGCCATCAGCTTGACCAGTTCCGCGCGGTTCGACACCGCGTCGATCTTGGCGAGGTAGGGTTTGGCGGGCTCCAGGCCGCGCGCTTCGATGCCCTTTTCGTCCATCCAGGCGGCGTAAGCATCGCCGATCTTCTGTGCGATCGGAGAGCCGGCTTTCGCGGTCTCCGCCTCGACCATGGACTTGACCTGCTGCTCGATCTCGTCGGGCAATTCGTAGTTGTAGCCAGCGCCGGTTTTGTCGGCCGGAATGGGATGGTTCTTCAGCCACGTGCCTTCGGCAAATTCGAAGAACCCGTCGCCCGGCTTGACCTTGGTGTCCATATCCTCGGTCGCGACGCCCCAGGTGCCGTACCGCGGAGTGGCGGCCAGGAGGATCGACGGAGCGGCGGCCATGACGGCGCCAGCCAGCAATAAGTGACGGAAACGCATGGAAAATCCCTCCCCGAATCGGCGCGAGGAAACTAGCCTCGAGCCGAGTGTAGGCAATCGTCTATTCGACGAAAGGGCAGCGGGGTCTCCTAACCGGCAGGTAGGCTAAGCCGCGCCAGCAGGCCCCCCAGGTCCTCGCTCTCTTCGAGCCGGACAGAGCCGCCATAAATTTCGGCCACGTCGCGGACGATCGCGAGCCCGAGCCCGGTGCCGGGCTTGCCGGTCGTGTCGAGCCGGGCGCCGCGGGTGAACAGCTCGCCCCGCCGTTCCTCGGGAATGCCTGGCCCGTCGTCTTCGACCAGGATGTCCACCATCTGCTGCTTGGGCTCGACGGTCACGAACACGCGCCCGCCGCCATATTTTGCGGCGTTCTCGACGAGGTTGCCGAGCATCTCGTCGAGATCCTGACGCTCGACGCGGACTTGCGCCTGATGGCTGCCGGCGATGTCGACCGTGACGCCCTCATGCAGGCGGTCCACCGCTCGCTGGACGGCTTCCAGGCTCTCCCAAACGCGAGCGCGCGATTGAGCAGCGGCGCGTCGCCCGATCGCGCGGGCACGGGCGAGATGGTGATCGACCTGGCGGCGCATCACGGACGCTTCGCGGCACACCGTCTGAACAAGGTGGGGGTCGTCGGCCGTCGCGGCGTTGGTGATCACGGTCAGCGGTGTCTTGAGCGCATGGGCGAGGTTGCCGGCATGCCTCCGCGCCTCCTCGGCCTGTGCTTCGCTATGCGCGAGCAACTGATTGATCTCTTCGGTCAGCGGTCGGATTTCCGTCGGAAATTCGTCGCTTATGCGGGTCTTGTCGCCGGAGCGGATGGCGGCGACTTCCGCGCGGACGCGGCGCAGCGGCCACAGGCCGTAGAAGGTCTGCAAGGCGGCGAGCACGAGGAGGCCGACGCCGAGCGCGGAAAAGCTCCAGATCAAAGTCGACCGAAGCCGGCGAATCTGGTCGTCGATCGTCTCGCGCGATTGGGCAACCTGGAACCGCCAACGGATGGTCGAGCCGGGCAGGATGGCGTCGCGCTCGGCAATGCGGATCGGCTCGGCATGGTCGTGGGTCGAAAATTCGTCACTGTCGTAAAGGTGGGGTTTCACGTCGGCATGGCTGTCAACGACCCGCAAGCGCCGATCCCACAGGGATCGCGATGCGAACGTCTCCGCGCCGCTGCCGCTGATCTGGAAATAGAGTCCGGAATAGGGTTCGACAAACCGCTGATCGGCGGGCGCGCGGTTGAAACGGACTTCGCCCTGCCCGCCCGTGTCCGATGGACCGATCTCCGACGAAGCGATCATCGAATTGAGAACAAAAACGAGCTGGTTGTCGAAGCTGTCGACGATGGATCGGGTGAGGACCCGGTCGAGCGCGAAACCCCCCATCAGCAGCAGCGCGGCAATCCACACCGCCGCGATTCCGATCATGCGGCGGTTGAGCGAACCCGTTACCCGCCGCTTGGGGGCGGGCTGGCTTGCGGCCGCCGCCGTCACCGGGGCGGCTTGTTCATTCAACTGGCGGGCTCTTCCAGGCTGTAGCCGAGCCCGCGGATCGTGGTGATGACGTCGGCGCCGAGCTTTTTGCGAATACGCGTGACGAACACTTCAATGGTGTTGGAATCGCGGTCGAAGTCCTGGTCGTAGATATGCTCGATCAGCTCGGTGCGGCTGACCACCTTGCCCTTGTGATGCATCAGGTAGGACAGCAGCTTATATTCCTGCGCGGTCAGCTTGACCGGCTCGCCGGCCTTGGTGACCTTGCCCGAGCGGGTATCGAGCCGGATGTCGCCGGCGATCAGCTCGCTCGACGCATTGCCCGAGGAGCGGCGGATCAATGCGCGCAGGCGGGCGATCAGCTCTTCGGTCTGAAACGGCTTGGCAAGATAGTCGTCGGCGCCCGCGTCGAGCCCGGCGACCTTGTCCGACCAGCTGTCGCGGGCGGTGAGCACGAGCACCGGCATCTTGCGCGCTTCCTTGCGCCAGCGGTCGAGCACGGTCAGTCCATCGACCTCGGGCAGCCCGAGATCGAGGATTACCGCGTCGTAATTTTCGGTCGAACCGAGATAATGGCCGTCCTCGCCATCGGTGGCGAGATCGACCGCATAGCCCGCGCCTTCCAGCGTCGAGCGCAATTGCCGGCCCAGATTGGGTTCGTCTTCGACGATCAGAATGCGCATGGAAGGTCCCCGGAGTTGTTCATATTCGCGCCGTCAACCCGCGTTGCGACGAGAAGTTGCTTTAACGAAACAACTGGGAACTCCAGAGGGAAAGTCAATCGCCTGCTATCGGTCGCGTGAGCGGCGCACGACGCGGCCCTGGCCGTCGACATCGACCCAGATGACGCGTCCGTTCTGCATGAACTTGAAGCGGTAGGTGTCGCCGTTCATCTCCGGACCGAGATAATCGGCACCGCTGCCCATCATCGGCATCACCCGGCGCTCAAGCTGGGGCAAAGGCATCGAGCGGCCCTGCTCCCGCGAGCGGAAGGCGCGGTCCGCATCGCGCGGGGGATCGGCCAGCGCCGCGGCGCTGCCGAGGCCACCGGCAACGGCGGCAGCAAGAAAGAAGATACGCAACAGTTTCATGACCGACTCTTTTGGTTCGCCAGCGTTTCTAACAGGAAGCATTGAATAGGCTATGAATGCTGCGGTTGTGCGGCGTTCATCGCTTGAGGCGGCTGGGGCGCTCGCTTAAGCGCCCGCCATGGCCGCACCGATCCTGTCGTACGAAGAGCTCGGACTGATCCAGGGCGAAGGCTGGCTGTTTCGCGGCCTCGACCTTTACATCGGCGAGCGCGACCGGCTGGCACTGATCGGCCGCAACGGCGCGGGCAAGACGACCTTGCTCAAATGCCTGGCGGGCATCATCGAAACCGATGAAGGCAAGCGCATCATCGTCCCCGGCACGCAGGTGGTGCTGCTTGAGCAAGACCCGCGGATGGATGGACACGCAACCTTGGAGGAGTGGGTGCTCGCCGGGACTGACGCGCCCGAGGCGCATGAAGCGGCGGCGATCGCCGATCAGCTGGGGATCGATCTGTCGCGGCCGACCGCGACCGCCAGCGGGGGAGAGAGGCGGCGCGCGGCGATCGCCCGGGCGCTGGCGCAAGACCCCGACGTGCTGCTGCTCGATGAGCCAACCAACCACCTCGACCTTGGCGCCATCGAATGGCTGGAAGAGTGGCTCAAGCGTTTCAGGGGCGCGTTCATCGTCATCAGCCACGACCGAACGTTTCTGACGCGCCTGACGCGAACCTGCATCTGGCTTGACCGGGGCGGCTTGCGCCGGGCGGAGATTGGCTTCGGCGGCTTCGAAGCGTGGACCGAGCGCGTGTACGAGGAAGAGGCGCGCGTGGCGGAGAAGCTCGATGCCAAGCTCAAGCTGGAGCTGCACTGGCTGCAGCGCGGGGTAACGGCGCGGCGGCGCCGCAATCAGGGACGGCTCACCAAGCTGCACGAGATGCGGGCGCAGCGCGCGGCAATGCTCGGTCCGGCGGGATCGGCGAAGCTCGCGCTGGCCAAGGACGATGTCCGCTCGAAGACCGTGATCGACGCCGAGGGGGTGGCCAAGAGTTTTGGCGAGCGCCCGATCATTCGTGACTTCACGCTGCGGATCCAGCGCGGCGACCGGATCGGCGTCGTCGGGCCGAATGGCGCCGGCAAGACCACCTTGCTCAAGCTGCTGACCGGCGAGATGAAGCCCGACACCGGCACGGTCACGCAGGCGAAAACCTTGAGCGGGATCGTCATCGATCAGCAGCGCAAGCTGATGGACCCGGCCAGGCGAGTGAAGGATGTGCTCGCCAATGGAGGCGACTGGATCGAGGTCCGCGGCGCCAAGAAGCATATCAAGGGCTATCTCAAGGAATTCCTGTTCGATCCGTCGCTGACCGATGCGCCGATCGGCTCCCTGTCGGGCGGGGAGCGGTCACGGTTGCTGCTGGCGCGGGAGTTCGCGCGCGAGGCGAACCTGCTGGTGTTGGACGAACCGACCAACGACCTCGACCTGGAAACGCTCGACCTGCTGCAGGAGGTGATCGCCGATTATGACGGCACGGTCCTGATCGTCAGCCACGATCGCGATTTTCTCGATCGCACGGTGACCATCACGCTCGGTCTCGGCGGTTCGGGCAAGGTCGACATCGTGGCCGGCGGTTATGAGGACTGGGTGCGGCAGCGGTATGAGGCGGCGCGTAAATCTCCCCTCCCGCGTGCGGGAGGGGACGGGGGAAGGTCTTCCTCCGCGAGGAAAGAAGAAGGGCCCTCACCCCAACCCTCTCCCGCAGGCGGGAGAGGGGGAAAGAAGCTGACCTACAAGGACCAGCGCGACCTCGATCGGCTGCCCGGCGAGATTGAGCGATTGCAGGCGGCAGTAGCGGCCGATGAGGCGACGCTCACCGATCCCGATCTCTACGCTCGCGACCCCGGCCGCTTCGCCCAGCTCACCGAACAGATCGCGCGCAACCGCGCCGAGATCGAAGCCGCCGAGCTGCGCTGGCTCGAGGTGGCGGAGATGGCTGAGCAATTGCAGGAGGCGCGACCGTGACTCGTCCGATCCTGATCGCCGCCGCGGCGCTAGGCGGCTCGGCGGTGCTGCTCGGCGCATTTGGCGCGCATGCGTTGCGCGGGATGTTGGCTCCGCAAGCAGCGGGATGGTGGGAAACCGCCGTCCAGTATCAAATGTGGCATGCGCTAGCGCTGCTCGGGATCGCCGCCCTCCGGCCGCCGCACGCCACAATGGTGGCGTGGTGCCTGGGCGCGGGGGCAGCGATTTTCTCGGCCACGCTGTATCTGATGGCGCTCGGCCTGCCCCGCTGGCTCGGCGCGGTGACGCCGCTCGGCGGTATCCTCATGATCGCCGGATGGGCCTTGCTTGGGTGGGCTGCCTGGCGGCGCGATTAGCGCCGCCGCGACAGGACGATGAGCAGCACGCCGACCCCCGCCAGGATTACGCCGCGCGTGGCCCATGGCCGCTGATCGAGCATGAAGCTGGACGCGGGCCAGTGGATATAGCCTAGCCCCTGGCCGATCCACAGCAGGCCCATCAGCAGCGCGAGAATGCCGGCAATCAGCAAAGGGGTTTTCATCTTAGGTCAGCGCACGAGCCCGTTCCTCGACGCGGCGTTCGAGGATGGTAAGCGGCATCGAACCGTCCTTGAGCACTTCGTGGAACTGCTTGATGTCGAACTTGGCGCCGAGGATGGCTTTCGCCTTCTCGCGGGCGCGGAGCCAGGCGAGGTGGCCGACCTTGTAGCTGCAGGCCTGGCCGATCGAGATGCAATAGCGCTCGACCTCGCGCTGCACGCGGGCGCGGGGGAAACCGGTGGTCCTGGTCATGTAGTCAACCGCCTGCTCGCGGCTCCAGCCCTTGCTGTTGAGGCCGGTGTCGACGACGAGGCGCGCCGAGCGGAAGAGGAAGGACTGCAGATAGCCGCCCTTCTCGATCCCCTTGTACCCGCCAAGCTCGTCCGCCAGTTGCTCTGAATAGAGCGCCCAGCCTTCGATGTAGGACGAGTAGAAGCTGAGCTTGCGCAGCATCGGAATGCCCTTCGACTCCTGCGCCAGGCTGATCTGCAGGTGGTGGCCCGGGACCCCCTCGTGATAGGTGAGGGAGGGTAGCGAATATTTGGGCCAGTCGCCGGTCGACTTGAGGTTGATGAAGTAGATCGCCGGCCGTGAACCGTCGAGCGTGGCGGGGCGGTAATAACCATTGGACGCGCCATCCTGGATCTCCGGTGGAACGCGGCGGATTTCGAGCGGCTGTCCGGGCAGCGTTGCGAATGCCTGCGGCAACAGTCCCATCATCTCCTTCACATTGGCATTGAGGCTGGCGATGAGCTCTTCGCGTCCCGGATCGGTGTTGGGATAAAGTTGGGCGGGCGAGTTGTTGAGCGCCGCCAGACGTTCGCCAACGGTGCCGGCGGTGTATCCCGCCTGCTTGAGCACCCCGTCGAGTTGCGCGGTGTACTCCGCGACCTGGGCCAGGCCGAGCTGGTGAACCTCGTCGGGCGTCATGCTGCTGGTCGTCGCCTGTGCCAGCGCCGCGGCGTAGATTTCGCCTCCGCGGGGCAGGCGGGTGGCGCCGTCGCCCGGCTTGGTCGTCGGCTTCAGCTTCCGGATTGCCGCCATTTGCCGGTCGAGCGCTGGATAAACCTGGCTTTCGACGATCCTGGTCGCCCGCGCGCCCCAATCGCCGGCAATATTCTTGGCCTTGGTACGGCGAACGATCGACTGCACCATGCCGCTATCGCCGGCGGCCGGCTTGCGCAGCGCTTCCATCTGGCCAAGCGCGAGGTCGAGCGACCAGCCGGGTGCGAGGAAGCCGCGACGGGCCTGCTCGATCTGGTCCTGCGTGTCATAGTCGAGCAGCTTCCCGAACTGGCCGAGGCGGGAGAGATAGGCCTCCGCATCGCTGCGCGTTTCGATCGGATGCGCGCTGTTGAGGAAATCGGGAATCGAAAAGTAGGCGCCGCTTTGCTGCGAGATCAGATAGGGCTGCTGAACAGAATCGATCTTGAATTTGTCGTAGGACAGCAGGCTGGTTTCGAGATCGTAGATGACAATCTCGCGGTTAAGGGCGGCCGCCGGCGAAAGCGTGGCCGGCGGGATCGCACGCACCGCAGCCAATGCCGCGCGATCGCGCTTTGCATTGGCCACCCGCTGCACATTGGGTGGCCGCATGTCGAAGGTGGAGCGCAGCCGGGCGTTCGCGCCGGTGTCGAGACCAAGGTAGGTCGCAAAGCTCGGCGACTCACGCACCTGCCGCTGGAAGATCTGGTCGAACAGGGCATTGAGCTTGGCATCGTTCGCGCCGGCTGAAGAGGCGGCGGCAAAAGCAGGCGAATCGGTCAGCGGGAGCAGCGCGAGCGTTGCGCTGCTGGCGAGAAACAAACGGCGGTCCATCGGCAGGTCCCCTTTTTTGATAGAGGACACTTACTGCCGAGGCCGGACAGCGCAAACTCCGCCGGTCGAGCGGGCGCTTACGCTTGCAGACGATATTGCTTGAGCAGGTCGTACAGTGTGGGCCGGCTGATGCCGAGCAGCTTCGCGGCGCCCGAGATATTGTTCTCCGTGCGCGCCAACGCCTGGCGGATCGCCTTGCGGTCGGCGATTTCGCGTGCCGCGCGCAGGTTGATCGGCAGCACATCGTCGCCGGGTACGACTCCCGCCTGCAGGTCGAGGTCGCCAGCGGTAATGCTCTTGCCGTCCGCCATGATCACGGCGCGCTTGATGCGATTCTCCAGCTCGCGAACGTTGCCCGGCCAACCGTAGCTCTCGACCGCCTCAGCGGCTTCTGGGCTGAGCGACAGGGCGCCGACGTTCAATTCCCGGCCGAACCGGTTGATGAAGTGCCGCGCGAGCAGCACCACGTCGCCGGAGCGCTCGGCGAGCGAGGGAATCTTCACCACGATTTCGGCGAGGCGATAATAAAGGTCTTCGCGGAAACGGCCGTCGGCGATCATCGCTTCGAGATTCTGGTGGGTGGCGCAGACGATGCGGGTGTCGACCGCGATCGGCTGGCGCCCACCGATGCGTTCGATCACCCGTTCCTGCAGGAAGCGCAGCAGCTTGACCTGCAGCGGCAGCGGAATGTCGCCAACCTCATCGAGGAAGAGGGTTCCGCCCTGGGCGACTTCGATCTTGCCGATGTTCGATTTGACCGCGCCGGTGAACGCGCCGCGCTCGTAGCCGAACAGCTCGGCTTCCAGCAGATTTTCCGGGATGGCCGCACAGTTGATGGCGACGAATTCGCCCTTTCGGCCGCTCCTTTCGTGCACCGCGCGCGCCAGCAGTTCCTTGCCGGTGCCGCTCGCGCCGAGCAGCATTACCGACACGTCGGCCGAGGCGACCCGCTCGATCGTCTTTCCCACCTTCTGCATTTCCGGCGCGCCGGTGATGATGGAACCGAGCACCGTCGCGGCGCCGGTTTCGAGCCGGCGATTGTCGGCCTCGATCTCGTGCAAGTGGAAGGCGCGCGCGACGATGAAGCCGAGCTCGTCGATGTCGACCGGCTTTTTGTAAAAGTCGTACGCGCCCATCGCGACTGCCCGCGTCGCGCTTTCGCGGGCACCGTGACCGGTGGCGACGACGACCTTGGTGTCGGGCTTGAGCTGCAGGATTTCGGCCAGCGTCGCGAAGCCCTCATCGGTGCCGTCGGGATCGGGCGGCAGACCGAGATCGAGCGTGACCACCGCCGGTTCGTAAGCGCGCAGTGCCTCGATCGCACTGGCGCGATCGCCGGCGCAGACCACCTGATATCCGTCGTACGCCCATTTCAGCTGGCGCTGCAGGCCTTCGTCGTCCTCGACGATCAGCAGGACTTTGGGTTCGTCGGTCATGCGCGTTTCCTGATCGGTTGGGCCGTCTCGGCGGGGGCGGGAAGCAAGATAGTGAAGGTGGTGCCGCGACCGGGCCGGCTGTCGACGGAGAGACGCCCCCCCATCGCGGTGATCAGCGAGCGTGCTTCGAAGGCGCCGATTCCGAAGCCCCCCGGCTTGGTCGAAGCGAACGGCTCAAACAGGCGATTGCGTACGAAGTCCCCATCCATGCCGACGCCCTTGTCGGCGATGGCGATGGCGACGCCGGACGACTGCCGGTCGACCCGCACCGTCACCGCTTCGCCGCTGCTTGCGTCGAGGGCGTTCTGGATGAGATGCGCAACGGCCTGT